>Ga0207789_1000066_pt1 | contig 112928 bp, 112 predicted proteins | sample HigsolmetaGSP12D_FD_184840 | JGI IMG/M metagenome (GOLD analysis project Ga0207789, IMG submission 184840) | High solid enriched microbial communities from the Joint BioEnergy Institute, USA - SP1-2-D (SPAdes) | ecosystem: Engineered > Bioreactor > SSF (Solid state fermentation) > Aerobic >... | reverse complement strand
TCCGCTATTTCGCCGAAAAGGCCGTGCAGCGGCGAAACAAGGGAACGGAGTTCCGCTATTTCGCCGAAAAGGCTGTGCAGCGGCGAAACAAGGGAACGGAGTTCCGCTATTTCGCCGAAAAGGCTGTACAGCGGCGAAACAAGGGAACGGAGTTCCGCTATTTCGCCGAAAAGGCCGTGCAGCGGCGAAACAAGGGAACGGAGTTCCGCTATTTCGCCGAAAAGGCCGTGCAGCGGCGAAACAAGGGAACGGAGTTCCGCTATTTCGCCGAAAAGGCTGTGCAGCGGCGAAACAAGGGAACGGAGTTCCGCTATTTCGCCGAAAAGGCTGTGCAGAGTTGAAATAAGGGAACGGAGTTCCGCTATTTCTCCGAAAAGGCCGTGCAGCGGCGAAACAAGGGAACGGAGTTCCTCTATTTCGCCGAAAAGGCCGTGCAGCGGCGAAACAAGGGAACGTAGTTCCGCTATTTCGCCGAAAAGGCCGTGCAGCAGCGAAACAAAGGAACGGAGTTCCGCTATTTCGCCGAAAAGGCCGTGCGGCGGCGAAACAAGGGAACGTAGTTCCGCTATTTTGCCCAAAAAGTGTTGCAAGGATCGGCTGTGAAATCCACTAGTCTGCATTTTTGTTGTCTGAAATCGCACGAATCCTGCGTTCGCGGGAAATGGTCTCCTCAAATAAAAACGGCCGCCCGGCCGGAGCGCCCCTCCGACGCGGCGGCGTGTGCTTCACGTCCCACCAGGATGAATAATTTCGGTATGACGAAAATATAAAATTTTGACAAGGGTTTTGGAAGGTTGGCGAGATTTGCAATTTGCGGCGCGGCGGATGGCGGACGCAAGCCGCGAAAATTCGGGTCCGGCGTCCCATTTGCAGGCCACGGCGTGGAGCGGCGGCGTCGTCTTCATGGCCGAGGAACGCCTGTCCGCGGCGACAAAAAAACCGCTGCCGGGGCGGCAAGATTAGACAGACATCGGAGGCGGTTCCCGCTATACTGGGTTCATCCATCCCGGTCCTGAAGCTGACGCGGCCGCAAGACGAGGGCAGGAGGCGGTGATGCGGGATGACCGTGTATGTGGACCTCGTTTTTTTGACCAATTTGGCGGTGGACGGTACGGTGCTGCTGACGACGGCCAAAGTCCGCCGGCTAGCGCCAAAGCCGCGCAATATCGCGATTTCAGCAGCGACGGGGGCGCTGTACGCCGCTTTCATGTTTGTTGCGGACATCCCCTATCTATATTCGTTTGCGGTCAAAATCGCCGTGTCCGCGCTGATGGTCGGCCTGGCGTTCGGTTACGGCGGACCGGTGCAATGGGCGCGCAACTTCGGGGCTTTCTACGCCGTCAACTTCGCCACGCTCGGCGGCGTGCTGGGCATTGCTTACCTGCTGCGCACGAGCGGCACGCCCTGGGGTGGCATGCGGTTCACGCCGGACGGCGGCCTGCTGCTGGACTGGCACATGCAGCTCGGGATGTTCGCGCTTGCTTTCGCCTTGTCCGTATGGCTGTTCCGGGGCGTATCGGAGACCCGGCGCCGCCGGGACGGACTGGAGACGGCGCTGCTGGACGTCACCGTGACGATCGACGGAGTGACGCGAAGCTGCAAAGGGCTGGTTGATACCGGCAACCGTCTGTACGATCCGCTCACCCGAATCCCGGTCATGCTGATGGAAGCTTCCCTGTGGCGGGAAGAACTGCCGGACCGTTGGGCGGAGCGGCTGCAAGGCGAGCCCGCCGACCGCTTGGTGGCCGAGCTGGACGGCCGGCCGGATTACCGCTGGGCCGATCGGGTGCGGCTGGTGCCCTACCGGGGAGCGGGAGGAAATGTGCGCCTGATGCTCGCGCTGAAGCCGGACGAAGTGGTGGTGATGGGCGGGGACTTGACCGCGCCCGCCTGCTGCCGGCGGATTTTGATCGGATTGGATGGAGGAACGTTGTCGTCGGAAGGGGCTTTCCGGGCGGTGCTGCACCCGGACATGGCCGCCGCCGCGCCATCTCAGCCTGCGTAACAGGAGGAAACGCGAAATGTTTGTAAAATGGAAACTGCGGAGCCAACTGACGCTCTATCGCCTGTTGTTCCGGTTAGGATGGAAAAGCGAGGAGATCTATTATATCGGCGGCAGCGAAGCGCTTCCGCCGCCGCTCAGCCGCGAGGAAGAGGAGTACTTATTGGAGCGGCTGCCGAGCGGCGATGCCGCCGTCCGGGCGATGCTGATCGAGCGCAACTTGCGGCTGGTCGTCTACATTGCGCGCAAGTTCGAGAACACCGGCATCCATATCGAGGATTTGGTGTCGATCGGCGCCATCGGCCTGATCAAGGCGGTCAACACGTTCGATCCCGAGAAAAAAATCAAGCTCGCCACCTACGCGTCCCGCTGCATCGAAAACGAAATTTTGATGTACCTTAGGCGCAACAGCAAAATCCGCACCGAAGTTTCGTTCGACGAGCCGCTCAACATCGATTGGGACGGCAACGAGCTGCTGCTGTCCGACGTGCTCGGCACCGAGAACGACACGATCTACCGGAACATCGAGGAGCAGGTGGACCGGAAGCTGCTGCACAAGGCGCTGGAGAAGCTGAGCCAGCGCGAGCGGACGATCATGGAACTGCGCTTCGGCCTGGCCGACGGGGAGGAAAAAACGCAGAAAGACGTCGCCGATCTGCTCGGCATTTCGCAGTCGTACATATCGCGCCTTGAGAAGCGAATCATCAAGAGGCTGCGCAAAGAGTTCAACAAAATGGTCTGATCCGCGAAATTCGCCGAATATGAACGAAAACGGATTCAAATCGCAATTTTCTGCATTTTCCTGCGGCTGGAAAAGGACGCTTCCGGGGGAATAAAAACCCCCTTCGGGGACATACTGGACAATAACGTTGCTCCCCGGGAGGGATATCGCCTTGACCCGCAACAAAGTGGAGATATGCGGCGTAGACACATCGAAATTGCCCGTCCTGACCAACGCCGAGATGAGGGAATTGTTCGTCGCCCTGCAGACGCGCGGCGAACTGGAAGCCCGGGAGAAGCTGGTGAACGGCAACCTGCGGCTCGTCCTCAGCGTCATCCAGCGGTTCAACAACCGCGGGGAATACGTGGACGACTTGTTCCAAGTCGGCTGCATCGGCCTGATGAAAGCGATCGATAATTTCGACTTAAGCCAGAACGTCCGGTTCTCCACTTACGCCGTCCCGATGATCATCGGGGAGATTCGGCGCTACCTGCGCGACAACAACCCGATCCGCGTGTCCCGGAGCCTGCGCGACATCGCCTACAAGGCGCTGCAGGTGCGCGACCAGCTCACCAACCAGCATTCCCGCGAGCCGACGATCATGGAAATTTCCGAGGCGCTGAACGTGCCGAAGGAAGACATCGTGTTCGCGCTGGACGCGATCCAGGACCCGGTATCGCTGTTCGAGCCGATCTACCATGACGGCGGCGACCCGATCTACGTCATGGACCAGATCAGCGACGACCGCAACAAGGACGTGCAGTGGATCGAGGAGATCGCGCTGCGGGAGGCGATGCGGAAGCTGAACCACCGCGAGAAAATGATTTTGTCGATGCGGTTTTTCGAAGGGAAGACGCAGATGGAGGTGGCCGACGAGATCGGCATCTCGCAAGCGCAGGTGTCCAGGCTCGAGAAGTCGGCGATCCAGCAAATGCAGAAGCACGTGAAGACGTGAGCGAATGGGTGTACAGGCATCCCGCTTCCGCCGGCCGGCGGAGCGCGGATGCTTTTTTAATTTCGACCGTTTTCGGATTTGAATGTCTAGACTATCGTGATAAAATCATAGATCATATCCCTGAATAACCCAGTGCGAGGAGGTTCACGGCATGAACTCATTCCAATTGTACAACCCGACGCGGCTCGTGTTCGGCAAAGGGACCGTCTCCCAGCTTGGCGAGCTGGGCAAGCCGTACGGAACGCGGGTGCTGCTCGTCTACGGGGGCGGCAGCATCAAGCGGATCGGCCTGTACGACCAGGTGTTGGAGCAGCTCGCCGGAATCGGGGCGACCGTGTTCGAGCTGGCGGGCATCGAGCCGAATCCGCGGCTGTCTTCGGTGAGACGGGGCATCGACATTTGCCGCCGGGAGCGGGTCGACTGGATTTTGGCGGTCGGCGGCGGCAGCGTGCTGGACGCGGCCAAGGCGATCGCGGCGGGCACTCTATACGAGGGCGACGTGTGGGATTTCTGCGAGCGCAAAGCGGTCATTAAGGAGGCGCTTCCGCTCGGCACCATTTTGACGCTGGCGGCGACGGGTTCGGAAATGAACGGCAACGCCGTCATCACCGACTGGGACCGGAAGCTGAAGAAGGGGATGGGCGGCAAGCCGATCTACCCGCGCTTCTCCATCCTCGATCCAGAACTGACGTTCACCGTGCCGAGGGATCAGACGGTGAACGGCATCGTCGACATGATGTCGCACGTCTTTGAGCAATATTTCTCCAAAACGACCGACACGCCGCTGCAGGAGCGATTCGCGGAATCGATCCTGCAGACGGTGATCGAGAACGGGGAGCTGGCGCTGGAGAACGGCTCGAACTACGCGGCCCGCGCCAACCTGATGCTGTGCGGCACGTACGCGCTGAACGGGACGCTCCCGATCGGGGTCGTCACCGACTGGGCGACGCACGGCATCGAGCACGAGGTCAGCGCGATCTACGACATTCCGCACGGTGCGGGGCTGGCGATCATTTTCCCGAACTGGATGAAGTACGTCTACAAGGAGCGGGTCGACCGCTTCGTCCAATACGCGGTTCGCGTCTGGAACGTCGATCCGGCCGGCAAGAGCGACGAGGAAGTGGCGCGGGCCGGCATCGAGGCGACGCGGGCGTATTTCACCCGCATCGGCGCGCCGGCCACGCTCGGCGAGCTCGGCATCGGCGCCGAGAATCTGGACCGGATGGCGGAAGAGGCGGTTCGCCTCGGGCCGCTCGGCTCGTTCAAGCGGCTCGGCAAAGATGATGTGAAGGCGATTCTGGAGATGTGCCTGTAAATAAGCTGATGAATAATTTCTCGTTGCGCAATCATTTTCCGATCCCTTTTAATTATTTGCTATTTCTAAAACGGTTCTATAATGGTGAGCCCTCAGAAGCATTGCGTACTTATCCTAAAGAGTCTTTTATTCAAATCGGATCGTTACAGCCAGATGAATTTCATGATCAGTTATCCGATATTTGGGGCAAGTACATTGACTTCTATCAAGAGCTCATCATGAAGAGCCCAATTGATATCCACACTTTTGAAGTTCAATTCACTCGTCACCATCAAAATTTTGTACTCTTGTTCAAAAACAATGAAAATGGGATCGCCTTATTTCGTCACACATGGAATATTTTCATGAATTGGTGGTGGTTGCCGTCGTGCGGATTGAAAGGGATTTTGGAACAAATTTCTGATGAATTCATGTCTGATTTGCCGGTTATTCCTTTGAATCAAAACATCATGATTCAAGTTGTTTTCGATCATATACCGGATTACCTGCCCGACTCAGGTCATAATTTTATTATGGTTCCAATTCAAAACTTAACCTTGCAACAAAAATGGCCGGAAATTATAACACGTTTAAGAAGTCTGTAACTTAAATTTTAAAAGCCGTACTTTGGATACCGTTTCAGCGGGCCATTGTACGGCTGCAATCTTTTTCTCCTCCCATCGGCGTCTATTTCCCCGGACTTTAGTCGCTTGAGACATGCAGCGCCTCACAGGTGACAGGCGGAAAATGCGAGCGGCGGACATTACCAAGTGAACCGACGGACGGGCGTCCGCAATGCCTCGAAACTTTTCCCGGGACGGCTCATATAGTTAAATAACGGACCGGCGCCCAGAGCCGAAGCCGGAACAGGAAAGGCGGGGCGGCAGCGATGAAAATTTCCGATTTCCAGACGAAGGATGTCATCAATATCGTCGACGGCAAGAAGCTGGGGCAGATCGGCGACCTGGAGCTCGATTTGCGGCAGGGGAAAATCGAAGCGATCGTCGTGCCGTCCGCCACCCGCTTTTTCGGCATGTTCGGCGGCGGCAGCGATGTCGTCATTCCGTGGCGGAACATCGTCAAGATCGGCGCCGACGTCGTGCTCGTCCGGCTGGACGAGGCCAAAGCATACCGCGAGGAATCCGACAGCCACACCAGGTGAACGCCGCTTCCTCCGCTGGAGGGAGCTGTGATACACTGGGGTCGGAGGTGCAGGAAATTTGGAGCCTTTTGCGATCGATCCGACCCTGGGCCCTGACAGTCCGCTGCTCCGGCTGGCCGGCTGGGAAGCGGGAGGGCTGACGGCCGGGTTTACGACCCGCCGCGGCGGGGTGAGCCGGCCGCCGCGGGATACGCTGAATACGGCGCTTCATGTCGGCGACGATCCGGACGACGCCGTGGCCAACCGCAAGCGGGTGGCGGCGCTGCTCGGCTGGCCGTACGAGGCCTGGACGTGCGCCGAACAGGTGCACGGCTGCCGGGTGCAGCGCGTGACGGGCGTCCACCGCGGCCGGGGGCGGGACGACCGGATGACGGCGATCCCGGATGCCGACGCGCTCATTACCGACGAGCCCGACGTGCTGCTGGTCCTGTATTTCGCGGACTGCGTGCCGCTGTATTTTGTCGACGAGGATACCGGAGCGTTGGGTCTGGCGCACGCCGGCTGGAAAGGAACGGTGCTGGACGTGGCCGGCAAGACGGTCGCGGCGATGGCGGAAGCTTTCGGCACCCGTCCCGAGAGGCTGCGCGCCGCGATCGGCCCTTCCATCGACGGCTGCTGCTACGAGGTGGACGAAGCGGTGCTGCGGCACGTTCGGCCGCTGGTCGCCGGCTTGCCGGCGGGCTCCGCCGAACCGGAAGCGCGGCCGATGATCGAGCAAAGGGAAGGGGGCCGCGCCGGACTCAACTTGAAAGAAATCAACCGACATCTTATGATAAAAGCAGGAATTTTGCCGAGCCGCATCGAAATGTCCAAGTGGTGCACGGGTTGCCGCACCGATCTGTTCTTTTCCCACCGGAAAGAGAAAGGCGCGACCGGCCGGATGATGGGCTGGCTCGGCAGGAAGTCGGGGTGAACGGTCCGTGACGATCGAAGACCGGCTGAAGGAAGTGGAGCGGCGGCTGGAAGCGGCTTGCCGGCGCAGCGGACGGAGACGGGAGGACGTGAACGTCATCGCCGTCACCAAGTACGTCTCCGCGGAGCGGGCCGCCGAGGCCGTTCAAGCCGGGCTGAAACACCTGGGCGAGAACCGTTGGCCGGATGCCGAAGAGAAATGGCGTCTTCTGAACGGACAAGCCGTGTTCCATTATATCGGATCGCTGCAGACGCGCAAGGTGAAGGACGTCGTCGGGCGGTTCCGGATGATTCATTCGCTGGACCGGCTGTCTTTGGCGCAGGAAATCGAGAAGCGGGCGGCCGCGCTCGAAGCGGCCGTTCCATGTTTCATTCAGGTGAACGTGTCGGGGGAAGATTCCAAGCACGGCCTGGCGCCGGAGCAGCTGATTCCGTTTGCCGAGCAGATCCGCGGGATGAAATACGTGCAGCCCGTCGGACTGATGACGATGGCCCCGCTCACGGACGAGCCCGAAACGACCCGTCCCGTGTTCCGCGGGCTCCGGCAGCTGCTGGACGAGCTGAACCGGCGCGCGGTGCTGGATCGCCCGCTGACGGAATTGTCGATGGGGATGTCCGGCGATTTCGAGATCGCCGTGGAGGAAGGAGCCACCTGGGTTCGGCTCGGCACGGTGCTGGTCGGCAAGGAAAATGCTTAATCGAACGCGGACCGTACGTACCGCCTGCGTATACGCGCTCGGGTCCGCCAAGGAGGGATCGGGATGGGCGTCATGAACCGATTTTTGAACTATTTGGGGCTGCAGGACGAAGACGAGACGGCGGAACGGGATCGGCCGGAGTTCGCCGACGAACAGGAGATTGAAACTTCTTCGTTCGAGCCGCGTAGAAATACGAGCAGGAACAACGTGGTCAGCATCCATTCGCAGAAAAGCGTCCGCGTCGTGCTCTCGGAGCCGCGCACCTACGACGAGGCGCAGGAAATCGCCGACCATCTGAAATCGCGCCGTTCGGTCGTCGTCAATCTTCAGCGGGTGCGGCGCGAACATGCGGTGCGCATCGTCGATTTTCTGAGCGGAACCGTTTATGCGCTGGGCGGCCATATTTCCAAAGTCGGGCCGAACATTTTCCTTTGCACTCCGGATACGGTGGAAATTTCGGGCACGATAACGGAGATGCTATCGGAGGAAGCCGACTATCCGAAAATGAGGTGACTCCGTATTGACCGCGATTGAACATTACGTCGGGCTTCTGTACAACATTTACTTTTACATGATTCTGATCTATGTGTTTATGTCATGGCTGCCTTCGGTGCGGGAAAGCTTTGTCGGCGAATTTCTCGGCAAGCTGGTGGAACCGTATTTGAAGCCGTTCCGCCGCCTCATCCCGCCGATCGGGGGCATTCTAGACATTTCTCCGATTATCGCGCTGATCGCTTTGCGGTTTGTCTTTATCGGGGTGATTACGCTGATCCGCCTGTTCGTTCGTACGTCCTAGCGCAATCGCGCCGCAACGCACAGCGTTGCTTCCCGCGATTGCACATTCCGAGACAACTTTGTTGCTCGGTACCTAGCGCAATCGCGCCGCAACGCACAGCGTTGCTTCCCGCGATTGCACATTCCGAGACAACTTTGTTGCTCGGTACCTAGCGCAATCGCGCCGCAATGCATGGCATTGCTTCCCACGATTGCACATTCCGAGACAACTTTGTTGCTCGGTACGTAGGGAGTGTCGATCATGCCGCGTGCGGAAATTTACGAGCACTTTCATCCGGACGAGAAACCGTTTGTGGATCGCGCCTGGGAATGGGTCGAGCGTGCCGCCGAACGTCACGAGACGAGGCGAACCGATTTTCTCGATCCGCGCCAGGCGCATATTTTGTTGGCGTTGGTCGGCCGGCATCCGGACGCGGCCGTCCGGCTCGACGGCGGTTACCCCGGGGCCGAGCGGAAGCGGGCTCTGATCGCTCCCGATTACCGTCCGCTGGACGCGGAAGATATCGGCATCGCCGTGCTCGAGATTTCGTCGGACGACCGTAAAATCGCGGAGCTGGACCACGGCGACTATCTCGGCGCGCTGCTCGGACTCGGCGTGAAACGGGACAAAATCGGCGATCTGCACGTACGGGAAGACGGGTGCCATGCGCTCGTCGCCGAAGAGATCGGCGACTATCTGCGCCTGCACCTCCGGCAAGTGCACCGCGCCGCCGTATCCGCTTCGCTGCTGCCGCTGGATCGGCTGCGGGAAGTGAAGCCCGTCCTGGAGGAGGCGGTTCTCTCCGTCGCCTCGATGCGTCTGGATGGCGTGGCCAGCGACGCTTTCCGGCTCAGCCGGTCCCGCGTCGTCGAGCCGATTCGGGCCGGGCGCTGCCGCGTCAATTGGAAAACGGAAGAGGATCCTTCCACGCTGCTGAAGGTAGGCGACATTGTCGCCCTGAAAGGATTCGGCCGTTTCAAAGTCGCCTCCATTGAAGGCGTGTCGAAAAGCGGTAGAATTCGTGTCCGCATCGGGAAATTTGTGTAGAACGGCAGAAGGAATTCGACGCCATTCGTCGAATTGGTTGAGTTGAACGCTTTCCGACGGATACCGGAAGCCGATTGATTGTAGGAGGTGCGCCAATGCCACTTACGCCATTGGACATTCATAATAAGGAATTCGGGCGAAGGCTTCGCGGCTATGACGAGGATGAAGTCAACGAGTTTCTGGACCAGATCATCAAAGACTACGAAGCGCTGATCCGCGAGAACAAAGAGCTGCAGAACCAGGTTCAGATGCTGCAGGAGAAGCTCGGCCACTTTGTCAATATCGAGGAAACGCTCAGCAAGACGATCATCGTCGCGCAGGAGGCTGCCGACGAATTGAAAACGAACGCGAAGAAGGAATCCCAGCTCATTATCAAGGAAGCGGAGAAGAACGCCGACCGGATCATCAACGAGGCGTTGGCCAAATCCCGCAAAGTCGCGATGGAAGTCGAAGAGCTGAAGAAGCAGGCGGCCATTTACCGCGCCCGCTTCCGGACGCTGGTGGAGACCCAGTTGGAGCTGCTGAACAAGGACGGCTGGGAAACGCTGGAGTCCCGGGAAATGAGAGAACTGGAAGCGTAAGGACGCGGCCGCACCCGGCATGTCGGGGCGGTCGTTTTTTGTATTAGAAAACCCCCCGGTTCGACTGGGAGTTCAGAAAAGCTAATAGCGATTGTTTTGGCGCAATAGAGGAACGCAGTTCCCTTATTTGTCCGCAGCACGGCTGTTTTGGCGCAATAGAGGAACGCAGTTCCCTTATTTGTCCGCAGCACGGCTGTTTTGGCGCTATAGAGGAACGTAGTTCCCTTATTTGTCCGCAGCACGGCTGTTTTGGCGAAATAAAGGAACGCAGTTCCCTTATTTGCCCGCAGCGTTGCTGTTATGGCGAAATAAAGGAACGCAGTTCCCTTATTTGCCCGCAGCGTTGCTGTTATGGCGAAATAAAGGAACGCAGTTCCCTTATTTGTCCGCAGCGCTGCTGTTATGGCGAAATAAAGGAACGCAGTTCCCTTGTTTGGCCTGCCACTCTCCGCTGGTGCCCGTTAGCGGCATTTTCTGCCGACGAAGTCGTCTTTACTTAATCAATGATCAGGCCGGCAGTACTTCGCTCGACAACGCCAACACGTTGCCTTCCGGGTCGGAGAAGAAAGCCATCCACACCTCTGCATTTCCGAGCCGCCCGATGACGTGCGGTTCTCCCCTGAACGCTACCCCACGCGCCTTCAGCGTTTCGTAAGCCTGACGAATGTCCGTCACGCGGTAATACACGACGGAGCCAGGATGATCGAATTCCGGGCTTTCCGGCCGGCTGAGCAGTAGACGGATGCCTCCGCAAATCAGAAACGCCAGTTGGTCCGTGCGAAACAGGAACGGCAGTTCCAGCGTGTCTCGGTAAAAAGCGAGCGCCCGGTCCAGATCGCGGACCGGGATGGACACTTGATCGATTTTTTCGAGCAGCGGTGCGTGGTCGGCCATATGCATCGTCCTTTCGGATGGGATGGTCGGTACCGTACGAGTGTCACCTATACTTTTTCGCCGCAAATCTCCCTTTTCCTGCACGGTCGGCCGGAAGCGGCGGAGCGGGCGGCGCAGGCGGATCTGATCGTGCTGGACGTGATGCTGCCCGGCCTGGATGGCTTCACGGTCGGCAAGCGGCTCAAAAAAGATGCGCCGAACGTGCCGCGCGGACGTCGGTCGACGACAAGCTCCAGGGCTGATATTCGCGGACGACAGGGCTGCGCCGGTTGACAAACACCGTGATAAACCGTATATAATGAGATATATTCCATTCGCTCAGGAAAATCGAAGACGGGAACGAGTAAGCGTGTGAACGGAGCCAGAGAGTTGGCGGAAGGTGCGAGCCAATGTCCGCAGCATGCCGAAAATCCTCCCCGAGATGCCGATTCCAACTCCGCCGGGAGGCGGACAGTAGATGAGGCCGGATGCTCCCCGTTAGCAGGAGCGGGCCGTTTATGCCAGCGGCCTGAAGAGTGCCGAGCCGGCCGTATTGGCGGGCTTCGGAACAAGGGTGGTAACGCGAGCGTCAGCCTCGTCCCTTCAGGGGGACGGGGCTTTTTGATTTTAGGCGCGAGACCGGACAGCCTCCGAGGAGTTGCACCCGCAAGTCCGCAAAGCCCAAAACTGCGGCTTGCGGAGCACACGCGAGATTCGCCTGATCCGAAAAGAATTTTATCCGGATGGAAAGGATGAGAAAACATGCGTCGCGTCGACGTCAAGGAGCGCGCCCGCAGCCGCGAGCTGCGCGTCCTGGAGCAATGGAAGCAGGAACATACGTTTCGCCGGTCGATCGAGAACCGGGAGGGCCGGCCGGACTTCGTCTTCTACGAAGGCCCGCCGACCGCGAACGGCAAGCCGCACATCGGCCATGTGCTCGGCCGCGTCATCAAAGACTTCGTCTGCCGCTACAAGACGATGTCCGGCTACCGCGTCATCCGCAAGGCCGGTTGGGATACGCACGGCCTGCCGGTGGAGCTGGGGGTCGAGAAGCAGCTCGGTATATCCGGCAAGCAGGAAATCGAGAAGTACGGCGTCGAGCCGTTCATCCGCAAATGCAAGGAGAGCGTCTTCGAATACGAGCGACAGTGGCGGGAACTGACCGAGGCGATTGCGTACTGGACCGATCTCGACGATCCGTACATCACGCTGACCAACGATTATATCGAGAGCGTCTGGAACATTCTGGCGACAATTCACGACAAAGGGCTGCTGTACCGCGGCCACCGCGTCAGCCCGTACTGCCCGGACTGCCAGACGACGCTCAGCTCGCACGAAGTGGCGCAAGGCTACGAAGACGTGAAGGACTTGACCGCGACCGCCAAATTCAAGCTGAAGGACAGCGGCGAATACGCGCTCGCCTGGACGACGACGCCGTGGACGCTGCCGGCCAACGTGGCGCTGGCCGTTCATCCGGACATCGAATACGCCCGGGTGCGGCAGGGAGACGACGTGTACATCGTGGCCTCCGCGCTGGTCGAGCAGGTGATGAAGGGCGACTACGAAGTGATCGGGACGGTCCGGGGACGCGAGCTGGCCGGACGCGAGTACGAGCCGCTGTTCCGCTACGTCCCCATCGAAGGCGCCCATCGCGTCATCGACGCCGATTACGTCAGCGATGCGAGCGGCACGGGCATCGTGCACATTGCGCCGGCGCACGGCGAGGACGACTACCGCGTGGCGCGCCAGCACGGCATCCCGATGCTGATGGTGGTGAACCATGCCGGCCGCTACATCGATGCGGTCACCGATTTCGCCGGCCGCTTCGTCAAGGACTGCGACGCCGACATCGTGAAAATGCTGGCCGAACGCGGCCTGCTCTACCACAAGGAAAAGCATGAGCACAACTACCCGTTCTGCTGGCGCTGCAAAACGCCGCTGCTCTACTACGCGACGGAAAGCTGGTTCATCCGGACGACGGCGGTCAAAGACCAGCTGATCGCTGGCAACCAGACGATCGATTGGTACCCCGACCATCTGCGGGACGGACGCTTCGGCAAGTTTCTGGAGGATCTCGTCGACTGGAACATCAGCCGGAACCGCTACTGGGGCACGCCGCTCAACGTCTGGACGTGCGAAGCGTGCGGCAAGGAGAAAGCGCCCCACAGCCATGCGGAGATGCGCTCGCTGGCGATCGGCAGCGTGCCGGAGGACCTGGAGCTGCACAAGCCGTACGTGGACGACGTCCAGCTGCGCTGCGAGTGCGGCGGCGTCATGAAGCGGACGCCGGAAGTGATCGACGTCTGGTTCGACAGCGGCTCGATGCCGTTCGCCCAGTATCATTACCCGTTCGGCGACGAGGAGAAGTTCCGGAAGCAATTCCCGGCCGACTTCATCTGCGAAGGGGTCGACCAGACGCGGGGCTGGTTTTTCAGCCTGCTCGCCGTATCCACGCTGTTTACCGGCCGCGCCCCGTACAAGTCGGTCATCTCGACCGGCCACGTGCTGGACGAGAACGGGCAGAAAATGAGCAAGTCCAAAGGCAACGTCATCGATCCGTGGGACATCATCGACGAATTCGGCAGCGACGCGTTCCGCTGGGCGCTTCTGGCCGACAGCGCGCCGTGGAGCAGCAAGCGGTTCTCCAAAGGGATCGTGGCGGAAGCCAAGTCGAAAGTCGTGGACACCCTCGTCAACACGCACGCTTTCTACGCGCTGTACGCTTCCATCGACGGGTTCGATCCGGCGGCGCATCCGTACCGGCCGTCCGCGAACCGGCTGGACCGGTGGATTCTGTCCCGGCTGAACACGCTCGCCGCGGAAGTGAACCGGGGGCTGGCGGCCAACGACTTCCTGAATCCGGCCAAAGCGATCGAGAAGTTCGTCGACGAGCTGTCCAACTGGTACGTGCGCCGATCGCGCGACCGCTTCTGGGGCAGCGGGCTGACGGAAGACAAAGTGTCCGCCTACCAGACGCTGCGGGAGACGTTGCTCGTGTTGTCGCGGATCATCGCGCCCTACATGCCGTTCGTCGCCGACGAGGTGTACAGGAACGTGGGCGGCGGAGACAGCGTCCATCTGGCCGATTACCCGGCCGCCGATCCGTCCCGGATCGACGGGCAGCTGGAAAAGGATATGGAAACGGTCCGCACGATCGTGGAGCTGGCGCGCAACGTCCGCAACGAGACCGGCATCAAGACGCGGCAGCCGCTGTCCGAACTGCTCGTCTCGCTGGCGGCGGATTTCCCGCTGGCGGACTACGAGGACATCATCAAGGACGAGATCAACGTCAAGCGCATCACGCGGGTGACCGACGACAGCGGATTTGTCGACTATGCGCTCAAGCTCAACCTGAAGCTGGCGGGCAAAAAGTACGGCAAAAACGTCGGACCGATTCAGGCGCGGCTGAAGGCAATGACGGCGGAAGAGACCCGCGCGGTCGTGGACGGCGGCTCGTTCTCCTTCACGACAGAGGACGGGGAGACGCTGCGGGTGGACCTGGCCGAGCTGCTCGTCGAGAAGCGGGCGAAGCCGGGCTTCGCGTCGGCGTCGGACAGCGGGCTGACGGTGGCGCTGAATACCGAGATTACGCCGGAGCTGGAGCAGGAAGGGCTCGTCCGCGAAGTGATCCGCGCCGTTCAGGACACGCGCCGCAAGCTCGATCTGCCGATCGAACGGCGGGTCGGCCTCGTGCTGGACGTCGACGCCGAGACGGAACAGGCGCTGACGGCGTTCCGCCACGTGCTGGAAGCGAACGTGCTCGTCCGCGACGTCCGGTTCGGCCGGACGGAAGGGATGGAGCAAGTGCAGGCCGGCGACAAAACGATTGGGCTGGCGATCGTCGTATAGACGCCGCAAGGCATAATTCGGCAGCAAAACGAGCATCGTACCCGAAAGGGGCCCGTGACAAGGCCCCGTCGGGTCTGATGCTCGTTTTTTACGTGATTCAGAAAGTATAAGTTTCACGTCCATCCTTTTTGAATCACCGACGCTAAACGTTTCGCCGTCAATGATGGCGGCGAAGCCGTTTATGCTTGGACGTTCGACGAAACGGAGGGAGCCGGATTGAGCGAACGAAGCCGCGAGCCGAACGGCTCGCCCGACACCGCGCGCAGGCTGGCCGAAGAAGCGGGAGCGCTGCGGCGCACGCTCGATTTTCTGGCGGAGCGGATGGACCGCATCGCCCAGGATATGGAGAAAGCGCAGCTGTCGGAATACATCGATCTGATGAGGCGGCCGTGGAGCCTGATCTGGCGCAACTTTCTGGCCGGAACGGCGCGCGGCGTCGGCATCGCCATCGGCTTTACGTTCTTCGCCGCGACGATCGTCTACGTTCTGCAGCAGCTCGGCGCGCTGAACCTGCCGATCGTCGGCGACTATATCGCGGACATCGTCCGGATCGTTCAGCGCCAATTGGAGATCAAAACGTACTGAAGCCAACAGCGGATCAATTACTCTTCAACCCGTTCGTCCGGCTCCAGCAGCGGCTCGCCTTCCTGGCCGGCCAAATATTGGCGATAAGCCCGATTCCGCACGACGGAAACGTCGCGGCCGGTAATGTCGGTGGCCAGGAAGCTTTCGATCGTTTCCACGTATCCGTCGTTCTCGTCGGCCTCGATGGCCATATTGTCGTAATCGTATTCCGCGTTCGGATTGTCGGCCATCGCCGGACTGTTCGAACTGCCCCACGATTCCACGATCTGCCAGGCGTCTTCGCCGTCGAACCCGTCGGCATCGCCGCGCTCGTCCATGCTGCTGCGCCCGAACGGCGGATGCAAGAGCTCCTCCTCGACGGGCCGGCGTTCCGACAGTTGCCGCATCGGCTCGTGTTCCGTGCAGTAGACGGCGGTCGGCAGCGCGTCCAGCCGCTCGTACGGAATGAACCGTCCGCACGCCGCGCAGCGGCCGTATTCGCCGGTGTCCATCCGTTCCAGCGCGGCGTCGATTCGATTGAGCCGGAGCGCATCTTTTTCCATCAGCGCGAAATCTTTGGATCGTTCGAACAGCTCGGTGCCTTCGTCGCCGGGATGGTTGTCGTTGGTGGACAGATCGCCGGTCGAATCCCGGAACGACGCGTTCAGGCCGTAATGCCGGTTGGCGGCCGTCCGCCTTTCGATTTCGCTTTTCTCTTCCAACAGACGGCGTCGCAAAGCTTCCAGCCGCTCTTCCGTAAGCGGAAGGCTCATGGAATCCACTCCTTGTCGGGCTTTTTCGCGTCAGGGCGCCTTGCGGTTAGTTTTCTCCCCGGCCGCGGCTTTTACGTGCTTCGCCGCATCGGGCATGGCTGGCGCGCATGCCTTATTTTTCCTGTTCGGCTCATGGCGCTTCTTCCGGGATTATGTTAAAATTTTCGCGATCGGACATTACCGTTAGAAAGGCGGTATTCCCATGAATGATCGGAGCAGGCCACGCCTTGCGGGCATTGCGGCCTATTATGCCGTCGCGCTATGCGTTTTCGCGGTCGATTTCGTTTCCAAGAAAATCGTCGAGTACGGGCTCGCTTTGAACGATCGCATCGATGTGTTCGGGAACGGCCTTCTGATCGTCACGTCCATCCGCAACCCGGGCGCGGCTTTCGGCATGATGCAGCAGCAGCGGTGGCTGTTTCTGCTTCTCTCGCTCGCCGTCGTGGCGGGCGTCGCATGGTATTTCCACCGCTCCTTCCGGTCGGGCCGCCGGCTGCTTCCCCTGGCGCTGTCGCTGGTGCTCGGCGGGGCGGTCGGGAATTTTCTCGACCGGCTGCTGTTCGGACAAGTCGTCGATTTTCTGCAATTCAACTTCGGCCGTCACGCGCTTCCGATTTTCAATCTGGCCGACACCGGCATCGTCGTCGGCGTCGTCCTGCTGATTGCGGATGCGGTGCGGTCGGTCAGACAGGAGAGCGTGAAGCATGGCAACGGAGAACGGCCGAACGGAGAACCTTCTCGCGAACGGCAGCCCATATGAGGAAGAAGACGAAGAAGACCGGGTGCTCGCCTGGACGGTAGAGGAATCCGAAGCCGGCCAGCGGCTGGACCGGCATGCGACCGACCGGATCGGCGATCCCGCGGTGTCCCGCACCCAGGTGCAGGAGTGGATCCGGCAAGGGCTCGTCACCGTGAACGGCCGGCCGGCCAGGCCCAATGACAAAGTGGCGGCCGGAGACGCGGTTGCGGTGGAAATGCCGGAGCCCGAGCCGCTTCAGGCGGAGCCCGAAGCGATTCCCCTCGACATCGTGTTCGAGGACCGCGACGTCATCGTCATCAACAAGCCGCGGGGCATGGTCGTCCATCCGGCGGCGGGGCACGCTCACGGCACCGTCGTTAACGCGCTGCTCCATCATTGCCGGGACCTGTCCGGCATTAACGGCGTCATGCGACCGGGCATCGTGCACCGCATCGACAAAGACACGTCGGGGCTCTTGATGGCGGCCAAGAACGATCTGGCCCACGCCTCGCTCGCCGAGCAGCTCAAGGCGCATACCGTCGTGCGGCGCTATACGGCGCTGGTGCACGGGGAACTGCCGCACGATCGGGGCACGATCGACGCGCCGATCGGACGCGATCCCAAGGACCGCAAGCTGTTTGCCGTAACCGAGCGGGGCGGCAAGCGGGCGGTGACGCATTTCGACGTGCTGGAGCGGTTCGCCGGCTATACGTATGTCCGGCTTCAACTGGAAACCGGGCGCACCCATCAGATCCGCGTTCATATGAAATACATCGGCCATCCGCTGGTCGGCGACCCGGTCTACGGCGGCCGGGGCCGGCGCGCGCTCGGCATGGCGGGGCAGGCGCTGCACGCGGGCGTGCTCGGCTTCGTCCATCCGCGCACCGGGCAGGCGCTGGAATTCAGCGCCCCGATTCCGCCGGACATGGAAGCGGCTCTGCACGCGCTGCGGACGCTGTGAAAGGCCGGAGCCCCCAAGCGGGCGGCCTGCGAATTCTGCAAAAGTTCGGCGCATTCGTTCATGGCGATTCCGTCCGCGATTCGGCATAGTAAGGATATAGAGGCCTATCCATCTTTTCGGCAAGGAGTGTCATACGGTGAGCATCGAACAATACCAGAACACGTACATTCAGCGGCAATTCGCCGACCGCATCGGCGGCGCGAATTACGGCAAGGACACGAACATCTACAAATTCGAGAAAATCAAGCGCGCCAAGGCGGCGGCCCGGCAAGCCCATCCCGACATCGAGCTGATCGACATGGGCGTCGGCGAGCCGGACGAGATGGCCGATGCCGGCATCGTCGCGAAACTGGCCGAAGAAGCGGCCAAGCCGGAGAACCGCGGCTACGCCGACAACGGCATCCGCGAATTCAAAGTGGCCGCGGCGGAATATTTGAAGCGCGTGTTTAACGTGGACGGAATCGATCCCGATACGGAAGTGCTGCACACGATCGGCGCGAAGCCGGCGCTGGCGATGCTGCCCTCGGTTTTCATCAACCCGGGGGACGTGACGATTATGACCGTCCCGGGCTATCCGATCATGGGGACGCACACGAAATATTTGGGCGGCGAAGTGTACAACGTGCCGCTGACGAAAGAAAACGGCTTTCTGCCCGACCTGAAGTCCATTCCGGAAGAGATCGCGCGCCGGGCGAAGCTGATCTACCTGAACTATCCGAACAACCCGACGGGCGCTGGCGCCACCCCCGAATTTTTCGCGGAAGTGGTGGAATGGGCCCGCAAGCACAGCGTCGTCGTCGTGCATGACGCCCCGTACGCGGCGCTTGTCTACGACGGCGCCAAACCGCTCAGCTTCCTGTCCGTGCCGGGCGCCAAGGACGTCGGCGTGGAGCTGCACTCGCTGTCCAAATCGTACAACATGACCGGCTGGCGGATCGGCTTCATCGCCGGCAATCCGCTGATCGTCAAGGCGTTCGGCGACGTCAAGGACAACAACGATTCCGGACAATTCATCGCCATTCAGAAAGCGGCCATGTACGGCCTGGCGCATCCGGAAATCACCGAGGCGATCTGCGCGAAATATTCGCGCCGCCACGACCTGCTGGTCGCCGCGCTGAACGAAATCGGCTTCCGCGCGGAGAAGCCGAAAGGCTCGTTCTTCCTGTACGTGGAAGCGCCGAAAGGGATCAAGGGCGGGCCGTCCTTCCCCACGGCCGAAGATTTCTCGCAGTATTTGATCCGCGAGAAGCTCATCTCCACCGTCCCGTGGGACGATGCCGGCCGATTCATCCGGCTGTCCGTCACGTTCGCCGCCAACGGGCCGGATGACGAGCGCCGCGTGATCGGGGAGATCAAGCGCCGCCTGACCGATGTCGAATTCGAGTTTTAAGGCTTGACAGCCGGCGGCCGAAAGTGGGATAATTCATCGTAACAAAACGGTACCTTTAATTCAGTCCCGTGAGACTGGCAAGGTGGCGCTAACCGAATCGAATCGGCGCGAAAGGCAATCTCCTGCCCCTGAGGCGGGCCTGTCGTCTGTGCCGAATCTGCATTCGCCCAAGTTCGCCAAGCAAACTCCTTGCGTCTGACGCAAGGAGTTTTTTTGTACCTTCCGACGAACAGGAGGTCTCGATATGCCGGAATCCCGGGTCATTATGGACGAATCGGCCATTCGCCGGGCGCTCACGCGCATCGCGCATGAAATTGTCGAGAAAAACAAAGGGATCGAAGGTTGCGTCCTTGTCGGCGTGCGAACCCGCGGCATTTACCTGGGGCGCCGGCTGGCGGCGCGGATTCGCGAAATCGAAGGCCGCCCGGTGCCGGTCTACGAGCTCGACATCTCCGGCTATCGCGACGACCGGCCGCCGCGCGGGGCAGCCGGCAGCCATGCGGGAACGCTGTCCGGGGACGGGGGAGCCGCGGTCGACGTGCAGGACAAACGCGTCATTTTGATCGACGACGTGCTCTACACGGGCCGTACGATCCGCGCCGCTATGGACGCGCTGATGGACTGCGGCAGGCCGCGGTCGATCCAGCTCGCGGTGCTCGTCGACCGGGGGCACCGGGAACTGCCGATCCGTCCCGACTATGTCGGCAAGAACGTCCCGACTTCGCGGCAGGAGCAAATCGAAGTGTCTCTGAAAGAAATCGACGATATGGACGGCGTGGCGATCATCCACGCGCCGGAAGAAAGCGTGCAGGCAGCGCAGACAAGGAGGGGCTTCGGCAGATGACGGTGTGGATCGTAAACGGAAATGCGGTGAATCCGGAAACGGGGGAACTGGAGCGCAAGCATCTGCGGATAGAGGACGGCAAAGTGGCGGAATGGCTGGACGGATCGGCCGTTCCGGATACGTCCGGTGCGGAAGTGATCGATGCGTCCGGCCAATTGGTGGCTCCGGGTCTGATCGACATGCACGCCCACTTACGCGAACCGGGTTTCGAATACAAAGAGGACATCGCGTCGGGGACGGCGGCGGCGGTCAAAGGCGGGTTCACCACGATCGCCTGCATGCCGAACACGCGGCCCGTCACGGATAACCCGGAGACGGTCCGGTACGTGGCGGCCAAAGCCGCCGCAGCGGGGCGCGCGCGCGTGCTTCCTTACGCGGCGATTACCCGCGGCGAGCTGGGCCGGGAATTGACCGATTTCGCGGCGCTGAAAGAGGCGGGCGCCATCGGGTTCACGGACGACGGTGTCGGCGTGCAGAGCGCGCAGATGATGAAAGACGCGATGGCGCTGGCGAAGTCGCTGGACCTTCCCATCATCGCCCACTGCGAGGACAACACGCTGGTGGAAGGAGCGGCGGTGACCGAGGGGAGCTTCTCCCGCAAGCACGGTCTGAAGGGGATTCCGAACGAATCCGAAGCGATTCACGTCGGGCGGGACATTTTGCTGGCGGAGGCGACCGGCGTCCACTACCACGTCTGCCACGTGAGCACCGAGCAATCGATCCGGCTCATCCGGCTCGGCAAGTCGATCGGGGTTCACGTGACGGCGGAAGTGTGCCCGCATCACTTGGTGCTGTCCGATGAAGACATTCCGGGAACGGACGACGGCAACTGGAAAATGAACCCGCCGCTCCGCTCGCCCCGGGACGTCGAAGCGTGCATCCGGGCGCTCGAGGACGGTACCATCGACATCATCGTCACCGACCACGCGCCGCACAGCACCGAAGAGAAAGCGAAAGGGCTGGAGCGCGCGCCGTTCGGCATCGTCGGGTTCGAGACCGCGTTCCCGCTGCTCTATACGAAGTTCGTCCGCACCGGGCGATGGACGCTCGCCTTTCTGCTGCGCCGGATGACGTCCGATCCCGCCCGCGTATTCCGGCTGGAGACGGGAACGCTGAAAGCGGGAGCGCCCGCCGATCTGACGATCATCGATCTGGAGCGCGAGCGGGAAGTGGACCCCGGCACCTTTCTCAGCAAAGGCCGGAATACCCCGTTCGCAGGCTGGAAGCTGTACGGCTGGCCGACGCTCACCATGGTGGGCGGGCGCGTCGTATGGCGGGACGACCCCGGCGGCCGAAGCTGACCGGAGGGAAAGGCACCCATCCGTCATTGCTGAAGAGATCCGTTGCCTGACGGGAAAGCGCGAAGGAGTGATTGGAATGCAGGCAAAATTGCTGTTGGAAGACGGGACCCTTTTTACCGGGCTGGCATTCGGAGCGGAAGGGACTTCGGTCGGGGAAGTGGTGTTCAACACCGGCATCACCGGCTACCAGGAAGTGCTGTCGGACCCTTCGTACTGCGGCCAGATCGTGACGATGACTTTTCCCCTGATCGGCAACTACGGCATTACGCGCGACGATTTCGAGTCGCTCAGACCTTATATTCACGGCTTTGTCGTGCGGCGGCACGAGCCGGTGCCGAGCAACTGGCGCGCCGAATACACGCTGGACCGCTTGCTTAAAGATTACGGAATCATCGGCATCAGCGATATCGACACCCGGATGCTTACCCGCAAAATCCGGCAGCACGGAACGATGAAAGGCATCCTGACGACCGGCTCCGAGCGGATCGAGGAGCTGCAGGAGCGGCTGAAGGCCGCACCGCTGCTCCGGGATCAGGTGGCGCGCACGTCGACGAAGCACGTGTTCTCGAGCCCCGGCGACCGCGAGCGGATCGTGCTGATGGACTTCGGCGCGAAAAGTGGCATTTTGCGCGAGCTGACGAAGCGCGGCTGCGACGTCGTCGTCGTGCCGTACGACACGACCGCGGACGAAATCCGCCGGCTTCGCCCGGACGGCATCCAATTGTCCAACGGCCCCGGGGATCCGAAAGACGTGCCGCAAGCGGTGGAGACGATCCGCCAGCTGCTCGGGGAAATCCCGATTTTCGGCATTTGCCTCGGCCATCAGCTGTTCGCGCTCGCCTGCGGGGCGGATACCGCCAAGCTGAAGTTCGGCCACCGCGGCGGCAACCACCCGGTCAAAGACCTGGAGACCGGTCGCTGCTACATCACGTCGCAGAACCACGGCTACACGGTCAAAGAAGATTCGATCGCCGGCACCGAGCTCACGGTCACGCATATCAACAACAACGACAAAACGATCGAAGGGCTCCGGCACAACCGCTTCCCCGCTTTTTCCGTGCAGTACCATCCGGAAGCGGCGCCCGGGCCGTTCGACTCCGGCTATCTGTTCGACCAGTTCCTAGCGATGATCCGGGAGCACAAGCGGGCCCATCCCGAGCGGCCGCGCCAGGCGCATTTGGCGGAGACGTTGAGAGGAGAGCTGCAGCATGCCCAGAAATAAAGAACTCCGCAAAATTCTCGTGATCGGCTCCGGTCCGATCGTCATCGGACAAGCGGCCGAGTTCGACTACGCCGGCACGCAGGCGTGCCAGGCGCTGAAGGAAGAAGGCCTCGAAGTCGTCCTGATCAACAGCAATCCGGCCACCATCATGACCGATACGAACATGGCCGACAAAGTGTATATCGAGCCGATCAACCTGGAGTTCGTCTCGCAGATCATCCGCCAGGAGCGCCCGGACGGCCTGCTGCCGACGCTCGGCGGGCAGACGGGGCTCAATATGGCCGTCGAGCTGGCGCGCGCGGGCGTGCTCGAGCAGGAGGGCGTCCGGCTGCTCGGTACCCAGCTTTCGGCGATCGAGCGCGCCGAAGACCGCGACCAGTTCCGCGAGCTGATGCGCGAGCTGGAGCAGCCGGTGCCGGAGAGCACGATCGTGACGACGGTGCAGGAGGCGGTCGATTTCGCGAGCGAGATCGGCTATCCCGTCATCGTCCGTCCGGCCTATACGCTCGGCGGCACGGGCGGCGGCATTGCGGCGGATGAGGAAGAGCTGCGCGAGACGGTCGAGAGCGGCCTGCGCTACAGCCCGATCGGCCAATGCCTGATCGAGAAGTCGATCGCCGGGATGAAGGAAATCGAGTACGAAGTGATGCGGGACGCAAGCGACAACTGCATCGTCGTCTGCAACATGGAGAACATCGACCCGGTCGGCGTCCATACCGGCGACAGCATCGTCGTCGCGCCGAGCCAGACGCTGTCCGACCGCGAGTACCAGATGCTGCGCTCGGCTTCGCTGCGCATCATCCGCGCGCTCAACATCGAAGGCGGCTGCAACGTCCAGTTCGCGCTCGACCCGCACAGCTACCAATACTACGTCATCGAAGTCAATCCGCGGGTCAGCCGCTCGTCGGCGCTTGCCTCCAAGGCGACCGGCTATCCGATCGCCAAGATGGCGGCCAAAATCGCCATCGGCTACACGCTGGACGAGATCGTCAACCCGGTGACGGGGCAGACCTACGCCTGCTTCGAGCCGACGCTCGACTACGTCGTGACGAAAATCCCGCGCTGGCCGTTCGACAAGTTCACGAACGCGAACCGCAAACTCGGCACGCAGATGAAGGCGACGGGCGAAGTGATGGCGATCGGCCGCACGTTCGAGGAATCGCTGCACAAAGCGGTCCGCTCGCTGGAAATCGGCGTGCATCGGCTGAAGCTGGCCGGCGCCGACCGGATCGACGACGAGACGCTGCGCAGCCGGCTGGCGAAAGCCGACGACGAGCGCCTGTTCCTGCTCGCCGAAGCATTCCGCCGCGGTTGGGAGATGCAAGAAATCCAGGACATCACCCGCATCGACTGGTGGTTCCTGGACAAGATCGAGCGGCTGGTCGCCTATGAGGACGTCATCCGCCGCGAGCCGGGCCTGACCGCGGAGACGCTGCTGCAGGCGAAGCGGCTCGGCTTCACCGACCGGGCGATCGCCGAGCTGCGGCTGGAAGGGCAGGGCGCCGGCGCGCCGCTCACGACCGAAGCCGACGTGCGGGCTTACCGCATCGCCCAAGGCGTGAAGCCGGTGTACAAAATGGTCGACACGTGCGCGGCCGAGTTCGAAGCGACGACGCCGTACTACTACTCGACCTACGAGACCGAGAACGAAGTGCAGCCGAGCGGCAAGCGGAAAGTGATCGTGCTCGGCTCCGGCCCGATCCGGATCGGGCAGGGCATCGAGTTCGACTACTCGACCGTGCACGCCGTCTGGGCGATCCGCAACGCCGGCTGCGAAGCGGTCATCATCAACAACAATCCGGAGACGGTTTCGACCGACTTCAACACGTCGGATCGGCTGTACTTCGAACCGCTGTTCTTCGAAGACGTAATGAACGTCATCGAGCAGGAGCAGCCGATCGGCGTCATCGTGCAGTTCGGCGGCCAGACGGCGATCAACCTGGCGGCGCCGCTCGCCCGGGCCGGCGTGCCGATTCTCGGCACGTCGCTGGAAAGCATCGACGCCGCCGAGGACCGCAAAAAATTCGAAGCGCTGCTGCGCAAGCTGAACATTCCGCAGCCGAAGGGCGGCACCGTCACGTCCGTCGACGAGGCGGTCGGCACGGCGGGACAGCTCGGCTACCCGGTGCTCGTGCGGCCTTCGTACGTGCTGGGAGGCCGGGCGATGGAGATCGTGTACTCCGACGAGGAGCTGCTCGCCTACATGCGGGAAGCGGTCAAGATCAATCCGGAGCATCCGGTGCTGATCGACCGCTACATGCTCGGCAAAGAGATCGAGGTCGACGCCATCTGCGACGGCGAGACCGTGCTCATTCCCGGCATTATGGAGCACGTGGAACGGGCCGGCGTCCACTCGGGCGATTCGATCGCGGTGTATCCGCCGCAGACGCTGTCGGACGACATCAAGCGGCAGGCGGTCGACATTACGCTGAAAATCGCCAAGGAGCTGAAAGTGGTCGGCCTCGTCAACATCCAGTTCGTCGTCTGGAACGACCAGGTGTACGTCATCGAGGTCAACCCGCGCTCCTCGCGGACGGTGCCGTTCCTGAGCAAGGTGACGAACTTGCCGATGGCCAATCTGGCCACCCGGGCCATCCTCGGCGAGAAGCTGTCGGCGCTCGGCTACGAAGACGGGCTGTGGCCGGAAGACGAGCACGTGTCGGTCAAGGTGCCGGTGTTCTCCTTCGCCAAGCTGCGCCGCGTCGATCCGACGCTGACGCCGGAAATGAAGTCGACGGGCGAAGTGATGGGCCGCGATCGCCATTTTGCCAAGGCGCTGTACAAAGGGCTGATCGGTTCGGGAATGAAAATCCCGACGGCCGGCGCGATCATCGCCACGATCGCCGACAAGGACAAAGCCGAAGCGATCGACATTCTGAAAGGCTTCTACCGGCTCGGCTACAAGCTGATCGCCACCGGCGGCACGGCCGACGCGCTGGAGCAGGCCGGGATACGCGTGCAGCGGGTCAACAAGCTGAGCGAAGGCTCGCCGAACATCATCGACCTGATCCGCGCCGGGCAGGCGCAGTTCGTCGTCAACACGCTGACGAAGGGCAAAACGCCGGAGCGCGACGGGTTCCGCATCCGCCGCGAAGCGGTCGAGAACGGCGTCGTCTGCCTCACCTCGCTCGATACGGTGCGCGCGCTGCTTCATATGCTGCAGGCGCTGCGCTTCTCCAGCGAGCCGATGCCGGCGTTCCAGCGCTGACCGGCCATCCGGGCCCGATCCGGCCGCTTGCGCGGCGGGTCGGGCTTCCCTGTGACCATCGATCCGGAAAGGGGATACGCTGACATGACGCGAAGCGAAGCGGCGGGCAAAGTGATGATCGCGCTCGACAAGCCGGACGCGGATGCGGCGCTGCGGCTGGCGTCCGTGCTGCAGGGAGCCGGCTGCTGGATGAAGGTCGGCATGGAGCTGTTTTACGCGGCCGGGCCTTCGGTCGTGCGGGAGTTGAAAAACCGGGGTTTCCGGGTGTTCCTGGATTTGAAAATGCACGACATTCCGAATACGGTCAGAGGCGGGGCCCGCAGCATCGCGAGAATGGGCGCCGACCTGTTCAACGTGCACGCCGCGGGCGGTCTCGCCATGATGCGCGCCGCCGCGGAAGGCGTGCGGGAAGCGGTTCAAGCGGGAGACGTCGCCGCGGCGCCGCTGATCATTGCGGTCACGCAGCTGACCAGCACCAGCCGGACGGTGCTGAACGAGGAGATCGGCATCGCCGGTTCGGTCGAAGATGCCGTCGTCCGCTACGCGCGGCTGGCCCGGCAGGCCGGATTGCACGGCGTCGTCGCTTCCCCGTTGGAAGTTCGGGCTGTCAAAGCCGCTTGCGGCGGCGATTTCCTGACCGTTACCCCAGGCATCCGTCCCGCGGGCGCCGCGCTGAACGACCAGGCGCGCGTCATGACGCCGCGCGAAGCGCTTGCCGAAGGAACGGATTACATGGTGATCGGCCGTCCTGTCACCGCAGCCGCCAATCCGCGCGCGGCCTTCGAATCCATATTAAAGGAGCTGACGGAAGCATGACTTCTTCCCGACTCGAACAGCTTCCCCGGGAAATCGCCAAGGGGCTGCTGGAAATCGGCGCGGTAACGCTTCGCCCGAACGAACCGTTCACGTGGACGTCCGGCCTGAAGTCGCCGATATATTGCGACAACCGGCTGACGATGTCGTATCCGGCCGTCCGCGACCGAATCGCGGAAGGGTTCGCCGAACTGATCCGCGACCGCTATCCGGATTGCGAAGCGGTCGCCGGCATCGCCACCGGCGGCATTCCCCACGCCGCATGGACGGCGCAGAAGCTGAACCTGCCGATGCTGTACGTGCGCGACAAAGCGAAAGGCCACGGCAAGACGAACCAAATCGAAGGCCATTTTGTTCCGGGGCAGAAAATCGTGCTCATCGAGGACTTGATCTCGACCGGCGGCAGCTCGCTCAAAGCGGCCGTCGCCGTCCGCGAGGCCGGCTGCTCGGTGCAAGGGGTCGTCGCCATCTTCACCTATCAGTTCCGGCAGGCCGAGGAAGCGTTCGCGGCGGAACGAATCCCGCTCGCCACGCTGTCCGATTACTCGACGCTGATCGACGTGGCGCTTGAGACCGGGGCCATCACCGATGGCGACGTCGCGCTTCTTAAGTCGTGGCGGGCGAATCCGCAAACCTATTTCATGACAAAGCCGAAGTGACCGGTGTCCATAGTCTGGGAAATACCAGATAGCCTTAGCGTAATTGTGCTGTGAATATATGGAGCGACTCGTCGTGGTAAGTTTATAAATGACGGTCAGCGGGTTTGCGTAGTTGCGCAGAGCCCGCTTTTTTGTGTCCACCTTTGTGCAGGACGTTTCGTTGTTTTTAATTCGAACGCCTTCGTCAGGTAAGGTGTGCTTCGGTTCCCTTCTCCGATTTCTGTGAGCCAGTGCCTGCACTCCTTTTTCCTGATATTTCTTCTAAGCCGGATCACTTGCCGTACCGTCAGCCCCAACACTGCAACTCCTTCCCCGTTCGTCACGTGCCTTCCGAGGATCTTCTACCTTTCTTCAGTTCTGCTCTGGTCAATGTCAATGTCTCCTGTCCCCTGGTGACATTATCTCAGAACAGTTACAGGGTGACATTATCAAAGAACAACGACATTGGTGAATTTTAAGTTCTGGCAAGTTGAGCATTTCATTGATATACTGGGTCTGCATCTGTCAATTCCTTTGTTGTTTGTGCGGACTTACAACATTACAGGAATGGCAGATGTTTTTCCACTTTTAGCCTCGATTTATTTCGTCAAGCACTGATTCCGGTTTTGAGCCATAAGAGGTCATCTGTTTTTTATTGGGTTGAAATGCCAAGAAAATATTGAACAATCCGATGAGCTGTCTGGCTTTTGGAATTCAAATTTATTGAAAGGATGAAGGATCCGTGAAGCGCTTCGCCTATGCGGCGATGGTTTTCTTGTTGTTGCTGGCGTCCGGCTGCGTTCTGAAGAAGGCGCCTCCGGAACGAGACCTCGAACAAATTACGATCAAAGTCATGGGGTCCGATTTCAACACGTTTTATTCCCGATACGGCGCGCTGTATACGGCGCTGCATCCCAACGTCCATTTTGCGTTTATTCCCCGTTCAACGCGGGGAATTTCCGATGTTGCGCGGTATGTTCAGGAACAGTCGCCCGATGTGCTCCTTCTTTCTTCCTTGGAGTATGAAGAGCTGGCGAATCGGGGCCTGTTGTACGATCTGGATTTGTTGGTCCGAAAGGACAAGTATGATCTGGACGGAACGATTGCGCCGGTTATCAGCTATATCAAAAATTTGGGCGGAGGGAGCATCTACGGCTTGTCTCCGGTTTTTTTGAGCAGGGCCTTGTTTTATAACAAAGATTTGTTTATGCAGTATAAAATCCCCCTGCCAACCGATTCGATGAGTTGGAACGACGTTTTGCTTCTCGCGAGGCGCTTTCCTGCCACTGGAGATGAGCAAAATCGCATTTACGGATTTATGAACAGCGCATATTCGGCCAACCCGTTTGAATTTGCCGTCATGATCGGAGGCAGTCTGGGGCTGGATTATGTGGACAGCACCCGCATGCAAATGACGATCGACACTCCGCAATGGAAACAGGTTTTTCAGCTTGTGCTGGACACCATGAAATCGGGCGTCCTTTATCAAGGCGGGCAAACGCCGCAGCCGGGCATGACTTACGAAGAGGCATTAAAGCAGGATCCTTTTATAAGCGGAAAAGTGGCGATGACAGTTGCTGCCGGCGATATGATGGCGAAACTCCAAAATGCCCCAAACGGCGTGACGCCTCCCCATTGGGACATCGTTTCCGCGCCCGGCGGCGCCGGCGGAATGGAAGTCGGGGAACTTTTCTCGATCTACAACGGTTCGACCCATACGGACGCTTCCTGGGATTTCATCCGGTACGTCAATGGCGACGACTTCGCCGATGTGTATTCGAGAAACCCGACACTCGGATATTTGACCACGCGCCAAAAGTATTTAAAAGACGAGGAAGGACACCATGTGGAAGCATTCTATATGATCGAACCGGCGATTGCGAAAGGCGAAAACAGCGTGCCGCAGCAATTTTACGTTCGTTTTGCTTCAATTGCCGAGAAGGAAATCCAAAAAGCTTACGACGGGGGCCAGACGATTGACGAAGCCCTGGCCGCCATGCAGAATCAAGGACAGCAGTTGTTGATGCTGGAGGAACAAAAGCAGAAAGAATCGATCGATGCCAACTAGCGCTTGGTGCGCGAAGGCTGGGTCGACCAGATCGAGGAATCGACATTGACGCGGATGGACAAGTCGTATGTGTCGCCGGACTTTCGAGGCAAGGAAGACGATTTGGTATACCGGATGAGGCTAAATTCCGTCGACGGCTCGAGCATGCATCCCGGACCGGACGTCATTTTCTATGTGCTGATGGAGATGTAGTCGACGGTCGATTTTTTGATGCCGTATCGGTTGCTCAGTTCAATGATGGAAATTTGGCGGGACCATATGAAGAATGCGCGCCAGGGAGAAGCGAGAAGAAAATCGTTTCGTCTGCCCGCCGTGGTGCCGATCGTATTGTATAATGGGAAAAGAAAGTGGACCGCACAGCGGCGGTTTCGGGAGACGGTGGCAGGACCCGGCTCCGTCGCGCGGCATGTGCCGGATTTCGAGTATATCCTGCTGGATGTGAACCGTTACAGCGAGGAAGAGTTGCTGGAAGCCGGCAACATGATCGGCAGCGTGTTTTTGATGGAGAAGGCGCGTACGGGCGGTTCGATCCCGGATCGGCTGCGCGAAGCGGTAGGCGTTCTGGGAAATTTGGATCCGCAGGATTATCGGCTGTTCGTCTCATGGGTACTGCAAATCTTGAGCAGGGACGAGCCTGTGGAAGTCCGACAGGAGTTGACGGAAATTTTGAGAAACGCGGAGCCGAAGGAGGCGGGAAAGATGATTACGAATCTGGAGCGGACGATCAAGAAAATGAAGGCGGATGCCAGAAAGGAAGGACGGATCGAAGTCGCCAAGTTGATGCTGGAAAACGGCGCTTCCTTGCAACAAGCGCATCTGTATACCCGTTTGCCGCTGGATGAACTGGAAAGGCTGCAGAAGGATACGAAGTGATATGTCGCTCGGATCAAACCCCAAACGCGATGGACCGTCAGGAGCTGACGGTTTTCTTTTTTTCCGCGATTATCCCCTTCAGTAACAAGTTCACGGCATGCTTAGGACGATATGCGATATAGATACGTATAAGCGGTAAAAATTTCCTACCTGATAGATTTCATTTGTATCCTGCACCCTGACCGATAAGAAAAAAGTAGCATTAGGAGGAAAATTTTTCATAAAAACGAGGAGGAAAAATCTATCATTTTGTCAAATATAGGAGTTAGCAGAAATCGAATACAACCAGCGCAGGGGGAGCGATATGGGGCAATTTTTGCTAGACGCTTCAGTTAATGTATATGAAGTTTTTGCATTCACCGCGTTGATGTTATCCATATTTCGAATTTCACTCAAAGAATACTTGGTGTTTACCATAATAGCTGGAGTTGTAATTGCCTTAACTTCCTACCTGCTCAGATTCGTTTTCAACTTAGAAACTATCACGCCGCTGTTTATGCTTCTATGGTTATACATTTTTGTTTGGCAAATTTTCCGGTTTCATTCCTTTTATGCCTTGATGATGACTGTCACCGGTTACTTGGGATACCTTGTCATCCAATGTCTGATAATCCTCCTTCTGCAAATCCGATTTTCACTGGAAGAGATCTCAACTCCTCTTCTTCATGCCAAACTACTGCAACTCGCATCTGCGACCGTCACGTTGGTTATCGCTTATTGGCTTTGGAAAAAACGGCTTGGATTCTCATTCGTTCCGGACCGTATGAGCGAGAAAGTTGAGATGAAAGGGTTGAACCTTGTACTCTTATCCATCTCTATTGTTGCATGTTTCTTTATTTCGGGAATCGCTTATTTATTTATCGACGTGAGTTTTTGGTTCAATACCGTAGTTATCATTCTTCTGCTTTGTCTCATTACTGTGTCGATGATGCTTAAATTTGCTTTAGACAAGGAGATGAAATCATGATTGAGGCCTTATCCGATAAAATCAGCGCTTACGTATACCGTCACAACGAACGTCAGCATGTCAGCCAGGCGGTTATGAAATTTGCACTTATTTCCATCATCATGAATTCGACAACGATCTTGCTTTGTTTATTTATCGGCTTCCTTGACGGGCATTTTAAGGAAACGCTTCTGGCGACTATCGCTATGGCCATACTCCGTATCCTTGCCGGTGGCTATCATTTTCGCTCGCCGTTGTTGTGCATCATTGTATCAACCGCAGCTGTAACCTCTGTTCCATTTATTTTATTGTCACTTCCCGTCTTGTATGCTCTGACTGCGGTCAGCGCCTTGCTGATCTTGCTGTTCGCGCCAGCCGATTCCAAAAAATATACCCGTTTATCTAACCGCGCTCTAACGTGGATGAAATATATCGCATTGCTCATGGTTCTATCCAATTTGGGCTTTCAATCCGAAACTTTATCGGTTTCTTGGTTCATTGTTTCACTGACTCTATTACCTTTAAAGGGAGGTGAGAACGATGAGTAAGAAACTGGCTGGAATGCTGGCAACCGTACTCGGGGCTGTTGCGATTATGATTGCTACGACTGCTTGCCTTGGTCTGATCGGCCATCGTCCCGAAGTGCCTGCCGAGCTGCTGAAGAAGTAAGACGCACGTGGCTGCCGGAGCCGATCCGGCAGCCATCCCCCAATGGGACAATCACGATGGAGTGGAGCGAATGATTCAACCTGTCACGCGAGATCGAAACAACAATAGCGAAGTCATCCTGATGGATATGACCGATGTGCTTTATATCCAAATCGAAGACGGAGCGGTTGTCTTTTACACCGATGAAGGCAGGTTTTATCCGCTCGTGCCGTCGCTCAGCATGTACGCCAAGCATACGGAAGCATTCGGATTTCACCGGCTGGACCGCACCAATCTGGTCAACATGAGCAAGATCAAAGCGTTCGACGAGCATCGGGGCATCGTTTATTTTGACGAAGCCGCGGAGCCGGCCGGCCCCAGCGCAACCGTAGCTTTTATGAATATAGGCAAGCTTCGCAATATGATTCTTTCGTGGATTCATCGCAACCGCAGCCAATGAACGACCGTTAAGCCGATTGCGGCAGAAAGACGAATATGCAATACGCATAAGCGGGTTTGCGCGACGGCGCAAAACTCGTTTTTATTTTGGATTTCCTCTGCGGATCCGCCGGCATTTCTGCAAAAAAAGTCGATGATTTGATTCAATAGTTTCATATCCCTGAAGTGGAAAAAGATGTATGATAGCGTTACCACAACGCGTGTCCTCCCTTCCACACCGGAATGGGGGTGGGGGTCGTGGAGGTTAAGGACGTGATTTCGCTGATGATCATGTTCGGCATGCTCATCATCGCACTGTTGTCCTTCGCGTCCAAGCGGAAGTGACGCGTTCCTCGTCGCAAGCGAGGAAAAGCTGGTTTTGACTCGGAAGGCTGGACTGCCGTATGTGGGGAATTCCGTTTCCAGCGCAAGGAGGCCGGAAACGGATTCGAATGTTCCGGGAGGAGACTCTCGTCTCCGGACCGCTGACGATACTTTATCGCAAGCCGGCGCACGTGCGCCGGTTTTTTTCCGCTCTCGGCGGCTTCAGCCCCGGCGTTCTTTCTTCTCCGTCCGGAGACCGAACGGCAAACCGTTCCGCGGACGGTTTAACCTTTTCCTGCCAATCCTTATAATGCAATCATGCACAAATGGTCGAAAGACAGTTCAAATTCAGTTCATAATCGGGAGATATCATCCCCCTGTAACAAGCGAACGCGAGGAGGAAATGAGATGAGTCATAAACCCGGAAATACCTTTCCGCACCTGGATGGCTGGGCCGTGGAAGCCCGCGGGCTCAAAAAAGCTTTCGGCGACAATCGGGCGGTGGACGGCGTCGACTTGAACGTCCGCGCCGGCACGATCTACGGCGTGCTCGGTCCGAACGGGGCGGGCAAGACGACGACGATCCGCATGCTGGCCACGCTGCTGCGGCCGGATGCGGGGACGGCGCGCATCTTCGGATACGACGTCGTGAAAGAACCGCAGATCGTGAGGCAATTGATCGGGGTGACGGGCCAGTACGCGTCGGTCGACGAATCGCTCAGCGCGACCGAGAACCTGGTCATTTTCTCCCGGCTGCTCGGATTGGGGCGCTCGGAGGCCAAGCGCAAGGCGGCGGAGCTGCTGGAGGAATTCGGGCTTACGGAGGCGGCAAAGCGGCCGCTGAAAAATTTCTCCGGCGGCATGCGCCGCCGGCTGGACTTGGCGGCAAGCCTGATCGCCCAGCCGCCGCTTATTTTCCTGGACGAGCCGACGACCGGGCTCGATCCGCGGACGCGCGCGCAGATGTGGGCGACGATCCGGCGGTTGGTGGAGACGGGCTCAACCGTGCTGTTGACGACGCAATATTTGGACGAAGCGGATCAGCTGGCGGACCGAATCGCGGTCATCGACCGCGGCCGGGTCGTCGCGGAAGGAACGGTGAACGAGCTGAAAGCTTCGATCGGCAACTCTTCGCTGCAATTGAGAGTGCAAGATCCGCAGGACATTCAGCGCACCCGGCAAATCGTCGAGCGGGTGCTGCAGGTCCGCTCCAGCGTCTCGGCGGAAGCCGGGAAAGTAACGGCGCCGATGGCGGACGCGGACCGCGTCACCGATCTGCTGGTGGCGCTGCGGAACGAAGGGATCCGTCTGGCCGAGATCAGCGTGCAGAAGCCGACGCTGGACGAAGTCTTCTTGACCATCACCGGCCATGGCGTTGAAGAGAACCAATCGTCGAAAACCGAAACAACCGAATTGATGGAGGAGGCAACCGTATGAAAACGACGGCACTGGATCGCAATGCCGCCCGCCCGTTGAAAAATTATACGAGCTTCGGCCAATCGGTGCGCAACTCGCTGTCGATGGCCTACCGGGGATTGCTGAAAATCCGGCGTACGCCCGAGCAACTGTTCGACGTTACGCTTCAGCCCATTCTTTTTACGCTCATGTTCACGTACATTTTCGGCGGCGCCATTTCCGGCAACGTGCACAATTATTTGCCGGTGATCATTCCGGGCATCCTCGTGCAGACGGTCATCACCACGTCCATCGTCACCGGCGTCCAGCTGCGCGAAGACATGGACAAGGGCGTGTTCGACCGGTTCAAGTCGCTGCCGATCGCCCGCATAGCGCCTTTGGCGGGGGCTTTGCTCGCGGATACGATCCGGTATGCGATCGCGACCGTGCTCACCTTCGCCATGGGGTATATTATGGGCTATCAACCGGACGGCGGTTTGGGAAGCGTCGCGGTTGCGGGGCTTCTGGTCATCGTTTGCTCCTGGGCCATCAGCTGGATATTCGCCTTTTTCGGCGTCATTGCGCGCACGGCTTCCAGCGTGCAAGGCATCTCGATGATCGTGCTGTTTCCGCTCACTTTTCTGTCCAACGCTTTCGTGCCGGTCAAGACGATGCCGGATTGGCTGCAGTGGTTCGTGAACATCAACCCGATCTCGCATCTCGTGACCGCCGTTCGGGATCTGGCCAACAGCGGAACGATCGGCCGGGATCTGACCCTCTCTCTTGTCGGCGCCGCCGTCGCCGTGGCGGTGTTCGCGCCGCTCACGGTGCGCGCCTATATGCGCCGGGCCTGACGAGGGAAAGGCAGGGCCGCCGCAGGCGCCTAACGGATTACTTCGCGACGTTGTCCAGCCAATCCCGGATGCTCCGGTTCAGGCCGGTCAGGTCGGGTACCGGAACCGCATCGTCGGTCAGCTTGTATTTGCGCTTCAGCGACAAAATCCGATACACGCTCTCGTCGATCCGCTGCGTCGTCAGCGTTCCGCTCCGGACGCTGTTCAGCAGCGCGGCGCGCACTTTCTTCTCCGTATCGGCGCCGTGCGCCACGAGCAGAATGTCGACGCCGGCTTTGACCGCGTCGACTGCGGCCTGCGCGATATCGTAGTGCTTGGCGATCGCGCCCATGTTCATGTCGTCGGTAATGACGACGCCCTTGTAGCCGAATTGTCCGCGGAGCTCCTCGCCGACGATCTTCGCGGAGAAGGAGGCCGGCGCGCGGCTGTCGATTTGCGGGAACAGAATGTGCGCGACCATGATCGCGTCGGCCTGCTGCCGGATCGCCTCCCGAAACGGGATCCATTCGAGCTTGGCGAGCTGTTCCGGCGTCTTGTCGACGACGGGAAGATCGAGGTGGGAATCGACGGACGTGTCGCCGTGGCCGGGAAAATGCTTGACGACGGAAATGACGCCTTCCTTGCGTATGCCGTTCATGGCGGCGATGCCGAACTGCTTGACCGCGCCAGCGGTACTTCCGAACGCGCGCGTTCCGATCACCGGATTGTCGGGATTGCTGTTGACGTCGAGCACCGGCGCGAAGTCCGTGTTCAATCCGACCGATTTCAGCTCCCGGGCGAGCAGGCGGCCCATCTCGGCGGCCAGCGCCGGATTCCCGGTTTTGCCGACGGTCGCCGCCGAAGGGATGGCGGCGAAGTCGTTTTTCGGCAGGCGGTTCACTTTGCCGCCCTCCTGGTCGACGCTGAGCAGAAGCGGCGCCGGATTGTTCCGGTTTGCCTTCTTCAGCGCGTTGATCAGCGAGACGGACGTCTTCAGGCTGCCGAAATTGTCGGCGTACAGAATGACGCCGCCGATCCGGTCTTCGGCGATCATCCGCCTGGCTTCCGGGCTCAGGCTCGTTCCGCTGAATCCGGCCAGCAGCATCTGGCCGATCTTCTCCTCCAGGCTCATGCGGCCGATCTGTTCCCGGACCGGATCCGCCGGTTCGGACGGCGCGGGAGAAGCCGGCGGGGCCGTGGCCGTGCCGGACGGGCCGGCCGATGCGGAAGGGGAAGACGCCGAAGGGGAAGGCGGAACGGCCGACGGGGATGCGGAAGCGGAAGGGGAAGCCGGAGCGGACGGCGAAGCGGCGCCTCCGCGTCCTTTCCAGGCCGTGCAGCCGGGCGACGCCAGCGCGACGCAAACCGCCAGCAGCGCGGTTTTCGCTATTTTCATGCAAATACCTCCATCCTGTTCCGTTCATGGAAACGGGCTGCGTGACATCGCGCCGCCATGCACGGCACGTTTTCTGCGACGACGCGTGTTGTCATAAGGATGGACGATGCGCGCGGCTGAAAGGTTTCGCCGAATCCATCGGCACCCGGTATCATCGGCGAAGCGGTTCGGAAGGCGAAGGCCCGGCCTGATCGGCTCGAATCAAGCCTGTCCGGCCGATTTCGGCAATTCGTACGAGCTCTTGAGCGAGACGATCCGGTTGAACACGAGGCGTCCCGGAACGGTCAGCTTCGGGTCGACGTTGAAATAGCCGTGGCGGAAAAACTGGAACTTGGCCTGTACGGCCGCGTTTTTCATCCCTTCCTCGACGAATCCGTGCAAAATCTCGAGCGAGTTCGGGTTGATCCGCTCCAGGAACGACTCTTCGCCCCCCTCATCGTCGTCTTCGATCAGCGGCTCGTACAGGCGGAATTCCGCCGGCGCCGCATGCGCGGCCGACACCCAATGGATCGTGCCCTTCACTTTGCGGCCGGTGAAGCCGCTGCCGCTTTTCGTCTCCGGGTCGTACGTGCAGCGCAGCTCGACAACTTCCCCGTCCGGCCCCTTGACCACCTCTTGGCAGCGGATGAAGTAGGCGTGCTTCAGCCGCACTTCATTGCCGGGATGCAGGCGGAAATATTTGGCCGGCGGGTTTTCCATAAAATCGTCGCGCTCAATGTAGATTTCGCGGGAGAACGGGATTTGCCGGCTGCCCATCTCGGGGTTTTCCGGGTTGTTCTCGGCTTCCAGCCACTCGATCTGCCCTTCCGGATAATTGGTGATGACCACTTTCAGCGGCCGCAGCACCGCCATCGTGCGCGGGGCTTTCAGCTTCAAATCTTCGCGGATGAAATGCTCCAGCATCCGCTCGTCGACGACGCCGTAGCTTTTGGCGACACCCACTTCGTTGCAGAACGCGCGGATCGCTTCCGGCGTATAGCCTTTCCGGCGCATGCCCGACAGCGTCGGCATCCGCGGGTCGTCCCAGCCGTCCACGATCTTCTCGTCGACGAGCAGCTTCAATTTCCGTTTGCTCATGACGGTGCGGGTCAGGTTCAGCCGGTTGAATTCGTATTGCCGCGGCCGCGTCTCGGTCTCGCACTCTTCGATCACCCAATCATAGAACGGCCGCTGGTCTTCGAACTCCAGCGTGCAGATCGAATGCGTCACGCCTTCGATCGCGTCTTCGAGCGGGTGGGCGAACGCGTACATCGGGTAAATGCACCAGCGGTCGCCGGTCTGATGGTGCGTCGCGTGGGCGATCCGGTAAAGGACCGGGTCCCGCAGATTGATGTTCGGAGAAGCCATGTCGATTTTCGCCCGCAGCACTTTCGCGCCGTCGGGGAACTCCCCTTCTCTCATCCGGCGGAACAGGTCCAGATTCTCCTCCACGCTCCGGTTGCGGTAGGGGCTTTCCCGCCCGGGTTCCGTCAGCGTGCCGCGCGTCTCGCGGATTTCGTCGGCAGACAGGTCGCAGACGTACGCCTTGCCCTTGCGGATCAGCTTGACCGCGTACTCGTACATCTGCTCGAAATATTCGGAAGCGTAGTGCAGCTCATCCCATTCGAAGCCGAGCCAGCGCACGTCTTCCTGGATCGCCCGGACGAATTCGGCGTCTTCCTTAAGCGGGTTCGTATCGTCGAAGCGCAGATTCGTTCGCCCGTTGAATTCGTCGGCCAGCCCGAAATTGAGGCAGATCGACTTCGCGTGGCCGATGTGAAGATACCCGTTCGGCTCGGGCGGAAAACGGGTGACCACTTCCTTTACTTTGCCCGTTTCCAGATCGTTCATAATAATGTTCCGGATAAAATTCGACGACGGCGTATTCGTTTCCACTCCAACCAACCTTCCTCGCGGGAAATGCATGATTATCCATTAATAATACACAAAAAAGGGTGCTTTTATAAAGTGGTACCAAGCGACGAAGTCGTCTTGGAATGTGCAATTGCAGGAAGCAATGCCGAGCTTTGCAAGATTCCGCACCGCGTTTGGATTAAAAAAATGAGAAATCTCGTAACTTTTCCAACCGTCGCATCGTTATAATTAAGGGTAGAAATTGGAGGGGGAGGAAAAGAAATGGTCGCTTGGTTGCGCCGCGGCCGCAAGCGGCCGCCGGACAAGGCGCCGGATCCCGCCGCGGGCGCGGAGCCGGCGCGCCCGGTCTCGCCGGAGCGGGAACCGCTGCTGTCGGTGCAGGGGGTCGAGCGGACCTTCAACGTCGGCGGGCAGCCGCTCACGGTGCTCAAAGGGATCGACCTGGAACTGTTCCCGAAACAGCTGGTCATGCTGAAGGGCCGCTCGGGGTCCGGCAAGACGACGCTGCTGAACTTGATGGGCGGGTTGGACCAGCCGACGAAAGGGCGCATCTATTTCCGCGGACAGCCGTTTCACGAGTGGGACGACGACAAGCGGACCGAGATCCGCAAGCGGGATATCGGCTTTATTTTTCAGGCGTACGCGCTCATGCCGCTGCTGTCCGCCTACGAGAACGTGGAGCTGTCGCTGCGCATGGCGGGGACGCCCCGCGGGGAATGGAAAGAACGCGTCGTCTCCTGCCTGGAGCTGGTCGGGTTGGGCAAGCGCATGCATCACCGGCCGTTCGAGCTGTCCGGGGGCGAGCAGCAGCGGGTGGCCATCGCCAAAGCGATTGCCCACCGGCCCAGCCTGCTGCTGGCGGACGAACCGACCGCCGAGCTGGACTCGCAGATGGCTGCGCAGGTGATGAACGTGTTCCGGGAGATTATCGCCCGGGAGAATGTGACCATCTGCATGACGACACACGATACGACGCTTATGGAGGTAGCGGACCATGTCTACGAAATGGTGGATGGGGTATTCGCCGCAAGCTGACGGGGCTTCCCGCCGGCGCCGGAGAGGCCGCAGCGCGGCCGTGGTTCTTGCCGCGGCGCTGCTGTCGGCGTCCCTTGCCGGCTGCAGCCTGCTTCCCAGCGAGCCCGAAGAGGAAGATCTGTCGGCCATCCAATTGCCGCAAATTTCGAAAAAGCCGGAATACGAAGTGACGACCAAGACGCTGGAGACGAAAGCGTCGGGTTCCGGGAAAATCATGTCCACGCAAGAGAAGACGCTGTACTTCACGTCGGAGTCGCTGAGCGGCAAGCGATTGAAAAAATTGTACATACAGGCCGGCGACAAAGTCCAGGCGGGGCAGAAAATCGCGGAGCTGGACGTCGATCAGATGAAGAAGGATCTGCGCGCGCAGCAGCTGCAGTTCCAGCAGGACGAACTGCAGATGAAGCAGACGCTTCGGCAGAAGGACGACATGGACCCGCTCGAATTCGAGCAGAAGCGGCTCGACTTCGAACAGAAGCGCCAGCAGCTCGCCGACCTGCAGCAAGACATCGCCGACGCGACGCTGACCGCTCCTTTCGCCGGAACGGTCGTGTCCCTGTCGGCGCAGGAAGGGGCGACGGTCAACGCGTACGATCCGATCTGCGTCGTCGCCGACCCGAGCCGCCTGGTCGTCGCCGTGTCGCTGTCGAAAGACGATCTGGAACGGGTGGCGATCGGCATGGAAGCCGTCGTGAACATCAACAACGCGGGCGAATTCAAAGGCAAGGTCAAGGCGCTGCCGGCTCCGCAGTCCGATAACAACAACGGGGGCGGGGGGAACGGACAAGGCAATGGCAACGGCAATATCGACCGGCTGGACCAATATTTGCTGATCGACGTGCCGAACTTGCCGAAGACGGTCGCGCGTGGAACGCCGCTGTCGGCGTCCGTCATCGTCAACCGCAAGGAGAACGCTATCGTCATTCCGATCTCGGCGCTGCGCACGATCGGCGCCCGAACGTACGTCCAGGTGGTCGAGAAAGACGGAAGCAAGCGGGAAGTGGACGTGGAGGTCGGACAGCAGACGGCCACCGACGTCGAAATCGTCCAAGGGCTGACGCCGGGACAGAAAGTTGTGGGTCGGTAGCCGATGATGCCGCTGCTGCGCTTTCTGCTACGCAAAATGTGGAATACCCGCTGGCTGACCCTCAGCACGCTTGCCGGCCTGCTGGTGTCCGTGGCGTTCACGACGAGCATTCCGATGTATGCCGACGGGGCGCTGAAGCGGGTGGTGTCGCAGTCCTTGCAGGACAACAGCAAGGGGCTTCCGGCGGGCTCGCTGTTGATCCGCTACCAGTCGACGGACGGGAAGACCGACCGCGACAGCTTCGCCAATGTCGACCAATATATCCGGAGCCAGGTTCCGAAAATGATCGGCTTCCCCGCGCTGGCCTCCCAGCGCAGCCTGACGATCCGCAGTACGGACGTCACGCCGGAAGACCCTTCCAAAGTCGATGCCAGCCGTTCGCGCAAAATGACGCTGTCCGCCTTCAGCGGTTTGAAAGAGCAGGCGGACCTGGCCGGCGGCCGATGGTTCGCCGATCGGGCGGATTCGGACGGCACGCTTCAGGCGGTCATGATGGAGGAGGCGATGTTCCGCAGCGACCTGCATGTCGGGGACGTGCTGCTCTATCCGATGTACGGCGGCTCGAACGCGACGCTGCGGGTGCAGATCGTCGGCTCGTTCAAGCCGAAAAACCCGGCCAGCCCTTACTGGTATCAAGGGCTGGAAGGGCTGATGAACACGCTGTTCATCGCCGAGCCGGCGCTGCTGGAAGACGTCGTCGGCAAGACCGGCGTTCCGCTGCAGACGGCGAACTGGTATACGGCATACGACCTGCGCGAGATCAAGACCAGCCAGCTTGCGCCGCTCGCCCGCAGCCTGAACCGGATCGACGTCGAAGTGTACCAGCGGCTGAAGGATACGCATCTGGAGCTGTCGTTCGCGGACATGCTGGCCCAGTTCCGCCGCGACAGCATCCAGCTGCAGACGATGCTGTTCATGCTGGCCGCGCCGATGATCGCGATGGTGTTCTACTTCATTACGATGAACGCGCGGCAGTCGCTGGAGAAGCAGCGCTCGGACATCGCCGTGCTGCGCAGCCGGGGCGTCAGCACCAGGCAGATCTTCACGCTGTTTCTGCTCGAGGGCGCGATGCTCGGCGCGGTGGCGCTCGTCGCCGGGCCGTTCATCGGATGGTTCATGGCCAAAAGCATCGGATCGGCCAACGGATTTCTGGAATTCGTCAACCGCAAAGCGATTCCGGTGGGCTTCACGACGGACGGCGTGCTGGCCGGCGTCGCCGCCGTGCTCGTCGCGATCGCCGCGGCGGTAATCCCGGCGCTTCAGTTCACGCGCGCGACGATCGTCGATTACAAGCGGCAGATGGCCCGCACGGAGCGGATGCCGTTCTGGATGCGCTGGTTTCTGGACGTCGCCCTGGTCGGCGTCGCCGCTTACGGCTGGTATCTGTTCAACGAGCGGCAGATGGTGTCGTTTCAGACCGGGATGACGACCGACCAGCTCAACGTTCAGCCGTTTCTGTTTTTCGTTCCGGCGATCAGCATCTTCGCGGTCGGGCTCGTGTTTCTCAGGCTGTTCCCGCTGCTATTGAAGCTGTTCAACCGGCTCGGGCGGTCTTGGCTGCCGGTGCCGCTCTATTTGACGCTGACCCAGCTGTCGCGCTCGGCCCGGTCGTACTATCCGCTCATGATTTTGCTTATTCTGACGCTGGGGCTGGGGGTATACAACTCTTCCGCGGCCCGCACGATCGGATTGAATTCCGAAGAACGGATCCTGTATAAGTACGGCGCGGACGTCATCGTGAAGACGTCGTGGGAAGCGCAGGCCGAGTATGATATGCCGGCGGACGGCGGCCAGGGCGGCGGAAGCCAGAACGACGGCGGCCAGAGCGGCGGCGGCTCGGGCGGCTCCGGCGGAGCGGGCGGCGGACAAGGGCAAGGACAAGGGCCGCAAAACCCGACGCCGTCCCGGCTGACCTACAACGAGCCGCCGTTCGAAGTGTTCCGCACGCTGCCCGGCGTCGAGCACGCCGCCCGCGTGCTGCAGGCGAAGGCGAACATCATCGTGTCCGGCAAATCGGCCGGCCAGGGCACGGTCGTCGGCATGGACAACGTCGATTTCGCCCGCGTCGCCTGGTTCCGCAAGGACCTGTACCCGGCCAGTCCGTACCGGTATCTGGCGCTGCTCGGCCAAGTGCCGGAAGGGGCGCTCATCTCGACCAATCTGGCGCAGCGCTACGATCTGAAGCCGGGCGACCTGATCCAGGCGGTGCTGCAGGATCAGACGGTCGAGTTCGTCGTCGCCGCCATCCTGCCGTATTGGCCGGCGCAATATCCCGACCAGTCGCCGTTTCTCGTGGCGAATCTCGACTACATCTACGACCAGGCGCCGATGATGCCGTACGACGTCTGGCTGAAAATGAAGCCGGGCGCGAAGACCGCGCCGATCATCCCGGTTCTGCAGAAGCAGGGCATCGAGATCGCCTCGATCGACGACGCCGGCAACGAGCTGATCGCCGCCAGCAAGCATCCGGCCCGCGGCGGCGTCTACGGCATCCTGAGCCTCGGCTTCCTGATCAGCGTCATCGTATCGCTGTCCGGCTATGTGCTGTATTGGTTCTTCAATCTGTCCGGCCGGATCGTGCAGATCGGAGTGCTGCGGGCGATGGGGCTGTCGCGCAAGCAGCTGACCGGGATGCTGCTGCTGGAGCAGCTTTTCACCGCCGGACTGTCGATCGGGCTCGGCATCGGCATCGGCAAGCTGACGAGCGTCCTGTTTCTGCCGTTTCTGCAGACGACCGACAACGCGGTGAACCAGGTTCCCCCGTTCCGCGTCGTCTTCGAAGCCGTCGACACGTACCGGCTGTACGCCGTCGTCGCCGTCATGATGGCGATCGGCGTCGCCATGCTGGCGGCCCATATCCGCCGGCTGAAGGTTCATCAGGCCGTCAAGCTGGGAGAGGAGCGCTGACCCGATGATCGAATGCGAAGGGCTGGTCAAAATTTACAAAACCGACGATTTGGAAGTGGTGGCGCTTCAGGGGCTCAACCTGTCGGTCCGGGACGGGGAGATGATGGCGATCATCGGCAACAGCGGCAGCGGCAAGTCGACGCTGCTCAACATCCTGGGCGGACTGGACCGGCCGTCCGCCGGCCAGGTGCGCGTCGGTCCCTGGGATCTGCTCAAGCTGTCGGACGACGACCTCGTCAAATACAAGCGCGACACGGTCGGCTTCATCTGGCAGAACAATGCCCGCAACCTGCTGCCTTATCTGACCGCGCTCGAGAACGTGGAGATGCCGATGATGTTCTCCGGCAAGCTGGATCGGGCGTACGCCAAGCAATTGCTCGAATGGGTCGGCCTGAAGGACCGGATGCACAGCAAGCTGCAGCAGCTGTCCGGCGGCGAGCAGCAGCGGGTGGCGATCGCCATCTCGCTGGCCAACCGGCCGCAGCTGCTGCTGGCCGACGAACCGACCGGTTCGGTCGACACCCGCACTTCCGATCTGATCATGGACATTTTCCGCCGGTTCAACCGCGAACTGGGCGTCACGATCGTCATCGTCACGCACGATTTGACGCTGGCCGGCAAAGTCGACCGCGTCGTCGCCATCCGCGACGGCCTGACGAGCACCGAGTTCATCAAACGGAATCCGAATCTGGACGGCAAGCTTTCCTTCAAGGAAGGGGAAGCCGACGTCCACGAGGCGTACGTCGTCGTCGACCGGGTCGGCCGGCTGCAAATTCCGAAAGAATATTTGCAGGCGCTGGAGATCGGAGACAAAGCGACGGTGGAGTTCGACGGGGAGAAAATTTTGATTAAAGCACCGAAACCTTTGGAGGGGGAAACCGCATGAAAACCCAACGAAGCCGCGTCAAGCGGTGGATCGGCGCCGGTCTCGCGCTGTCCTTGTTCGTGCCGCTCCTGGCCGCCTGCAACGCGAAAGACCATTCGAACGACCCGAACAACCGCCATACGCTGCGCATCGGCACCATCTACGGCAGCAAGCAGGACGAATCCTGGTTCCGCCAGCAGTACACCGATCTGTTCGAATTTTCCCATCCCAACATCGACATCGAGATCGTGCCGGCCATCGACTACTCCGAACAGCAGTTCGAGCAGCCGCAGCCGAATCAGAAGCAGCCGGATCCGGTGGAGAAGGCGAAGGAGATTATGACCGGTGCCAATCCGGTGGACGTCATGATGCTGGATTCGAGCACGCTGACCGCGCTCGTCCGCGAAAACCTGCTCGTTCAGCTCGATCCGCTGCTGAAAGAGGACAAAATCGACCTGAACGCTTTCGTGCCGACCGTCATCGAAGGCATCAAAGATATGGGAGACGGCAATCTGTACGCGCTGACGCCGACTTTTAATCCATCCGCTCTCTTCTACAACAAGAAAGCTTTCCAGAAAGCCGGGGTCACCGATCTGCCGCACGACGGGATGACCTGGGACGATGTGTTCAATCTGGCCCGCCGCCTCAAGCAAGGCACCGGCAAAGACGCCACGTACGGATTCACGTTCAACAGTTGGGGAGGGGGAGACGGGTTCTACGACATCCAAACGTACGCCGCGCCGCTGCAGCTTCGCATGTACGACGAGAAAGGCGAGAAAATGACCGTCAATACGCCGCAATGGGAAAAAGTGTGGACGACGATCGCCGATCTGTACAAAAATCACATTTTGCCGCAAGGGCAGGATTTGCAAGTGGATCCGCCGAAGGACAACACCGTCAACAATCCGTACTACGGCCGTCCGTTCTTCAACGGCAAGGTCGCGATGACGATCGCCGACTATTCCATGGTCAACGACCTGATCACCTTCAACAACAACGCCGACAAGCTGAAAATGGACAAAATCGACTGGGACGTCGTCACGGTTCCGTTCCATCCGGAAGTTCCGAACGTTTCCGGCAACATTTATTTGAACCAGCTTACGGCGATCAACGCCAAGGCGCAAAACAAAGACGACGCGTGGGAATTCGTCAAGTTCATGAACTCCGAGGAGACGGCCAAGCTCAAGTCGCGCAGCTACTACGAGATGCCGTCCCGCAAAGACTTCATCAAGCCGAAGGACGGCGCGTCCTACAACGTCGCCGCTTTCTACACGATGAAGCCGGCGCCGCAAATGTCCGCGGAGGATCAGGCGCTGCAGCGGGAGAAGCCGAATATCGGCATGGTGAATCAGATCGGCAGCCAGGAGTTCCAGCAGGTGCTGGACAACAAAAAGACGGTCAAGGAAGCGCTGGCCGAATGGGAAACGAAAGGCAACGATCTGTTGCAGAAAATCAAAGCCAATCCGAACGGACCGATCGAAGGCGTGTTCGACGACGTCTACGGCAAGGGAGCCGCGATGATGGCCAAATAAAGTTCGGCGGCTGGCGGCTGCAGGCGCGCGCGTCCCGTCCGGGACGGGCGTGCGGCAGCCGCTTCGCTTCGCCGCGGGCTTTCGCGCCCTTCGGGCGGCGTTTCAAAACGCCGGAAACCGCGCATTCTAAGAAGCAGCAAGACACCGCCACGGAGGGGTAACGAGATGAAATGGGTGTACTGGTCCCGGCTGTACGATACGAAGTTTCAGGCAGGCTGCCTGGTCCGGCGCATGGAGCACGACGGATGGCTGTTCGGCATCGACATGCCGCGGGAAATCGAAGTGTTCCGTTCCAAGAAGGGAAAATACGGCGTTCGCTACGTCCCCTGACATCCGGCATTTTACAAAATGGAACGGTTGCTTTATTTTATAGGAAAGGCTCATGGGGGAGGAACCTGGGTTGAGACCGATGCCGCTGTCCGCCGAAACGGCGCAGAAACTGGCCCGCTATTTGAATGTCCCGCTGGAGCATCTGATGCACATGCCCCGGCATATTTTGCTGCAGAAACTGGCGGAAATGGCCAAGGCGCAAGAAGCGCCGGACGCCGGGCCGGAGCGGGACGAGGGGAAGGAAAAATAAGCAGCGGCAAAAATTGAGGCTTGACGCGAAGCTCGGATATGCGGTATAGTGTTTCTTGTCGCCATGAAACGTTGCCTGATGCCATCGACGCGGGGTGGAGCAGTCCGGTAGCTCGTCGGGCTCATAACCCGAAGGCCGCAGGTTCAAATCCTGCCCCCGCAACCAATTTTTCCTCGGTAAACGTTCCGCCGTCACTTGAAGACGGCGAAGTCGTTTATGCTTGCTTGGCAACAGACGAGGGCCCTTAGCTCAGTTGGTCAGAGCTGTCGGCTCATAACCGATTGGTCGGGGGTTCGAGTCCCTCAGGGCCCACCATGAGGACACGCCGGGCGGCAAGCGTTTTCCGCGCGATCGCGGCGCGATTGCACAATCCGAGCCGACTCCGTCGCTCGGTACCGCTCAGGCCGGGGTGGCGGAACAGGCAGACGCACAGGACTTAAAATCCTGGGGTGGGTGACCACCGTACGGGTTCGATTCCCGTCCTCGGCACCACGCAAGACCGAGAACCGTCACGGCCGGATGCCGATTCGAATCGCCGGACCGGCTGCGCAGCGATGAAGCACCCTACATAGCGCATTTTGCAATCCCTTCTTCAATTGCCGAGCGCAAGCCGAGGAAGGGATTTTTGGCGTCGACGCATGACTTTTGGTCAGAATTCCGTTTGTTCCTCGATCAAATCCGGCGAATCGTTGCGAACGTTGCCGACTTTGGGGGAGACGGGGTAAGCGCGCATGCGGTCGGCCGGGTAAGGCCTGAGCAGCGGCAGCAGCTCGTCCGGGTCCTGATTGCCGCGGTTCAGCCAGACGCTTACGTCTTCCGGGCGGAGAATGGCCGGCATCCGGTCATGAATGTCCGCCATCAGCTCGTTCGGCGAAGTCGTAATGACGGCGAAGGCGCCGATCTTGTTTCCTTCCGCGTCGCGCCAAACGTCGTACAAGCCGGCCATGGAGAACACCGCTCCGTCCTTCATGACGATGCGCATCGGCTGCTTGCCGCCTCCCGATCGGCGCCATTCGTAAAATCCGTCGGCCGGGATGACGCATCGCTTGCGCGAGACGAGGCCGCGGAACGTCGGCTTCTCCAGAAGCGTCTCGGCGCGCGCGTTGATCAGCCCTCCCGGACGCGGCCCGCGGGATGCGGACGGCGGAACGAGTCCCCAGCGGAGCGGCCCGATGCGGTTGGCCCGGCCGTCGTGGACGACCGCCAGCGCCAACTGCGTCGGCGCGATGTTGTAGCGCGGCGACCAGGCGGGCGGGTTCGGCATGCGCACCTGATATTGGATCATCAGTTCGTCCATCGTCACCAGCAACGTGTATCGGCCGCACATGGCCGTCGCCTCCTTTTTGCACGGTCCATTTCAGTATAAGCCGCTTTTATGGAACGGGCAATTTCGCCCCTTTATCACGGCCTGGCAAGCCGTCCGCGGCGGTTGCAATGCAATCCTGTCCTTGATACAATTCCTACCGTAACCGATGGTCGGCAACATCGTTCAATAAGGCAAAGTTCCCGGTGCGGGAGCTTTTGCTACCGTACTTCATTACATAAAGTTCACGCTTGCTTATTGTCTATATGGTCTCCGATAAAAACGGCATTCTCGGTCCTTGGAACGCCGAAGCCGTTTCTACTGGCATGAGGGGGAGGAGTCGCGATGCGGCCGATTTTTACGAACGAATGGGCGGACGTGCTTCACCCGGAGATGGAGCAGCCTTACTACCAGGAGCTGCGCCGGCGGCTGGCCGCGGAATACCGCGAGCGGACGGTGTATCCGGACATGCACCACATTTTCCAGGCGCTGCATTGGACATCTTACAGCGACACCCAGGTCGTCATTCTCGGGCAAGACCCGTACCACGGCCCGGGACAGGCGCACGGCCTCAGTTTCTCGGTGCTGCCCGGGGTGAAAGCCCCGCCGTCGCTGCAAAACATTTTCAAGGAGCTGCACGACGACCTCGGCTGTCCGATTCCGAATCACGGCTGCCTGGAGCATTGGGCGAAGCAAGGGGTGCTGCTGCTCAACGCCGTGCTGACGGTGCGCGCCTCGCAGCCCAATTCGCACCGGGGCCTGGGCTGGGAACGGTTCACCGACGCGATCATCGCGGCGCTGAACCGGCGGGAGCGGCCGCTCGCTTTCATTCTGTGGGGAAGGCAGGCGCAAGAGAAGGCGGCGTTCATCGATTCGTCCCGGCATTTCGTCATTCGTTCCCCGCATCCGAGCCCGTACTCGGCGCATCAGGGCTTTTTCGGAAGCCGGCCGTTCTCCAAGGTGAACGCGTTTCTGCGGTCGATCGGGCAGCGCGAAATCGACTGGCGCATTCCGGATTTGCCGGCCGGCGGAGGACGGTAACGATGTCGGCGGGGCGGTGGCTGACGCCGACGGGTGGCTATTTGCGCGGCTATACCCATACGTTGAACCCGTACGCTGGATGCGCGTACGGGTGTTCTTATTGCTACGTCCGGCGCCTGCCGGTCGCCCTGTTCCGCGGCGAGCCGTGGGGGACGTGGGCAGAGCCGAAACGGGGCGAGCCGGAGACGGTTCGCCGCGAGCTGCGCCGCGTTCGAAACAAAGGGCCCGTCGCCGTGTTCCTGTCGTCGGCGACGGACCCTTATCAGCCGCTGGAGGCGAAAGCGAAGCTGACGCGGCGGCTGCTCGAGGCGATGGCGGACGAACCGCCGGACTTTCTGCTGGTGCAGACGCGCAGTCCGCTCGTTCTGCGGGACGCGGATCTGTTCCGCGCCTGGCCGGAGGAACGGCTGCGCGTCAGCATTACGGTCGAAACCGACCGCGAGGATGTGCGGAAGGCGCTGACGCCCGGCGCGCCGCCCCTGGCCGCCCGGCTGCGGGCGATCCGGACGCTGCGCCGGGCCGGGATCGACGTGCAGGCGGCCGTCTCGCCGCTGCTGCCGCATACGCCCGATTTCCCGCGCCTTCTGGCCGATACCGCTCCCCGCGTCGTCGTGGACGACTACTTCCGCGGGGACGGCAGCGGCGGCAGGCGCAGCGAGCAGCTCGGCCTGCGCGCCCAGTACGCGTCGCTGGGCCTCGCGTCGTGGTACGCGCCGGAAGCGGCCGACGGCCTCTTCTCGCGTCTTAGGGCGCTGCTGCCGGAAGGCGCGGCCTTGTTCAGCGCGGAAGGGTTCGCGCCTCCGGCTTACCGGCCGCCGGCGTCCGAAGCCGAAGACCCGGACGCGTCGATCGGCGTCGGATCGGAGCCGTCCGGTCCGCCGAGCACCGGCTTATAGTCGGCAGAGACGTAGGTGACCGCCTGGACTTCGGTAACGATCTGCGGGTAGATGGCGTCGGGGTCCGGCATTTTCACGCGGTAGTACACGACCGCTTCGCCGCCGCCGAAGACGATGCTCGACACTTCGAGCCCGTAACCCGGATGCGGAGCTTGCCCCTTCACCGTCACTTTCAGCACGCCGTCGGCCACTTTCTCCGAAGTAAGCGTCACGTTCTGCAATACGGCGGGCGGAACCGGCGGGATGGGCTTCGTATTTTCCACGAAACGGATCGCTTTGTCCACCATGGCCGCCGCTTCGCTGCGGGTGATCGGAGCGGTCGGACGGAAATTGCCTTTGGCGTCCAGCTCGGCGATCTTGGAGACCAGCAGCTTCTGGATGCTGTCCGTGTATGGAGGGTTGATCTTGTTGGCGTCGGCGATTTCCACAAACATTTGAATCCACGCATATTCCCCTCGGCTGATGATAGCCTGATACAGCCAGTGCGCGAACTGTTCGCGGGTGACGGCGGCCATCGGATCAATGTCTTTCGGAATGTCCAGACCGTTCAGCTGCGCAATGACGAAAGCTTTGGCATACCAGGCGTTGTCCTTGACTTTCGTGAAATAATCGCTGGCTTTCGGCTTTTTGACAAAATGGAGATCGTCGATGTTCAGCTTCAGGCCGCCGACGATCAGCGAGACGGCGGTTGCGGCGTTGACGGTTCCTTTCGGGTTGAACTTGTCCTGGCCTTGGCCGTGGATGACGCCGCGTTGCTGCAAGCTTTCGATATGCGTCTTGTTCGGATCGGCGCCGATGTCGCTGAACGCGTATGCGGAACTGGCGGAGAACACCGTCAGGCCCAGCAGCGCAAGCAGCAGCAACACCGGTTTGCGTATTTTTCGCTTCATCAGATTTGCCTCCCTTTGGCAGGATTGGAATGACCGCGCGGTTCAGCCTCATAGACGGGGGGATCTGGGAAAATGTTGCAGGCATTTTGGCCGTTTACGCATCTGATGCATAATGTGAGCCGCCGGGACAAAATATAACGGCCGTGACTCGTGCGAAAAGGAAGTGAAACGGTGTGAATGCGCAAAGAGCCGCGGAAATCGCCGCCTCTCCGGTGCTCGCCGACGTGACGCTGGACGGCGTGCCGGTCTACATTCAGCACGTGGACGAAGCGAGCGGAGAAGCCCGGGTCTACCCGCTGGGCGAGCCCGAACACGAGAAAAGCGTGCCGGTCCGGCTGTTGGTGGAGCATCCGTCGCTTAAGCCCTAGGCGCGTGCCGCCCGATGGCAAACGAAAGAGCCCTTGGAATGTTCCAAGGGCTGTCGCATCTGTTCCCGCTACTTTTTGCGCCAAAGCCAGTCGTCGGTTCCGTGCCATCCGCCATGCCATCCGTGCCAGCCGTACGGGTCATATCCCCCGTGATGATAGTGATGCGGATGATGGTAATAAGGATGATGATGATAATGATGAGGGTGGCAGTGGTGGCAGTATGCGTAGTGCGGATGGTAGTGCACTTTAACCGGAGCGACGGGCGCGACCGAAACCGGGGCAACTTGCTCCAATTTCTGCATTCCTCCTTTGGACGATGGATAATACCAGTGTATTCGAAGCCGACCAAGCGTGACGCTTGCCCCAGCAAAATGGGCATCCGTTCGGGGAGCGGCGCCGTGCGATGTCGCCGTCGCGCCGCTTCGGCTGCTTGGACCGCTCCGAACCCCTCGGCCATGCATGCAAATTCTTTTGTTGTTTGTGCGGACTTACAACATTACAGGAATGACAGATGTTTTTCCACTTTTAGCCTCGATTTATTTCGTCAAGCACTGATTTCGGTTTTGATCCCCAAAATAATCGGTTGAAAATTCCCCATCTTGTTGATTAAAACGCCCCCCTAGGGGGGCGGGCGCGTTACGGACATTTCCAGCTACTCCTTGTTCTCATTCATCTCTGGTTCGAAGAATCCGGCCTTCTTCTTCTCTCGGATCCGGTAACTCCCGCCTTTAATGTTGATCGTTGTGGAGTGGTGGAGCAGGCGGTCCAGGATGGCGGTGGCCAGGACCGAGTCGCCAAAAATATCCCCCCGAACCGTAAGACTTGTTCGACGCAAAGATGATCGAGCCGGTCTCATAGCGTTCCGATACGATCTGGAAGAAGAAATGCATCGCTGGTTCCTCCATCTTTCGGTAGCCGACTTCATCAATAATGAGCAGATGAGGTCTCGTGAGCACCCGCATTTTCTGCTTGATGGTCTGGTTTTGATAAGCCTGCTGCAGCATCTGCACCAGATCGTGGGCCGTGACGAAGTAGACCGTATACCGATGCTGGATCGCTCCCAGCGCCAAAGCGACCGCCAGATGCGTTTTCCCCGTTCCCGGAGGGCCAAGGAAAATGAGATTTTCCCGGTTTTCCACGAAGCGCAACGTCGCCAGGTCCCGGATTCGCCGCTCGTCGATCGAAGGCTGGAACCTGAAATCGAATTGCTCGAGTGTACGGTGATAGGGCAGATGAGCCATTCACGTTCTCGTTTGGACAAATCATTTGTATTTGTAAATTATTTCCTCATGCAACAGCTTGTCCAGAAACTCGAGATACGGTAATTGTGCTCGGCAGCTTCTTCGGCGTGGGCGTCGAATATTTCCGGTATTCGGCTCCATCCGAATTCGGCAAAAGCGTCTTTGAGGCGTTCGTGCTGAAGGATCATCGGACGGCCACCGCCTCGTCGAGAAATTGCTCATACACGGTTAAATCGCGCTGGTACACTTCGGGGGTACTGTTTGGAACCAGTTTGGGCATGGGCCTCAGCACCTGATGCTGTCCGCTGGTCGGCAGGCCCTCGAAGTGTTTGTTGTTCAACACCAACTGCCGTTTGCCGGGCGCTTTCGGATGCTTGTTCCAGCCATTTTCGGATCGTTTTGCGGTCTTTCCCCAGTTCTTCGACAATTTGAGAGATGTACATGCCTCGTTTCCTCATTTCGTGGATCAAGTAAAATTCCCCATTTCGAATCACGATGTGTCTCTCCCCCGAAGGGGAGATTTTGCGTTCAGGGCGGGGAATTTTCAACCGATTTTAATGAGGATTTTACCGCCGTTATTCACAAATGAGGTAGAACAACTTCTGACGGCGCTTGCGCCTTACGCAAATGAACGACCGGTTGCCACTTACGCCGGAGAAAACAATCGTCAGCTTCAGGCCTATGCGATCTTTGCGGGTCTTGGTTTGCCGAAGCGAATCGCCGCTCTTGTAGAGGCGGCCAAGCAATATGATCGCCCGGAAAAAGGCAACGATGTTCTCGGCGTGCTCGGGGGATATCAAAGCCGGAGCAAAGGAAATGTTTAAGGTTTCAAGCCTTTATAGGGCTTATTCCAAACCACCCGTTGAACAGGTGGTAAGTGATTCCGCCGCTGCAACGGGAATTTCTCCCGCTGCAACTGCGCCGGCGGCATTGTTTTTATCGCTTCAGTAAACGATCAGGTTGTCAAAACTGGCCATATTGCCGAATCCGCCGCGCACGCCGATGGTGCCGTAGCTGTACGTCGTATCCGTCTTGACGATCTTGAGAGCGCCGTTTACATAAACTTTGATTTCGCCGTTGTTTACCGTTACCTTCAAATGGTAGGACGTGTTCGGGGATATGGTCATCGTCTCATTGTCAAGCTCGGTCCACGCGTTGTTCCATTTCGCGAGCCAGACCACTCCGGACGTATCGATCCCTGCGCCATAACCGGTAAAGCTGTCCGTTCCCGTAGACAGGTTGGTGACGTTAAACAGCAGGCTGGCCTGGCCCGTATTCACCTTCACGTCCGCTTCCAGGGCGAAATTGCTCAGCGACACCCACGGGGTGACGACCGATTTGTCGCAATTGGCGGAGCTCACGACATACTGACCGCTGCTTGCCGACCATGTGCCGCCGTAGCGGGTCCAACCGTTGTCGTTGCCGTCGTCAAAATTGTCGGAGAAGGAGGTCGGCAGGCTGCCGAATTTGACCTGGATGTTATGCCCAAGCACGTTGTTTTGTCCGCCGGTTCCCCGGGGAGCGGAAGTGACGACGGCGATTTCGCTCGATCCCGTCTGGTAGACGCTGCTCCACAAATACGCAGGGTAGCTGCCGTTCCAGGCGACGCTGTCATTCTGATACCAGGTAGCCCCGTAGTCGTTGCTGAATGAAATGAGATTCGAGTTGGAGGTGACAACCAGACGCCCGTCTTGAAGGGAAGCAATATAAGGCCCTCCGTTCTGGCCCGGGATCGGGTTTCCGACCCCGCTGCTCCAGGTAACGGCGTCGTTCGAGATTTTGTAGCGAACGTTGCAACTGTCCGTCCCGCAAAGCTCGAATACGACGATATAACGCCCGTCGTTCATTTTCGTCCATACGGGCATGCCCGGCCTGGCGGCCGAATGGTTCGGGTCCCATGCGACCCAAATTTCCTCACCCCATGTCGCGCCGTTGTCGCTGGAAATTTTCTCGGCAATGATTTGGCTGTAAGAAGGCGTTTCCGTCACGTGTTTCTCGCTGGCGTAAAAGACGGCGAGCCGCCCGTCGGCAAGCAGGCCGAAATGAGGTTCGTACAGCCCTTTGTCGGGGTTTCCCAGACTTCCGGGCGTTCCGTTGTTTTCGTCGATCGTGCTCAAATAGGACCAGGTCGAGCCCAGGTTGGTGCTTTTGTACACGTACAGCCGGTAAGACTCCTGCCAGCGCACGGAGCGGCATGCCAGCAGCAGATCGCCGTTGCCGAGCTGAATGATTTGGCCGTTGTCGAGATCGCGTCCCGGATCGCGGATCGTGTTCAGCACCGTCCAGGTGCGGCCGTTGTCCGAACTTTTGGCGACTTGCAGGCGGGTTCCTCCGTTGGGGTCATACGTATAGCCGAAGTTGTCGTAGATGGTGTATACGATAATCCAGTCGCCATTGGCGAGTTTCGTCATTCTGCCGTATTCCGATCCGAACGTGCCCGGGTCGAATCCGCGCGCGTCGTATCCGGAGTCAACGAAAGTCGGGACGTTGTTGATCAGCACCGCGTTACCCCAGACGGCGGGGCCGTTGGCGGCAAACGCGGACGGAGCGAGCGCCACCGCGCCGAGAATCAGGATAAACAGCATCAACTTCGCCTTTTTCAACATCACAAAAGCCTCCTCTTGTTTATGGATTATCCTTTGATCCCGGTCATCGCCACGCCTTGCACGATGTTCTTTTGCAAAACGATGAAAACGGCCATCGCGGGAATTGCCGCAATCGCGCTGGCCGCCATAATGTTGTTGACCAGCAGCGTGTTGTTGGACAGAAAGGTCGGCAAAGCCGCCGCCAGCACCATATGCTCTTCCGACGTGATGGCGATATACGGCCAGATGAAATTGTTCCAGGACAAAATGAAGTAAAAAATGCCGACGGAAACCATCGCCGAACTCGTCAGCGGCACGAAAACCGAACGCCACAGCCGGAAATCCCGGCATCCGTCCAGTCTCGCGGCTTCCACGTAATTTTGCGGAATGCCGTCCATAAACTGTTTGAGCAGCATGATGCCCAACGGATTCGTCAAACCCGGCAAAATGATTCCCCACATGTTGTCCAGCAATTGCAAATGCAGCACCGTGTCGTATAACGGGATCAGCAAAGCTTCGACGGGAATGAGCAAGCCAGAGGCGACAAAAACGTACAGCACAACTTTTGTCCTGAACCGCTTTTGCGAAAACGCGAACGCGCCCAGGGAACTGATCAGCAAAGAAATGACCGTCGTGATCGTTCCGATCAGGAAGCTGTTCAGCATCCATTTCAAAATCCCGGAAGAATTAAAAATTTTCCTGTAATTGTCCAGCGTCAAATCGGAAAAATCGACCCAGTCGCGAACGTTCGTGGCCGATACCCCGTCCGGTTTCAACGAAACGACGATCATCCATACGAGCGGCAGCAGGAACAACAAGGCAAACCCGATCGCCGACAAATTTACGACCGCCTTCTTCATCGCTCCCAGAACTCCTTTTCTTAATCTTCCCGCTTGTTCATGAACCGGTATTGCGCAGCCGTGATGATCAGCATGATCAGACAAAACAGCAGAGACTGGGCGGAGGCCAGACCGAACAAATCTTTTTTGAACCCGGTCAAATAAATGTAGCGAACGAACGTGTTCGTCGTGTCCCCGGGTCCGCCTTGCGTCATAATGTGCACCTGGCCAAACAGCTTCAAGCTGGCGATCACCTGATAAAAAATTTGCACGCGCATCACACCGGACAAACCGGGAAGCGTAATGTGCCTGAATCGTTGATAGGAATTGGCGCCATCGATGTTGGCCGCTTCATAAAATTCGACCGGAATTTCCTGCAGCCCCGCCAAAAACAAAACCATCACAAAGCCGACCGTCCACCACACCGTCGTGATCGCGATGCTCCACCATGCCCAATCGGGGTCCGTCAACCAGTTCGCCCCGGGCAAGCCGAACGCGGCCAAAATCGAGTTGACGAGCCCGCTGCCGGAGTCCAGCATCCGCATCCAGATAAAACAGACGATCGAGACGGAGAGCACGTACGGGAGAAAATAGACCGAGCGGAACAGCGCTCTCATCGGCATTTTCCGGTTGACCAGCAAAGCGAGAACGAGCCCGAACACGATAACGAGCGGAACAAAGATCAGAACGAAATAAAACGAATGCCACAGATTCGCGTAAAAATTGTCGTCCCGCAAAATTTTGGCATAGTTGTCCAGCCCGACAAATCTTTGTTTTCCGGCGACTCCCCAGACGTGAAGGCTCATCCACCCCCCTTTGACAACCGGCCAAACGTAAAAAACGAGAAAAGGGACGAGAAACGGAACGAGGAAAGCGATCGCCGACAGTTCCGCGGCCAAAGCTTTTAAGCTTCTTCGTTTTGCAACCGAATCGTGAAGCATTTGTACAACCTCCTGCAGTGGGACGCCCGATAACCGGAACGTCGGTCGCGGTTACGGGCGTCTTCGCCAGCCGACAAGCGGCGAAATCGGGGACCGGTCAGTTCGCCAAAATGTCGTTGATCTCTTTCTCCATAATGCCCAGACCTTCTTGCGGCGTCACTTTCTTGAACACGATATTTTGCAGCACTTCCTGGATCGACGTATCAATCGCGTTGTATTTGTCCGTTTTCGGAGCGAACTTGACCGTTTTTTGCGCTTCGATGAAATATTTGCGGTACGGCAGGTTTTTGTATTCGTCGCTGGACACGACCGCTTTTCCGGCGGGGACATGGCCCGCCTGCCCCCAAATTTTTCCGCCTTCCAAAATGTAGTATTTGGCGAATTTGAGAGCCGCCTCCTGCTTGGCCGGATCGACGTAAGCCGGGACAACGAGCGTATGCGAACTGCCCCAATGCTGCTCGCTGCCGAATATCGGAGGCAAAGGCATTGCGCCGACATTCAGGTTTTGCTCCCCGAAGTGCCAGCCGGCTTCCCATACGCCGCCGAACCAGAGCGCCGCTTTGCCGTCGTGGAACGTTTGCCACGGCGTTTTGTCGTTCACGTCGCTCAGCTTGCTGTCGAACAGATCGAGGTAGAAATTCAGCACTTGCAGCGCCTTGTCGTTGTTGATCGCCGCCTGCGTGTTGTCCGCGTTTAAAAGATCGCCTCCGGCTTCGTAGTACAAGTTATAAAACGGTTCGTGGAAATAGGGGACATTGACGGCAAACGGCTCAATGTCCGGAAGTTTGTTTTTCAGCTCGGTCAGGAAGTTTTTGAACCCTTCCGGGCTAACGTCACCCAGGTTCGGCAAACCGTCGGCCGTCAGCAGCCCCGCCTTGTCCAGCAAATCTTTGTTGTAGTAGAGCATGTGAAAATGGGTGTCGATCGGCACGGCGTAATGTTTGCCGTCGTAAACGACGCTTTGCGCATTAGAATCGGTTACATCGGCATAATCGAAACCGGCTTTCGCCGCGGGTTCGTCCAGCGCCGCCAACTGATTCGCTTTCACGAACGGAGCGATTTTGTCGACATGGGCGATCGCCACGTCGGGACCTTTGCCGGAAGCGAGAGCCGTGCCGAGTTTCGCGTAATATTCGTTGGATTCGAGACGAAGCGCTTTCACGACGATTTCACTTTGGGAATCGTTAAAGTTTTTGACGATCTGATCGGCAAAGTCTCCTTCCCCGCCGCCAAACAGATTCCAGTACGTAATTTCCACCGGACCCGAGTTCGTCTCCGCCGTTTCCGCCGCGCTTGTCGTTGTTCCCCCCGATCCTTCCTCGTTCGAATTGGAACCGCATCCCGCCAACAACATCACCGCCGCCAACGTCAGCACCATCGTCGTCTGAAGCCATTTTCCCGGTTTCATTGCGGTTTTTTCCTCCCTTTTTTCTTGGGTGATAACGATTACAATGTAAATCTAACGGGCCTTCATTTAAACCCGAAATTCACCGCATTTGCGGCACGATTTTACGTTTCCGGGAGCGCGCGGACGGCGCCGTCACAAAAAAAAGAGCGGCCGGTGGAAAATTTAAAGATCGGGGCAAAATCGTATGTTAGCGGTTCCGATCTTTAAACTCGGACGGCGTCATGCCGGTAGTTTTTTTGAACACTTTGGAAAAATATTTCGGATCGGAAAAACCCACCATCGGCCCCACTTCGACGGCTTTCAGGTCGGCATTTTTCAGCAGCGCCTTCGCTTTCTCCACCCTGAATTTGGTGACGTATTCGACGAATCCTTCCCCCGTTTCCTTTTTGAACAAGTTGGCAAAGTAATTTTTGCTCAGATGAACGTGGCTGCTGATCGCGGCCAGCGAAATGCCTTCGCGATAATGGGTTTGAATGTAATGGACCGCTTTGGCGATGACGTTCCGATCGCTGTTGTAAACCCGCTCCATCTCGTCCGTCAGCCGCGCGTAAGCGGCTTTGAACCATTCCTTGATGTCGGCAAGCGTCTCCAAATATTTGATCTGCTCATAGTATTCCTTTTTCCGTTTGGCGTTTTCTTCGTTGTCTTTGCCGATTTCCGCATAAATCGTGTTCAGGTTCATCACCAACTCCAGAGAAGTTTGGTGGATAGAGTCGAGATCTTCGCTTGCCCGCTCGGTTTCGAACAGTTCGTCCAAATACGCGGCCAATTCGACTCTTTTCAGCGAATAAACGGCGTCTCGCAACTTTTGATAACGGACATGCCCTTCCCTTTTCGCGGCACGGGGCCGGTCGATCCGATAAAAAGGAATCGCTTTGCCGCATCCGAAAAACAGCTTGTTCCGGTACGCCTGATGCGCCTGATCATACGCTTTCTTTATTTCCTGCAGCCGGTCGAATCGGTCGCTGATCCCTACGCTGACGCTGAAACCGGACCGGGCCGCCCTGCCGATTATGCGGTTCGCCAACAACTGAACGGCATCCGAATCCGACGTTTCCGCAGGCGCTTGAACAATTTTGACCAGCACGTTCAATTCGCCGGTGTTGCCCGTGTAAACTTCGCACCGGCAATTTTCGTCCGCCAGCGCGGTTTCTTCTTTGACGGCTTCCGTTAACGCGCCGAGCATCGCCGCCCGCTCCGGTTCGGACTTTTCCGAGATCAGTTTTTCGTAATAATCGATGCCGATGTTCAAAACGAACAGCCGGTTTTGGAACGTGTCGATATCGAGCAGGCGCAAATATTCGTTGAGCATCGCCCGGTTGGAAACGGTGCCCAGCGAAAGCTCCCAAAGCAGTTTTTCTTTGGCGATCGCTTCCGTAAACAAAAACTTCTCCGCCATATGGTTGATTCGCTCGGTGGCCGCCAGCTCGGAAACGATCGACGTCCTGACCTTGCGCAGCACCTCTTCCAAATCGGCCGGCATCATGTCCGATTTGATGAGATAATCGGAAGCGCCGAGCCGGATCGCTTCTTTGGCGTATTCGAATTCCTGCAGACAGCTTAAAATGATGATTTTGGTTTGCGCGTTCAGTGCCCGGATTTCCCGGATCAGTTCGATCCCGTCCATAACGGGCATTTTGATGTCGGTGATGACGATTTCCGGCTGCCATTTTTCGAACAGTTCCAGCGCTTCTTTGCCGTTGCCGGCGTCGCCGACGACAGACAGCCCGATTTTCTCCCAGTCGATCATCGATTTGATTCCGTATTTGACGATTTGCTCGTCATCGACAATCAGCACGCGAAACATGGCCATTTTCCTTTCATGATAGTGTCGCCGGCAACCAGATGACGACGGTTGTGCCCGCGTTGGGGCGGCTGGAAATTTCAATGCCGTATTCCTGCCCGCAAATCAGCTTGATGCGCTCGTCGACGTTTTTCAGGCCGATGCCCGTGAACGGCTCGCCGGATTTTCGGCGCGAATTTTTGAAGCTGTCGATTTCGTCCGGGTTCATCCCGCTACCGTTGTCGGAAACTTCGAACTTCAGCTTCCCGTCCGCCATCGTGCAGGCGATATCGATCGCGTTTCCTTCCTGCCGGTCTTTAAACCCGTGCAATATCGCATTTTCGACGATCGGCTGCAAAATGATTTTCGGAATTTTCGCCGATTTGACCTCCTCCCCGATCCGGATGCGGAAATCGATATTGAAATTGTATCTGAATTTCTGGATGCCGATGTAGCATTTCACATGCTCGATTTCTTCCTCCACCGTGATCAGATCCCGGCCTTTTCCCAGGCTGATATGCAGCAACCGCGAAAGCATGCTCGTCATTTCGGCGACATTGTTCGCTTTATGGAACAAGGCCGTCCATTTGATCGTATCCAGCGTGTTGTACAGAAAGTGGGGGTTGATTTGCGCTTCCAGCGCCATGATCTCCGCGTTTCTTTTTTGGTTCTGCTCTTCGTAGACCTGATCGATCAAATCTTTGAGCCGGGACACCATGTAATTGAAGCTGTTCTGCAGAACGGTGATCTCATCCCGCGCAAACTGGCCCCCCGTTTCGCGAATCCGCACGGACAAATTTCCCGATACGACGCTGCGCATCGCTTTCACCATCCGCTTGATCGGATTTGAAATCGTTTGCGCAATCAAATACGCCGTCGGGATCGACAAGGCGAGGCATAACAAAGCGATGACGGTGATGAAATCGATCACTTGCCGAGAATCTTTGTAGAGGCTGTTCTGATCGATCACGTTCACCAACCGCCAGTCGTTGCCGGACAGCTTCAAATAGTTGATCAGCACTTTTTGCCCGAGATAAGTGGCTTTCAGGCTCGCTTCGTTGCTGTCTTGGCGCAAAATCGTCTGCACGTCCCGCGGCTCGAAAAATTCCCGCAAATTGTGGTACAGCCGATCGTTGTCCGGATGGGAAATGATCGTTCCGTCCTTGTCGACGATAAAGCTTTCCACCGACAAATCGCCGTTTCCCGACTTTTTGCAAATCTCCTTGAGCATTTCCTCCCGGATGTCGATGACGGCCACCATTCCCATCGGGCTGCCATCGTTGATGTCGAACATTTGTTTTGCCAAAGCGAACACATTTTCGCTGTGATGGTCGGCGCTGGCAGAGAAATGGCCGATCCGGGTCGGAAACCAGATGAAGCTGTTGCCCGCCCGCATCGTATCGGCAAAAAACCGGGAATCGGCGTCCCCCGCATCGTCCGTCCACCAGTAGATGCCGCGAATGTAATGCTTTTTTGAAATAAACGACACCGATTTGAACTCCTGCGACACCGAAGTAAAATAAGCCAGCTTGGTGCTGAGCAACAGATCGCTTACGGCGCGCTGCTCCGGTTCGGCTTTGTTGACCTGCTTTAAGATTTTGATAATGTCGGGATTGGTAATGATCTGAATCAGGATGTCTTCGTACGCGGAAAGCCGGATATCGATATTTTCCGCGGTTTGCCGCATCAGTTGTTTCGAATATTCCATCGTTTTGTGGTCGATCGCGGTTTTGGAAATGGAGTAGGAGACGATGCCCAGAACGGTTAACGGAAGGATGGAAAAAATGATCAGCAAAATCATCCACTTGTATTTGATGCTCAGCATAGCTTTCCCGTCCTTGCGCGCGGCTGTTTAAATCAAGCGTACTTTATAAAAATTCTAATGTAATAGTGCCTTCGGAAGGCCCGCAAAAAATATCCGCTTCAAGACATTTGTTTCCATGACTCTGGCAGATTTTATTTTCGGGTGTGAAAGAGAAGTATGTCAAGCTTCTGTGAAAATGTCAGAACCACCAAAAGGAGGACATAACTTATTTCTCGATAAATTGCGAAAACCAAGATTCGCACCTATCGTTAAATGGGTAGGGAGATGTGATGCCGTGTCAGCAGCCGGGGGCAACCATCTTTTCGTGCTGTTTTTGCTTTTAGCATTGACAATTCATCCAGTGGATAATTATAATTGAACTAGTAATACAAGTGATTCTAATAATTCTTCTATTACCATGTGGATAATTGCTATCTGGAGTTCAGTACCTGAAATGCTAGGATTTGAGAAGACGATGTCTATAATTTTTACGTTATAATGAATACGCTGTCAATCAGATCTGCAAACGGTAACCTGGCTGAATTTATTGATGGGATGAAGGTGGTGCAGAGAACTCACATGATCGAACCGGTCGGCAGCACACCCATTCCTTTCAGTAAAAGTCTGCTAACTGGATTGCGATCTGTGTAGGAACCGATCTTTGGCATAATGCGAGGGTGGGGAATGATCTTACATTTGGCAGCGCTTTCAGAGAGGGGATGTTGATTTTATTTGAGGAGCATGGAGGTTGTGGTTGATGAAAGCAATGAATAGCAGTGTTGCTCTTGAAAAAAGGGGGACCCTTGAAAAGCCGCTGAAAAAAAGGAAGGGATTACTATACTATATTAAGCGCGATTTTATACTCTACTTTATGCTGATTATCCCTGTTGCGTATATCGTGACATTTAAATATGTCCCGATGTATGGCATACAGATTGCTTTTAAGGATTACAACATTTTTCAGGGCGTCAGCAAGAGTCCGTGGAATGATTTTGCAACATTCAAGCAAATTTTTTCATCGCATCAATTCTATCAGGTTGTAAGAAACACTTTGATGCTGAACGGTTTGGATTTGATTGTGGGATTTCCGGCGCCGATCATTTTGGCTATTTTAATCAATGAGCTGGTATGGACCAAGTTTAAAAGGGTAAGCCAGACCATCCTGTATCTGCCGCATTTTCTTTCCTGGGTTATTATTGGCGGTATTGTTGCCCAGTTGCTTTCGCCCACAGGCATGTTAAACTCCTTGATCACCCATATGGGCGGCCATCCGTTGCCGTTCCTAACGAACAAATATGCTTGGGTTGCAACTTATGCTTTAATCGGAGTATGGCAGAACGCGGGATGGGGGACCATTCTGTATCTTGCTGCCATGACGGGCATTGACAAGCAGTTGTATGAAGCGGCGGATGTAGACGGGGCGGGGAGATTGAGGAAAATCTGGAATGTAACGTTGCCGGGGATCCGGTCGACCATTGTGATTCTTCTGATTCTGCAGCTCGGCAATATTATGGCCATCAACTTCGACCGTCCATTCAACATCCAGAACAATCTTGTGATGGATTTCGGCGACGTTATCAGCACCTATGTTTATCGTGTAGGCATTCAATCCGCAAACTTTTCAGTCGGGGCGGCTGTCGGCCTGTTTCAGTCCGTTATTTGCATGATATTCCTGTTAACCTCCAATTTTATATCCCGCAGATTAGGGGAAAACGGAATCTGGTAAGGAGGTGCTGACCATGTCGTTCAGATTGAAAAACAGACTTTTTGACTATACCTTGGCATTTATTGTTTTGATTGCGGTTTTCGTCTGTCTCGTTCCCTTTCTTTATATTCTCTCGCAATCTCTCAGCTCGAACAGGGCGATTGTATCGCAGGCGGTTACCATCTATCCCATAGACTTTAATATAGAAGCCTACAAAGTGGTATTCGGGGATCACAGCATGGTGTACTCGCTGTTCTATACGGTGATCCTGACGATTGTATTTGCGTTGATTGCTTTGACCGTTACCATCTTGGCGGCGTACCCGCTGACGAAAAAAAGGTTGAAGGGCAGGAGCTTTTTATTGCTCATCATGCTGTTCACCATGTATTTCAGCGGCGGTCTGATTCCGGACTACCTGAATATTAAAGACCTGCATCTTCTGAACACGCCGTGGTCACTGATCCTTCCGGGCATGATGAGTGTGTATTATATGATCATTCTGAAATCATTCTTCCAGAACCTGCCCGATGGCTTGGAGGAAGCGGCTTACCTCGACGGATGCAACGATCTGCAGATTCTGCTCAAGGTCGTGCTGCCTCTTTCCAAGCCGGCGCTTGCCACGATCAGCTTGTTATATGCCGTATTCAGATGGAATTATTTTCAGGATGCCCTTTTCTACATCACAGACCAGGATTTGTATACGATACAGCTCAAGCTTTATAACGTAATTAACATTTCGCAGCAAATGGCCGGCGAGAATGTCAATGTCAATCTGCCGTCAGAAGCATTGAAAGCGGCAAGCATCATGTTTGGTACGATTCCGATTCTTCTGGCCTATCCGTGGCTACAGAGATACTTTGTATCCGGCATTATGATTGGCGCTGTCAAAGGTTGATATAAATGCGTGAAACGGACGAGATCATCCGGTTCACGAATTTATATAAATATCATTATATTTCCAAAACTCATTGACAAAAGGAGTGGTCTTTCTTGAAGGCGAAAGGATTCAAATGGGCCAGTGTCCTCTTGGCAACGCTGACCATCGCGTCGACACTGGCCGCTTGTCAGAGCAAATCGTCAAGCAGTACAGCAAGTGACACAGCAAGCAGTACGGCAAGCAGTTCGGCAAGCGCTCCGACAGAACATCGAACCTTGACGGTCGAAGTTTTCGACCGGGGCAAACCCGGACAGCCCGATTTGAACAACAACTTCTGGACCCGGTATATCAACGATAATTTCGGGAAGCAATACAATGTCACCGTAAACTTTGTTCCGGTTCCCAGAGCCCAGGAAGTGGACAAGTTGAACGTCCTGATGGCAGCCGGCCAGGCCCCTGACATTGTCTTCACCTACAATCAGGGTGTGGTTTACAATTATGTCCAGCAGGGCGGTCTGGCCGAACTGGATTCGGCTCTCCAGCAGTACGGATCTACGCTTGTCAACTATCTTGGCGATGATGTATTGAAGTACGGCAAATTTAACGGCAAGCAATATGCCATCCCGGGCAAGCGGACGGTTCTTGCAGGCATGAACACCTTTATCCGCAAGGACTGGCTCGATAAACTGGGACTTCCTGTTCCCACGACGGCGGAACAGTTCTATGACACGATGGTGGCTTTCAAAGAGAAGAACCCTGGAAATGTAAGCGGAGTTATTCCTTTCGGATATTCCCTGCAGCCTGCATACCCCGGGTTGGGTTATATACCGGAAGCCTTCAAACCCTCTAACCTGACGGAAGAACAGTTCGCCACCCTCCAGCCGCAATCGATCTGGTTGTCGAACTGGAATCTCCCAGGGTTTGAAGATGCTGTTAAATATATGAACAAGATGTACCACGAAGGCTTGATCAGCCCGAATTTCGCCACGGACAGAGACGGCAAGCTGCTCGATGCCGATATCTCCAACGGCAAAGTCGGGGCATTCATTACCAACTGGGACGGTCCGTATCGCACCGCTCCCGGCACCTTGACCAACCTGAAAAAGAATGTTCCCGGCGCTGAGCTCATTCCGATCGATCCGTGGCAGAATGACGCGGGCAAGCATCCCAAGAACGGGTATGCCCCGAACGGCATGTATATCATTATCCCCAAATCCAGCAAGAATGTGGACCTTGCAATCCAGTATCTCAACTGGATGGCGGATCCGAAGGTAACCCTCTTCCTCCAGAACGGGGAGGAAGGCGTGGACTACAACATGGTCGACGGTATTCCGAAACAGACGGGAACGACCAATTCCGGCGACAAGATGATGACGGTGGCCAACAACCTCGACTACGATTTGCTCTCGAACGGCATCGAACTTGGGGATCCGGAGAAGAATGCCGCAGCCATATCTGCAGGATATCCCGGCTTTGAGAAAGAAGTGGAGAATGCGTTGAAAGTGAGCATGACGGACTATTATTCTCTGTACTACTATTCGCAACCGAATGCGGCGGATGCGAAATACAACGCTACGCTTACGAACCTTTCGGCTCAGATGCTTGCCAAACTCATTGTCGCCAAGCCGGAAGACTTTGATAACCTGTACAAATCACTGGTTCAGCAGTACATGGATCAGGGCGGCAAGGCGGTTCAGGACGAATATATCAAGAACTACAAGGCTCAGAATGGACAGCAATAAATAAAAATGCGTTCATGGCTGCAACATCCGCCGGTTCCCCGTTTTCGGGGAACCGGTTGCACTAAATAAACAGGAGATGGAATGTGATGATCCGTGTTGCCGTGATCGGAATGGGAGCCATTTCGGCGGCTCATATCGAGGCCTATTTAACGTTCGGGGAGCGCTGTCAGATCGTTGCGCTCTGCGACATTTACACCGATAAGGCGGAGCAATCCAAGCAGAAATATCAGCTGGATTGCGCGATCTTCCGCGATTACCAGGAGATGCTGGCAAGAAATGACATCGATCTGGTGTCCGTATGCACACCGCCGTACACACACGCGGACATTGCCGTTGCCGCTCTTCGGGCAGGCAAGCATGTCATTGTCGAGAAGCCGATGGCTTCGTCGCTCGCGGAATGCGACCGGATGAACGAGGCGGCAGCCGCTTCGGGAAAAATCCTCTCGGTTGTCAGCCAGAACCGATTCGGCGACGCCGTCATGAGGCTGAAGCGGGTTCTGGATTCGGGGCTGGCCGGGAGGATCGTGCACGCCCAGGTCGATTCCCTCTGGTGGAGAGGCTATGTATACTACGATCTCTGGTGGCGCGGCACCTGGGAGAAAGAGGGCGGAGGCTGTACGCTGAACCATGCCGTTCATCATATTGACATCTTCCAATGGATGATGGGCATGCCGGAGCAGGTGACAGCGGTCATGAGCAATACATCTCATGATAACGCAGAGGTCGAGGATTTGTCCGTGGCCATTCTGTCCTATCCCCGTGCCTTGGCACAAATTACGAGCTCCGTCGTCCATCACGGCCAAGAGCAGCAGCTCATCTTCCAAGGAGAGAAGGCGCGGGTTTCCATGCCATGGCGGGTGACTGCGTCCGTATCGAAGGAGAACGGCTTCCCGCTCGCCAATCCGCAGCTGGAGCAGGAAATCGAGGCGTTGGTTAGCCAGACTGCCCCTTTGGAATACACCGGACATAAAGGTCAGCTGGACAATGTATTGTCGGCGATCGAGAATGGCACGGGAGAGGTCCTGGTTACGGGCCATGAAGGCAGGAAAACACTGGAGCTCATTACGGCCATCTATCAGGCTGCGAGCACAGGGAAAGCCGTGAAGCTGCCGCTGCGGCAGGATAGCCCTTTCTATACGCGCGAAGGAATGATGGCTAACGCTCCCCGCTTCTACGATAAGAAAAATTCGGTTGTCGGCTTCAACAAGAACGAAATTACGGTCAGCGGCGAAAGCAAATAAAGGGGATGGGGGTATGACAAGCACGTCTCCGATGAGGTTATCCGTTACGGTTGCCGGGGGTAGCAGTTCCGTGCCGCTTCCGTCTGTATGCAAGGTGGAGCTGGACGAAGCCTCTTTCTCCGAGCTTGAAGCTTGGGCTGGAGATGGGGGGCTTTATGCGGTGGAAGAGACGACAGACGCTGAATTTTCCTGCCAGCTAAGCCGATTCGCCAACTCCGCCACACTTGAGGGAGCCAGAGAGGAACGTGCTCTCTACTTGCTTCAGAAGGAAGCCGCTTTGCCGGCGGAAGCGGTCCTGACCTTCATCCGCAAACCCAGGCTGCAAGTCTTCCCGAAGGATCGTCAGTACAATCCCTGGAGCGAGCTTCCCGGTGTTTATCTCGATCATCAGGAAGAGAACGCCAGGGTGGTTGTCAGCATCGAGGGCAAGCTGTTTACCCGGTATTTATATTCACCCGCGGTCGCGAAGCCCTACTTTTATCCGTTGATCGGGCCTAACGGAAAGACGCTTATCCAAGACGCTCCCGACGACCATCTGCATCATCACGGACTTTGGTGGGGCCACGATGATGTGAACGGACACAAGCTGTATCACGAATTTCGCGGCGAGGGACGGCAAGTCCATCGTCAATTTTTGGTGCTGCACGGCGGTCCGGTCTTCGGTCAAATTACGGCGCTGATCGATTGGCTGGATGAGAATGGAAGCTTGCTGCTGCAGGAGACGCGAAGTGTCCGAATCTACAATTTGCCGCACGAATCCAGATACATGGATTTAACGACAGAACTGCATGCCGTAAGCGGTGATGTGAAGTTCGGCAACACCAAGGAGGGAGGATTTCCTTTTATCCGGGTTAATGAGCAAATAAACGGACATCATACCGGAGTTATTACCGCCTCCAACGGAAAAAGAGGGGAGTCGGAAATTTTCGGATCGGTTGCGGAATGGGTCGATTATAGCGGAAAGCTGTTGCGCGGGGTAAAACGGGAAATGAAGGGGATGGACAGGGAATATATCGAGGCGGGGATCGCCGTCTTCTCCGACCCGGGTAACGAGACTTACGCTTCCCAATGGTTCGTTCGCGATTATGGCCCTTTCACGCCCGCCAACTTCCATTTCTGCGGTGGAAAAGAGCTGAAGAATGGACATTCTCTCGCCATGAAACATAGGCTATTTATCCATCAAGGGGATGTGATCGGGGGGAAAGTAGCGGAGCGCTATCAGGAATTTGCAGAACCTATGCAGCTGAAACTTTCGCTTGCCGAATGAGGAATACAAAAAGTTCGAAGTTCCGACCGGACGGCTCCTTGAACTTTGCCAAAACTTTGTTACACTAGTATTACAAGTGTCGCCGGGAGGAGAGACGAAACAATGAACAAAAGGCTGGAAGCTGTACGGGATTCGAAAGGGCTGATTCGGGACTACGTCTACGACACCCTCAAAAGAGAAATCATGGAACTGAAGCTGGAGCCCGGCCGCTTCATCTCGGAGAAAGACGTCATCGAGATGCTTCAGGTCAGCAGGACGCCGATTCGCGAGGCGCTGGTCAAGCTTTCGCAGGAGGAGTTGATCGAGACGATTCCTCAGAAAGGCTCTTTCATCTCGCTGATCGATCTGGAGCTTGTGGAAGAGTCGCGGTTTGTGCGCGAGACGCTGGAGAAGGCAATCGTGCGGCAAGCGTGCCGGTTGCTAAGCTCGGAACAAGTGCTGCAGCTGCAAAATCTGATCTCGCTACAGGAGTTGTGCGTCGAAGAGAAAAACTTCGAGCGGTTGTTCGATTTGGACGAGGAATTTCACAAAACGATCGTCGTCGGCTGCGGCAAGACGAGGACCTGGGGGATGCTGCAGCAGCTGAACACGCACTACAACAGGATTCGTTTTCTGCGGCTGGCCGTGAATTACGATTGGGAGAACATCCTGTCGGAGCACCGCGCGATCACCCGCGCCATCAAGGAAAAAGATCCGGACGCTGCGGAGCAGGCGATGTCAGAGCATCTGAGCAGAGTCATCTTTGAGAAGGAAGAGCTGCTGCAGAAATACCCGTCCTTTTTCAAATGACCATCTATGCGATTTCGGATGCCTGAATAAGACACGTACCGGGAATGGGGGTGCCGCGAGCTTGTCGTGCCGGGGGCGCTGACGGAAGTGCTGCAGACAGCTGCCCTTAGGCTTGTCCGCGGGCTCGCCGCCATGCTCGGCGAGACTCCCGTTCGCCGTTCCGATGCTGCGGCTAAGGCGTATATCCTTCTTGGCCGGCATTCCCGACGAGCAGGGCCGAACGATTTATTAAATATATGAAATGAGCCTAGGTGGGGGTAAGGAGAAATCGACGATGAGAATGGTGTTTCGCTGGTTTGGAGAGGGAAATGACACCGTCTCGCTTCAGCAAATCAAGCAAATTCCCGGTGTGGAAGGAATCGTTTGGGCGCTGCACGACATTCCGGTCGGCGAAGCATGGCCCATGGACAAAATTTTGCAGTACAAGAAGCTGGCGGACACGCACGGCTTGCACATTGAAGTGGTCGAAAGCGTGAATGTGCATGAAGATATCAAGCTTGGTTTGCCTTCCAGGGATCAGTATATTGCGAACTATCAAACCACAATCCGGAGGCTGGCTTCCGTCGGCGTCAAAACGATCTGCTACAACTTCATGCCGGTGTTTGATTGGATCCGCACCGAGCTGTTCAAGGAACTGGAGGATGGATCGACCGCCATGTTTTATGAAAAGGCGAAGGTCGAGCGAATGAAACCGGAAGAGCTTGTGGACAAGATCGCCAGCAATCCCGATTTCACGATGCCGGGCTGGGAGCCCGAAAGACTGTGCCAACTGTCTCCGCTTTTTGAAGCGTATAAGAACGTCACGGAAGAAGATTTGTGGAGCCATTTTCAATATTTTCTGGAGCGCATTATCCCTGTTGCAGAAGAATGCGATGTCAGGATGGCCGTTCATCCGGACGATCCGCCGTGGTCCATTTTCGGTCTGCCGCGGATCATGACGGGGCGGGACAATTTCCGGAGGCTGCTTGATCTTGTGGACAGCCCCTATAACGGGTTAACGCTGTGCAGCGGCTCGCTCGGGGCGAATCCGGCCAACGATATTCCCGCGATGGTGAGGGAGTTTGCAGACCGCATTCCGTTCGCCCACATCCGGAATGTGCGGGTGTACGACAACGGCGATTTTATCGAAACCTCGCACCGGGCGTGCGACGGGACGGTCGACATCGTGGATATCGTTCGGGCGTATCATGAGCAAGGGTTTACCGGGTATGCAAGGCCCGACCACGGCAGGCATATTTGGAATGAACAGTGCCGGCCGGGATACGGACTGTACGACAGAGCGCTTGGCATCATGTACTTGTGGGGAATATGGGATATGCTGGAACGCGCGAAAAAGGAGTCTTTGTCGAAATGATACCGATTCATCCGAATCTGGCGGGTAAAGTGGCGGTTGTGACCGGCGGCAGCGGCGTGCTTTGCTCCGCGATGGCCGAAGAGCTAAGCCGGCACGAGGTCAAGATTGCCATTCTGAACCGTACCGCCGAGAAGGGAGAGCTTGTCGCGGAGCGAATCCGTCGGGCGGGCGGGGAAGCGATCGCCGTCGCTTGCGACGTATTGAATGCGGAAAATGTACGGGAGGCGTCCCGGGTCGTAACGGAAAAACTCGGTGCCTGCGACATTCTGATCAACGGTGCCGGAGGCAATCATCCCAAGGGCAACACAACGAAGGAAACGTTCAAGGCGGAGGACTTGCTGGACAAAGAAATTACGACGTTCTTCGATTTGACGGACGTGGGTTTCGGCTTCGTGTTTAATTTGAATTTTCTTGGCACGCTGATTCCGACGCAAATCTTCGCCAAGCAGATGATCGACAAGCCGGGAGGTGTCGTCATCAACATTTCGTCGATGAGCGCGACGAGCCCAATGACGAAGGTGCCTGCTTACAGCGCGGCGAAAGCGGCGATCGACAACTTTACCCAGTGGCTGGCCGTGCATATGGCCGATGTCGGCATTCGCGTCAATGCCATCGCTCCCGGCTTTTTCCTGACCGAGCAAAACCGCAGAATGCTGATCAATGAGGACGGCTCGCTAACGGAACGCTCCCACAAAATTATTACCCATACTCCCATGCGCAGATTCGGGAAGCCCGAGGACCTGCTGGGGACGCTCATTTGGCTCGTTGACGACAGCATGTCGGGGTTCGTCACGGGGATCACCGTACCGGTCGACGGAGGATTCATGGCGTACTCGGGCGTGTAGGCCGCCCTTAGGGATCGCGAAATATGAACATACGAAATTGTCTTTTTAGGACTTGACAACAGGGGTTATGCGATAATTCCACTGCTTGTTCTGCTTTTCGTCATACTCGATATTGACTTTTTGCATGTCTTCGTCACTTATTTTTATACCGCTTTCATCTTTGTTGCAGTCTATAGCACTTTTGATTTTCAATTTAACGCCGCCATAGTCCAAGATTTTACCGTGCATGTAAACAATGACGGGGGTCTTGTTTGTACATGGCGGCGTTCAATTTTTCGTCATTATCAAGAACAAAACCAGATTTGAACATTTTACTCACCATAAAAATAATTAGGCAAAAAAGACAAAAATCCTTTAATGTTGACAGATTTTTTATGTTTGTCCCCATAAACGCAATAAATCAGAAAACAAAAGAACCCTTGAGCATCAAGGGTTCCCGGTCTCTTATATATGGTGATCTCAGCAGGGCTCGAACCTGCGACCCCCACCCTGTCAAGATGGTGCTCTCCCAGCTGAGCTATGAGATCGCGCCGTACCAGAGACAAATAGTATAATACCAACTGTTTGAGCCGAAGTCAACCTTTTCGGCGTCATTTTTTCGGGTCATTTTTGACAATTTTTCGGCGGCGCTTGTTGCGTCATTTTGAGGCCGGCAGGGATGTTTTCGCAGACCTGCGCGTACATATGAGAATAAAGTGCGAGAGCGGGGTGCGCGCATGGGTAACAACGCGGCAGGGCTGTTCGTGGCGCTGGTGGCGATGTTCGCGCTGATCGGGCTGGCGGCGGCGGCGATGGTCCGCTTGGTCCGCAACGATACGGAGAAGCACGACCGCGCCTTCGTCTGGCGGAACTTCCCTTTGGACGCGCCGGAAGACAACCGGAAGCCGGCGGACGAAGAAGGGGAGTAGGGCACGAAAAAACGGCCCGGTTCGTCCCGCAGCCGTTCCTTGCTTATTCTTCTTCGTCCCATTTGCGGGAATACGCCTTCTTGGTGACCCCCAGCAGAAGAATCAAGAGCACCACCAGAAAAATGCCGGATACGATGTAAGTCGTCACGGTTCCGCTCATTTTTGCCAACATCCTTCCTTGACCCAACCTGTCTCCATTGTACCGCAAGCCGCCTTCGGGCGCCAGCCGTCCGCCCTAGAAGGAATAGACCCGATGCTGCACCACGAACCGCATTTTCCCGGTGCGCCCGACGAAGTTGGGTTGGTCGTCTCCGTAGTGCATGAGCCATATCCGCTCCTGGATCTCTTCCGGCAGCGTCAGGAGTTCGGGCAGGCACGCGTGAACGGCGCCGGGAGGGTGGAGCTGGCAGTCGTGAAAGATCGTCCGGACGCCGCGCTCGCAGGTCAGATGCTTCAGCAATTCGGGGTCGAACACCATATCCGCCGAGTAGAAAAAGCTGCCGTTGAACAGGAAGGAGTAGCTCGGCTTGTTCGGAATATGGCGCGTTAGAATCGGTTCGGCGACAAGGCCGGGAATCAGCTCGGCCGGCTGTCCGGCCCGAAGCGGCCGGCAATCGAAAAAGGCGTCGAGCGACTCGAGCCCTTCCTGCTGCATGCCGCCTTTGAGCGTATGCTCCCACAGCGGCTCAAACAGCGTGTCGACGGCATACAGCACCGGCTTGCGGCCGTAGATGAATTTCATCCGAAACCCGATCTCTTCCAGACCGCCGACGTGATCGGCATGAATGTGGGAGATCAGAATCGCGGCAATGTCGCCGATGTCCACGCCCAGCCTGTGCAGGGCGAGCGGCGCCGTCGAGCCGCAGTCCAGCAGCAGCGTGCGGCCGCCGGATTCGATCAGGGCATTGTTCTGGTAAAACGTCTTCGCAAACGCGCTGCCGGTTCCGATCATTCGAATGTTCATGGGGCGCCTCCGTTCCCGTGTTCCGCGCCGGGCCGCTTCCGAAGACGGCCGCCGCTTTCGTCCGCTTATAATGTAGCACAACGCTCCGCGAAGCAAAAGCCGGCAGCGAAACAACCGGACTCATGCCGGCCCGCACGTTCCTTGCCCGGGGCGCATACATTATCGGGTCTGAATCGGGTCCGAAGCCGGGAGGTTTGCCGCGATGGTCAAAGCCGCCGCCAAGAAAAAAAACGCGCCGCCTGCGGAACAGAAGCAGCCGCAAATGAAAATCGTCTCGTCGGAAACGTGCGCCGTCTGCAAAACGCCGTGTGCCCGGGGGATCGCTTACTTGGAGCGCCTGCAGACACCCGGCTCGGTCGGGAAAGGGGTTCCGTGTGTGCTGACGCTGCCCGCGAATTTCCCGGGCAAGCGCACCGTTCGCTAACCGTCGACAATAATATTTTTCCTCCATTCCGCAACTTTCCATCGTTCCGGCGGTATAACCCAATACGGATAAGGAAAGCAATCGGAACGACGGAGGAATGCTCGCATGAAAGTCCGCAGAATTTTCATTCTGGCCGCCGCTTTGCTGCTGGCCGGCGGATCGGCGATTTTCGCGGATGGCGTCAGCCAGAAAATCAACGTCTACTTTAACAAGCAGCTGTCGGACGAACAGGGGTTGTTCATCGACGGGAAGACTTACGTCAGCGTCCGATCGGTCAGCGACAAGCTGAAGGCGCTCGTTTCCTGGGACGACAACGCCAAAGAGCTGAACGTGTTCAATCCGAACGTCAATATGATGGCGGTCACCGAGAAAGGCGCATTCGGCGAAGTGCCCAAAGGCAAAAACGCGGTCACTTTCGATCTGATCGCCAAAGTCGACAACCTGTATACCGACATCACCGCGCTGAAGCTGACGATTGCCAATCCGTTCGGGGAAGAGACGGAGATTATCAGCCAGCAGACGAAGGATTTGAATTTGCCGGACCCCGATCATTTCTGGTACCGGGTGCGGAATATTTCCTACACCTTCGAATCGAGCGGCAAGTATACGATCCGCTTCTGGATGCAGCCGGCCGACGGACCGATGCAGGTGGCCGCGGAATCGGTGATCTATTCCAAGTGACGCCGCGTTCCTCCGCATCCGGACGCCCCGTTTCCGTTTGACCCTGCCAAGGGGAAAATGGTACGATACGGGGGTAGCAAAACCTATCAACCGAATTTTGGAACGGAGGTTCCTGATGAGCGACCATGTTCATGACGAAAACTGCGACCACGACCACGACGAGGACGCGGTGTTTCTCGTAACGGACGAAGACGGCAACGAGCACGAGATGGTGCTGGCCTACACTTTCGAAACCGGGGATCGCGCCTATGCCGTTCTGCTGGACCGCAACGACCCCGAGGACGACGGCGTCCTTTTTCGGATCGAGGAAGACGGGGAAGACGAAGTGTTGGTCAGCATCGAAGACGATGAAGAGTGGGAGCAGGTCATGAAAGTCTACGAGGAGCTTGCGGCCCAGCAAGCGGACTAAAGGCTTTGCCGCGCGCGGATGCCGGAAATCGCGGAAAAAGGCTGTTCCTCCTTGCAAGTCAGGGGAACAGCCTTCGTGCTATTTGCGCGGATTGTAGTAGATCGTTCTGCCGTTGAACAGCTTGACCTCGGCTTGCAGCTGCTTGCCGAGCCACTTGCACAGCTCGTTCGCCTTCGCTTTGTCGCCGTGGGTGGAACCGTCGGGAAGAACGACCTGGATGTAGGGAACGGAAGCCCCTTCCGTTTCGCGGACTCCGGTGCCGAACACGATGTACCGGTAAAGCGGATTTTTGCCTTTCAGGTAGAACCAGCGATGCTCTTCGCCGGGCTTCGTCTCCACCGTGTAGGGAAAAGCGGCTTCCGCATAATCCCAGCCGAGCTGCCGGCCGGTGAGCGCCGTCTGTTCCCGGTACCGCTCGAGCCGCTCCTTGACGCCGTCCAGCGTAATCTCGTCGACGTTGGAGCCGGCCACGATCTGAATGTAAGCGCTTTGGCTCATCGGCATCCCCCTTCCACGCTTTCACGCCCATGATAGCATTTCCTTCCGGGAATGGCAACGGATTCGAGGATTCGGGCACGGTGCGGCACGCGCTCTTCGCGTCGTCGTTCGGCTCCCGACAGGGAGGCGGGCAAGCCCGCCGGCTCCGTCAGGAGATCGCCGTTTCCTCGACGATCACTTTCACCCGCTGCACCGAACGGTCCTCCGGCCCTTTGACGGGCAGGCCGACTTCGACGTGCTCCCGGATATAATCGATGTTTTCCTGCGAGATCACTTCGCCGGGCAGCAGAATCGGAATGCCGGGCGGATAAACGTAGATGAATTCGGCGATGATGCGTCCGGCCGCTTCCTGGAACGGGACGATTTCGGTTTCCCCGAAGAAGGCGTCGCGCGGCGTCAGCGACAAATGCGGAATTTCCGGAACTTTGACGGCAATCTCCCGAACTTCCCGCGTATTGTGGAACGTGTCCGACATCGCCTGCAGCGCCTGAACGAGAATGCCGACGGTCCGCTCGTCGTCGCCGGGGGTCACGAGGCACAGAATGTTGTACATGTCGCTCAGCTCGACTTCCAGCCGGTAATGTTCCCGCAGCCAGTTCTCCGCGTCGTAGCCGGTAATGCCGAGATGGCGCACATGCACGGTCAGTTTGGTCGGGTCGTAATCATACGTCGCTTCCCCTCCCAGCAGCTCTTCGCCGAAGCAGTACAAGCCCGGAATTTCGTTGATGGCCGCGCGGGCACGGCGGGCCAGCCGGACCGTGCGGGCGGCCAGCTCCCGGCCGTGCAGCGCCAAGTGCCGGCGCGCCGTGTCCAGGGAAGCGAGCAGCGGGTACGACGTCGAAGTCGTCGTCAGCATGCTGATAATCGTCTGGATGCGCTGAAGATTGACGCGCCCGCCTTTGACGTTGAGCACGGAGCTCTGCGTCATCGAGCCGCCCAGCTTGTGCATGCTGGTGGCCGCCATGTCGGCGCCGGCCTGCATCGCCGACAGCGGCAGCTCGTCGGAGAAATGAATGAGTGCTCCGTGCGCCTCGTCGACGAGAACCGGGATGTCGTATTCGTGCACCAGGTCGACGATTTCCTTCAGATTGGCGCATACGCCGTAATACGTCGGGTTGATGACGAGCACCGCCGCGGCGTCCGGATGGCGCTCCAGCGCGCGCCGCACCGCGCGGGTCGTGACGCCGTGGTCGATGCCGAGGTTCAGATCGCGCGCCGGCGACAGGAAGACGGGGCGGGCGCCGGCGAAGATGATGGCGGACAGCACCGATTTATGAACGTTGCGCGGCACGATGATTTTGTCGCCCTGGCCGCACACCGACAGAATCATCGCCATGATGGCGCTGCTCGTCCCCTGGATGGAAAAGAACGTGGCGTCGGCGCCGAAAGCGTCGGCGGCCAGCTTCTGCGCTTCCTCGATGACGCCGGTCGGCTGGTGCAGATCGTCCAGCGGCGCGATGTTGATCAGGTCGATCGACAGGACGTTCGGGCCCATAAAATCTCGGAATTCGGGATCCATGCCCGATCCCTTCTTATGCCCGGGGATATGAAACTGCACCGGGTTCTGTTCCGCATGCCGGCGCAGCGCTTCGAACAGCGGCGCGCGGGTGTGGTCCATCGTCGGCTCCCTGCCTTTCCATGCCGAAGCACCGTAGAATGTAAACAAGCATGAGTATAGCAAAAATCAAGGGGATTGCAACGTATCCGCGGGTGCGCGTTTTTCGCCGGTGCAGCCGCAAGTTTGGAACGAAAGCTGCCTTATGTTACCATTAAAGGCGGACCGTCTCGGGACTGGGACGACCGGCTTTTTCGATATTGCGCCAAGAGGGGAGAACGCGATCCGTGAAAAGCAAGCTCGCCATCGTCGCCCTGATGCTCGTGACGATCTTTATCGGCTTCGGCATCATCATCCCGGTGCTCCCGCAGCTCGTTGCCGACGTCAGCCCGAACGCGGCCGAATGGCATACCGGCCTCATGCTGTCCGTCTATTCGCTGATGTCTTTCCTGCTGAGCCCGGTGTGGGGCGGGCTGTCGGAGCGGATCGGCCGCCGCCCGGTCATCATGGCCGGCGTGCTGGGCTTCGCCGTCAGCTTCCTGCTGTTCGGCCTGTCCGGAGACCGTCTGTGGCTGATGTACGCGTCGCGCGTGCTGGGCGGGGCGTTCTCCGGTGCGGTCGTGTCCTGCCTCGTCGCCTACGTGGCGGATATGACGACCGAGCAAGAGCGGACCCGCGGGATGGCCGTCGTCGGCATGAGCATCGGCATGGGATTCACGTTCGGGCCGATCTTCGGCGGGCTGCTGAGCCATATATCGCGTTACGCGCCGTTTTTCGCCGCGGCGCTGCTGTCGTTTCTGACGTTTCTCGCCGCCTGGCTGAAACTGACGGAATCGCTGCCGGCGGACAAGCGGGCCGCCGCCTCTGGGGAGAAGCGCCCTTCCCGGTGGACCGCTTTCCGCGGCCCGCTGAAATCGCTGTACGTGCTCGCTTTTTTCGTGACGTTCTCGCTGGCGATTCTGGAAGGAACGCTGCAGTTGTACGGAATGGCCCGTTTCCAGGCGACGCCGCTCAAGGTCGGCTACATGTTCTTCTTCTGCGGCCTGGTCGGCGCCCTCGTGCAGGGGGGATTTGTCCGCCGCCGCATTCGGCAGGGACAGGAGGGACGGTATATCGCGATCGGGCTGATCATCTCCGCCGCCGGTTTTTTCCTCTTGCTGACGGCGCGGAGCTGGGGGATCGCTGCCGTTTACCTGTGCGTGTTCGGCGTCGGCAACTCGCTGATCAAGCCGTGCGTCACTTCGCTCATCACCCAGAAGACGACGGTCGGGCAGGGGCTGGCTTCCGGTCTCAGCTCGTCCATGGACAGCCTCGGCCGGATCGTCGGCCCGCTGCTCGGCTCGGCGCTGCTCGCCGTCTCGGACCCGCTGCCGTTCATCGTCTCGGGCGCGCTGTCGCTGGCCGCGCTCGGCCTGCTCGCCCGATTCCGCAGCGCGGACCGCGGCAGGGCCGCAGCTTCCGCTTAGACGCCGACGCCGCGCAGAATATACCGGATCGTCGCTTCCTTCTCGGCTTCGTCGTCCCAGCCGTTCGGGGCGATGAGAAAACGGGTCGCCAAGTACCCGAACAGCGACGATCCGGCCAGACGGATGACCGCAAGCGGGGGCAGGTCTTTCGCGATCTGCCCCTGCTTTTTGTAATGCTCGACGACGCCGGTCAGCCGGTCCAGCATAAGCGCCCCGACTTTCTGCATCAGCTGCTCTCGAAGCTCGCGATGAAACGGGATTTCCTGCAGCAAAATGCGAAGGACGCTGATATGCTTCTCGACGAACGCGATCCGGTTGTCGAGGACGGCCCTGATGAATTGTTCGAACGTGGGAGGCGGGTTGTCGATAATCGGATACAGGCTGCGCAGCACGAACGGTTCGATCAGCTTGGCCATAAACGGGGCGACGATGGAGAAAAGCAAATCTTTCTTCGTGCGGTAATGCCGGAAAATGGTGCCTTCCGCCACGCCGGCCCGCTGCGCGATTTCGCTCGTCGAAGCGCCCGAGTACCCTTTCTCCGCAAATACCTCCATGGCCGCCCGCACAATGCGGGATTGCTTTTCCGTTTTGATCTCGCCGTCACGCTGCTGCATCAGCTCCTCCAGCCATTGTTCCAGCGGGTCCTGCACGGCGGCAGCCTCCTTTTCCGCGCGATGGATGTACAAGGACCATTATATTCTACGGTGCTTGCGCAGCGCCAGCACATTGAGTCCGGCGAACAAGGCCGAGAAGCCGGCCAGCGCGAGCGCGTCCGGCCATACGTCCTTCCAGCCGGCCGCCCGCAGCATGATGCCGCGCAAGGCGTCCGCCCCGTAGTAGAGCGGAAGGATGTTCCCGATCGTCCGCAGCCACGTCGGCATCGCGTCCAGATCGACGAGACCGCAGAAGAAAATTTGCGGGACGACGACCAGCGGAATGAACTGGAACATTTGAAACTCGTTTTGCGCGTAAGCGGACAGCAGCGTGCCGAGCGTCAACGCGGCCAGCGCCAGCAGCAAATTCATGAGCAGGACGAGGGCGACCGAGCCTTCGAGGGCGATGCCGAGCACGCCGATGGCAAACCCGATGATGAGCGTCGCCTGAACGATCGTAAACAGGCCGAAGCCGAGCAAATATCCGGCGACCACTTCCCCGCGCCGAAGCGGCGTGGCGAGCAGGCGCTGCAAGGTGCCGGTCGTCCGCTCGCGGAGAAACGACACGCCGGCGACGAGGAACACGAAGAAAAACGAGATAAAGCCGACGAGCACGCAGCCGTAATAATCGAACGTGTCCGTGCCGCCGTTGCCGCGCAAATATCGGATGCTCGGCCGAAGCTGCCCGGCGGCGGGGTTGAGCGCCTGCATCGCCTGCTGAACGACGGCCAGCACGGCGCGGCTGCGGGCCGGGTTGCTGCCTTCCAGCACGAGCTCGGCGTGCGCGTCCGCCGCCACGAGAACGGCGTCCAGCTTCCCGCCGCGCAAAGCTTCCATCGCTTCGCCGCTGTCGCCGTATGAGGCCATGTCGGCGCCCGTTTGGCCCAGCGCGGCGGCGATTTCCCGCGGGAGATGCACGGTCCCTATCTTCGGGGAGACGGGCGGGCTGTCCAGCACGAACTTCATCAGCGTCAGCAGCAGCAGCGGCGCGATGAGCAGCAGCGCCAGCGTCCGCCGGTCTTTCAGAAACTGGCGGATGATCCGGACGGTCAGCGCGCGAATTCTCATGGGCGGCCTCCTTTCCCGTAAGCGACGAAGGCGTCTTCCATCGTGGACGAGCCCGATGCCGCTTTCAGTTCGTCGGGGGTTCCGACCGCGGTTACGCGGCCGTCACGAATCATTGCGAGACGGTCGCATTTTTCCGCTTCGTCCATCACATGGGTCGTGACCAGAATCGTCACGCCCCGGACGCGCAGCCGGTCCAGTTCCTCCCAGATCGATTTCCGCAGCACCGGGTCGATGCCGACCGTCGGTTCGTCCAGCACGAGCAGTTCCGGCTCGTGCACGAGCGCCACGGCCAGCGACAGGCGGCGCTTCATGCCGCCGGAATAGAGGCGAACGGGCTTGTGCAGATGGTCCGACAGCTGGACGAGCTCGGCCTTTTCCTCGATGCGCCGCTTCAGTTCCCGGCCGCGCAGCCCGAGCAGAGCCGCGAAGAAAGCGATGTTTTCCCGGCCCGTCAATTCCCCGTACAGCGCGTCGGACTGGGCCATATAACCGATCCGGCGCAGCAGGCTAAGGCTCGGAACCCGCTCGCCGAGCAGGCGGATGTCCCCCCGGTCGGGAACGTCCAGCCCGATGACGAGCCGCACGAGCGTCGTCTTGCCCGAACCGGAAGGCCCGAGCAGGCCGAAAATTTCTCCTCGTCCGACGGACAGCGAGATGTTCTCGAGCACCGGCCGCTTGCCGAACGAGCGGCTCACGCCTGCGACGTCCAAACTGAGATGGACGCTTGAAGAAGAAGAAGAGGAAGAGGAAGAGGAAGGGGAAAGCACGGAAGACATCGGATTCGCTCCTTATAAATGAGTGATTACTCGCTTTAAAGTTTACCGCCGTTTTTGCGCGTTGTAAAGTGAGTAATCACTCTTATTTTGCACATTTTTCCGCGGAAAAGGACTTGCGATGGGTTCCGATTCCGACCCGAGTCCAGGTTCAAAGCCGGTCTGCAGCCGTTTTTCGCTCCGGAACCGACCCGGTATGCTGGTAAATGAAAATTACGAGAAAAATTTGGAGTGGAAAGGGGCTATTTTGCGTGAAATTATTGATTCAAGGGGCTTTCCGGAACAAGGCGGCGATCGTGCTCTGCATCGTCCTGGTGCTGATCGTCGGCGCGTTCAGCTATTTCAAGCTGCCGATGGAATTTCTGCCCGAGGCCGACAATCCGCAGGTGACCGTCACCGCCATCGGTCCGGGTTACGACGCGTCGTCGATGGAGTCTTTGGTGACCGTTCCGCTGGAGCAGGCCGTATCGTCCGTCAAAGGCCGGACGAACACGTTCTCGACGTCCGGCGACGGCTATTCGCAAGTGAACGTGTCGTTCGACTCGGACACGAACATGAAGGATGCGAAAGCCGAAGTCGAGCGCGCCGTGGCCTCGGTCCGGCTGCCGGAACGGGTGTCGCAGCCGTACGTCCTTCAGCTCAACACTTCGATGATTCCGATCGCGTGGGTTTCTTTAGGCTTTGACGAAGGGCTGACGGAGAAGCAGAAGGAAGACGCGCGGCAAGAAGTGTTGGACCGCATGAACGGCATCGACGGCATCGGCGGCGTGCAGCTGTTCGGGCTGGCGAAGCCGGAAGTGAAGGTGACCGCCGATCCGGCCAAGCTGGCGCAGAAGGGCGTTCCGCTGCAGGCGCTGTACGGCGTGCTGCAAGGACGCGGCGCTTCGGCTTCCGTCGGCGGCGCGCTGCTGGACGGCCGCGAGGCGAACCTGAACGTCAGCGCGGATCTGCATGACGTCGAGACGCTGCGGAAGCTGCCGGTCGCGCCCGGGGTTACGCTCGGGGACGTCGCCGACGTGCGGCTGGCGACGGATTCGCCCAGCATCAGCCGGCTGAACGGGAAGGACATCCTCGGGCTGATGGTCACCAAGAGCGCGGACGCCAACGCCGTCAGCGTCGGCAGGGCCGTGCAGAAAGCGGTCGACGAGCTGAACCGCGACGTGCCGGGCGTCCAGCTGCAAGTGGTGATGAGCACGGCCGACCAGATCCAGAATTCCGTGAACAGCATGATGCGGGAAGTGCTGATGGGCGCGCTGTTCGCCACGATCGTCATCCTCGTGTTCATGCGCAACCTTCGCGCCACCCTGGTTACGATCGTTTCCATTCCGCTGTCGCTTGCGCTTACGCTTTATTTGCTCGATCTGTCCGGCATCTCGCTGAACATTTTGACGCTGGGCGGCGTGGCGGTGGCGGTCGGCCGGCTGGTGGACGACAGCATCGTCGTCATCGAGAATATCTACCGCCGGCTGCAGAAGGAACCGTTCTCGGCGGCCGTCGTCATCGATGCGGCCAAAGAGGTGGCGACGGCGATCACGGCGTCGACGCTGACGACGGTCGCGGTGTTCCTGCCGATGGGGCTGCTGCGCGGCTCGCTGCAAGATTTCCTGCTGCCGTTCGCCCTGACGGTCACCTATTCGCTGCTGTCCTCCCTGATCGTCGCGCTGACGGTCATTCCGCTGATGAGCGCCGGCGTGCTGAGAAACGCTACGATCAAGGAGCACAAGCCTTCGAAGCGGTTCGCCGCGTTTCTGAACTGGAACCTGTCGCACAAGTGGGTGCCCATTCTGGCCGCGTTGCTTCTGTTCGCCGGATCGGTCGGCGCTTACGTCGGCATGCCGAAAGGGGCGATCGATTCGTCCGACTCGTCCAGCCTGACGGCGACGCTGTCGTATAAACCGGGAACCCCCGTCGATGCCGTGCTGGCCGGCGGGAAGAAGCTCGAATCGTTCCTCGTCCGGCAAGAAGGCCAGGAGTGGGTGCTGATGCAGTACGGCAACGACGAGGAAAGCGCCAAATGGGGCGGCGTGGCCAGTCCGACGGTCGTCTCCTATACGATCCAGATGAAGAAAGGCGCGGACGCCGAGAAGCTGATCGACGCGGTTCAGGCGGAGCGCCGGAACTATCCGGACGCCGAGCTCACCATCGGGCCGGGAAGCTTCACGGGAGGCAGCTCGACGCAAATTTACGTCGACGTTACCGGCAGCGACCCGGAGCAGCTGGCGAAGGCGGCGAAGCAAGTCGAGGCTGCGATCAAGCCGATTCCGGACGTGCTCAAAGTGTCGTCCAACCAGGAAGAAGTGAAGACGGTCTATACGCTGCAGGTGGATCCGGCGCTGGCCAAAGCCGGCGACATCGCCTCCCAGCTGCAGGGCATGCTGAATCCGGCGCCGCTCGGTCAGATCGCCGTCGGCGGCGTGCAGGTTCCGGTCATGCTGCAGCCCGTGCTCAGCCCGAAGTCGGAAAGCGACTTGTCCAAGCTTACCGTCATGACCGACGCGGGACCCGCCCCCGTATCGAAAGTGGCCAAGTGGGTCAAGGAAGAGAAGCCGACGGAATTTTACCATAAGGACGGAAAAAATTACGTGCGCGTCACCGCTACCGTCGAGCCGAGCCAGCTGTCCATCGTCGGCAGCGAGATCAACAAGAAGCTGGCGGACGTCGACCTGCCGGACGGCGTCAAGCTGGCCGTCGGCGGCGCGTCGGCGGAGCAGGCGTCGGACTTCGCCGACCTGGGGCTCGTCGGGCTGGTGTCGATCGGTCTTGTGTACCTGATCATGGTCGTGACTTTCAAGACGCTGCGGGCGCCGCTCGCCATCCTGTTCTCGCTGCCGCTCGCCGCCATCGGCGCCGTGCTGGGCCTGTTGATCACGGGAGTGACGCCGGATTTCACCGCAATGTTCGGCGCTCTGATGCTCATCGGCATCGTCGTCACGAACGCGATCGTGCTGATCGACCGCGTCAAGCAGAACGAAGCGCGGATGACGATCCGCGAGGCGCTGCTGGAAGCGGCCGGCACCCGGATGCGGCCGATCCTGATGACCGCGGTCGCCACCGTATGTGCCATGCTGCCGCTCGTCTTCGGTACGGCGGAAAGCGGCAGCATCGTATCGCAGAGCCTGGCCATCGTCGTCATCGGCGGTCTGGTCGTGGCGACCGTGCTCACGCTCGTCGTCGTGCCCTGCATGTACGAGCTGCTGTTCTTCCGCAAGTCGGCCCGCCAGCGCCAAGCGGGCGCGCGGGAACCGAACGCGGCGTAACGGTTGGGACCGCAAGCGGCGGGGAGCCCCGATTCCCGGGGCTTTCGCGCCGCTTCCGGCGCTTTTGGCGGACGTGCGGCGCTCTTGCGGTCCAAGCCGGCCCGCGCGCGGCCCGTTTCGCCGAATTGTTCCGCGGCGGAGCCGGAAATGAGTCAAGAAACCAAGTTGCCAGAACATAAGATGAAGTATAAGATGGTATCAAGAGAGAAGGATTCAGAAAATTCGGTCGACAATCCGCGCGCGGCTTGCGCCGGGGAAGGGCCGAACCTGCAATCCACCATCCTCTGGCATGACAAGAATCGTCTCGTGGAGGTGTCGGGAATGGAACATCGAATCGTCTTTCAGAAGCGTCCTCACGTTACGATCGAGGACATGGTGCAGGCGTTCAAGTCGAAACGGGCCGAGCAGCGGGCAGGCGTTCTTCGTCTTGAAGTCGATTACGAGCTGGCGGTGCTCCACGAGGCGCTTGCCGAAGGCAGGGCGGCGGAAGCGGAAGCGAGCAAACGCCGGCTGGAGGCGATGAGAATCGAAATGATTCAGCTGGAAATGTAGGCGGCATGCGATACGGCGAATGGCAAACGGCCGTAAGGGCGGCCGAAGGTCCGGGGCCCGGCGGGCTTCCGGCCCTTTTTGTGCGCGCTGCCATGCACGCCAAAAACAGGTTTTCTTCCAGAGCCAAATTGAGTACAATAGGTTTATTGCAAATTTCAGGTCAAAGGATGAAGACGTTATGGCAAAAGCAAACATCGGCGTTGTCGGCATGGCCGTCATGGGACGCAACCTTGCGCTCAATATCGAAAGCCGCGGCTATACCGTCGCGGTCTACAACCGTTCTCCGGAAAAAACGCGGGATCTGCTCGAAACGGACGGCAAGGGCAAAAACCTGGTCGGCACCTTCTCCGTCGAAGAGTTCGTACAGGCGCTCGAGAAGCCGCGCAAAATTCTGATTATGGTGCAGGCCGGCGCAGGGACGGACGCCACGATCGAATCGCTGCTGCCGCATCTCGATCCGGGCGATATTCTGATCGACGGCGGCAACGCCTTTTTCCAGGATACGCAGCGGCGCAGCAAGGAACTGTCCGCCAAAGGGTTTCATTTTATCGGCACCGGCGTTTCCGGCGGCGAGGAAGGCGCGCTGAAAGGGCCCGCGATCATGCCCGGCGGCCCGGAAGAAGCGTACCGGCTGGTCGAGCCGATTCTGACCGGCATCTCCGCCAAAGTGAACGGCGATCCGTGCTGCACTTACATCGGTCCGGACGGGGCCGGCCATTACGTGAAGATGGTACATAACGGCATCGAGTACGGCGACATGCAGCTCATCTGCGAAGCGTACCAGCTGCTCAAAGACGTGCTCGGGCTTTCCACCGACGAGCTCCACGCCATTTTCAGCGAATGGAACAAGGGCGAGCTGGACAGCTACCTGATCGAGATTACCGCCGACATTTTTTCGAAAAAGGACCCGGACACCGGCAAGCCGATGGTCGACGTCATTCTGGACGCCGCCGGCCAGAAGGGCACCGGCAAGTGGACGAGCCAGAGCGCGCTTGATCTCGGCGTTCCGCTGTCGATCATTACCGAATCGGTGTTCGCCCGGTTCCTGTCGGCCATGAAAGAAGAGCGGATTGCCGCTTCCAAAGTGCTCAAAGGGCCGAAGGCCGCGCCGTTCCAAGGCGACAAGGCGGCGTTCGTCGAGAGCGTGCGCAAGGCGCTGTTCGCCAGCAAAATCTGCTCGTACGCCCAAGGCTTCGCGCAAATGCGCGCCGCTTCCGAAGAGTTCGGATGGAATCTGCGCTACGGCGACATCGCGATGATTTTCCGCGGCGGCTGCATCATCCGCGCCCGCTTCCTGCAGAACATCAAGGACGCGTACGACCGCGACCCGCAGCTTCGCAACCTGCTGCTGGACCCCTACTTCCAAGGCGTCGTCGAATCGTACCAGGATGCCTGGCGCGAAGTGGTGGCGACCGCGGTGCGCTACGGCGTTCCGGTGCCGTCGTTCTCCAGCGCCCTCGCCTATTACGACAGCTACCGCTCGGAAAGGCTGCCGGCGAACCTGCTGCAGGCGCAGCGGGATTACTTCGGCGCGCATACGTTCAAACGGGTGGACAAGGAAGGCGTGTTCCACCACAACTGGCTGGAGAACTGACGCGGGGAAGCGTCCGCGCCCGGCGGCCGTCCGGTCAGCCGGGCCGGGGGCGGTCCGGCAGCGTATCCGACAGCATGGAGCGAAGGCAGGCCGCGTCGATGCCGCAAGAGCTGCGCCGATGCAGCAGCGTCATGGCCAGCTCGGCAAAGCACGCGAAATGCGCAAGCAGCTGAGGCCGATCGAGTCCCGACCATTCGGGCGCTCCGTCGGCCATTTTGCTTTTGATATAATCGAGCGCCCACAGCAGGTCTTCCCGGCACAGCGGCTGGGCCGGATCCAACAGCCGCTTCAGCGGCTCCTGGGCCGCGGAGGGCAACGCTAGCTTCGGTTCCAACGGCACACACACCTTTGACTTTCGGCTGGGTTCTCTTTCCATTTCTACGAAGAAAGTGGCCGTTTTATACCTGCTGGACGTATGTTATGATAGAAAATGCAGTTAGAAGGAAGCGGGGAAACGCGACTTGAGCGCAAACTGCCGTAATGTGATTCTGGTCGGTTTTATGGGAACGGGCAAAACGACCGTCAGCCGGATCCTGTCCGAACAGCTCGGCTGGAAGCGGGTCGATACGGACGAGGAGATCGAGCGGCGGACCGGCCGGACGATTCCGGACATTTTCCGGGAGGAAGGGGAAGCGGCGTTCCGCGACAAGGAGACGGACGCGCTCCGCGACGTGCTGGCCGGCGAGCGGCAAGTGATCGCCACCGGCGGCGGCGCCGTGCTGCGCGAAGAAAACCGCCGGCTGATGCGGGCCGGCGGTTGGGTCGTGGCGCTGACGGCCGATAAGGACAGCCTGCTCCGGCGGGTGGCCGGAGCGGGAACGGCGGACGCGCGGCCGCTGCTGGCAGGAGATGCGGCTTCCCGCCTGCAGGCGCTGCTGGAAGCGCGCCGCCAAGCCTACGACTTTGCGCACGCAACGGTCGACACGTCGAAGCGGCCGCCGGAAGAAGTGGCGCAACTGCTGCTGGGCTGGCTACGGTAATTCGTTCCAGGCGAGCATGCCGCCGGCAAGGTTGACGGGATTGGTGAAGCCGAGCATCGCAAGATATTGGCAGGCCCTGGCGCTGCGGCCGCCGCTGCGGCAGATGATTACGACTTCCTCGTCTTGCGGGATTTCGTCCAGACGCTGCGGCAACTCGCCAAGCGGCAGGTGAACGGCGCCCGGAATCATTCCTTCGGCCACTTCCTCGGCTTCGCGAACGTCGATCATCCGAACGAGCTCGCCGGCCTCCAGCCTGGCTTTCAACTGTTCGGGCGTAATGGTGGCATACCGGCTCATCAAACCCAACCTTTCCGGTTCCGATTCGGTACAGCCTCATCATAGAGAACGGCCGATCTTCTGTCAAACGCGCCGGATCGGAGCCGTTGCATTCGACTCGCACGTCGGGAGTGACCCCATTATGAGCATCGCGATCGCCGTCGCCGTCTTCGGCTTTCTCGGAGCGGCGGCCCGTTATGCGCTCGGCCAGTGGATTCCGGACGGAGGCGGCGCCTCCTTTCCTTGGGCGACGCTGTTCATCAATCTCAGCGGATCCTTTCTGCTCGGGCTGCTGCTCGGCACCGCCGCGCGGCGTCCGTTGCCCGACTGGTGGCGGGAAGGAGCCGGAACGGGCTTTCTGGGCGCGTATACGACGTTCAGCGCGTTCAACGCCCAGCTCGCCGAGCTGATCCGGCATCAGGCCTATGGGGAAGCCGCGCTGTACGCGGCGGCCAGCGGCCTGGCCGGCTGGAAGCTGGCGGCACTGGGCTGGCGGCTCGGCAGCAGAAGCGGCGAAAGGGGGAGCGCTTCGTGATCTCCTGGAAGCTGCTCGCGCTGGCCGGTCTCGGCGGCTCCGCCGGCGCGCTGCTCCGGTACGGCGCCGGACGCCTCGGCTCCCGGCTGGGGAAGCCGGCGCATTATGCCACGCTGGCCGTCAATTGGGCCGGGTCGCTGGCGATCGGCGCGCTCGTGTCGCTGAACGTCAAGGCCGGGCACGAAGCGCTGTACGTCTTCATCGGGACGGGCGTGCTCGGCGGGCTGACGACGTACTCGACGCTGAACGTCCAGAAGGCGGCCATGTCCCGGGAACGGAAGTTCCGCTTGCTCGCCGCATACGCGGCCCTCACCTATTTGGGCGGCTGGGCCGCGCTGGCGGCCGGAATGGGGCTCGGACGGCTGTTCGGGGGTTGACGCCGGCACGCCGGCAGCCGCAGCGCTGCCGCAAGCTCCGCCCGAATCCGCCGCCGAACGAACGATCGTACGGATTAAAGGAGAGACTTTCTCATGGATGTCATCGTATCGCCAACCGCCAGACTGAAAGGCGAAATTCAGGCGCTGTCCTCCAAAAACTACACCACGCGGTATTTGCTGGCGGCCGCGCTGGCCGAAGGCGAAAGCACGGTGCGGTATCCCGCGCGCAGCGAAGACAGCGACGCGATGCGGCGGTGCATCCGCGACCTGGGCGCCGAGACGGAAGAGGACGACGAGAAAATCGTCATCCGCGGCTTCGGCCGCCATCCCCGCCCGGTGCGCGAACTCGACGTCGGCAACGCCGGCGCGGTGCTGCGCTTTCTCTTGTCCACCGCCGCGCTTCTGCCGGAAGTGACCTTCGTCAACCGTTATCCCCAGTCGCTCGGCAAGCGGCCGCACGACGATCTGATCGCGGCGCTGCAGAGCATGGGGGTGGAAGTCGAGCACAACAACGGGCGGCTGCCGATCACGGTGCGGGGAGGCCGTCCGAGAGGCGGCCGGATTCGCGTCTCCGGGCGCGTCAGCTCGCAGTATCTCAGCTCGCTCTTGTTTCTGGCGCCGCTGTTGGACGAAGACAGCGACATCGAAGTGCTGCACGAGCTGAAGTCGAAAGTGGTCGTCGGCCAGACGCTCGAAGTGCTGGAGCAGGCGGGCATTGCGGTCGAAGCTTCGGGCGACCTGATGCGCTACCGCGTTCCCGGCCGCCAGCGGTATGCGGCGCGGACGTACACGGTGCAAGGGGATTACCCGGGATCGGCGGCGATTCTGGCGGCTGCGGCGGTGACGGAATCGGACGTGGCGGTGCACCGGCTGCTGGAGAACAGCAAGCAGGGAGAACGCGCCGTCGTGGACGTGCTGCGCGCGATGGAAACGCCGCTGACGCACCGGGACGGCATCGTGCGCGTGCAGGGCAACGGACGCCTCAAAGCCGGCGAGTTCGACGGGGACGCGTTCACCGACGGCGTGCTGGCGATGGTGGCGGCGGCGGTGTTCGCGGAAGGGACGTCGCGGTTTTACAATGTGGAAAATTTGCGGTACAAGGAATGCGACCGGATCACCGATTTTCTGCGCGAGCTGAGAAAGGCCGGCGCCCGGGTGGAGGAGAAGCGGGACGAGATCATCGTGCACGGGCGCCCCGAAGGCGTGGAGGGCGGCGCGGTCATCGACGCCCATTACGACCACCGCGTCATTATGGCGCTGTCCGTCGTCGGCTTGCGCGCGAAGGCGCCGATCCGGATTCGCGACGCCCATCACGTCGCCAAGTCGTATCCGCAATTTTTCGATCATATGAAAGCTATTGGCGCCCAGGTGGAGTGGGCAGGCTAATCCCGGGAAGGAGGATGTCCGTTGGCTTTTGAAAATCCGTCTCGCGAACAGATCAAGGCGCTGCTGGAGCAGGCGAACACGATCGCCGTCGTCGGCCTGTCAGACGACCCTTCGAAAACGTCCCACCAGGTGTCGGCGGCCATGCAGCAGAAAGGGTACCGCATCATTCCCGTCAATCCGAACGCGGATGAAATTCTCGGAGAGAAATGCTATCCTTCGCTGCGCGACATTCCGGAGCCGGTCGACATCGTCAACGTGTTCCGCCGGCCGGAGCATACCCCGCCTATCGCGGAGGACGCGGTGGCCATCGGCGCGAAAGCGCTGTGGCTGCAGCTGGGCATCGTGAACGAAGAGGCGGCCCGCATCGCCAACGAAGGGGGTCTCACGGTCGTGATGGACCGCTGCATCAAAGTGGAGGATTCCATTCTGCTGCCCGGCGGCAAAAACCGCTAAGCGTGCCGCCCGGAGCTGTCGGAAAGGAGGGATCGCCGGATGGAGGCGATCTATCTGCTGCGGATCGTGTTGGCCGGCCTGTGCGGCGCGCTGATCGGCTACGAGCGCAAAAACCGCGCGAAAGAAGCCGGCATCCGCACGCATCTGGTCGTCGGGGTCGGCTCGGCTCTGATGATGGTCCTGTCCAAATACGGCTTTCCGGACCAGGGCGATTGGAACTGGTCGATCGACCCGTCCCGCATTGCGGCGCAAGTCGTCAGCGGCGTCGGATTTCTGGGGGCCGGCATGATTTTCATGCATCGGCAGACGGTCAAAGGGCTGACGACGGCCGCCGGCATCTGGGCCACGGCCGGCATCGGCATGGCCATGGGCGCCGGCTTGTACTGGACGGGGGCCGGCGTCACGCTGCTGCTTCTGCTGGCGCAGACGATCCTGCACGGCCGGAAGTCCTGGCTGTCCTCCCCGAAGACGGAGCTGCTCACGCTCAGTCTCGCCGACGAGCCGGGAGCGGTCGACCGGATCCGGGATTTGCTGGCCGAGCGCAAAATCGTCGTCGTTTCGTTTCATGCCGAACGGAAGGGACCGGATGAAATCGGGCTGGAAGTCGTCATCCGCTTCTCCGGTTCGGAGACGGTCGACCGGCTGCTGTCGGTCATCCAGCAGTTCCCGCAAGTCCGCCAGGTCAGCCTTCAGGAATAGCGGCGGGCCGGCGGGAACCGGACCTGCCGGACGGCGGCCGATAAAGACAGGAAGGAGGGGGTCGGCTGCATGATCGGTGTCGGTTATTTGCAACGGCTGGGACGGGCGATGATGCTGCCGACGACCGTGCTGCCCGCCGCCGCCGTTTTTCTGATGATGGCCCGCTTGCCGTGGGAGACGCTGGGCTGGCCGAGGCTGGCCGAGCTGCTGGAAGCGGCCGGAATCGCCGTTTTTCAATATATCCCCTATTTGTTCGCCGTCGGCGTGGCGCTCGGCCTGTCCAACCAATCGGCTTCTTCCGGACTGTCGGCGCTGGTGGCGATGATCATTTTCATCGTCGTCACGCGCGCTTACGATCCGAACGGCGTTCAGCCGTCGATGTTCGCCGGAACCGTCATCGGCATCGTCACCGGTTGGGCCCACGAGCGGTTCAAGTCGTTCCAGCTGCCGGAATGGCTGCAGTTTTTCGGCGGTTCCCGGTTCGTGCCGATTGTCATGAGCGTATTCGCGCTGCTGTTCGCCTGGCTGATGAACGGGGTCGGCGAAGCGCTGCGCTATTTCATCGCGCAGGCCGGCCATATCGTCGTCTCCGCCGGCGGATTCGGCATCTTTCTGTACGGCTTTCTGCACCGCATTCTGATCGCCTTCGGGCTGCACCATTTGCTGAACAACCTGTTCTGGTTCCAGGTCGGGGAATACCAATCGCCGGACGGCCACCTCTACTTCGGGGATGTGCCGCGGTTTTTCGCCGGCGACCCGACGGCCGGCGCGTTCATGGCCGGGCTGTACCCGACGATGATGTTCGCGCTGCCGGCGATCGCCTACGCCATCATTCACGAAGCCCGGGAAGACCTGCAGCCGAAAATCCGCCGGCAGTTCCGCACCGCCGCGCTTACCTCGTTTCTGACCGGGGTGACGGAACCGGTCGAATTCGCCTTCCTGTTCGTCGCCCCCTATCTGTACCTGGTTCACGCGCTGCTGTCGGGCGGCATCATGTGGCTGGTCTACGAGCTCGGCATCCGCCACGGGTTTGCGTTCTCCGCAGGGGCGCTTGAATACTTGATCAACTTCCATCTTTCGCACCGGGGGCTCTTGCTCATTCCGATCGGGCTGGCGGTCGGCGTCGTCTACTACTTGCTGTTCCGCTGGAGCATCCGCACGTTCGAGCTGGCCACGCCGGGGCGGCAGGATGCGGCGGAGCTGGACGATTGGGCTGGCGACATTCCCTATCGCGCGCCGCTGATCCTGCAGGCGCTCGGCGGCAAGGAGAACATCGTCCATATGGAGTCGTGCATCACCCGGCTGCGGCTCACACTCGCCGACGACAACAGCCTCGATCCGAAATCGCTCCGGGATCTGGGAGCGGCGGGCGTCATCCGGCTGGGGGGAGGCCACGTGCAGGTTGTTTTCGGCACCTACTCCGAGCTCATCCGCGAAGAGATCGACAAACTGCTGAAGCAGGACCAGCGCCGGGTTCAGTTTCGCGCGCCGGTGCAAGGGGTGATGATCCCGATCGAGCTGGTGGAGGACCCGATCTTTGCCCAGAAGCTGGTCGGCGAAGGGGTCGCCTTCTATCCCGAGAAAGGAGAGCTGGTCGCCCCGGTCCGCGGCAAAATCGCGCACATTCATCCGTCCCGCCACGCGATCGGCATCCAAACGCCGGAAGGGCTCGACGTGCTGCTGCACGTCGGCATCGACACTTCCGAGCTGAACGGGAAAGGCTTCACTCCGCTGGTCCGCGAAGGGGACGAAGTCCGGCCCGGCCAGCCGCTGCTTCGGTTCCAGCTGCATACGATCAAAAGACTGAACAAGTCGACAGCGACCCCGATGCTGATCACGAATCCCGAGATGGTCCGGTCCTGGCGCTTCGCTCCTTTTAAAGCGGTGAAAAAAGGGCAGGCCGCGGTCATGTCGGTTGTCGTCAAGGAGAAAGAACAGGGGGGGTTGGGATGATTCAAGGTTTGGGAGCCGCGGAGGGCATCGCCATCGGCAAGGCGTTCGTGCTGCCGAATTGGGAGTGGGAACTGCCGGAACAGAAGCTGGACGTCAGCGACCTGGCCAAGGAGTTCGACCGGCTGTACGAAGGGATTCGAAGGTCGAAAACGGAGATTCGCCAGATCAAGACCGAGCTGGACGAAGTGGTCGGCGCGCAGGAATCCAGCATTTTCGACGCGCATCTGGCCATTCTGGAAGATCCCGTCTTCATGAACGAAATCCAGGGCATCATCCAGCGCCAGTACAAAGCGGCGGAAGTGGCGGTCAAGGAAGCGATCGACCATTTCGTGACGATGTTCGACCTGCTTGACGACGAGTACATGAAAGAGCGGGCTCTCGACATCAAGGATGTCGGCAACCGGCTGCTCAAACATCTGCTCGGCGTCCCCGAAATTTCGCTGCCTTCGGACACGAATCCGTTCATTCTCGTCGTCCGGGAACTGACGCCGTCGCAGCTCATCCACCTGAAGCCCGAGCTTGTGCTGGGCATCGTGACGATGGTCGGAAGCCCGACCTCGCATTCGGCCATCATGGCGAAAGCGCTCGGCATTCCGCTGGTGATGGGCCTCGAGGGCAAGCTGGAGCAGCCGATTGCGACGGGCGACCTGCTGATTGCCGACGGAGGTTCCGGAACGGTCCATGTGCGGCCGGACGCCGAGACGGTGGCGCGGTATACGGAAATCCGCCGCCACCAGCTGCGCGTGAAGGAGCGTCTGCAGTCGCTGGCCGGCTTGCCGTCGGTCACGCCGGACGGCTTCCACATGGAGCTGAAAGCGAATATCAGCTCGATCAAGGAACTGGAGGCGGCGCTGGAACGGGGGGCCGGCGGCGTCGGGCTGTTCCGGACGGAATTTCTGTACATGGACCGGTCCCGGTTCCCGACGGAAGAGGAACAATTCGAAGTATACCGCGCCGCGGCCGAACGGCTCGGCAGCAGAACGCTGACGATCCGCACGCTGGACATCGGCGGCGACAAGCCGCTCGATTACTACGAAATGCCGGAGGAAGACAATCCGTTTCTCGGATACCGGGCGATCCGGTTCAGCCTGGACCGCAAAGATTTGTTCAAAGTGCAGCTTAGGGCCATTCTGCGCGCGGCGCGGTTCGGCCGTCTGCAAATCATGTACCCGCTCATCACTTCGCTGGACGAAGTGAGGGAGGCGAACGCGGTGTTGGAGGAGGCGAAGCGGGAACTGGACGCCGAGGGCGTTCCGTACGGGGCCGACGTTCCGGTCGGCGTCATGATCGAAGTTCCGGCGGCGGTGGCGATCGCCGATCTGCTGGCGGAAGAAGTGTCGTTCCTCAGCATCGGAACGAACGACCTGATCCAGTTCGCGCTGGCGGTCGACCGCATGAACGAGAAGATCAGCCGGCTCTACGAGCCGTACCATCCCGCCGTGTTGCGCATGCTGCGCGCAGTGCAGGAAGCTTCCCGGCGCAGCGGCGCGGCCGTATGCGTCTGCGGGGAACTGGCCGCCGATGTGCTCGCCGTGCCGCTGTGGCTCGGGCTTGGCATCCGCGAGCTCAGCATGTCCGCGCAAGCGATCCTGCCGGTGAAGGAAATGGTGCTGCGCACCGACGCGCGGATGTGCCGGACGCTGGTGGAGGAACTGTTCCAGTGCCGGACGGCCGGGCAGATCCGGGAGCGGCTCGAGCAATTCCATTCGAGGTTGGCGCTTGCCGACCGGTGCGCCGGCCAGTGACGGCCGGACGGTTCGCACCCGGACGGCCCGCCAATACCCGCCAATAAACGGAGGAGGGGGACGGTTGACGCGTACCGACGTTTTACTCCGGGCGCCTCGGCGCTGGCGATGGCTGCCGGCCGTACTCTGGATGGGCGTCATCTTCGCCTTGTCTTCCCGCAGCGGCGGACAGCTGGACCGGTGGCTGCCCTGGTTTCAGGCTTGGCTGCCGGGTCTGACCAGCTTCAATCCGATGCATTACGCCGCCTATTTCATCCTTGCGCTGACGGTGGCCTACGCGCTCGGCCCGAAGTCCGCCGGTTGGGCCGGGGGCTTCGCCGTCCTCGCCGTTTGCGTGCTGTACGGCGCGACCGACGAATGGCACCAGATGTACGTCCCGATGCGCACGCCGGACGCCAGCGACCTGCTGCACGACGGAATCGGCGCGGCCGCGGCCGTGCTCCTGCTCGCCTTATGGCGCAGGCTGCGCCATCGCCGCAGTTCCAGAAATTACAGTCGGCTTTAAGGCAGGATTTCGCGAAGCGCAGCGCGAAAAGACACATGAACCGCGCCTCCCGCTCAAAGGCGGGAAACGGCGGCGCGGCGGCGCCGCTTCACCGGAGACCGGATTCGCAATCGGCAAGCTTGACCGGTTTCGCGCTGTTAGGGGAGTGTCTCTTTTGTTCAAAACATGCGCTTGCGGATGTTCGATGAGGCTGGAGCTCCGCACCGTCGTATACGCCCGCACAGTCCGGATCTCCAACGTGCCGGTGTATGAATGCGGCCGTTGCCGGCGCAGCGAAGTGTTTCCCGGGGTCAAGCGGGATGTCGGCCGGCTTGTCGCCCGCCTCGGTGCGCGGCCGCATCCGCAGTCGATCGGGTTCGACCGGGTCCACGAATGGGCCGGCGTGCTGAGCCGGACGCTCGACAAGTCCGCGCCGCTCAAGCCGGATACGGTCGCCAAAGCGGCGGAGGAGCGGATCGACGAGCTGCTGGATTTGCTGCTGGTCGCCTCCTCGGTCGGAGACGAGCGGTGGAAGACGGAAATCCGCGGCCGATTGTCTCAGCTGAACGCCCGGTACATATCGTGACGCTGCCGGCGGGGAGCAGGCTCCTCGCTTTTTGTTTTGCGATTTTTTCCCGTTTCTGATACCATGAAAACAATAAAGTCCTTTTCAAGGAGGCGAAGGTGAGATGGCGGATATTCGGCGTCTTACGTCTGTGGAACAGTGGGAGGAAGCCTTGAAGGCCACTTCGGCGAAACCGCTGCTGGTGTTCAAGCACAGCACGCAATGCCCGATCAGCGCGGCCGCCCACGAGGCGTGGCAAAACTATGTTCAAGACAGGGGCTCGGCGGATTGCGATTACGCGCTGGTCCACGTGATCGAGGACCGTCCGGTCAGCAACGCGATCGCCGAAAGCCTGGGTGTTCAGCATCAGTCTCCCCAAGCGATCTTCGTCCGGGACGGCCGGGCGGAATGGAACGAATCCCATTGGCGGATCACTTACGATTTCCTTGCCGAACGGCTGGGGACGCCTTCGGGCGCCCGTTCGTAACCTGCTTTGGTCTGCGGGAGAACGGTCTTGCGGGCCGCGCACCGCGCCGCAATGTTCGTTCTCCCGAAGCATTGCGCAACCGCTTGGAATGTCGTATGATTACCTTATTATGCCATGACGAGCCTTGACGTTGGACAGGCTCGATCATGAAAATTGGGGCGAGAATCTTGACAGTTACCATTTATGATGTGGCGCGCGAAGCCGGCGTATCGATGGCGACCGTGTCCCGCGTCGTCAACAACAATCCGAACGTGAAGCCGCAGACGCGCAAAAAAGTGCACGAAGCCATCGAACGGCTCGGCTATCGGCCGAACGCGGTGGCACGCGGTCTGGCAAGCAAGAAAACAACGACGGTTGGCGTCGTCATTCCCGACATTTCCGGCGCGATCTTCGCCGAAGTGGCGCGCGGAATCGAGGATATCGCCAACATGTATCACTATAACATTATTTTGTGCAATTCCGACAACCGGAAGGAAAAGGAGATCCGCGTCGTCAACGCGCTGCTCGAGAAGCAGGTGGACGGCCTGCTGTTTATGGGCAGCTCGGTGACGGACGAGCATCTGCAGGCGTTCCGGACCTCGAACGTGCCGATCGTGCTGTGCGCGACGACTGAAGAGAACGGAACGATGCCCTCCGTCGACATCGATCACGAAGGCGCGGCGTTCGACGCGGTGAGCCGGCTGATCGCGGAAGGGCACCGGACGATCGCGATGATCAGCGGAACGCTGCAGGATCCGACAACCGGTTACGCCCGGTTCCAGGGCTACCGCAAGGCGCTGGAGAAAGCCGGCCTCACGTATTCGGAGGACTACGTCCGGGTCGGCAATTACAAGTACGAATCGGGCATGGAAGCGACCCAGTATTTCCTGGCGCTGCCCGAGCGGCCGACGGCCATCTTTGCGGCGACCGACGAGATGGCGATCGGCGCCATCCATGCCATTCAGGACGCCGGTCTGAAAGTGCCGGAAGATTTGTCGGTGATCAGCGTCGACAACATCCGGATGGCGTCCATGGTCCGTCCGCAGCTGACGACCGTCGCTCAGCCGATGTACGATATCGGCGCCGTTTCCATGCGGCTGCTGACGAAGCTGATGAAGAAGGAATCGGTGGAGGAGCCGCGCGTCGTGCTGCCGCACGAATTGATCGAGCGCCGCTCGGTGGCCGCGCCGCGCAAGTAGGTCATAGGTTGTTCCGAGTGACCTTGACGCCAGAGCCCCGCCCCGGGAGCGCACGCGCTTCCCGCCGCGGGGCTTTGGCATGACATCAACCCAAGCGAAGGATGGGATGCCAGGTGCCGACAACAATAGGCATTATCGGGGCTATGGACGAGGAGATTGAGCTGTATCGCCGGGAATTGCGGGACGCAGCGTCGGAAATCCGCGCGGGGATCGTCTTCTATCGGGGCGCGTATCATGGCCGGCCGGTCGTTCTGTGCAAATCGGGCGTCGGCAAAGTGAACGCCGCGATGTGCACGCAGGTGCTGATCGACCGATTCGGCGCCGGCCCGATTCTGTTCACCGGCGTGGCGGGAGCGGTCGACCCGGCGCTGGAGATCGGGGATGTCGTCATTTCCTCCAGCTGCCTGCAGCACGACGTGGACGTTTCGCCGCTCGGATTTCCGCGCGGCACGATTCCGTATCAGGAAGCGTCCGAATGGGTCGCCGACGCCGAACTCGTCCGCCTCGCCGAGCAGGCCGGACGCAAGACTTTCCCGGGCCGCTGCCGGATCGGCAAAGTGCTGTCCGGCGACCAGTTCGTGGCGGATCGCGAACAGGTTCGGCGGCTGCATGAACAGTTCGGCGGCGCGTGCGCCGAGATGGAGGGGGCGGCCGTCGCCCAGGTATGCGCGGCCAACGGCGTTCCGTTCGTCGTGATCCGCTCCATGTCCGACAAAGCCGACGGCTCGGCGGACGTCAATTTCGCCGAGTTTGCCGTTCTGGCGGCCGGCCGCTCTTATGCCATCGTCGATGAAATGGTGAAACAGCTGTAGCCATGGTTCGTTTGGCATAGAACAAGATCGCCAGTATCCCGCCCTTTCGGCCGGGATACTGGCGATCTTTTTTGATGTTCCGGCATGCGGAGGCCGGCGCTGGCGGCAGTGCCCGCTGCCAGACTGCCAGAACTGCCGGAACGTCGCTGTCATGCATGCTGGAGGCTGGCTATCACGGTTTCGATATTGAGATCGTTCAGTTTGCGGATGATGTCCTCCGGCGTTTTGTCATCCGTTACGATTTTGTGGATCTGGGAAGGGGTCAACCTTGATTTTTTCCGGCAAACTGGCGCCTAGCGTGCCTCCCAGCCCACACAGCCATTGACATTCCATACTGTAACAATTAATATTACAGTACGATGCGAACCAGCGTCGGCCGGTTTGTTTATGATATTCGTATCATTCAGACAATAAGAAGATGGAAGGGACGGTGGAAAGTCATGAACGTTGAAGTCGGCGACTGGGTATCCGGAAATACGAGCCGGGGCGAATTGGTGCATGGCTACGTGGAATCCATCGACGTCTTACGGGGAACCGTCGGTATCCGCGTCACGGAATCCGATCACGAAGCCGCGATCGGCAAGGAGGTCAGCGTCTTCAACGGCTCGGTCCGCAAGCTGCCGGTTCATCCCGCGGACGACGAGAGCGCTTTGCGGAACTTGATCGACCTGGCGCTTTTGACCAAAGACGAACCTTGGTTCAGGGAATTGTCCGCGAAGCTGCTGTCGCTTCAGAGCGGAAGCGGGCGGCGGGGCCGGCATCAAACGGTCGGCGCTTTCGTACGCAACCGGCTCGGATCCGGGTTGACGAACTGAGCGGCGCTGCGGGGAAGCAACCGGAAATCCGAATCCGGTTGTTTTTTTGTCTGCGCGCATCGAGGGGAAAGGCGTCATCGGGAAAACGCGCATTCTGCCGCAACACCTGGGGGACGGCTTCGAAGCGGAGAACTTCGCGCAAGTTTTTTGCGGGGCCGAATATGCTGGAAAGGATGGCGATCTTAATCGGGAGGTCGAGAAGATGCAAGCCCTCTGGAAAGGCACGCTTCAAATCGCGCGGCTGCAAATCCCCATCAAGCTGTACGCGGCTGCGGAAGAGAAAACCGTATCCTTGCGCCAACGGCACAAGGAATGCAATCATCCTGTCCGTTACGTGAAATATTGCGCCCATTGCGGGAGCACGGTGCCGCCCGATCGGCTGGCGAGCGTGTACGAATGGGGCGGAGGCGGGACGGTCGAAGTTGAGGAGGACGAATTGCGGCGGATCGCTCCCGCGCAGGACAAGCGGTTTCACATCCGGCATTTCGTTCCGTCCGCCGAAGTATCCCCTTTGTTCATGAAAAAGCACTATTACGTCGGCAAGGACGAAGCGGGCGAAGAAGCGTTGGCCTTGGTCCATCAGGGCTTGTCCAAGCGGGAACGCATGGGAATCGGGTATATCACGCTGCGTTCCGCGCAGCAGTTGGCGGTGATCCGGGCGGCAGAGGAACGGCTGATGCTGACCACGCTCCATTACGCGGACGAGGTGCGATCAAGCGGGGGGCTCGACAGCTTCCATCCGGAAGGGCGAACGCAGCATCTTCAGGAGGAATTCGGCGCGCTTATGGAGCGCCTGTCGGTTTCCTTCGAGCCCGGGCAGTATCCGAACCTGCATAACGAAGCGTTGAAAAAACTCGTCACCTCCAAAATATCGAGGCTGGAGCCGAAAGCTCCCTCCCCGGTCTTCGAATTTGCGGATGAAGAAGAGGGGACGGAGGATCTTCTGGCAGCCATCCAACAAAGCCTGAAGGATACGAGTCATTTGTAAGTTCCGCGACGGAGGGTGAACACCGAAATTTCCGGCACGCTTCCCAGGCGGACGCGCAGCCGCGTCGTGCCGATTCCGCGGTTGACATACAGCCGGTACGGGCGGCCGCGGCGGCTCCGGTTCGGGAGTTCGAACATGCCGCGCACGTATCTCCTTCCAAACTGGTTTCGAACGATGGCGCCTATGCCAGGGAAGGCCACCTGTCCTCCGTGGCTATGTCCGGACAGCTGCAGGTCGACCGGATACGAGGCCAGCCCGATGGCCGCGTCCGGCTCGTGCACGAGCAGCAGGTGAAAGCCTGCCTCCGGCAGCCTGCCGAAGGTGCGGTCCGGGTCCGGCTTCCCGCGAAGAAAATCGTCCAAGCCCGATATGGTCATGAATTGCCCGTCAGGCCGCTCGATTTTTCTCGTTTCGTTCACAAGGACCGTAAAGCCTCCGTCGGCCAGCAAGGGCCCCGCAGTGCGGGTGCGCCGGTCGTAGCCGAAATCGTGGTTGCCGTACACGGCGAATTTGCCGAGCGGCGCCCGAATGCGGGACAAATAAGGCGTAACCGCCGGATCGCCTTCGGATTCCTTCGTGGCCGCGTCGAACAAATCTCCTGTGAAAACGACGATATCTGGCTCAAGCTCGTTTATTTTTGTGACCAAGCGTTCGAAGCGCTCCAACGAATAATAATGATAGAGGTGGGTATCGCTGAATTGGACGATCCGCATGCCGTCGAACCCTTCGGGCAGTTCCGGGGAGCGGATCTCGTGCCGCGTAACGGCCAATCTTCTGGGTTCGATCAAGATGGAATACAGGCCGACCGACAAGACGACGAAGACGGCGCCCCATGCGAACAGCGCTTGACCCATGGCTTTTCCTCCCCCTTTCTGTTCCTCCCCTTCGAGTACCGGAATAAAGCGCCAGAATGGCGGGCCGGTGCATCATAGCGACGATTCGCCAAGCTTTGCAAAAACGGGAAAGCCGATCGTCGGCGCCGCGACGATCGGCTGTTTCCGCGAAAACCGGTGATGCGGATTGGGAAACGGTACAACGCGCTCCGCAGCGGATCGGTGCCGGCTGGCCAAACTGCCGCATCCGGGAGAACCCGGGCCACGTCGAACCGTCGGCCGGTCAGCCGCTTGCAAGCTGCATCGATTGGACTGTCGCCATCGTCTTGTCCAGATCGTCTTCGATCAGCGTCATATGGCGTTCCAGCTTGCGGAAATTCGAATCCGTTTCGACACGGAACGCATGCATATCTTCCCGCAGTTCGCCGATTTCCGTTTTCAACTCGACTCGCATCGCATTCATATCCGCCTTCAAGCTTTTCGTTTCTGCCTTCAAGCCGCTCACATCCGTCTTGAGGACGCTCACATCCTTTTTGAGGACGCTCACATCCTTTTTGAGGACGCTCACATCCGTCTTGAGGACGCTCACATCCTTTTTGAGGACGCTCACATCCGTCTTGAGGACGCTCACATCCTTTTTGAGGACGCTCACATCCGTCTTGAGGTCGTTCACATCCTTTTTCAGGACGTTCACATCCGCCTTCAGGTCGTTCACATCCTTTTTCAGGACGTTCACATCCGCCTTCAGGCCGTTCACATCGGCTCTCAAGCTTCTCGTCTCATTCTTTAATTCACCGACATCCTCGGTCAATTCTTCCAGTCTGGCGTTGGTGGAAGCCTGCATCCTGATGAGGGTCGCCATCATTTCTTCCAATTGGTTCAACTGATCTTTCACCGGATCGTTCACCACGGAATCCCCCTCGTTTGGCCTTGTCCCTATTCTACCAGAAATGTCCGATATAAGCCGATCGAAAAATTTTATCCCAAATGCTGAAGCGCGAGGTCGACCGCGCTGCGGTTTTTGGCGGCAATTTCCGCCCGCCGGGGCATCGGCGTCCACAGGGTGGTGTCGTCCAGCCAGTCGGCCGGCATCCCTGCCGGCCGCCGGTCGGACCGGAGCGCGGGCCAACCGGCGGGAAGCGGGCCGCCGTTCGGTTCGGCGTCGATGGCGCGCAGCAGCGGGTGGTCGGTCATTTCCAGCCAGAGCAGCGCCCAGGCGCGAGGGACGACCCGCCAATGGTCGTATCCGCCGCCGCCGAGCGCCACCCACCGCCCGCCCGCATGCGCGTGAGCCAGTTCGTGAATCAGGCGCGGAATCTCGCGGTAGATGCGCATGCTGCAATGGATATGGGCGAGCGGATCGTATGCGTGCGCGTCGCAGCCGTGCTGGCTGACGATCACATCGGGACGGAACGCGCGGACCACGCGCTCCAGCGCAAGCCGGAAGCATTCCAGCCAGGAATCGTCTTCTGTATAAGGCTCGAGCGGAACGTTCAGGCAAGCGCCGTAGCCGGTCGAATCCCCGCGCTCGTAGTGGAATCCGGTGCCGGGAAACAAATATTTTCCCGTTTCATGAATCGAGAAAGTAAACACGTCGGGATCGGTGTAAAAAAGCCATTGCACGCCGTCCCCGTGATGGACGTCGGTGTCGATGTACAGCACTTTCGCGCCGTACTCCCGGTGAATCCAGCGGATGGCCGCCGCCGCGTCGTTGTAGACGCAGAAGCCGGCGCCCCGCCCGGCAAACGCGTGATGCAGGCCGCCGCCCAGATGCAGCGCGTGCTCCGCGCGGCCGCTCATCACCAGTTCGGCCGCCGCCAGGGAACCGCCGACGACGGCGGCCGCGGAATCGTGCATGCCGGGGAAGTAAGGCGTGTCCCCGCCTTCTTCCAGGCCGTACCGCTCCGCGAGAGCCACCGCCTCCGCCGGCGGACGTTCCGCGCTCAGCGCTTGCACGGCCCGGATGTAATCCGGCCGGTGGACCAGGCCCACCCCGGTTTCCGCCTGATCCGCCGTGGACGTGCGGATTTGGCTGTCGGTCAAGGCGCCGAAGCTGCGCAGCAGACTTTCCGTAAGTTCCAGCCGGACCGGATGGAAAGGGTGCCCGTCATGGAAACGGTACTTCCGGGAACCGGAGCAGTCGATCCAATAGGCCCGCGGGTTCATCCTGTTCGCCGTCCTTTCCGTATTCGATTAGTACATGAAACGCTGGCGGAAGCGGATCCGGTCGAATCGTTCGACCGATTCGAGCGGCACGCGCGGACCGATGCGGACCATCAGGCAGTTCGCCGGATGCGCGCAAATCTCCGGGTCGTCCGTGGCGAACCAGACCATCCCGACCGACTTCATCAGCCTCTCCATCATCCGGCGGTATTGCCAGACGTTCAATCCGCTTCCTTCCAAGTCCCAATGCCAATAATACTCGGTCGTAAAAACGATCGCGTCGTCGAGCTGCCCGCCTTCGAACGCGGTCGCCAAAAGGAGCTTGCCCAGCCCGAAAGAGCGGTAATCGTCCGCCACCTCGATGGCGCCGAGCTCGATCAGATCCTCCATGCCGCCTTCCGACCAAATCTCGAGCTCGTCCGGATAATGAAACGTCACGTAGCCGACGATCTCGTCGCCGACATGCGCCGCGATAATTCTTCCTTCCGGCAGCCCGGCGATTTCAATCAGCGCCCGGTGCTGCTCCGGAGGCCGCCGGAAGGCGTCCAGCTTCGGATGCATGCGCCACTGCGCAAGCCGCTCCGGGGGCACCGGCCCTTCGACGACGACCGATCGGCCGTTTTTTTCCAGCGTATGCCGAAACTCGATTTTGCGGTGCTCCATTTCCGCCCCTCCTTTGGCTGCTGTCATTATACAACAAATCCGTCCGGGCAGGATGAAAAAATGCCCAATCGTTTCATGACTTCGACGGGGACACTGTGCTATAATGACAAAAGAGGCTTTTTGTAAGCGCATTCTTCCGTCCATCAATTCGGATCGAGAAAGGAAAGTGATGCAGTTGGCTCAGCAGCAGGATCAAAAACTCGCTGCGACCGCAGCCGTTTCCAACCTGGGATCGTACGAGGAAGCCGTTCGGTCGTTCCGCTGGGAAGACGTCGAGAAGCATTTCACCTGGTTTTCCACCGGCAAGGTCAACATGGCTTATGAAGCCATCGATCGGCACGTGCGGGAAGGGAAGGGCGAACGAATCGCTCTTTATTACAGCGACGCCCAGCGGGACGAGAGCTATACCTACGCGGAGATGTCCCGCCGGACGAACCGGTTCGCCAACGTGCTGCGCTCGCTCGGCATCGGCAAAGGCGACCGCGTCTTCATCTTCATGCCAAGGTCGCCGGAACTGTACTTTGCCCTGCTGGGGGCGCTGAAGGTCGGGGCCGTCGTCGGCCCGCTGTTCGAGGCGTTCATGGAAACCGCCGTCAAAGACCGGCTGCTCGACAGCGGCGCCGTCGCGATCGTCACGACGACCGCTCTCATCCATCGCGTGCCCCGGTCCGAGCTGCCGGATCTGAAGCACGTCATTTTGCTCGGCGACGACGTGCAGGAAGGCGGCGGCATCGTCGATTACCGGAAAGCGATGGAGGGCGCCTCCGACGAAGCCGAGATCGAATGGCTGGGACGCGAGGACGGACTCGTTCTGCATTATACGTCCGGCTCGACCGGCAAGCCGAAAGGCGTCTATCACGTGCAAAACGCGATGATTCAGCACTATTATACCGGCCGCATCGTGCTGGACCTGCGCGACGGAGACATCTACTGGTGCACGGCGGACCCGGGCTGGGTGACCGGAACGTCCTACGGCGTGTTCGCCCCCTGGCTGAACGGCGTCACCAACGTCATCCGCGGCGGACGGTTCAGCCCGCAGGACTGGTATTCGACGATCGAGAAATACAAGGTGACCGTCTGGTACAGCGCGCCGACGGCGCTGCGGATGCTGATGAGCGCCGGCGAGGACGTCGCGAAAGCGCACGACCTGTCGAGCCTGCGCCATGTGCTCAGCGTCGGCGAGCCGCTCAATCCCGAAGTCATTCGCTGGGGCTATAAAGTGTACGGGCAGCGCATTCACGACACCTGGTGGATGACGGAAACCGGCTCCCAGCTGATCTGCAACTATCCGAGCATGGACATCAAGCCGGGCTCGATGGGCAAGCCGATTCCCGGCGTCCAGGCGTCGATCATCGACGATCACGGCAACGAACTTCCGCCCCTGCAAATGGGCAATTTGGCGATTCGCACACCCTGGCCGTCGATGATGCGCAAAATATGGAACAACCCGGCCAAGTACGAGGAATATTTCCGCATTCCCGGCTGGTATGTGTCGGGCGATTCGGCTTACCGGGACGAGGAAGGCTACTTCTGGTTCCAGGGGCGGGTGGACGACGTCATCAACACTTCGGGAGAACGGGTCGGGCCGTTCGAAGTGGAAAGCAAGCTCGTCGAGCATCCCGCGGTCGCCGAAGCCGGCGTTATCGGCAAGCCCGATCCGCTTCGCGGGGAAATCATCAAAGCTTTCATCTCGCTGCGCGAAGGCTACACGCCTTCCGAAGAATTGAAGGCGGACATCGCCAAGTTCGTCAAGGAAGGACTTGCGGCGCACGCCGCGCCGCGGGAAATCGAATTCAAGGACAAACTGCCGAAAACCCGCAGCGGCAAAATCATGCGGCGCGTTCTAAAAGCGTGGGAGCTGAACCTGCCGACCGGCGACTTGTCCACGCTCGAAGATTGATCCGCCCGGCAAGCGCCGATCGCATACGGCATCACGAAAGGGCCGCCCGGAACCTCATCCGGGCGGCCCTTTGTCGGCTTTAAGCTTACCCGCCGCTTTTCACTTCGACGGATGCGGACGGCGGCGACTCGCCGGCATCGTTGACCGCGGTGACCCGGTACCAGCCGACCGACGCCGGCGACACGTACTCGAACGACGGACTGTCCGTCGTGCCGAGCAGCCGGTACGGGCCGCTCGCCGAGGAAGCGTACCAGACCTGGTACGTCTTCACGCTGTCCGACGCGGGATTGGCGTTCCAGGTCAGCGACACGCCGATCGAATCGGCTTTGGCCTGCAAGCCGGCGGGAGCCGACGGTACGCCGGCCTTGGCGCCGGCATCGCCGGTTCCCCCGTTTCCGCCGGTCCCGCCGCCGCTTCCCGGTTCCGGCGGAACGGCGGGAATGCCGGGATCGGACGCGCTGCCCGGCATGCCGGGAACCGAACCGGCGGTGACGATGGCGCTCGGCTGCGATTCGTTGCCCGCCACGTCGACAGCCGTCACGTAATAGCGGTAGACGCTGCCGGCCGACACATAATTGACGAACTTCGTTTCGTCACCGGCCGAAGACGATTCCTTCCGGAACGGACCGTCGCCGACGGCGCGGTACAGCCGGTAGCCGGCAACGTCCGCTTCCGGGCTGGCTGCGAACGTTATCCGGTTCAGGCCGCCCAGCTCTTCGACCACGACGTTGCTTGGCGGCGAAGGGGTTTTGCCGTCGTCCGTCCGCGGGTCCATCTTGGACGGGGCGCTGTTCGCGGCGTCCTCCGGCAAGTAATAGGACAGCGATTTGCGGTCTTTCGCCGGCATGACGCCCAGAGCGGCCTGCAGTTCCTCGGTCAGCTGATCGAGCGGCTTCTCCCGCTTGACCATGACCGCTTCCCGCAGCAGATCCTCGGGCGTCTCAGGCCGCGGCAAGTAGTTGACGCCGTTGTAGGTAATGTATTTCACCTTGACCAGCGCGTCGTCCGGCTCGGTCGGGACGTACTTGGCGTTGAAAATGTCGGTGACCAGCTTCCCGGCCTGTCGCGTCAGATCGGTCGGCAGCTTGCCGCTGACGCTCGATACGGTGCGGGACACGATGCCGTCCGGCTTGGCGAACGCCTTCGTCGGGAACAGGTCGGGCCTGGCTGCCGTCACTTCGTTCATGATTTTGGCCCAGATGTGCTTGGCCCGGTTATGACCGTCTCCGGACAGCGTGTAGATCGACTTCTCGTAGCCGGACCAGACGCCGAGCGTAATGTCGGGGGTGAACCCTTCGAACCAGACGTCGGCGTAATTTTGCGTCGTCCCCGTTTTGCCGGAGACCGGGATTTTGCCGTAATTTTTGAACTCGGACATGATCGACGTCGCCGTACCGTTCGTAATGACCGTGCGCAGCATGTCGGTCATCAGATAGGCCGATTGCTCCGACACGACGCGCTGCGGATTGCTCTGGTGCTTGTAGACGACGTTGCCTTCGGCGTCGGTGATCGACTCGATCATGTAAGCGTCGTTGAACACGCCGCGGTTGGCGATCGCGCTGTACGCGTTGGTCAGCTCTTCCACGGTGACCCCGTATTTGAGCCCGCCGATGACGCCGGTCTGCGCGTAATCGTCTTCCGGCTGCAGCGTCGTGATGCCGAGCTTGCGGGCGAACGCCCAGGCGTCCTTGATCGTCACCTTGTTCAGGAAAATTTTGAGCGCGACCGTGTTGATCGACTTGTTGAGCGCCGTCCGGGCGGTGACGAGTCCGGTGTACCGGTTGTTCGAGTTTTTCGGAATATGGTAGCCTTTGCTTCCGTCCTTCAGAATGATCGGAGCGTCGTCCAGCACGCTGGCCGGCTGGATCAGCCCTTTCTCCAGCGCCGGCAAATAGGCGCCGATCGGCTTCATCGCCGACCCCGGCTGACGCGTCATCTGCGTCGCGAAATTCATCTGCTCGATATGGAAGTCGCGCCCTTCCAGCATGCCGAGAATCGCGCCCGTCTTGTTGTCGATCATGACCGAGGCGACCTGCTCGACGCCTTTGACCGAACTGTCCGGCGAGAAATTTTTCGGATCTTCGCCCACTTTGTGCATCAGGTCGTACACCGTTTTGTCGATCGTCGTGTGGATGCGGTACCCGCCGGTCAAGAGCTGCTCGCGAGCGTCCTCGATAAGCTGGGCGTTTTCCTTCTTCTTCAGGTCTTCCGGCGTCAGCTTCGGATTTTGCTTCAGCACGAGCAGTTCCGCTGCCTGGCGCTCGACCTCCAGCATCAGGTAGGGATATGTATTGTACGCCTTCTCGGTCGGCTTGGCCAGCGACTTGTAGATGTCGAAGCGGAGCGCTTCCTGATACTGGTCGTTCGTGATCTTGCCTTCCTCGTACATGCGCCGCAGCACCAGCTTCTGCCGCTCCATCGCGCGGTTGAACCGGGCCTCGTTGAATTCGCCCTTGCTCGTAAACGCGGAATAAGCCGACGGAATCTGCGGCAAGCCGGCCAGGTAGGCGCACTGGGCCAGGTTCAGCTTGCTCAGGTCGTCGATGCCGAAGATGCCTTTGGCGGCCGCTTTGATTCCGTACAGGTTGTACCCGGACGAACCGTTGCCGTAAGGAATTTTGTTCAAATACGCGGTGATGATTTCTTCCTTGCTCAGAAAACGCTCCAGCCGGAGAGACAGGAAAATTTCCTTCGCTTTGCGGCTCGCCGTCTGGTCCAGGTTCAAAAACACGCGCCGGGCCACCTGTTGGGTGATCGTGCTGCCGCCCGTCTGGGTGTCTTCGTTGAACAGCTGCTGCTTGATCGCGCGCAGCAGCCCGTTCGCGTCGATCCCGATATGATGGAAAAAGTTTTTGTCCTCGATGGCGGTCACCGCGTCGATGATCGTCTGCGGAATTTGGTCGTAGGTGACCGGCTCGCGGTCTTCGGCCGTCCGCAGCTGCCCGACCAGCGTGCCGTCGCGGAAATAGACGTAGCCGGTGATGTTGTTCTCGTTGATTTTCTGCTCGATCAAGGCCTGCGACCGGACCGGATCGTCCTTGACCAGCGCGGCGACGTATCCGATGGCCGCGCCGCCTGCCGCAAGCCCGGCCAGCAGGCCGAACAGGACGAGCCACAATACGGTGAAGCCCGCGACTTTCCCGGCAAAAATGATGCGCTCGGCCGTTCGGTTTTCACGGGGCGCCGATTGTTTCGTTTCGTCCATCCGTTTTCCCCCTTCAACAAGCATCAATATTATAGCACAATTCGGCGGCGTTGACTTCTTTCGAACGGTTATGCTATAAAGAGAGGAAATTCGGAAAGGATACGGAGGCTTCAATGGAATGATGTCGGAGGGGACAGCGGCGCTCACGGCGGCGCAGCAACAGGAAGTGGACCGGCAGCTCGGCATTTTGAGGCGCGGAGCGGCGGAGATCGTGCCGGAAGAAGAATTGGCCGCCAAAGTGGCGGAATCGGTGCGGACGGGCGTGCCGCTCAAAGTGAAGCTGGGGCTCGACCCGTCGGCGCCGGACATTCATGTCGGGCATACGGTGGTGCTGCACAAACTGCGGCAATTTCAGGAGCTCGGCCACCAGGTTCAGCTGATCATCGGCGACTTCACGGGCCGGATCGGCGATCCGACCGGCAAGTCGGAAACGCGCAAGCAGCTGAGCGAAGAGGATGTGCAGCGCAATGCGCGGACGTATCAGGCCCAAATTTTCAAAATTCTCGATCCGGAGAAAACGAAGATTTACTATAATTCGCAGTGGTTGTCCCCGCTGACGTTCGCCGACGTCGTGCAATTGGCCGCTAAAATCACGGTGGCGCGCATGATGGAGCGGGACGACTTCACGAAGCGCTTCCAGTCCGGCCAGCCGATCAGCGTGCACGAATTTTTTTATCCGCTCATGCAAGGCTACGACTCCGTCGTGCTGGAAAGCGACGTCGAGCTGGGCGGCACCGACCAGAAGTTCAATCTGCTGATGGGCCGCACGCTGCAGAAGGAGTACGGCAAGAAAGCCCAGGCCGCGATCATGCTGCCGCTTCTGGAAGGGCTGGACGGCGTCAACAAAATGAGCAAAAGCCTCGGCAACTACATCGGCATCGACGAGGAGCCGAACCAGATCTACGGCAAGGCGATGAGCGTGCCGGACGACCTGATGCTGAAGTATTATGAGCTCGCCACCGACATCGGCAACGAGGAATTGGCGGCGCTGCGCGCCGGACTTAAGGACGGCAGCGTCCATCCGCGGGACGCCAAAATGCGCCTGGCCCGCACCTTCGTCCGCATGTTCCACGGGGAAGAAGCGGCGGAAGCGGCGGAACGCCATTTCGTCACGGTGTTCCAGCAGCGGTCGCTGCCGGACGAGATCAAGGAAGCCGTGCTGCCCGCGGCGGAACTGACGGACGGGCGGATCCGCCTCACCCGGCTGCTGACGGCGCTAGGCCTGCAGCCTTCCGTGAGCGAAGCGAGGCGCAGCGTGCAGCAGGGCGCGGTGCGGCTCAATGAAGAGCGGCTGACGGACCCGAACGGCGAGATCGAGCCGAAGAACGGGGACGTCGTTCAGGTCGGGAAGCGCAAGTTCGCGAAAATCGTCATCCGGTGAGTGGGGCCCCCGATCGGACGCGGCGGATGCTGCGGTTGAACGGGGGCTTTCTTTCTTGTGCGTTCGTGCGGGTGCGCCGGCCCGAATGATGAAACAAGATTGCCGCTGGCGCGTAACTAATAACAGAAGCGATTCCAGCATATGGTTTTCGGGAGGTGATGGTCCAGTTGGAAGCCTTCTTTCTGGGATGCTTGGCGCTCGGTTCCATGCTTGCCCTGGTCTCGCTCGTATTCGGCGACGGGTTCGCCGGCGGATGGCTCGATTTTCTGTCGATCGACGCGCATCATCTGTTCCATCCGGTCGTGCTGGCCGGCGGCATCACCGTCTTCGGAGGCGCCGGTATCCTGCTTCGCCGCTATTCGGACCTGCCGGCCGCCGGAATTTACGCGGCGGCGGTCGCCATCGCCGCCGTCGTCGGGGCCGGCATGTACTTCGTCTATGTGCGGCCGATGAAGCGGAGCGAGAGCTCGATCGGCTTCTCGATGGCGGAGCTGGCCGGCAAACGGGCCGAGGTGCTCGTGCCGATTCCGCCCGCGGGCTTCGGGGAAGTGCTGGTCCGGGCCGGCGCCGGACGGACCAACCAGATCGCCGCCAGCTTCGACGGCGTCTCGCTGCCGGCCGGAGCGAAAGTGGTCGTCGTCGACGTGAAGGACGACACGCTGTACGTATCCAGAATCGATCCGAAGGGAGATCCCGCCAATGCCTGATTATTTGATGATTCCGGCCATCGTGGTCGGCGTCCTGATCGTCCTCGCCCTGGCGTTCTGGGCCCGCTACAAGACCGTTTCGCCCGACGAGGCGATGATTGTCACCGGTTCGTACCTGGGCAGCCGCAACGTGGCGGTGGACGAAACCGGGCGGCGGATCAAAATCGTCCGCGGCGGTGGCGCATTCATCCTGCCGATTTTCCAGAAAGCCGAGTTTCTGTCGCTGCTGTCGCACAAGCTGGACGTGACGACGCCGGAAGTGTATACCGAGCAAGGCGTTCCGGTCATGGCCGACGGCGTGGCCATCATCAAGATCGGCGGTTCCGTCGAGGATGTGGCGACGGCGGCCGAGCAATTTCTCGGCAAGCCGACGGAAGCGCTGAAGGGAGAAGCCCAGGAAGTGCTGGAAGGCCATCTGCGGGCGATTCTGGGCACGATGACGGTCGAGGAAGTGTACCGCAACCGCGACAAATTCGCCCAGGAAGTGCAGGGGGTCGCGGCGAGAGACTTGAAAAAGATGGGGCTGCAGATCGTCTCGTTCACGATCAAGGATGTCCGCGACAAGCACGGTTACCTGGAGGCGCTCGGCAAGCCGCGCATTGCCGCGGTCAAGCGGGACGCCGAAATCGCCGAGGCGGAGGCGATCCGGGACGCGCGCATCCAGAAAGCGCGGGCCGAGGAGGAAGGGCAGAAGGCCGAGCTTCTGCGCGACACGAATCTCGCCGAAGCGACCAAGGAGAAAGAGCTGAAAGTGGCGGCGTTCAAGCGGGAGCAAGACATGGCCAGGGCGGAAGCGGACCAGGCGTACGCCATCCAGGAGGCCCGCTCCAGGCAAAGCGTCGTCGAGGAGCAGATGCGGGTCGAGCTGGTCCGCAAGGAAAGGGAAATCGACCTGGAGGCGAAAGAAATTTTGCGGCGCGAGAAGCAATACGACGCCGAGGTGAAGAAGAAGGCCGACGCCGACCGCTATGCGGTGGAGCAGGCCGCGGAAGCGGAGAAAGCCCGCCGGCTGCGCGAAGCCGACGCCCTGCAGTACCGCATTGAGGCCGAGGCGAAGGCCCAGGCGGAGCAGAAGCGGCTGGAAGGGCTGGCCGTCGCCGAAGCCGAGCGCGCCAAAGGGACGGCCGAAGCCGAAGTCATCCGCCTGCGCGGGCTGGCCGAAGCCGAGGCGAAGGAGAAGCTGGCGCAGGCGTTCGAGAAGTTCGGCGAAGCGGCCGTCCTGGACATCATCGTGCGGATGCTGCCGGAACTGGCCGGCAAAGTGGCGGAGCCGATCGCCGCGATCGACCGCCTGACCGTCGTCGACACCGGCCACGGCGAAGGCGCCGCCCGCGTCAGCAACTACGTCACGTCGCTGATGGCGACTGCGCCGGAGATGCTCAAAAACGTGTCGGGCATCGACCTCGAGCAGCTGGTCAAAAAGCTGGCGTCCCCGGCCGCGTCCGGCAGTTCCGCTTAAAGAGCGGGGGAGAGGCGAAGCGGCGCGGCCGCAAGACAAAAAAGCTGTCCCCGATGCCGGGACAGCTTTCTGTCTTCTTTCGCCCATCGACCGCAATTAGCGGCTGTAGAACTCGACGATCTGCTTCTCGTCGATGTCCTGGGACAATTCGTCCCGGGACGGAAGCCGGACGTATTTGCCTTCCATCGTGTTCGGATTGAAATCGAGGTAAGCCGGCAGGTGGTGGCGGCCTTCGAGCGCTTCCTTGATCGATTTCAGCCCGCGGCTGCGCTCGCGCAGTCCGATCACGTCGCCTACCTGAACGGTATAGGAAGCGATATCGACCTTGCGTCCGTTCACGGTCACGTGGCCGTGGGAGACGAGCTGGCGCGCGCCCGCCCGGGAGTTGGCCCAGCCGAGGCGGTACACGAGGTTGTCCAGCCGGCTTTCCAGCAGGATCATGAAGTTCTCACCGTGAATCCCTTTCAGCTTCGTCGCGCGGTCGAACAAATTGCGGAATTGCTTCTCGCTCAGTCCGTACATATGGCGAAGCTTCTGCTTCTCTTGCAGCTGCACGCCGTAGCCGCTCAGCTTGCGGCGCTGTCCCGGACCGTGCTGCCCCGGAGGAAACGGGCGTTTCAGCTCTTTGCCGGTGCCGCTCAGCGAAATGCCGAGCCGGCGGCTCAATTTGAATTTGGGACCTGTATATCGTGCCATTGGCGCTTGCAGGACTCCTTTACGATCACCAATTTTTTTGAAGACGGGGTTTCGCTGCGCCGGGCGCTCCGCCGGACCGCAAGCGCCGCATGGAGCGCTGCGTCCGTTCCGGCAGGAAAAATCAGCCGCTGCCTGCCGGTGAAGAACCCGTGAGGGTGACACAAACGATAAGCCCAATATTCAACAAGTTATATTATAGGAATATCGAATGCGAAGTCAAGCGATTTGCCCGCGGATCAGAGGTTTCGGCTTTAGTTTCCAATTTACCGTAAGCCGTGGGCAACAAGACAAAAAAAGGGCGGTTCCGACATGACTCGTTTATCATGAAGCAAATGTGTACAGCTCAAATAAAAGCCAGTGGCCA
>Ga0207789_1000064_pt1 | contig 117028 bp, 106 predicted proteins | sample HigsolmetaGSP12D_FD_184840 | JGI IMG/M metagenome (GOLD analysis project Ga0207789, IMG submission 184840) | High solid enriched microbial communities from the Joint BioEnergy Institute, USA - SP1-2-D (SPAdes) | ecosystem: Engineered > Bioreactor > SSF (Solid state fermentation) > Aerobic >... | reverse complement strand
TCCATCCAATGTCAAGGGAATATGTGTTCGTTTAATGACAATTTCATGAATCTTCATTTCCAGTCAAATTGGAAATGAGCATAAAAAAATCCCCTACCGTCGTAGGAGGAAGCATGATTCAGGGGTATAGGAAAATCCTTGCCCCATCTGCCTCGGCGAATGCCGAGAGGCTATATCAAACAATAGGAGGACCTACATGTGAAGAGAAAGAGAAGGAAGGTCGCGCTGTTCGGACTCAGCATGGTCATATGCGCCAGCCTGCTCGTTGCCTGTTCCGGCCGGAGCGGCGGCGACGGCGTGCAGAGCGGCGAAGCCGGCGCCTCGGATAGCGGCGATGCGGGCGCCGGGACGGCTTCGGCGGAACCGGTGACGCTGAAAATTTTCGTCAATCTGAATCCGGAAATCAATCTGAAGGACAATCCGGTCGTTCAGCAAGCGGAGAAGCTTGCCCACGTCAAGCTGGATATCGAAGCTCCTCCCCAGAACGGGTATTGGGACCGGATGAAGGTCGTGCTCGCTTCCGGCGATCTGCCCGATCTGTTCTGGTACGGAACGGACACCGATTTCGAGAACTACTCCAAGCAAGGCATGTTGGCCACGCTGGACGACAAGATCGGGAACTATCCGAATCTGATGGCCAACATCTCGAAGGAGCAATGGGGGGACGCAAGGGCGCTCGTCGACGGCAAAATCCATGCCGTGCCGCGGCCGAACTCTTACGACCGCTGGGGGTACCTGATCAATCAGAAATGGCTGGACAAACTGCATCTCAAGGCGCCGACCACCGTCGACGAATTCGTCGAAGTATGCCGCGCTTTCACGAAGGACGATCCGGACGGCAACGGCAAAGACGATACTTACGGCTTCAGCACGGCTTACGGCGATTCGGGCTTGTGGACGCTGCGCACCGATTTCTTCCTGACGGCTTACAGTCTGTCCGCGCATTGGGGCATGCCGGCCAGCGACGGCAAATTTTACGCGCGGCAAACGTCGCCGGATTATCTCCCCATGATCACTAAGATTCGCGACATGTATAAAGAAGGCATTATCGACCGCGACATGATTACCCATAAAAACAATGAGCAGGAAGAGAAATTCGCGCAAGGCAAAGTCGGGATCATCGGCATGTCGGACAAGGGCGTCAACGATTATTTGGAGAAATACCATCTGAATCCGGCCGACTACACGTTCCATGCGCCTCTAAAGAACCTGGCGACAGGCGAGTCGATCTATATGATGCCGCCGTCCAACTGGGGGGCTTACTTGATCCCTGCCAATTCCAAGCATATCGACGAAGCGCTCAAATTCCTGGATTGGGCGAATACGGAAGAAGGATTCAAGCTGTTCCAATTGGGGATCCAGGGCATTCACTACAACAGCTATGACATCGACAAGCGCATCGTCGATCGCACGCCGGAGCAAGTCGCGGCTCTTCAGACGGTGACCAGCAACAACTTTGCGTTCGCCAACGCCTATAAAGGAAGGCCGGTCACGGAGGGCGGCAACACGGAAGCGCAGCGCGAGAAATTCGCGAAGGAAGCGCTCGCGATCCGCAAAGACGTAACCGAATATTACGTGCCGTTCGTCAAGCAGGTCAATCCGTTCATCGCATCGATTCCGGATGTCGCTTCCGCGTTGAGCACGATGGAAACCAGATACATTACCGGCGACATTTCCGAAGAAGAGTTCCGCAAATTCATCGACGAGAAGTACAGGCCGCTGGCCGCCAAGGTCGAACAGGACTACAACGCCTTTATGGCGGCGAATCCGATCGTGAAGAAGAAAGGCGTCGAGTGATCCGGGTGAACGGCCGTCCGGGGTTCCCGGCGGATCTTTGAAGCCGGTTTTCGTCGGGCGGCCATGCACGAATATCGCAGAAGGAGAAGGATGAACCATGAAAAATCAGATCAAGCTTGGGTTGGTCACGGACGTGATCCCGCTGGACCAGATTGCGCCGGGATGGGATTACTTCGAAATCCCGAACGGGGTGCACGTCTTGCCGCTCGAAAGCGAAGCGAACTGGATCAAGAACCGCGACATGTACCGCGCCCGTAATGTTCCGACGCCGGTCGCGAGCCATTATATCGGCGGCTTCGGCACGATGGCGTCCGGTCCTTCGTTCGACCGGGAACAGCAGATTTTCTGGGCGGAGCGTTCCTTCCGCCGGATGCATGAGATAGGCGTTCAAGTCGTGGGGGTGTGGGGCGGCTTCTTCCAGGCGCCGGCGGAATACGGACGCGCGAAAGCGATCGACGATGCGATCAGCTTCTGCAACATCGTGGCCGACCAAGCCGAGAAGTACGGCATGCTGGTCGCTCTCGAGCCCAACGCCGATCCGAATACGCTTTTCCCGAGCTACGCGGAGGGACTGGCATTCGCCCAATCGACCGGAAGGAGAGCCATCCGGGTCATGGCGGATCTGAACTACTTCATCAAGCTGAACGAGCCGCTGGACTTGATCCGCAAAGATCCCGAGTACTGCGTCCATGTCCATATGGCCGGCGAAGGCAACGGATTCTCGCAGCCGAACGTCAAACCGCGCACCGAATTGTACCATCAACTGTTTACGATTTTGAAGGACATCGGCTATTCGCGCACGGTATCCGTCGCGTCGCCCTGGATCAGCTCCACCGGGGCGGAAACGATCGACTATTTGTACGAAACCAAAGTGACGCTGGAATATATGCAGCGGCTCCGCGAACAATATTTCGGCAGCTAAAAGATAAACGACATTAACCGAAGACAGGTGAATCAGGTGGCGCACAAACTGAAGGCGGCCGTCATCACGGAATGGCATCCGGTGGATATGATCGCTTTCCAAACGATGTTCCGGCAGTTCGAAGAGTTCGAGGTCTACGTCCAGTCCTGGGACCTGTTCTGCCAGGACGGGAATAACGGGTTGTACGATGTGGTCGTGTACTATAACCTGAGCATTCCGACTCCCGAGAACAACGATCCGAGAAGGAGGTATCTGGAAGAAAAGCTGGGGTCGACGGGCCAGGGCATCGTGCTTCTGCATCACGCCATTCTCAATTATCCCGACTGGGATTTCTGGGATGAAGTGTCCGGCGTAAGCGACCGCAGCTTCAAGTATTTCTGGGAGCAGACCGTCCGATACGACATCGCCGACGCGGATCATCCGATCACAAGGGGACTCCGCAATTTCGCCATGATCGACGAGACCTACCGGATGGCGGAGCCCGGCCCGGACAATCGGGTTCTGATTACGGCGGACCATCCGAACAGCATGAAGGCCATCGCCTGGACCCGCCAGTACAAGAACAGCCGCGTATTCTGCTACCAGTCGGGGCATGACGATCTGGCGTACGGAGATGTCCATTTCAAGGAAGTTCTTCGCCGCGGCATGCTCTGGTGCGCCCGTCAATTGCCCGATTAAGGAAGAGGAGCGAGGCGGGATGGACAAGATTCGCGGGGTCAATCTGGGCAACTGGCTGGTGCTGGAGAAGTGGATGGCGCCGCAAGTATTCGAAGGTACGACGGCGGAGGACGAGACCGATCTGTGCCTTCAACTGGGCGAGCAAAAGTACGCCAGACTAAAGGAGCATCGCGATTCCTATATCGGCGTCGAAGATTTCGTCTATATGAGGAACCGGAATCTGACGGACGTGCGATTGCCGGTCCCGCATTTCGTTTTCGGAGGCTGCGAACCCTATGTCGGCTGCATCGACTACGTGGACAAGGCGTTCGAATGGGCGGAGGCCGCGGGTTTGCGCATTCTGATCGATCTGCATACCGCCCCTGAGAGCCAGAACGGCTTTTAATCCATTATCTGAAGCCGGGGTTTGATCGCTACCGCGAAAGCCTGATCGAAATGGCGGAATATTTTCCGATCGTCGTCGGTGAATGGTGTCTGGCCCATTATCCGGACGCGGCTGCTTCGTTTACTCCACTTGAGCGCCAGTATGCTTACCGCGCCATCGCCGATACCCAGCTGTTCGCCTGGGAGAAAGCGCTCGGCTGGTACTTCTGGAGTTATAAGCTGCAGGCCGAAGCGCCGGGCTGGGATTTCCGCGACTGCGTCGCGAAAGGATGGCTGCCGGAAAATCTCGAGATGGGGCGTTAATTTACCCGGAATGTCGTTGTATTTCCCTTAACATCGAAACTCTGACCGCTTCATGGTCGGAGTTTTTTATGGGGCGTCCAGCCATTATGTGAAAAAAACACGATACAATCTTTAGTTCCTCGGGTCAAAGGATTCGCGATATGCTATATAATGACCGTCAAAGTGTTGCCGCCTGGAACGATACGACCGGCACCGGGTATATGGACCCGTTGGTGTTCGGCGTGCTTGTTCTCGCCAGCAGATCGTCCGGATCAGGACTCCATTGATCACTTCGAAGCGTCGGCCATCATCCCGTATATCCGCATACGCCTACACGCGGGGAATTAACGACGGGAAGAAGCATATCCTCTCCGCATTCATGATTTGTCGAGCACGTTTCGCACAACCATCCGGACCCGTTATATTGGCACTCCGAGCAGACGTTTTCCGCCGCTGCGTTTCTGCATTCGGAGCATAGGATAACGGGAGCGATGTTGCGGGCAAGGAGCTCGATGGCAGGAGAAGCCGGCTTGGTCCCGAACCGTTCCCCGACTACCTTTATCATCAGCTCCGTTGTCGATCCCATATCGTATTCGTGGCGGAAGATCAGGCCTTTATACAGCAAATCCCCCAGTTTGGCCCGCATGCTTTTCTCGCCGTAAGATCTATCCGGATGGGAGGTATAGATTTGATTCCCGATTTTAAACAAACTCATATGTCCGCAGCATTCCAGCCAAATATCTCTCAGGCAACCGTCCAGATTTGTTAACGTCTCGTCCGCGCTTGCCTCGAAGTAAAGCCAGTACTCCGGCGAGTAGCGGCCCTGAACACGGATTAGAAAATATCTTTCGTCCCCGTCGTCCAGCGCTCGTTCGGGACAGTTTTGCAAATGTTTCGCAACGGCAGTCTTGCTGAGTTCTTTCCCACAGCATGTACAAATTCCGGTGCTCGTTTTACCCATGTCGATCACCTGTCAATATGTTTATGATGTTCATTATAACATAACTGCTGAGGCAAGCGCGCGAAAGGCGATTTTTCATCCCTTCGCAGTTTGACATCCTGCGAAATTTATATTATTTTGTTCGTAGTTTAACATCGGAACAGCGGATCAACTTGTTCGGCCAGTCAACTGGAGACACGAACCGTGTCTCCTTCTTTGTGCTCAAAATCGGATTACGAAAGGAGCGAGACGAGCATGAACGATACGATAGCTCTCCTGCAAGCGCATCGATCCATTCGGAAATATAAACCCGACGAGGTGCCCGAGGAACAGCTGCTCGAAATTATTCGGTCCGCTCAATGCGCGCCGACCTCCAGCAATATGCAAGCCTATAGCGTCATTGCAGTCACGGATCCCGATAAAAAACGCGAGTTGGCCCGACTTGCGGGAGACCAACCCTACATTGAGCAATGCCCCGTCTTTTTGGTCTGGTGCGCCGATCTTCATCGGCTGAAATACGCTTGCGCCCAGGTCGAGGAAGTAACCGTTCCTGCGACGACGGAAATCTTTATCGTTGCGACGGTCGATACTGCGCTTGCCGCACAGAACGCGGCTGTTGCAGCCGAGTCTCTCGGCCTTGGCACCGTCTACATCGGCGGAATCCGCAACAATCCCCGGGAGGTGTCCGAGCTTTTGGGGCTGCCGGATTTGGTGTATCCCGTCTTTGGCATGTGTTTGGGCTATCCCGACGAAGTCCCCACGAAGCGGCCGCGGCTGCCCACCCGCACCGTGCTTCACCGCAATCGCTACTCTGCCGACAGCTTCGAAGACGGGGTCGCGGAATACAATGAGACGCTTCGCCGCTACATGCTGACGCGCGCCGGTTCCCATAAAGATTCAAACTGGTCAAAGGAGATGGCGGCACGCCTGCGTTTCTCGGGACGGCTTCATATGAAAAGCTTCCTCAGCGATCGCGGATTTCGGCTGGAATAAGGGGAAGCTGAATCCTGCCCTCCGCACTTCCTGATCGGCTGCGCGGAGGTTTTTTTCAAGCCATCTGAATCACCTGAACGCCCCAGGTCAATCCCGCGCCGAAACCGATCAACACGATAATGTCCCCGGAATGAAGACATTTTTGTTCCATGGCTTCTGCAAGGGCGATCGGAATGGAAGCCGCTGAAGTATTTCCGTACTTTTCAATGTTCATGAAAAATTTGTCAAGGGGAATATTCGTCTTTTCGGCAGCGTGTTTCATGATTCGAATATTGGCTTGATGCGGAATGATTAAAGCGATATCCTCGATCCTCAAATTCAAATCCGTCAGAACTTTGCGCAGCAAGGTTTCAAGGATGCCAACCCCGAACTTGAATACTTCCCGTCCGTTCATCGTAATGGGTCCCGTGACCGGTGATTTTAACAGGTCCGCCCCGCTATCTTCCGAACCCAGCAGAGAAAAACACGGAAAGGCGCCGGGCCGGGATTGAAGCACAACCGCGCCCGCCCCATCCCCAAACAGCACTGCGGTGTTTCGGTCGCGCCAGTCCATAATTTTCGACATCTTGTCTGCGCCGATCACCAGGACGTTGGTATAGGCGCCGGACCGGATCATTTGACTTCCGACGGAGAGGGCGTAGACAAAACCCGAACACGCCGCCGACAGGTCGAACGCAGGCGCCGCGCTTCCGAGTTTTTGCTTGACCAATACGGCCGTTGACGGAAAAGCGTAATCCGGAGTCGAAGTGGCCACAATAATGAGATCGATTTCTTCGTGCGATAATCGGGCGCGGCGCAATGCCTCCGCCGCTGCGATTGCAGCAAGATCTGAAGTGTCCGTCGACTCGCCGGCGATATATCGTTGACGAATGCCTGTCCGTTGCGTGATCCATTCATCGGATGTATCAAGCGAAGCGGACAAATCAAAATTCGTTAACAGAGACGGGGGGACATAAAATCCCGCGCCCGCGATGGCAACCCCGTTCCGGTCGAGACTGGCATGCATGAAAGATCCCCTCCAAGACCCTATGCGCACAAAAGACCCAAAAACAAACACCCAAAAAGCCCAAAAACAATACGCAATAAAATATAACACAGGCAGTCTCAAAAGAAAACATGAAAAAGGAATGATTTCCGATTTCATCTTGACTGCTTAGGAATTCAGTGCTACGATTTAAACACAAAAAACCCAAAAACAGGATCGGGGGAGGTTAAGGTTATCGTTTCGCTTACGAAACGCCGCTTGCAGTTTTTGCAAAAATTAATCGATTTGTATAAGAAAACAAATTTGCCCATCCACTATGAAACCTTGGCCAAATCATTGGGTGTCAGCAAATGGACAGCCTATGACATGCTTAAGGAAATTGAAAAGCTGGGCCTTATTTCTCGCAGTTACGAAGTGAACGCCAAGGAAACGGGTCGGTCTCAGGTTGTTTTTGTCCCTACGTCCAAAGCTTCGGATCTGTTTAAGCAAACCCGAAATGATACTTTCGATCTCCTGGATTGGAATACGACGATCGGGAATATTTCAAGACTGCTGAAGGACTTGAAAAACAGCAGCCTGAACGAGGCGCTCCAGAAGATGTTGGATGAAGTCTCGAAAATGAAAACGCGCCTCAATTTCTGCGCGTATATTATCGGCTTGCTGCTTATGTATGTGAAGAAGCTTGGAGGGAAAACCGAGTCTTTGATTCAACAGATCGTTCATAAGGCGCCGAGCAAAGAGACGGGAATGACGATGTTCGTCGGTACGGTTCTGGGAACGGCTATTGAAACGCTGAACGAAGATCTTGGCCTGGAGATTGCGGAGCTGGTGTCCAAGCTTCTTAAATCGATCGCGGATCTCTCCGACAAGGAAAAAGCGATGTTGTCCGACTTTCTGAGTGAGGCGCTGTAGGGCGAGCCGATCTCGTTCGCGCAGTTTTTGGGTCTTTTGTGTATCAAAAATTTGAATTTGCGAGAGAGGAGCCTTCCAATGGCCGATTACCGGGAGTTTTTAACCAGTCCCTTAATTCGGTTTATTGCCGCTTTGGGCTTGATCGGGGTTATTCTAACCGTTCTTTATTACGACAACCGTGTCACGATTATAGGACTGGCCTCCGGCGCGCTGGTTTATGCCGGCGCCGAATACTTGGTTCACCGTTATTTGCTGCATGAGTTCCCCAAGCTGGCGCCCGCTTTGTATCGGGGGCATGTCAAGCATCACCAGCATCCGCGGGAGCTGAAGTATTTATTCAGTCCGGTCCACTATGACGCCCTGATTTATAGCGTCTATATTCCGCTGGTATGGTTGGTGTTTCAACGGTTTGCAATTGTCGTGGCGGTCGTTACCGGTTCGCTGCTGTTTCAAATCTATTATCAATGGATGCATTTTGTGGCGCATCGTCCAATTACTCCGCGGACCGCTTGGGGAAAGTGGATGAAAAAGAAACATTTGCTGCATCATTATAAAGACGAATACTCCTGGTACGGCGTCTCGCATCCTGTCTTGGATTTTGTGTTCGGAACGAATAAGGACCACCGCCGTTCCATCGCGGAAGCCGGCGCCGATCAAGGAAGTTCGCCGTCTGCGAATCATACGGAGTGAGCTGTGTTCAGAGGAGTTGCATCATGGAGAAAGTCGGCTTGGTATTAGGCGGAGGCGCCGTCAGAGGGCTTGCTCATATCGGGGTGCTGAAGGCGCTGGAGAGGCACCGGATCGGCATCGACTGCATCGCGGGCACCAGCATGGGCGGCGCGGTCGGAGGGTTGTACGCGGCGGGCGTTCTGCCGGAGACGCTTGAATCCTTTATGCAGAAGACGCCCAAATACCGCCTGATCCATGTGGGCATTCGGCAGCGGGGGCTGCTGAGCGGCAACGGCATTTTTTCTGCGGTTCACGATCTGCTGAGCCGGCAAGGAAAGCATTCCGTTCTTATAGAAGATTTGCCTATGAAGTTTAAAGCGGTATCTGTCGATTTGATGGAAGGCAAACAGGTGATTTTCGACAAGGGGGATCTTCTAACGGCGCTTCGGGCGACAACGGCCTTTCCGGGCATCTTCTCTCCCCTGATGCACGACGGCATGATGCTGGTCGACGGAGGCGTGCTCAACAATTTGCCGGTGGAACAGTTGGACCGGAAAAAGGGGCGGCTGGTCATTGCCGTCGACGTGTCGCGGGCGCACGAGAAGAAGCCGCCGCGCAACCTGATCGAAGTGGTGTATCGGTCCTACAGCCTGATGGCTGCCGAAAGAAACCGAAGCAGCCTGCGGCTAGCCGATGTCGTGATTCGGCCTGAAGTCGGGCATATTCCGGCATTTGATTTTTCGAGATGGCAGGAATGCATCGAAGCTGGCGAAGCAGCGGCAGAACGGATAATGGATAAGCTGAAGCTGCGATTGGCCTCACTGCGCGACCATCCGGGCTCCCATTCATCCGGCCGAGAGCCTTGAAGCGAAAGGAGAAAGCCCTTTCTCCCAATTACCTCATCTTCAACAAATCCCGGATTTCCGCAAGCGGAATCTCCTCTTTGGTCGGCGCCGCTAACCCCCAAAAGTGAGATAAAATTTCAAGAAAAGAAACCGCTGTAAGACGAAGTGGTCAAGTTTAACGTGGCTTCTCCCAAGATGTCCGATGTTTTCCCTCTAAAGGTACTGTTACTTGGCCATATTCCATATCATTCGGCTAAAATGGGGAGGAGGAGGGAGCGCAGATGCGGACGGACCGATGGAGACAGCGCCTGTCGGGCATTGTGGCCGACCTGGGGATGGACGCTGCCGTCACCGGGCTGACCCCGTTGTCCGGCGGCAGCATCAGCAAGGCGTGGAAAGTGGATACGGCTGCGGGAGAGCTGCTTGTGAAAATCGGCGATATGCCGCTGTGCGCAAAAGAAGCGGAAGGGCTGCGGGAAATCGTCGCAACCGGGGCGATTCCCGTTCCGCAGGTGTACGGGTTCGGAACCGTGGCGGCCGATGATGCGGACGAAGCGGATGAACGGGAACCGCTCGGCTATATCGCCATGACGTTCGTGCAAGGAGACGAAGCGCCGGATACGGCGGAGCGCCTGGGCCGGGGCGTGGCGGCGCTGCACGCGGTGCGCGGAGACCGGTTCGGCTTTCGCGGCGACAATTACATTGGCCGCCTTCCCCAACCGAACGGATGGTGCGGCGATTGGGTGGAATTCTTGCGGGACCGCCGGCTGGGATACCAGCTGGGCATCGCGGTCGAGAGGGGACGCATGCCGGCCGGCAGGCGGATGCGCATGGAGCGGCTATTGACCCGGCTGGAGCGGTGGATTCCCGCGGATGCCGCTCCTTCCTTGCTGCACGGCGATTTGTGGAGCGGCAACTGGGTGGTCGGCCCCGGCGGACAGCCGTATTTGATCGATCCGGCCGTTTCCTACGGCGACGCCGAAATGGAACTGGCATTCACCGAGCTGTTCGGCGGATTCCCGGACCGCTTTTACGACGCCTACCGGGAAATGCGGCCGTTCGACCGGCAGGCCTACGCCGAGCGGCGTCCCCTCTACCAATTGTATTATTTGCTCGTTCATCTGAACCATTTCGGCGAATCGTACGGTCCCGCCGTCGACCGGGTGCTGGCCCGGTACGTAGAATGAATAGGTCCACCACAGAGGAGAGGCTGCCAGGCGGCGGCCCGCACATGTGGGTGTCCGAGCGGATGGAGGAGGGCCGTCCCGAGTGGCTGGAGCTCGAATGGACAGCGCCCGTCGCCGTCTCGGAAGTTCATTTGACGTTCAACGACGACGTGAATGAAGACTTGATCAATCTACATCACCATGAAACGCCGTTCATCGTCATTCCCGAGCTCATTCGGGATTATGACGTGGAAGCGCGCATCGGCGGCGAGTGGAGGACGCTTGCCGTTGAGCAAGGCAACCGCAAGCGCAAGCCGGTGCACCGGCTGCCGCAGCCGAAGCGATTCGTCTGATCGTACGCCGGACCAACGGCGGCGAGCGAGCCGAGCTGGTCGAGATGCGCGTATATTGAGGGAGGCCGAACCGGTTCCGAAGTCGCCTGCGCGTCAAACGATCGAATCCCATAAAAACGGAAATTCGACGAAGCCGCGGTGGTGGACGGATACGGCGGGTACCGGCTGTTCTTTACGATCATTATCCCGCTGCTGCAGCCGGTCACCGCCACGATCGTCGTGACGCAATGCGTGTTCATTTTCAACGATTTCACCAACCAGCTGTATTTCTTCCCGGTTCAGTGAAAGGCTGAGCCATATGACGGATTGAACCTGCGAATGCCGCCGGAATCCCAATGACAAGGCGGAATCGGGCGATTGACAGAGGGGGCTGGTGTGCCTTACCATTGAATTGGCTAAATTAGCTAATCGGTTGATGGGGGCATCGGTATGTATGTCTCTTCCACGGAAATACAAAACAATTTCGGGAAATACCTGGCGCTGGCGGCCAAAGAAGAGATCATTGTGACCCGCAACGGCACGCCGGTCGCCAAGCTGTCGGCGGTGGCTGAGGAACGTTGGGATGCGCCCGGCACCGTCCGGGAATCGGCGGAACCGTACCGGTTTGAAGGCAGGAAAGCTTCTTACGAGGAGTTTCTGGCATTGACCCGTGACAGCGAAGACCGCTATGAGTACATCGACGGGGAAATTTATTTGCTGGCATCCCCCCGGACGGCCCACCAGTACGCGCTGATGAATCTGGGCGCCCGTTTCTTCAACTGGTCGCAAGGCAAACCGTGCGTGCCGCTCGCCGCTCCGTACGACATCCGGCTGTTTCGCTCCAAAGACGAGCCGAACGTCGTGCAGCCCGATCTGATGATCATTTGCGACCTGGAGGAACATCTGAGCGAAGACGATTATTACACAGGTGTACCGGCGCTGATCGTGGAGATTCTGTCCGAGAGCACGAAACGCAAAGACCTTGTGAAGAAACTCGATCTTTATTTGTCGTGCGGCGTGCAGGAATATTGGATCGCGAATCCGTTCAGCCGGGAGATCGCGGTCTACCGGTTCGAAGACGGCGGCATCGGCCGGACTGTGACGTACAAGCAAGGCGAGACGGCGTCGTCTTTCCTGTTCGAGGGACTGACAGCGCCGGTCGATGAGGTTTTTCGCTGAGCGCCATCGGCGAATCGCACGGCCCCGCGATCGGCCGGGCGCCGGTCCGGTGCGCAGGGCAAAAAAACGGTTGCGCTTAAAACGTTTTCATGGTATTGTAAGTCTACTAAAACGTTTTTATAGCAAAGGACGGAGGCTATGGGGAGGGTAACCATTCGAGATGTCGCGAGAGAGGCCGGCGTATCCATCTCCACCGTTTCCAACGCCTTGAACAACGTGGACGTGCTGAATCCGGAGACCAAGTCGCACGTGCTGGAAGTCGCGAAACGGCTCAACTACGTGCCGAACTTGAACGGCAAGCTGCTGAAGTCGGGGAAGACGAAGATGCTCGGCTTCTTCACGACCAGCGTGGCGGGGCCGTACTTCTATACGCTGGTCGAATCGATGGCGCGCGAATGCGACCGCCTGGGCTACGGATTGAACGTGGTGCTGACGAAAGACAAACAGGTGATTATGGGCCATATTCTGGGCGGGCGCGTCGACGGCGCCGTCATCTTCGAAGAGCTCCGAATCAGCGACAAAGATATCGCGGTCATGGAGAAAAACAAAATCAAAGCCGTTTTTCTCGACCGCATCGTGCAGAACGAGACGATGGGGAGCATCGTCTTCGACTCGTACGAGTCCGGCTACAAAGCGACGAAATACCTGATCGGCCTGGGCCATCGGAAAATCGCTTATATCTCCGGCGTGGATACGATGTTCGACAGCGTGCAGCGGAAACTGGGTTACCTGGAAGCGCTGCGCGAGCACCGGTTTCCGATCGACGATGATTACATTCTGCAAGGCTATTTCGAAGAGGAAGGCTCTTACAACGCGGTCAAATCGTTTCTGCACCAGCATCCGGACAAAGTGCCGGACGCGTTCCTGGCCGGCAACGACCTGAGCGCGATCGGCTGCATCCGGGCCTTGAAATCCCAAGGGTACGAAGTTCCGCAAGATATCAGCGTCGTCGGGTTCGACGATATCGATATCGCGCAATATTTTACGCCGCCCCTGACCACTGTGCGGAACCAGATCGCGAGGCAGGGCATTTTGGTTATCGACCATCTCGACCGCATGATACGGAAAAAGGAGCAAGGCAAGGTTCTGAAATTGGAGGGCGAGCTTGTCGTGCGCGGTTCGAGCCACGTCAAGATCGGCCGGACGGACCCGGCGTAACGGGGGCGGCGCGTCTTTCCGGCGCTTTCGCGGCGTCGGGAAGACGAAATGAAAGGGGGAATGGCCGCTGCCGCGAATAAAAACGTTTTTATAGAAGCGTTCAAGCTCAAAGGAGGCGTTGCCGTTGAACCATAAAGTCGTGGTCAAGCCGGCCGGCAAGAAGCCGATGGGGCAGAGAATCAAAGCGTTCGCTGTCGATTTCGGAAAGCAGTGGGAGCTTCAGTCGATGATTCTGCCCGGCATTCTTTTCATGGTGGTCTTCTGCTATATCCCGATATACGGACTTACGATCGCTTTTAAAAGCTACACCGTCATCGATACGATGAGCTCCGCCCCGTGGACCGGCCTGGACAATTTCCGCATTATCATGACCGACAAGTATTTCTGGGAATCCGTCGTCAATACGCTGGCCATCAGTTTTCTGAAATTGGCGATCGGGTTCGTCATTCCGATCGTTCTGGCGATCATGATTTACGAGGTAAATCTTAAACGCTTTAAAAAGTTCGTGCAAACCGTTTCGTACTTGCCGCATTTTATATCCTGGATCGTGCTGGGCGGCATGCTGATTACCTGGTTCTCGACGACCGGACTGTTCAACCAGGTTTTGCTCGAACTGGGGCTGATCTCGAAGCCGCAGAACATTCTGCTGGACCCGAACAAGTATTGGTGGATCGCGACCCTGTCGGACATCTGGAAGGAAGCCGGGTGGGGAACGATTCTGTATTTGGCGGTGATGGCCAAGATCGATCCGACCTATTACGAGGCCGCCAGGATCGACGGCGCGAGCCGGCTCAGGCAAATCTGGCATATTACGATTCCCAACATGAGGACGATCATCAGTTTGAACCTCATTCTCACTGTAAGCGGTTTACTAGGTTCCAACCTGGACCAGACGCTCGTGCTCATGAATTCGCAAAACCGCGAAAAGGCCGAGGTTATCAACTCTTACGTCTTCCGGATGGGGATGACGCAAGGCGACTTCTCCTACGCGACCGCCGTCGGCCTCGGCGTCTCGATCGTGTCGGTCATTCTGCTCGTTGCCGCCAATCAAGTCACCAGCAAATTAAACGATAATCAATCGGTCCTGTAGGACGGGAAGGGGGGCGCAGGCGGTGAATCGGAAAGCAGCTGCGGTCGGCCTGGACAGCCGCATTTTCGATGCCGTCAACATCGCTTTGCTCGCGATCTTCACGATTCTCATCGTCATTCCGCTGTGGAATGTGGTGGTGTCGTCGTTCAGTTCGGGCAAGGCGCTCGCGGAAGGCGGATTTGTCTTTTGGCCCAAAGAACTGTCGCTGGAAAATTACCGCGCCGTATTCCGGGACAACGGCATATGGCACGCATTCCTGATCTCGGTCTGCAAAACCGTCATCGGCGTCGCGACGCACGTCTTTTTCTGCGCCATGGTCGGTTACGGGCTCAGCAAGCGGTACGTCCGCGGCCGCAAGCTGTATATGGCGATGGGCGTCATCACGATGTTTTTCTCGGGCGGCATGATTCCGACCTATCTGCTCATCAAGTCGCTCGGACTGCTCAACAGCTTCTGGGTCTACATCATTCCGGCGCTCCTGAGCTTCTACGACGTGATCATTCTGATGAACTTTTTCCGCAACGTGCCGGAAGCGCTCGAAGAGTCTGCCAAAATAGACGGCGCGGGCGATTGGCGCATCTTTCTGCATCTGTTCATTCCGCTGTCGATGCCGGCTTTGGCGACGATCGCTTTGTTCAACGGCGTCGGGCAATGGAACGATTTTATCACGACCAAATTGTACGTCAACGATCAATCTCTCTATCCGTTGCAGATGATGCTGTACGAGATCATCGTCCAGTCGCAAACCCAGTCGATGCAAAATGTCGCGGGTTCGTACGTGATGGAGACGACGACCAAAGGGGTTCAACTCGCAACGATCGTCATTACGACGATGCCGATCGTTGTGATCTATCCATTGCTTCAAAGATACTTTATTTCGGGTATTATGCTGGGGGCGGTGAAAGAGTGAAGCGTTGACGGAAGAGCAGCAGAAAGCCGTTGTTGTCCGGATTGGGAGATCCGTGCAGTCCGCAGCCAATATTCAAAGGAGGGCAACGAAATGCGAATGAACAGAAAAAGTTGGAGAAAAAAGGGATTGGCGCTTTTGGCGGCGTTGATGGCGGTCGTGCTGGCGCTCGCAGGCTGCAAATCGGGCGACGGTTCGGGCGGGAAGCAGGCGGAGGCGTCGCTTGACGGCCGCTACACGCCGGACCCGAATACCCCGGCCTGGAAGCTGGACAAGAAGGCGGAGCCGACGGAACTGACCTGGTACGTCAACGCCGATTGGTGGAACACCGATTTCGGCAACGACACCGTTACCAGGAAGATCAAGCAGGATCTGAACATCAACATCAAGTTCATTAAAGGCGACGATACGAAGCTCAATACGTTTTTCGCGGGCGGCCAAATGCCGGACCTGATCACCATTTTCGACTCCAACTCCCCGACCGCGAAAAAGGCGGATACGTGGGCGCTGCCGCTCAATGATCTGGCCGACCGGTACGATCCGTATTTCTACAAGGTCGCGGCGAAGGACACGTTGAACTGGTTCAAATTAAAGGACGGCAAAACTTACGGCTACCCGGACTATTCCAATACCCAGGCGGATTATGACAGCGGCTACATTCCCGCAACGACGGCGTTCATCATCCGCAAGGACGTCTACGAAGCTTTGGGCAAGCCGAGCATGGGGACGCCGGAGCAATTCAAGGCCGTGCTGAACGACATCAAGCGGAAATTCCCCGATCTCATTCCGTTCGGGTTCAACGCCATCGGGCAGGGAACGGGGTCGCTCGGCGACGTTCTGCAAGATTTTATCGGCGTGCCGCTGGAAGACCAGAACGGGAACTTCTACAACCGGAATCTGGACCCGGACTATTTGACCTGGGTGAAAACGCTGAACGAGGCTTACCGCAACGGCGCGATCAGCGACGACAGCTTCGCCGACGACGGAACGGCCTTTGAAGAGAAAGTGAAGACGGGCAAATACGCGACGATTCTGCTGTCCGGCACGCCGCAGCAAGGCGGCAATCTGCAGACGTTCATGAGCAACAATCCCGGCAAGGAATACATCGCGATCGACGGACCGCAAAGCACGGTGGGGAACAAGCCGACGCTGAACCAATCGGGCATTACGGGCTGGATGATCACGTATATTACGAAGAAGTGCAAAGACCCGGCCAAAGCGATCCAAATCTACACCTACCTGCTGAGCGATGAAGGACAGATGCTGATGAACTACGGCATCGAAGGGGAGACGTACAAAAAGAACGCCGACGGAACGGTGGAACTGCTGCCCGCCGTCAAGGAAATGCAGATCAACAATCCGGACAAGTTCAAGAAAGACTACCGTTTGGGCGAATTTATTTTCTTCGGCCACGACCGGTACAAGGCGCTCAGCAAAGACTCGTTCCCGGACGCGATCAAGCAGATGCAGGAATGGGGCAAGGGCAAGCTGAAGCCGCACTTCATCCTGGAGAACATCAATCCGGACCCGGGCACGCCGGAAGCGCGATCCTTGAGCGCCATCGACGCCAAATGGAGCACGACGCTGGTCAGCATGATCCGCGCCAAGAGCGACGCCGACCGCGACAAAGCGCTGAGCGATTATCAGAAGTTCCTGACGGACAACAACTGGGACAAAATCGTGCAAATCTACAATGAGAAGATGAAGGCGAACAAGGAAAAGCTCGGGCTGCAATAACGGGCGGGGATAGGATGAGAGACACAAACATGGAGGGAAACGCATGCTGAACCTGACGATCTATGAGTCCACCGGAGAAAAGGAACTGTTTGCAAGAAAAAGCGTGCAGCAGCTATCCCCCGTCTCGGCGGATCGGCCGCTCCGCACGGTCGCCGTCGAGGACGGACGGACGTACCAGGAGGTGGACGGCTTCGGCGCATCCTTTACGGATTCCGCCGCTTACCTGATTCATCGGGTGCTGGAACCGCAGCAGCGGGCGGAACTGATGAAGCGGTTGTTCGATCCGCATGCCGGCATCGGCTTGTCCGTGTTGCGGAATCCGATGGGGGCGTCCGATTACGCGCGGGACTTCTACAGCTACGACGACATGCCGGCGGGCGAAACCGACGCGGAGCTGAGACGGTTCTCCATCGCGCACGACGAAGAAGACATTATCCCGCTGCTTCAGGAAGCCGTCCGCCTCAACCCGGATCTGAAGCTGATGGCTTCCCCCTGGAGTCCGCCCGGCTGGATGAAAACGAGCGGGTCGATGATCGGCGGAGAACTGATCAAGGAATACTATCCGGTGTACGCGGACTACTTCGTGCGCTACATTCAAGCCTACGCCGCGCACGGGCTGCCGATCTATGCCGTCACCCCGCAGAATGAGGCGCTGTATTCGCCCGGCCATTATCCGGGCATGATCATGACGCCCGAAGCGCAAATCGATTTTATCCGGAATCATTTGAAACCGCGGTTCGTCCGGCATCGCATCGACACGAAAATCCTTTGCTACGATCATAACTGGGACAGACCGGACTATCCGCGCGCAGTGCTGGAACAGGCGCATGCCGAAGTGGACGGCGTTGCCTGGCACTGGTACGGCGGGCATCCGTCGGCCCAGTCCGAGATCTACGAAGCATTTCCGGACAAAGAAGTGCATATGACCGAAGGATCCGGCGGGGAGTGGATTCCGCCGTTCGAGCCGGCTTTCTCCCATGTGATGCGGATGGGAATCGAAACGCTGCGGAACTACGGCAAGTCCTTCGTGCTGTGGAACATGGCGCTGGACGAGAACAACGGCCCGACCGTGCCGGGATTCGGCAGAAGCACGTGCCGCGGCGTCGTCCGGATCAACCAGCAAACCAAGGAGCTGGAGTATACGCTGGATTATTACGCGTTGGCCCATTTCAGCACGTGCATCCGGCCGGGGGCTCTGCGCCTGGCGTCCGATTCGGCGGACGACAGCCCGATCGGTTCCGTCGCTTGCCGCAACCGGGACGGTTCGACGGCGGTCGTGCTGTTCAACGACAGCGACACGCCGGAGAATGTGGCCGTGAAGCTGAATGATGCGGACGTCGCCAGCTTCCGCATGGAACCGAAAAGCGCCGTGTCCGTTCTGATGCCGAGCCGGCGCTGAGCGTCAATCGAATCGATCCTTGGACAAGAGGTCCGCTTTTACGGCGGCCTCTTTTTTTGTCGGGTTTGCCGAGCGATGCAGGACGCCGGTTGATTTTCAGCAAACCTTCAGCCTTTTTTCATCGGGAATTCAGATACGTTGCCCATAATGGACATCATCCGGTTGCGGCAAGCGCAACAAGCCAATGAAACAAGGAATGAGGACAGCATGAAATGGGAGAACGATGTCCGGCTCCCGGCCGGACACGCCGAACCGGCGCGGGCGGATTCCGTGCCGAGGGCGGCAGCGAAAATCGGATTCGATGCCGGCGTGTCGCTGATCGCTTTGCTTGCGGCGTTTCTGAACGGTTTTAAAATTTGGACGGACCACTATGCCAATACGTATTACACGATGGCGGTCGGCAGCATGCTGCAGAGCTTCCGCAACTTTTTCTTCGCTTCGCTGGACTCGGCCGGCTCGGTCACGGTGGACAAGCCGCCGCTGACGTTCTGGATTCAGGCGGCCAGCGCCCGGCTGTTCGGCCTGCACGGCTGGAGCGTCATTCTGCCGCAGGCGCTGGCCGGCGTGGGTTCGGTCCTTCTGCTGTACGCGATGGTGGCGCCGACCTACGGCAAGACGGCCGGCCGGATCGCGGCGCTCGCCATGGCGACGACGCCGGTGGCGGCTGCGGTGGCGCGCACGAACAATATCGATGCGATGCTGGTGTTCACGCTGCTGCTGGCGTCGCGGATTCTGTTCAAAGCCGCAAGGAACGGCCGAATCGGCACGGCGATGCTCGCCTTTGCCGTCGTCGGTCTCGCCTTCAACATGAAGATGCTGCAGGCGTACATGGTGCTGCCGGCGTTCTACCTGTTCTACATCGTTGCGGCGAAAGCCGGCTGGCGCCGGAAAATAGGCCATCTGGCGGCGGCGACGGCGGTGCTGCTCGCCGTTTCGCTGGCTTGGGCGGTTGCCGTCGACAGCATCCCGGCCGACAAGCGGCCGTATATCGGCAGCAGCTCGACCAATTCCGTGCTGGAGCTGGCGTTCGGCTACAACGGCATCGACCGCTTGACGGGCCATTCCGGCAGGGGCGGCGGAGGCGGGTTTCCCGGCGGCATGATGCGGCCGGACGTTGACGGCTTGCAGCCGGGACAGGGCCGCAGCGGTCCGGCGGCCGGAGACGGGGGCATCCGGCAAGGGCGGCCCCCGGGCTTCGGCGACGGCGACGGACGCGGAAGCGCCGGCCGGGATCGCCTGAACGGGCCGCAGAGCTTCAGGTACGGCGGTTTCAACGGACCGGGAGGACTTGGAGGCAGCATGTTCCGGATCGGCAGGAAAGGACCTTTCCGCCTCTTCCAGTCCGATCTTTCCGGCCAGGCCAGCTGGTTGCTGCCGTTCGCGGGCTTCGCCTTGGTCGGCTTGTTTGCCGGATGGCGGCCGCGCTCTTATACGCGGAAGCATCGGGAAGCGCTGTTCTGGTTGGCCTGGCTGCTTCCGGTCGCCGGCTTCTTCAGCTTCGCGGGCTTCTTCCACCCGTATTACCTGATTATGCTGGCGCCGCCTGTCGCGGCGCTGACCGGCGCAGGCTGGTCCGAGTTGTGGAGGCATTGCCGCGAGCGGTCCGGCTGGAAAGCCTGGCTGCTTCCGGCAGCCGTGCTCGCCACGGCCGGATTGGCCTGGCATATCGTTCATCCTTACGACAACCGCATCGGCAGCGGCTGGTCGGTCGGTATTCTCGCGGGAGGCATTCTGGTCGCCGCCGTTCTTGCCTTTATTCCTCGGTTCGATGGGCGTCCGGCTCGAATCGCGGCGGCTTGCGCCCTCCTGGTCCTGTTCACCGGCCCGCTGTACTGGGCGGCGACGCCGATCGTCTACGGCCAGAGCAGCCAGCTGCCTGCGGCAGGTCCGGACGCAGCGGACGAAAGGGGCGGCATGGGCCGGCCGACCGACGGAGCCGGCGAGAGCGGCTCCTCGCTGAACGAGCACGCGCTGGAATGGCTGAAGTCGCACAATACGGGCGAAACCTATCTTTTCGCCGCAACCGACTACGAAACGGCGGCTCCCTATATCATTGACGCAGGAGAGAAGGTCATTTCGCTGTCCGGTTTCTCCGGCCGAGATCCGGTCTATACCGTCGACGAGCTCGAGCAACTGGTGGCCAGCGGCAAGGTGAAATATTTCATGGTGGGCGGCGGCAGAGGCAACCCCGAGCTTGCGTCCTGGATCGAAAAGCACGGCACCGTCATTCCGAACGAGGAGTGGCAGGGCGTCACCGAACCCGCTTTCGGGACCCGCGATGCCGGCGGCGGTTTCCGATCCGGATTGGCCCGCAGAGGAAACTTGACCCTGTACGAGGTCAAACGTTAACCGTCATGAGCGCGATAACGACGGCAGCCGCGACCGGTAGCGCGGACTTAATCCGCGGTTATGCGTACCGGGACCCGGCGGCGCAGCCGATCGATTGATCCCGCAACTTCGACCATCGGATCGCGATCACGGCCGGCATGGATGATGCGGCGGGAGACGCGGTCATCGTCATCGATGCGGCTCTGCCAGATCCGCTTTTCTCCCCAGGACGCCCCCGATTCGAAACGTGCCGAGCGACAGCGCCAAGCAGACGGCTGAGAAAACGCCGATGGACGGATAACCGCCGAACTGGACGTAAATGAGGCCGGCCAGCCATGCGCCGAGCGTGTTCGCGCCGTTCATCGTCGCGTTGGCCAGGCTGGAGATCGTCCCCCGGATGGAGGCGTTCAGCGACGTCAGCGCCTCCATGACCGCCGGGAACACAATTCCCAGCGTCGCGAAAAGAACCAGATAGCCGATCGTCACGGCCGGAAGGCTCGTCATTTGCGGGATCGCCGCGTACAGCAAGATGACCAGCGACATGCCGAAGATGACCGCGTTCGCGCGGCCCAGCTTTCGCGTCGCGCAAGCGCTGACCACGCTGCCCAGCAGCGTGCCGAACCCGAGGAACATCATGACGGTGCCGATCTGTCCGACGGGGAGCCCGAAGCTGTCGGCCATCCACTTGCCGACGAAGGCGAACGCGGTGCCGCTTCCCAAGTGAAGCAGCAGATAGGCTGCGAAGCCGCTTCGGGCTTTGCCGCTTGCGATCAGCGGGACATACCGGCGCAGGATGGATGTCCGCTCGCGCGCGCCGGGCTTGATATCCGGCAACGTGCCGAGAACGAAGACGAGGAGCAGCAGCGATGCGGCGCCGATCGTCCAGAAGGACGCGGACCATCGGGCGGCCGCGAGCCAGCTCCCGATCGGCACGCCGAGCGCCTGGGCCGCGGCCAGCCCGGCAAAGGCGATGCCCATCGTTTTCGAGATCCGGGAGGGCGGCATGACCGCGGGAATGGAAGCCCACACCTGCGGAGCGGTGAACGCCGCGCTGACGCCGGCGCAAAAGCGGAAGAGGCACATCGTCCAGAAGCTGTTCGCGAAGCCGCACAGAATCGTCGAGACGGAGAATCCGAGCAAACCGCACAGCAGAACGGTTTTGCGGTTCCAGCCGTCGGACAGGGGTCCGGCGATCAGGGCGAACACCGCGGATCCGAGCGTATACGCGCCCAGCATCCATCCGGCCCGATCCGTCGACACGCCGAATTCCGCCTGCAAAGTCGGGAGCAAAGGCGAAATCAGAAACGTATCGGTTCCAATCATGAACATGATGAGGAAGAACAGCAGAGTGTATTTCGTCACGGTCCATCGCTCCTGTTTCTTGTGGCGTTGCTTGCGTGTTTATTTTAAAGCATAATGGTGACAAAACTTGTCATCGATTGATCCGTGAATTTGAACTTCATGCAAAGGAGCCGTCCGGATGAACAAATCCAAAAGGCTGATGGAGCTGATGATGACCGTCAACCGGAAAAGACGGTTCAAAGTTCAGGAGCTTGCCGACGAATTCGGGGTGTCCAGGCGCACGATCCTCAGGGATTTGCAGGAGTTGAGCGAGCTCGGCGTGCCTCTGTATTCGGAAGTCGGCCCGCACGGGGGCTATCAGGTGGTCCGGGAGCGGGTGCTGCCTCCCATCGCGTTCACGGAGGAAGAGGCGGCGGCGATGTTCTTTGCGGTGCACGCCCTGCGCCATTACGCCTCGCTGCCGTTCGAAGCGGAATCCGCTTCGGCGCTCGGCAAGTTCTATCTGCACATGCCGGGAGACGTCCGGGACCGGATCGACAGCATGAAGGACCGGGTCGACTTCGTGACGCCGACCAGGCGCGCCGATGCGCCCTTTCTGTCCCTTCTCCTCGACGCGGCCGTACGCCGGAAAGTGCTGTCCATCGAATACGAGTCGAAGAAGGAAGGGGTGAGCAGCCGCCGGATTCAACCGGCATACCTGTACGCGAACAACGGACTTTGGTATTGTTCGGCCTATTGCTTCCTGCGCCGGGGGTTCCGCGTATTTCGGTGCGACCGGATTCGGGCGGCGGCGTACGACGAGGGCGCCGAGCCGCTCGATCTCGGCGATCCGAGCCTCATCCGGCGGGAGGCGGCCAAGCCGAGGGAGCCTGTCCGCCTGCGGGCGGAGCTGAGCCGAACCGGCGTCCAGCGCTGCGAAGCCGAACTGTGGCTGGCTCCGATGCTGCAGGTGCGCGAAGACGGCAGCGGCGCGATCGACGCGTACGTGTCCCGGAGCGATCTGCCTTTTTACGCGGATTTCCTGATCGGATTGGGGGACGAAGTCGAGCTGCGGGAGCCGGCGGAATTGAAGCAAGCGATCCGCAAGAGACTTGGCGAGCTGCTGGACCGATACGCGTGAATCGGCGCGCCGAGGCGGGCGCAAACTTCGGGGGACGCCGCCGCCGTGCCTCGGAAATGCGCAGCGGCGGCGCGTAAACGCCAACTTCTAAACAAAACATAACAAAATATATTGTAATGAATCGAAGATCGGGATATATTTAGGATGTTTAGTGCGGTTTCGTTATATTACGTTTCGTGCACAATTTGGCCGGTTAGCGACAGATCATAGCCGGGAATCGCGGCCAATTCGTTTTGAAAAGCGGCCGATTTCAAAATATGCAGGATCGCGTCCATCCAATCGCGGTTTTCCGGTTTTTTCATCAGAACCAGATCGTATCGCTCCTGAATCAGGGGGATAAAATCGACATTGCCGACGATGGAAGCGGCTTTCTCGATGCCGACGCCGACATCCGCTTCGCCGGATGCCACTTTGCCGGCCACGGCGATATGACTGTTTTCTTCCGCTTCGTAGCCGATGAGCCTGTCCGGACGAATGCCGTGCAGGCGAAGCTGCTCGTCCAGCAGCACCCGGGCTCCCGAGCCTTTCTCGCGGTTCGCGAGCCGCAAGCCCGGACGCGCCAAATCGCTCCAGCCGCCGAGCTTATGCGGGTTGCCTTTCTTTACATAAAAGCCGGCCCGGCGGGAAAGAAGGTTGACGACCAGATAAGACGAGCCGACAAGCAGCCTGCGAATGTAGGGGAGATTGTACTCCCCGGTGTCGCCGTCCAACAGATGCGTGCTGACGATGTCCGATTCTCCCCGATACATGGAAATCAGGCTGTCGAGACTTCCGACATAAGCGCGCAGCGGCCTGACCCCGGGGATGTTTTTCTCGATATGCTTCGCCAGAATATCCAGACTGATGTCTTGTCCGGTGATGACGAGCGGCCGCACCCCGGCAACGGCCGGATTCGGCCGCACGGCTGAATCGGCCGCTGCCGGTCTTTCGGCGATTTTCAAGCCTTTGGCGCGTTGTTTATAGGCTTCCAGGTCGGACGCGTCCACCCGCATCTGTTTGCCGACCCGGTAAGCGGGCAGTTCGCCTTTTTTGATCAAATCGTAAACCGTAAGCTTGGATATTTTCAGCAGCTTGGCAATTTCATCGGTGGTGTAAGATATTTCATCCGGCATCGGGATTCTCCTTTTATCACGGTCCTTTAAGGTCATTTTATCACAACCGGATGCACAAAGGGTTTGCTGCATTCATAGAAGCGAAGAATGTCCATAAATGATTTATAGTTAAATTGATCTAATCATCATTCAGGAGGGGAACGATGTTTCTTAAAGTTAAAAACAAATTGATTTTGTTTGTCGTGCTCGCGATGGCGCTCGCGTTTGCAGGCTGCGGCGCGGAACCGCAATCGTCGGGCAACCCCAGCGCGGCACCGGCTTCCGGCTCGGATCAGGCCGGTACGCCCGCGGGCAAGGTGGAACTGACCGTTTCGGCGGCCGCGAGCCTGACCGATGCGCTGAAGGAAATCCAACGGGCTTACGAATCCGCCCATCCGAACATCGAATTGAACTTTAACTTCGGCGCATCCGGCGCGCTGCAGCAACAGATCGAGCAAGGGGCCCCGGCGGATTTGTTTTTTTCCGCAGCCCCCAAGAACATGGAAGCGCTGGTCGACAAGCAGCTCATCGATTCGAATCGACAAACCCGTCTGTTGAGCAACGAACTGGTCGTCGTGGTTCCGGCGGACGGGAAAACGGCGATCGGAAGCATGGCGGATTTGTCGAAACCGGAAGTGAAACATGTGGCGATCGGCATTCCGGAAAGCGTGCCGGCCGGCAGTTATGCCAAAGAAGCGCTCGCTAACGCAAAGCTGTGGGATGCTCTGCAAGCCAAAACGGTTCAGGGGAAAGACGTCAGACAAGTGCTGCAGTATGTGGAAACCGGGAACGCGGACGCGGGCTTCGTATATAAAACGGATGCCCTGACTTCGCAGAAGGTGAAAATCACCTTTGCCGTCGATCCGGCAACCTACTCCCCGATCGAATACCCGGTCGGAATCGTCAAAGCTTCCAAACATGGCCGGGAAGCCGAGGAATTTTACCGGTATCTGCAATCGAAAGAAGCGCTGGACGTATTCGTGAAATACGGTTTTTCCATACCGAAGTGACCGCAATGGCTATGAATTGGAGCGAATTTTGGTCCCCGATACGGTTATCGCTTCAAGTCTCGCTGTTGTCCGGCATTTTGACCGCCTTGATCGGAGTGTGCGTCGCCCGGTGGATGTCCAGTCGGTCGTTCAAAGGAAAGACGCTGCTGGAGACGGCATTCATGCTGCCGCTTGTTCTGCCGCCGACCGTCGTCGGCTTTTTGCTTCTGGTTGTCCTGGGTCGCAAAAGCTGGCTCGGACGTTTGATCGAATGGCTGTTCGCCGCGCCGATCGTGTTTACTTGGTGGGCGGCCGTGATTGCTGCGACGGTGGTGGCCTTTCCCCTTGTCTATCAGACGATGAAAGTCGGGTTCGCTTCGGTCGATCGCGACCTGGAGGATGCGGGGCGTTCCATCGGGGCAAACGAGTGGCAAGTGTTTCGATACATTACGCTTCCTTTAACGTTCAGATCCTTGATATCGGCTTACATTCTCGGTTTTGCGCGCAGCCTTGGGGAATTCGGGGCCACCTTGATGATCGCCGGAAATATTCCGGGCAAAACGCAGACGATCCCTACGGCGATCTATGTCGCGGTCGATGCGGGGAACGCCCCGATGGCCTGGGCCTGGACCGGATCGATGATCGTCATATCGTTCCTGATGCTGTTGCTGACGGGCCGCAAAGGGCATTGACTGTGCGAGGGCTTGCCGGCCGCCCAACGGCCGGCAAGCCCTGCGCCTTCAGCCTCATGCCATCCGCATGTTCACATGCACCCGGGGAACATGCCGGTGGAGACGGCAATCCGGTTCCATGCGTTGATCGTGTTGATCGCCATGACCAGCGTCACGAATTCCTTCTCGTCGAAATGCGCGCGGACGCGCTCATACACGTCCTGCGGCACGCCGCGCTCGGGAATGCGGGTGACCGCTTCCGTCAGTTCGAGCGCCGCCTTCTCCCTATCGGTATAGATCGGGGCTTCGCGCCAGACGCTGAGCAGATAGATGCGCTGCTCGGACTCTCCCATCGCCCGCAGTTCCCTCGTATGCTTATCGATGCAGTACGCGCAGCCGTTGATCTGCGACGCCCGGATCTTGATCAGCTCGTACAGCGTCGCGTCCAGCCCGCTCGTCTTGATGAACCCTTCGAGCTTCAGCATCATTTGAAAAGCTTCCGGATTGGCGTCCCGATAATGGAGTCTGACTTCCATAGCGATCTCCTCCAGGGTTGAATTGGTTTTCAACCCTTTAGACAAAACCGGGCGCCGATTTGTGACGGTTCAGCTCGGAGGAGATGTGCCGAAGTTTGTCCGGATTGAGGACCATGAACACGCTGCCGGCTTGCTGCCGCTCGCGATCCACGGCGAAGCAGACAACCTTGACCGGACGCCGTTCCTGGACGAGCACAAGGCCTTGCTGCCCGTTGATGACGGTCGGCAGCCACACTCCCCGCAGCGATCCTTTCCTGACAATGCCCGTGAAGAAAGCGTAAATGCGCTGCCGGCCGCAGATCGGTTTCAGGGCCGCGCGCCGCTTGCCGCCGCCGTCGGAGATCAGCACGGCGTCTTCCGTCAGCAGGCGGACGAACTCCGCGAAGTCGCCCGTACGGACGCCGCTTAGAAATGACTGCACCAGATGCTCCGTGTCCCCCGGCCGTTCCGGAAGGGCCTCTTCGTCGGGACGGATTTTCAGCTTGGCCCGGCTGTAGATTTTGCGGCAATTCGCCTCGGTCTTGTTCAGCATTTCCGCCACTTCGCCGTACGCGTACCCGAGCGCTTCCCGCAGCACGAAGACGGCCCGCTCCATGGGGGTCAGCCGCTCCAGCAGCACGAGAAAAGCGTAGGATACCGCTTCTTCCCTCACCACGCGCTCCGCCGGGTCCTGATCCGCCGGCAGGGTCAACAGGGGCTCCGGCAGCCACGGGCCGGTGTAAACTTCCCTTGTCCTGCGGGCGGACTTCAGGAAGTTCAGGCAGCGGTTCACGGCCATTTTGACCAAATAGGCTTTCGGATGGCCGATCCGGTCCAAGTCGGACTCCTGCAGCGAGGCGAACAGTTCCTGCACCAGATCCTCCGCGTCGGTTGCGGTTCCCAGCATGCGGTAGGCGACGGCGAACAGCAGCGGCTTATAGGTTCGATAGACGTTCTCCATTTCCATCGGCTCGAATCTCCGATCATGAAACAAGTCCGGAAGAGTATCCATTCCTCCCCCAGTATAACCCAACATAGCGGCGGAAACAGCCGGGAAGTTCGGGAAGACAGGCGGACATCCCCGCTCCGTATCCCCGTGGCAAAACTTAGCAATACTAACGGAGACTACGCCTCGGGGGGAACGGAATGAAACAGATCGGACGGATCTTTATCCGGGACATCCGCAGCATTGCGAACAATTGGGCCGCCTCCGTCCTTTTCCTGGGACTTGCTCTTCTGCCTTCTCTGTACGCCTGGTTCAACATCGCTTCATCCTGGGATCCTTACGCGCAGACGGGCGGCATCCGGGTGGCCGTCGTCAACCGCGACCAAGGCGCCGTTCTTCGCGGCACGCCTCTCAACATCGGGAACGAGATTGTCTCCTCCTTGCGCAACAATTCGTCGTTCGGCTGGCGATTCGTGGACGGGCAGCAAGCGCTCCGAGGCGTTCAGCGCGGAGAGTATTACGCCAGCATCGAGATCCCCGCGAACTTCTCGTCCCGGATTGCGACGGTGCTGACGGACAACCCGCAGAAAGCCGAGCTGGTCTACACCGTCAACGAGAAAATCAGCGCGGTGGCGCCGAAGATGACCGCGCAAGGCGCAAGCGCCATCGTAGAGCAAGTCCGGCGCAATTTCGTCAAGACGGCGAACGAGACCATTTTCCGCATCTTCAACGAGATCGGCATCGCACTCCAGCAAAATATGCCGACGATTCTGAGACTGCGGGACATGGTGTTCAGACTGGAATCGATGATTCCCGAGATCAATCGCGCCGTGAACGTTGCGGAACGGGACGCGGCTGAGGCCGACGGCATCGTTCGCAAAGTTCAGGCCGATCTGCCCGTCGCCGCCCGGCTTGCCGAGGAGGGGGAGAAATTCTCCGGAGATCTGGCGCAATTTCTCGGCCGCAGCGCGGCGGCGCTGGATGCGGCGGAGCCGGCCGTCAAGCAGCAGCTGATGCTGCTGCAGCAGACCGCGACCGCCGCGGAGTCGCTGTCCGCCGTTCTGGCGGACCCGAACGCGGACCCCGCGGCGGTCGATGCCGCCTTGGACCAGGCCGCGCAGCGGCTTACGCCCGCCTCCGACGCGGCAGGCGGGCTGCTGGCATGGCTGGACCGGCTGAACGGCATGACGACGGGCGGGAGCGGCCTGGCCCCTGCGATCGGCAGCCTGAAGCAAGTGCAGAGCCGCTTTCAGCAGCAGCTCGCCGTGATCGGGCAAATCCGGCAAGCCGTCGCGCAGGGCGCGAAGCCCGCCGGCGAGCTGATCGACGGGCTGAACCGGGCCGCCCGAGATGCCTCCGCTGCGGCCGGCGATCTGCTGAGCCGTTATGACGGCGACATCCGGCCGCGCATCGCGCAAGCCGTGACCCGGGCGCAGCAGGCCGCCTCGCAGGCCCAGTCCGTCCTGGCCGACGCCAACCGGAGCATGCCCGACGTCCGGCGCATCGTCCGCGACGCCGCCGCCGGCTTGACCGTCGGAAGGCAGGCGCTGGCCGGCCTGAAACGCAATCTGCCCTCCGCCGAAGCCAAGACGAGGGAGCTCGCCGATCGCATCCGGCAGCTGGAGAAGGAAGGGAATCTCAGCGATCTGATTCATCTGCTGATCAACAATCCTTCACAGGAAAGCAACTTTTTCGCCGAGCCGGTCGTGCTGAAGAAAAACGAGCTGTACCCGATTCCGAATTACGGCTCGGCGATGTCGCCGTTTTTCACCACGCTGTCCCTGTGGGTCGGCGCGCTTCTGCTCGTGTCCCTGATCGCCATCGACGTGGATGAGCCCGGTGCGGATTACCGGAGCCACCAGGTCTATTTCGGACGCTTTTTCACCTTTCTGGCCGCCGCCCTTCTGCAATCTCTCTTCGTGACAACGGGCGATATCTGGATTTTGCACGCCTATGTCGCGGATAAAGGGTGGTTCGTATTGTTCGGCTTGCTGCTGAGCGCCGTGTTTATGCTGATCGTCTACACGCTCGTCTCCGTGTTCGGCAACGTCGGCAAGGCGCTGGCCATCGTGCTGCTGGTGCTCCAGCTTGCCGGTTCCGGCGGGACGTTCCCGATCGAGGCGACCCCCTGGTTTTTTCAAAAGATTCATCCGTTCCTGCCTTTTACTTACGCCATAGGCTTGATGCGGGAGGCGGTCGGGGGGATTCTGTGGGACATCGCCGTAAGGGATCTGCTTATGATGGCGGTCTATGCGGCCGCCGCGCTCGTCGTCGGACTCGCCTTGAAAAAAAGCATCAATCGCGCTTCCTCCGGGTTCGTGCGGAAGGCCCGGGCCAGCCGCCTTATTCACTAGACATTCCAAGCACTATGAACTCCTTACCAGGTGCGCATTCCGATGGCGCCTGGAGGGCCGTGAAAGATAAGATGATATACCGGAACGGTGTAGACCAGTATCGTTAACGCCAAGGTAATGCCGATCCACAGGCTCCAACGCTCGAGAATAAGGGGAGGGCGATGCTCGGTTCCCTGGATCTCCCCGAGCGGGAATTCGACGGGTTGACTGGCCCGCGGCGCCCAGAACCATAAATACAACGCGATAAACACAAACAGCAGCACGCCGATGAACAGAAAGACGCTGCCAATCCCCATAAGCCTGCGGTATGGCTCCCACTCCGCCGCCACCGGGTGGTTCATATAGGTGGTGTAGGCGATTCTCCGGGGCTCGCCGTACAACCCGACAATGTGCATCGGGATCGACATGAACATCATGCCCAGCGCCCAAATGATGGTATGCGCGATGCCGAGCCGGTTGATCCACGGCGTTATCGTGCGTCCGGTCACGGAGGGAATCAGCATGTAGGTGATGGCGAAAAAGGTCAGGGCCACCGTGGAAGCCACCGTAAGGTGAAAATGTCCGGTGATCCAGAGCGTGTTGTGAACGACCTGGTCGAGCTGATAGCTGGCGTTGATGATCCCGCCCGCGCCTGCGGGGATAAAGATCACCATGCCGACGAACGCGGCGAAAAATCGGGCGTCATGGTAGGGAAGCTTCCGGAAAAAAACGAGCAGGGTCTTCGCACCTTTGTCCCGGCCGGCGACCGCTTCATGACGTGGGCCGAAGAGTCCATTCACGGGACGGTCGGCGGCGGTTACGGCCAAGGCGGCTTTCCGCCCGGTTACTGGAACGACGGGGCTTACGGCGTCACCACGCGGGTTCCGGGCAACGACACCCATTATTTGCACGTGCTGATTCCCCCGAGCGGCAATCGTCTCATACTGCCGGACGCGGGCTACGACGTGCGGCAGGCGTTCGACCTGAAAACCGGCCGGCCGCTCCGTTTCGAGCAAGCCGGGGGACGGCTCGCGGTCGACGTTCCGTCCTGGAAGCGACGGCGACGGACGGCGATACGGCGATCAAGCTGGTTGTCGCCCCGTCCCGCCGGGTCGTGCCGCCGAGCCGGCTGTCCGCGAGCGCAAGCTCGGAGCTGCCGTACCGCCCCGCGGCAAATGTGCTGGACGGCAAATACCATACGTACTTCCGCGGAGCGACCGCGCGCGTCTGGCCGCAGCATCTGACGCTTGGGCTTGCCGAGCCGTGCGAAATCGCGGGCCTGTGCGTCGTCCAGCCGGAGACGGGAGCCGTCGCGGCGGGCGCTATGCCGCACCGGAGAGCGAGCGCATCAAGGCGTACGAAGTCCACGTCAGCGATGACGGCGTTCGGTTGAGCGGACCGGTCGCGTCCGGCGATCTGCGCAATCAGCGGGGGATGCAGGTCATCCTGTTCCGACCGGTTGCCGCATCGTTCGTCCGGCTGACGGCGTACGGCAATTATGCAGGTACGGGGACTTTCCGGATCATTGGCGTTTGCTCCTCCTGACCGGGAGGGACAAACGCCGACGGCTGCCGCAATTCCGGTCTCACCTCAGATGCAGCTCGAACAGCCTCGCGCTGCAGCGGTGGGGCAGCCGGACGGTCAACGTTCCGGCATGCCGGTTCCAACGGGCGTCCGCCGGTCCCGCGGAAGGGTAGCCGAGCCGCACGGACACGTCCCGCCCCCGAAGATCCGGAAACGGCAGAGAGCAGGTATCCAGGTCGCCTCCCAATCGCCATACCGCCACATAACGCACGGCTCCGCAATCCATGCCGAAGCTGGTCCACGCGTCGCCCATCGACGGAAGCCCCAGCGGCCAGAACGGATAACCGTCCTTCAGGGCGGCACGGATCGATTTGTAATACCGGATGCCTTCCCGGACCAACGCGAACCGCTCGGGGCTCAGTTCTGCGAGATGGCCGCTTTGATGTACGCGAAGGAGAAGCGCGTTGACCATGTTCATGACGGCTTCCTCCCGATCCCCTTCCCGCAGCGGGTACGACCAGATCGCGCACTGCTCCGGCGTTGCGAGCGAAGCGGCGGCTGCGGCAATGACGGCGTTTTTCCGGTAATCCGTCTGATCGCTGACCGATTGGATGCTGTGCCGGCTGAGCAGCGCGTAGTCCATTCGCATGCCGCCGCTGCCGCAGTTTTCGATCACCAGATCGGGATATCGCTCCCATACGCCGTCCAGCCATTGCAGGTACGCCCGATTATGGCCGAGCAGCCCGTCGCCCGGGCTGTCCGCGTCTTTCTCCGTTCCGATGCCGGCGTTGATGTTGTAGTCCATCTTGATGTAGCCCACGCCGTACTCTCCGACGAGCCGATCGACGACCCGGTCCGCGTAAGCCCGCACTTCCGGATTCCGGAAGTCCAGCTGGTACCTGGAATGGTCGATGACGCGCTTGCCGTGCCGAAGGAAGAACCAATCGTCGGGCAATTGCGCAGCCAGCGGGCACGCGATCCCCATCACTTCCAGCTCGAGCCAGAGCCCCGCCACCATGCCTTTGCTCCGGATATAATCGAGAACTTCCCGGATGCCTCCGGGAAAACGCTTCTTCGAAGGCAGCCACTCGCCGACGCCGTCCCACCAGTCCCCGTCCGAATACCATCCGCAGTCGATGCAATAGTATTCGCAGCCGGCTTCGGCAGCCGCATCGATAAGCGGAAGAAGCTTCTCCGTCGTCGGATCGCCGAACAGGCAGTTCATGTAGTCGTTGAAAATGACCGGCAGGCGCTCGTTGTCCGCATTCGGCCGCCGGATGGCCCTCCGGTACCGGGTCATCTCCCGAACGGCGGCGTCCAGTCCGCCGGCCACCGCGCCGACCGCGACCGGAACCGAGACGAACGTTTCGCCGGGCGCGAGCTTTTTCCACCAATGATGCTCCTGTTCGGTCGGCCCGCTGAGCTGCAGGTAGAGCAGATGGGCGATGTCGCTGATCTCGTATTGCCAAGAGCCGTTATGCTCGATCTGCCAGAACAGCAGGGTGCCGGCTTCGATGTTTTCCAGCATGCCTGCCGGCGCGTACTGCGAAGACGACCAGGTTCCCGTGCTCGCGTACGACAGCCGCTTCATCGAAAATTCGTTGAGCCGGTCGAAGCCGAGCTGCGGCAAGGAATAGGACTTCCACTGGGCTTCTCCGAACCACGTGTTGTGCGGGAGATGGAGGCGGATTTTGTCGTCCCGCGCGGCAAGCCCCTCCTTGTCGATGCCGGTCAGCGAGAAAGAGGAGACATACTCCAGCCCGACTTCCCGTTCTCCTTGATGGACGATCTCCGTCCAAGCCCGCGCAACCGGAATGCCGTCATAGAATTGGAAATGGCTGACGACCCGCAGCCCGGTCCGCTCGTCCGTTTGCGCAATTTCCAGCTTTCTTCCCGCCGCGTTGCGCCCGTCTTTCCAATCGGACAGCTTCAGCCGGTTGCCGGGGCAGGTGCCGGTATGCTTCGAACCGTGATGGTCGTTCTGGTTTTCGCCGGAAACGTGAACTTCGACCAGGCGGAACTTCCGCCGCGTCTTGTCCTCCCAGCCGGCGAAGTCGGGACAAGGGACCGGGGCGAAGTGCAGCAGGCGCACATCCTTGTCGTCCGCGATTTCGATCGCGATGTGAAGACCGTTCTCTGCAACCGTTCTGATCTCGCTCAAGATGCAATCATCCTTTGACGGCGCCGGAAGTCATGCCGGCGATGATGTATTTCTGCGCAAGCAGGTAGACGATGAGAATGGGCAGGATGGTCAGAATGATGTCCGCGCATACGAGATTCCAGGACGTCGAATACATCGACATAAACGAGAAAATCGTCAGCGGCATGTTCCACATGCCCGCGTTCGGCATGAAATACAGGTTGAACGTAAAGTCGTTCCAGCAGTTCATGAACACCAGCACCGTGCTGGTGGCGATGACCGGCTGCAACAGCGGAAAGACGACGCGGAAGAACAGCGTCAGCGGACGGGCGCCGTCCAGCACGGCCGATTCGTCCAGCTCCCGCGGAATCCCTTTGATGAATCCGGCGTACAGAAAGACGCTGAACGGAATGTTGGTGCTGACGAAAACGGCGATGATGCCGATGTACGTTCCGGAGATGTGCCAGAATTGCAGCACTTTCATCGCGGGGACGATGGCGAACGGCGCGATCAGTCCGATGACGAACAGGTTGAACAGAAATTTGTAGCCGCCCGTGTCTCTGCGAATGATGGCGAACGAGGCCATCGAGCTGAAGAGAACGACGGCGGCGACCGATACGACCGATTCGAGGATCCCGTTTTTGAGCGAGCCCCAGATGTCCGCCGCGGAGAAGACTTTCGAATAGTTGGACCAAATGAACTTTTTCGGCCAGGTCAGGCTGACGACGCTGGATTCGGCCAGGTCCTTGACGGAGTTGAGCAGCACCAGCACGAAAGGGACCAGCACGATGACGGTCATGACGATCAGGACAGCGTAGAATCCGGCATATTTCGCGACGGGTTTGACGGAAAGCCCGTTCATAGTTCCACTTCCTTTTGGCGCAAAGCTGTCAACGTCGGCAACGTGATGACGGTAATGATCAAGAACTGGACGAGGGCGAGCGCTCCGCTGTATCCGAGGGAGCCTCCGTTGGTCGATTTGAAAATCATCGTGCCCAGCACTTCGGTGTCGAACCCGGGCCCACCTTGCGTCGTGGCCATGACCACGTCGAAAACTTTGAATCCGCCGATCAGGCTGAGAATGATGCAAATATTGACGGAAGGGCGGACGAATTGGAACGTCACGTTTTGGAAAGTTCGGAATGCGCCGGCGCCGTCGATTTTGGCGGCCTCGATCAGCTCTTTGGGGACCGACTGCAGTCCGGCCAGGATGATGACGATGCTGAATCCGGTCCACTGCCACACGTCGATCATCGATACCGAGAACAGGGCAAAGCGGGGATCGCCCAGCCAGTCCTGCGCCAGCGAGCCGAGGCCGATCCAGGTGAGCGCCTGGTTGACCAAACCGCCGTCCGCTTGATAGAGGAAGTTGAAAATATAGCCGACGACCAGCGTGCTGACGACGCACGGAACGAAGAAAGCGGCGCGAAAGAAATTCCGTCCCGGAAACTTCGCGTTGAGCATCAGCGCCAGAAGCAAGGCGAAGACGGTTTTCAGAACGGCGGTGACGAGCGTGAAAATCGCGGTATGCCGCAGCGCCAGCCCGAACTGCCAGTTCTGGAACAGCATCTTGAAATTGCCCAGCCCCACGAATTGGCTGGGGGACATGCTGTAGACGTTCCAGTCGGTCAGCGCGAGACCGAATCCGAAGAGGACCGCGGCGATATAGATTCCGATATAGGGGACAAGCGCGGGGACGACAAAGTAAAACGGATAATACTTCTTCATATTGCGGTTCAACAAGCGTACCACTCCAAATCTTAAAAATATCCGGTGCCCGTCGGAAGGACGCACCGGATATTTTTTTCTCGGCATATTAGAAATTCGGAAGCTTCTGCTGCTTGCCCTGGCTGATGCAGAAATCGTCCCACATCTGGGCCACTTTCTCCGCAGGCGTCCCCAGGAAAATGCCCGCCAGCACGTTGTTCATATCGTTGGTATACGTGACCAGGTAGCGGTTGTTCCAGTGCCCTTTGGTCTTGCCGGCCTTGGCATACACTTGCGCGTCCTTGGCCATCGGATTCAAATTGTCGATCTCCTGGTCTTTAAAGACCGGCAGCAGCGGGTTGAGCTGGCCGTATTTGTCCAGCGTTTCCTTGCTTGTCCACCAGCGGAAAAATTCCTTCGCGTGCTCGGCGTTCGGACCGTCGACGGCGTACATGGCGTCCGGATTGTCCTGGTCGATGTAGTTGTCGCCGTCTTTGCTCGGCGGGGCCATCAGCCCGTAATCCAGATCCGGATATTTGTTTTTCAGGTCGGCCACGATCCATTCTCCCTGGAAGAGCATGGCGACTTTTCCTTCGGCGAGCAGCTTCTGGCTGTTCTCGTACGTGCCCGTGGCGACGTCTTTGTTGAAATATCCCTTTTCCCTCCACGATTGCATCAGCTTCAGCCAATCCATGAATTCCGGGATTTCCGACCACTTTTTCTTGTTGGCGTTGAGGTCGTCGATCATCGTCGGGTTGGTCTTCTCCATATTCGGGATAAAGGAGCTGAGCACCTGAACGACCGGAAATCCGTCCTTGGCCGCGATGTAAATCGGCGTGATGCCGGCCGCTTTGATTTTGTCGGCCGCCGCTTCGAATTCGGCGATCGTCTTCGGAATCGAAATGCCCAGATCCGAGAATACCTTCTTGTTGTACACGATCCCGATCGTCTGGGAACCGGCGTAAGGGACGGCCCACAGTTTGCCTTCCGGCGAATACCCTTTCAAAGTGGCCAGCACGCTGTCGTTGATGCGCGATACCCACGGCTCGTTCGTCAGCTCGGCCGCTTTGAACTTGATTTGATTTTCCCACCGATATTTGTCCCAGATGATATCCCACAGTTCGCCGCCCGACGCCACCCGGGCGTTCAGCACGTTGTCCCATTGCTTGTCGTCGATGGCCTGGATTTCGATCGTGTTTCCGGTCTGCTCGTGGTACAGCTGCACCATTTCCTTCAAGCCGGGCTTGTTGGCGTTCGAAGTCGAGATGCCCATCGTCAGGGTGAACGGTTTGTTTCCGCCGTCCGCGGTTGCGCCGCTCGCCGCGCTGCCGGACGGCGAAGCCGCGCCGCCGGCATCGTCCTTGCTTCCGCAAGCGGCGAATCCGCAGGCCATGGCGGTTAGCAGGGCCAGAAGCAGCAACTTTTTGCCTGCTGGTCTCATTTTGTCTTTGACCTCCTGTTGGTAGACGTTTCACAAGTTCCAATTTACCCGCTTCCCGCCCGCCCTGGAATGAACAAATCGAACGCGTTCGTTTGCACATATTTAATTTTTCCGCTGCGGAGCAGGCTTGGCGTTTCGGTATTCGGAAGGCGACACTCCGGCAACCACCTTGAAAATGCGGCTGAAATAAAAAGGGTTGGAATAGCCGACGAGTTCCGCGATTTCTTTCAGCGTCATCTCCGGGTTCGTTTCCATCCATTCCTTCGCCTTGTTAATTCTATACGTGGTCAAATATTCCATAGGGGACACGCCCACGGCGTTTTTGAAGATGCGGCTGACATAACCCGGATGGAAATTGATCATTCTGGCAATATCGTGAATGGTGATCGGACGTTGATAGTTTTCGTTCAAAAAGCGCTTGACTTTCTCAACCTCTTCCAGAATGGTCCGGTTCCCTTTGGGCCTGTCCGATTTCGGAAAGAAATAGTCCAGAATATAGGCTAAACCTTGAAAGAGCGTTTCGTAGTTTTTCGATATGGAGATGATTTCGTCCACTTCCATATAGACGTTCGGATGGACCGGGAGCATGCCGTTTACCGCCTTGTGGCATATTTGAATCAATTGCTTCAGCAGGCTTTCCAGCCGAATCTGCGTGACGCCGTTTTCTTCCCACCGTTCGAACAGACTGCGGATTTCTTGCAGCAGCGCTTCTTTTTTCTCCCCCCGAACGAGCAGGGTCAACTTGTTCTCCAGGGAAGCGTCGAGCAGCATCTGCACATCCTGACGGTCCTCGTTGAGATAACCCCATTCCTTCTGCCGGATGACGGATGATTTGCCGAAGATCGAGAAGTTTCGAATAAAGGCTCTCAAAAACTGGGTTTCGATCGCCAATTGCTCCACGCCGAGGATGCAGCGGCTGACGCCCGCGGTGATCGGAATATCGTAGTTCTTGAGGAAGCGCTCCAAGTCATCCGCCAGCAGTCCGACCCGGGCGTCGTCCAGCCGCCGGCCGCCGATGACGACAAGTTGTTCGTTCAACGTCTTCCCTTCGAGAAACCAGCATTTTTCGTCTTCTTGCAGCAGCGCTTCGATTTGCGGCTCGCAATCCGCTCCGGACCAGAACCCGTTGAACGGATTCGAGTAATCGATAATGAAATTCGAGTAGGAACCCGCCTGCAGCGACACGACGACAAACCGGTCAAAGCCGGAGAGGGGGTGTCCTGAAACGCTTTGCCTGTACGAATGAATCGCATCGTGCAGGAAGTCGCGTTCCCGTTCGTGCTTCCTGGCGGAAATCGTGTCGATCAGCCTGCCGAGAATGAGACGCAATTCCTCGTCGTCCACCGGCTTGAGCAAATATTCCCGGACGTTCAGCTTGATCGCCTGTCTGGCATACGCGAACTCGTCGTGCCCGCTGATAATGATGAATTCCGTATCGGGAAGCAGCCGCTTCGTTTCCGCGATCAACTGCAATCCGTCCATCACGGGCATGCGGATGTCGGTCAACACGATATCCGGCCGCTGCGCTTCGATGACGGACAGCGCCTCGCGTCCGTTGAGCGCTTCCCCGACGATGGCAACCTGCGGCCCGAAATTTTGGATTTTCTCCCGGATGCTTCTTAGAATGAGCGGCTTGTCCTCTACAATGACCATCCGAATCATGCTGCGTTTTCCTCCGTTTCGACGGTTCCGCCGATCGTGACTCTGCACCCGCCCGTCTCCAGGTTTTCGATGTGAAAGAAGGCTTTGTCCTTATACAAGATCGTCAAACGCATATAGACGTTCATTAGGCCCATTCCGCCGACCGACAGGTCGTCCGGATACCGGCCCGCGACCATCCGTTCCTTGCATTCCTGCAAGTTGCGGAGAATGTTCCGCAGCACGCCGGGATCGAATCCCGGCCCGCTGTCTTCGATGGCAATCCGCCACCGTTCGCCGTCGGTTTCCCCTTTGATGCTGAGATGCCACGGCGGCGCGGCGTTCTCCAAACCGTGGTTCACGCTGTTCTCGACGAGCGGCTGGATCATCAGTTTCGGGACGGAGATCCGCTCCATGGTTTCGGGAATGTCGATGTTGTAAATCAACTGCCCTTCGTAGGGGACCGCGATCAGTTCGAGGTAGTTGGCGACGTGGGAAATCTCGTCGCGCAGCATGACGTTCGAATCGCCGGAAGAGGTGATGTACCGCATCATCCCCGCCAGCCGATTGCACATCTTCGTGACCATCCCGCTGCCGTACTGTTCCCCCGCCGCGCTGATCGAATTCAGCGTGTTGTACAGAAAATGCGGGTTGATCTGCGCCTGCAGCGCCATTTTGCGCGCACGCTCTTCCCGGATTCTCGATTCGTACACTTCGCCGATCGACTCTTTCAGCTTCGCGAACATCTTGTTGAATTCCTCGTTCAGCATGCGGAACTCGTCGTGGTCACCCTGATAATCCCCCATGCTCATGTTGGACAGGCGGACGCTCCGGACGTTGAGAATCAATTGTTTCAACGAGCGGGTCAGCCTGCGGATCAGCAGAAAAACGGCCGAGACGACGACCAGCCAGACCGCAAAGCCGCCCAGGATGATCAGATTCCGGTAGAAGTTAAGCGATCGGAACATTTCCTTCTGGCTGCTGAAATAGATGACGGACCAGCCGCTGAAGGCGGACTGTTTGGAGGCGTAGAGGTAGGGCTTGCCTGCCAGGCGAATGTTCCCGGTCGGATTCGGCAAGTGGGTGATCTGTTCCTGGTTTCCTTCGATGTCGCGATAAACGTCGGCCGAACCGGCCGGATCGTCCAGGCTGATCGGGTAAATCAGATTCCCGTTTTTGTCTTTCACAATCAGAAAATCGGACGGCTGCGCCAAACCGACGTTCAAAATTTTTTCAAGCGTTTTGTACGGAATCTGGATCTCCAACGTGGCGTAATCGTCGAAAAACTCGGTCATGAGCCGGCGGTAGACGGAAATGACCGGTTTCGGGTTGTTGCTCGACCATTCGTCCGGGTGCGGGGCGGAGATGCTCATGTTTTGGCCGGCCGGGATCAGATGGTGGTACCAGTCCAGATCGCGCAACCGGGCGTTGATCGCATCCTGCTCGGTGACGACCACGCCGGAGGCGAAGTAGAAGTTTTTGTCGTTGTTGAAAAGGACGGTTTTGAAGTCGAACGGAAAAGCGTAGCTGATCGGCAGCAGATTTTTGCTGATTTCGTTTTCGTACTCGAGCATCTTCTCGCTGCTGACGGGCGAATTGTTGTACAGGGAAATGACGGATTTGCGCAAAGAACCGTTCGTCGTGAGCACGATGGCGGCGCTGTCCACCTGCCGGAGGAGCGTTTCCAGCTGGTTGGAGAACTGCGCGGCCATCTGCTCGGCATTGCGCTCGTCTTTGTCGGTCAGCATGGTGGAAGAGTAGCTGTAAAATCCGACGGCGATCATGCTGATGAGGGCCCCGATAATGACGGTCAGTCCGATCAGAAGCCGGGTCTGGAATCTCCACGTTTTGAACATCGCGCAATTCCTCTCATACGAGCAGTGATGTACCAAAAACATACCACAGGGAAGCGCTTGCGTGTCAAATGCTATTCCGATAGGCGTTGCCCATGGTCTAACGAATTCCAATGCCACTGGCTAATATCGTCCAATTACAAGGCGCCGAACGCCTCTTATAATCGTATAGAGAGCGCTTCCAATGAAGCGTTTCGAACATAAAGGGGGTACTGCGGGATCCGTTACGACGCCTGCGAGCGGACGATGCGCATAGAACCGAGAATTTCCGGAGATTTCAGCAGTTTTCTCTGTACGTCCGGCGGCTATGGCATCGTCGGCATGCGCGGCGGTAAGCCTTTTGCGGATGTGGTTGCAGGGAAAATCGAGATCGAACGATTCCAGGTGGTAATGCCCGATTAATCCGCCCTATTCGTCGGCCGTTGGTCCGTAGAGTGCCGGCAGCGGCACGTTCAGCAGCCGGAGATAGACCCCGAGCTGTGCCCGGTGGTGGACCATATGGCTGATGCCGAATGCGCGAAGCGCAAGCGCCCGAGGCTGGCGCGCTCTGATCTGGTCGCCCCGCCGAAGCGTCCATTCCGCTGCGAGCCCATCTTCGTCGATCGCGGCCAGCGCTTGGTCGATCCGGCCGGCGCTGCCGTCGAATTCCTCCAGCATCGCCGCGCGGCTTGCGAGCGCTTGCCGCCGCGGCGGCACGGTGGCCAGATCGAATTCAGGCTCGCTCAGGATGGCCGCTTGCCAACTGAGCGTGCTGACCAGGTGCGTGGCCAGTTCGCCGAGGGTGAACGACTTCTCATGCGGTTTCCAGGCCAGATGCTCGTCCGGCACCCTCTCCAGCAGGCGGCGCGTGCCGGCCAGCTCCTGCTTGACATCCCCGACGATCAGATTCTTGCTCATCCTATCCCTCCCATGAGCGGTAAGAGCGGTAATAAGCATCGTTATTACCGCATTGATTTAAAAATATCATAGGTTCGGGAGCCATAACAACTCGTTCCATTCCTTATTTGACAGATCGGAATAATTGGAGTAAGATGACTTTACATCGATCATACTTTATCGACCGGTAAACCGGAGACATCTCTAACCCAAGGATGTCTCCTTTTTTATTTTAATTTACAAGAGGAGCGTGTACATCGATGGCATTCACTCTATCCATCGGCGAACAGGCGCCGGACTTCCGCCTGAAGGGGACGGACGGCAAATTTTACAGTCTGGAAGACTTCTCGGACGCGAAGGCGCTGGTGCTGTTTTTCACCTGCAATCATTGCCCTTACGTTCGGGGCTCCGACGAGGTGACTCGCCGGACGGCCGAACGGTATATCCCGCAAGGGGTCGCGTTCGTCGGCATCAATTCGAACAGCGCCACCTCGTATCCGGAAGATTCTTACGAGAAGATGGTCGAGCGGATCGAGCAGCACCGGTTCCCCTGGAAATATCTGCATGATGCCGAACAGAAGGCGGCGCTTGCGTACGGAGCCTTGCGTACGCCGCATTTCTATCTGTTCGACGAGAAGCGTCGGCTGATCTACACCGGACGCGCCGTCGATTCCCCGCGGGAACCCGAACGAATTACCGTGAGCGATCTCGAGAATGCGCTGGAAGATTACTTGGCCGGCCGGCCGGTCGCCGTTCCGCTTACGAACCCGATCGGCTGCAACGTGAAGTGGGAAGGCAAAGACAAACATTGGATGCCGGAGGAAGCGTGCGATTTGGTATGACGGGAGCTCAGGCCCTGCCCAATCTACCTTAGAAGGAGGCATCCGTATGTCTTACCCCCTTTCGGCCCCGGAAGAAGAGGCGCAGGGCCGCCTTGCGGAACAGCCCAAGCTGGCCGTCGAGCAGCTGTCCGTTTCGTACGAAAACGGCGCGACCGGGGAATGGACCGAGGCGGTGCGGAACGTGTCCGTGGACATCCGGTCCGGCGAGTTTGTGACCATCGTCGGGTTGAGCGGCTGCGGCAAATCGACGTTTCTGAGCGCCGTTGCGGGACTGGTTCGGCCGACTTCGGGCAGCATCCGCCTAAACGGCGTGCCGGTAACCGGACCGGGACCGGAGCGTGCGGTCGTGTTCCAGAAATCGTCGCTGCTGCCTTGGCGGACGGTGCTAAGAAACATCGCCTACGGCTTGGAATTAAACGGATGCGGCAAGAAGGAATCGCTGAGGCGGGCGCAGCAAGTGGTCGATCTGGTGCGGCTGAGGGGATTCGAGCACCACTATCCGTCGGCGCTGTCCGGAGGCATGCAGCAGCGGGTCAATCTCGCCCGGGCGCTGGTCTGCGAGCCCGAAGTGCTGCTTCTGGACGAACCGTTCGCGGCGCTTGACGCGATCACCCGGGAGATGATGCAGAACGAGCTGCTCGCGCTGTGGGAACAGACGATAAAAACGGTGTTGATGGTCACCCATCAAATCGACGAAGCGGTGCTCTTGTCCGACCGCGTGATCGTGTTTTCCGCGCGCCCCGCGCAGGTGCTGGAGGATATCCGGATCTCGCTGCCGCGTCCGCGCACGCCGGAAACGAGGAATAACGCCCGGTTCGACGAGCTGATGAACCGGATCTGGAATTTGATCCATACGTCGGCGGCCAGAAGGGAGGAAGCGGATTATGAAATCTGATGGCCATATCGCTTTGGAATCCGCCCGATCGATTCCGGTCCTGAGGGCCCCGAAACGTAAAGCGCAGCGGTATGTGCCCCTCAAGCTGCGCAGAAGCGGGCTCAGCCTGCTGTTGGGCGGCGGAAGCATCGTGCTGCTGCTTGCGCTGTGGGAGCTTGCCAGCAGAACCGGCATGGTCAATCCGAAGTTTGCGAGCTCGCCGTCCCGCGTATTCATGACCGGGGTGGAAATGTTCAAAGGCGGGGAAATCTGGCGGCATATTTACGCAAGCGGAAAAATCTTTTTCGCCGGCTATCTGCTGTCGGTTGCGGTCGGCATACCGGCAGGCATTCTGCTCGGATGGTTCGCCCGAGCCCGGATGGCTTTCGCCCCCATCGTGGCGGCCATGTACACGACGCCGCGGATCGCGCTTATGCCGCTGTTCATCATCTGGTTCGGCCTGGGCATCGGCTCGAAGATGGCGCTGGTGTTCATGAGCGCGGTGTTTCCGATCATCGTGAACATGCAGATGGCGATGCGCAGCGTCGACAACGATTTGACCAAAGTGGCCAAGGCGTACGGCGCCAACCGGCGGCAAATTTTCTTTACCATCGCGCTGCCGATGTCGGTTCCGTTTCTGATGACCGCGCTGCAACTGGCCACCGGCAGGGCGCTGCTCGGCGTTGTCGGCGCCGAGGTGTTCGGCGGCTCGGAAGGGCTCGGCTATTTGATCCAGTACACGGGCGCCACGTTCCAGACGGACAAAGTGTTCGTCTGCGTCACCATCATCGCGGCGCTCGGCATTGCGATGGACCGCATTCTGATGGCTCTGAGCAGGCGATTTGACGCTTGGCGGGGCATTGACTGACTTCAAGCGAAGCGAGAGGAGAATTCGGCATGCGCAAACGAAAATTGCGGTCCTACATCATTCCGGTATTTTGCATGAGCATCCTGTTGGCCGGGTGCGCCTCGGCCAAATCGGCAGACACGGCGAAAGGCGTATCCGCCGATTCCGCCTCGTCCGATACGGGGGCGTCAGCGGCTTCGAATCCGACCGACGGGAAGAAAGTCCAATTTGCGCTGCTCAGCGAAGGCGTCACCAACGTCCATGTGGATCTTGCGATCGAAAAAGGCATTTTCGCCAAAAACGGAATCGATCTGAAAATCCAGCACTTTCAAACGGGCGGTCCGGAGGCGCTGGCTGCCGTGGCGGGCGGCGACATTGATATGGGAATATTCGGCTCGCCGGTTCTCGTAGGCATATCCAAAGGCGTGCCGATCAAAGACGTGGCCGCTCCGGTATCGAAAGAAGTGGATTTTCAACTGGTTGCCACGAACGATATCAAGAGCGTGCAGGATTTGAAGGGCAAAACGATCGTGACGGGCGCCGTCGGCAGCGGGCCGCATACCGCGATCCGCAAAATTTTGGCGGCCAATCACATTAAGGAAAGCGAAGTGAAAATCGTCAACAGCGGCGGCGCGGACATGCGGATGATTCTCGAATCGGGCCAGGTATCCGCCGTCGTGACTTCGGAGCCCACCGTCAGCCAAATCGCGCTGGAAGGCAAAGGCCACACCATCGCCAAGGCGGCCGATGTGTACGGGAAGTACCAGCACAGCCACTTCTTCGCCTCCCTTAAACTGATCGAGGAACATCCGGACGTTGTCCGGAGCGTGATCAAAGCCTATTCGGAGGCCGTGACGTACGCGAAGGAGCATCCGGACGAGTGGATCGACTACGCTTCGCAGAAGCTCGGCCTGGACAAGAGCCTGCTGAAAAGCTACTACGACCAGAACGTGCCGAATTGGGACGAGAAGCTGAGGGTGGACGTCGACGGCCTGCTGGGAGCGGTCAGCTTGCTGAAGGAAACCGGCGACATCGATCCCGATTTCAATCCGACCATCGACCAATTGTACGATGCCCGCTTTGAGCTGAAATAAGGGGAGGGTTCGGATGATGGGCCGACATGACGGTTCGCGGATGGACGCGGACGTGCTGGTGATCGGAGGCGGGCCGGCGGGAGCATGGGCCGCTTGGAGCGCCGCGTCTCAGGGCGCGAAGGTGGTGCTCGCCGAAAAAGGGTACTTGGGTTCGAGCGGCGCAACGGCTCCGGGGGGAACGAACCTGCTGTATCTTCCCCCCGACGCCGGCATCCGTGAAGCGGCCGTGCGCAAGCGATATCGGGAAAGCGGCTATTTGGCGGAACCCGACTGGATTCATCGCGTGCTGGATCAGGTATACATCAACCTGCAGCTGGTGGAATCCTGGGGCTATCCGTTTCGCCGCGATGAGAACGGGACCCCGATGCGGGACCATCTGCAGGGGCCCGAGTATATGCGCCTGATGCGCCGGGCCGTCGTCAAAGCCGGGGTGAAAATACTCGACCAGTCGCCTGCGCTCGAATTGCTGGTGGACGATCATGGCGTGGGCGGCGCCCGCGGCCTGTGCCGGCTGGACGGCAGCGAATGGGAGATCAGGGCGAATGCCGTCGTCATCGCCACCGGCGGCTGCGCCTTCCTGAGCAAAGGGCTCGGCTGCAACGTGCTGACGGGGGACGGTTATTTGATGGCTGCGGAAGTCGGCGTCGAGCTGTCCGGGATGGAGTTCAGCAGGCAATATGCGCCAAGCGCGGCATTCGGCACCGTTACCCGCGGCCGGCTGCTGAACTGGGCGACCTATACGTCGGAGGACGGCACGGTGTTGCAGGCGGGCGGTGCCAGGGCGGGCGATTTTCTGCCGCTCATGCTGAGCCAAGGTCCGGTATACGCCGTTCTCGACAAGGCCGATACGGAAGAGAAACGGAACATGCTCCGCCGTTCCCATGCGATCTTTTTCCTGCCTTACGACCGGGCCGGCATCGATCCGTTCACGCAGCGGTTCCCGCTGACGCTCCGGTACGAAGGGACGGTGCGCGGCACCGGCGGCATCCGGATCGTCGGGGACGACTGCTCCACGACGGTGGGCGGATTGTATGCGGCGGGCGATGCGGCGACCCGGGAACGGGTGACCGGCGCCAAATCGGGAGGCGGCGCATTCAACGCCTCCTGGGCGATCTGCTCGGGCACATGGGCCGGCCGGGCGGCCGCGCGTTACGCGCTGGCGCTCGGCGGCAAGGCGGGAACGCGCGCGCTTCGGTCCGCCGGGCGAAGCGGCCTGGCTGCGGGCGCCGATTCGCCGGCGGAAATGGATACGGCGTCCCTGGTCGAGGCGATTCAACGCGAAGTTTTCCCGCTGTCGATCAATTATTTCCGAAGCGAGGCCGGTTTGCGGCAATCTCTGGAACGGCTGAACGGGCTGTGGCCGCATGTGCACGCGAAAGTTCCGGAAACCGTGCAGGGACGCGTCCGGGCGCGGGAGACGGCGGCCATGGCGGCAACGGCCCGCTGGATGTACACCGCGGCGCTGGCCCGCCGCGAAACCCGCGGCATGCATACGCTGGCCGAATATCCGGAGACCGATCCCGCGCAAACTCACCGGCTGCTCGTATGGGGACTCGATCGGATCGGCGTTCGGCCGGATCCCTTCTTTGATTCGTCCGGGGAAAGGCCGGCGGAAAGACAGGTGACGGGCACATGATTGAACTGGTTAGCCGGCAGCGGTGCGTCCAATGCGACATGTGCGTCAAAGTATGCCCGACGAACGTGTTCGATTCGGGACCGGACGGCATCCCCGTCATCGCGCGCCAGGAAGATTGCCAGACCTGTTACATTTGCGAGGCGTATTGCCCGGCGGACGCGCTGTACGTAGCGCCGTACGCCGACCGGACGGAGAATCCCGAGGAGCGCGCGCTGGTTGAGAAAGGGCTTCTCGGCAGCTGGAGAAGAACGCTGGGTTGGGGACCGGGACGGACGCGGCTGGCCGCGATCGATACGACTCCGTTCATCGATCGCATATTGCCCCGGGCAGATCTCTAAGGTTCGCCGGATATGAACGCTGCAACGAGACGAACGCTGCTGGTGCTGGCCGTCGGACTCGGCATGATGCTGAACCCGCTCAACACCTCCATGATCTCTCTCGCCATCGCGAGATTGCAGGAGCAATTCGCGCTTACGTTTGCCGATGTCTCTTGGCTGATTTCGACTTATTACCTGGTCAGCGCGGTCGCTCAGCCGATTCTGGGCACCATCGCCGACCGGTACGGACGCAAGCGGGTGTTTATGGGCGGCCTGGCGCTGGTGGCCGTCTCCTCGGCGCTTGCACCGACCTCGCCGACGTTTCCGGCGCTGCTCGCGTACCGGGCGGTGCAGGCGCTCGGGACGTCCGCTCTGTTTCCGTCCGGGATGGGGATTGTCCGGCAGGAAGCGACCGAACGGCAGGCTCGGTATATGAGCCGGCTGTCGGTCATCATGTCGGTATCCGCAGCCGTCGGGCCTTCCGTCGGAGGGTTTCTCCTTCGGGCAGGGGATTGGCCGGCCATATTCACCATCAATTTCCCGGTCATTCTCATTTCGTTCGTACTGGCTTGGAAGGTCATTCCGGCGGATGCGGGGGCTCGGTCCGTAAAGGACAGCTTCGATTTCCGGGGCGTTTTTCTGTTCTCGCTGCTGATCGTTCTGATTCTTTTGTTTTTGTTGTCGCTCCGGTCGGTCTGGGGCTGGTCGGGACTGGCGGCGGCCGCGGTTCTCGGCGTCCGGTTTTACCGGCTGGAGAACCGCTTGCCCCGGCCGTTCGTCGACGTCCGCTTTTTGCGGCGCCATCCCCCGGTTTGCCTGATCTACCTGCAATTTATTCTGGTCAATGTCGTGTCTTATTCGATCATGTTCGGGTTTCCTTCCTATCTGCAGCATGCGCGCCATCTGGACCCGCAGCAAGCCGGCCTGATCATGATGGCGGTTGCCGGATCCAACGTGCTGGCCGCGCCGCTGGCGGGACGTTGGATCGACCGAAGCGGGCCGAATCCCGCCCTGTGGATCGCCGCGGCCGCCACGCTGCTCGGAACGGTGCTGATGATGACGATCGGGGAGGGAACCGCCGACGCCTGGACGGTCTGCGTGCTGGCGCTGCTCGGCTTCGGCAGCGGCTTCAACAATCTCGGACTGCAGATGTCCTTGTACGTATGGGTGCCGCCGGCGGAAACGGGGATCGCATCCGGGCTGTTTATGACTTCGCGGTTTCTCGGCACCATCTTCTCTTCGACCCTTCTGGCCGACTTTTTCGGCGGGGAGGTGTCGACAGCCGGTCTAATCCGGTTGGGCGCCGTTTGCGCCGGCATCGCCGCCGTTCTGGCCGCGCTTGTCCTGTTGCTGCGGAGGAGCGGGGCGAAGCCCGCGTACGAGAAATGAATCTTATCAGATGACCCCGAATTTCAATTGCGCAACAACGTGCCGTCGCATGCAGCGTTGCGAAGCAACGCGGTGCGATGGCACGAAAGGAGGAGCTTGCCATGACCGAAGAAAACATTCGATATCGCGCGGACGTGCTCGTGATCGGCGGCGGGCCGGCCGGCACCTGGGCCGCGATCAGGGCGGCGCAAGAAGGCGCCTCGGTGGTGCTTGTCGACAAAGGCTACTGCGGCACCAGCGGCGCGACGGCGCCGTCCGGAACCGGCGTCTGGTATGTCAACCCGAATCCGAAAGAACGGGAAGAAGCGATGCAGAGCCGTGAAGCGCTCGGCGGCTATTTGGCGGATCGCGCCTGGATGCGCCGGGTGCTGGACCGAACTTACGCCAACGTGAATCAAATCGCCAAATGGGGCTATCCTTTTCCGATCGACGAGACGGGCACTTCGCACCGCAAAAGTCTGCAAGGTCCCGAATACATGAAGCTGATGAGAAAGCAGGTTCTTCGGGCGGGCGTGCGCATTCTCGACCACTGCCCGGCGCTTGAGCTGCTGGCGGACGATGACGGCGTGGCCGGCGCGACCGGCATTCATACCCCGACCCGGGAAACGTGGCGGGTCGATGCGGCGGCGGTCGTCATCGCTTCGGGCGGCTGCGCTTTTCTGAGCAAGGCGCTGGGCACCAACGTGCTGACGGGGGACGGGTATTTGCTGGCCGCCGAAGCGGGAGCGGAATTGTCGGGGATGGAGTTTTCGACGGCGTATTCCCTGGCTCCGGTCTTTTCGCCGGTCACCAAATCCGCTTTCTACACGTGGGCCACGTTCTATTATGAAGACGGCCGGGTCATCGAGGGGGCCGGCTCGCAGAGAGGACGGTCGGTCATTGCGCGGACGCTGTTGAAAGAGCCGGTGTACGCCAGGCTCGATAAAGCCGATGAGGTGGTCAGAAAAGCGATGCGGCGGGCGCAGCCCAACTTCTTCCTGTCGTTCGACCGGCTCGGCATCGATCCGTTCACGCAGAAGTTCCAGGTGACGCTACGGTTCGAAGGAACCGTCCGGGGCACCGGCGGCATCCACATTGTGGACGAGACGTGCGCGACCCGCGTGCCCGGGCTGTATGCGGCGGGGGATGCGGCCACCCGGGAGCTGATCTGCGGAGGCTTCACGGGCGGAGGCAGCCACAATGCGGCATGGGCGATGTCTTCCGGCTACTGGGCCGGCGAAGCGGCGGCTCGGTACGCCGCCAAGCTGGGGGCGAACGCTTCGAAGCGCCAGGCCGGCGGGCTGTCCCGCTATTCGGGCATTCCCGTCCGTCCTGCGGAAAGACGGGGCGCAAGCGACACGTCCGACATTGTCAAGGCGGTCCAGGACGAAGTGTTTCCGTATGACAAAAACTGGTTCCGTTCCGGCCCCCGCCTGAATCAGTCGCTAAACCGTCTGCACGATGCGTGGAACGAGGTGAAGGCAGGACTTGCGGCGGGCGACGGCAACGTTGTGCGGGTACGCGAAGCCGCAGCCATGACGGCGACGGCCCGCTGGATGCTGACAAGCGCCCTGGCCCGCTCCGAGACGAGGGGGATGCACCGGCGGGAAGATTTCCCCACGCAGGATCCGGCCCAGCATTACCGGCTCATCAGCAGCGGATTGGAGCGCATTGAAGTTCGTCCGCTCCCGCAGGAGCAGCAACATCCGGCCGTCAAGGAGGCGTCGCTATGATCGAATTGCTCAGCCGGGAGCGCTGTATCGGCTGCAACCAGTGCGTAGCCGTCTGCCCGACGAATGTGTTCGAAGCTTCGCCGGAATCGATTCCGGCCATTGCGCGCAAATCGGACTGCCAGACCTGCTTCATGTGCGAGCTCTATTGCCCCGTCGATGCGCTGTATGTCGCGCCGTTCGCCGAAAAAGAAGCGCCGGCCGATGAAGCCGATCTGGCGGCAAGCGGGCTGCTAGGCAGTTACCGGGCCGACGTCGGATGGGGCAAGGGCCGGACTTCCACCGCATCGGCGGACGAATCGTATATCATTTTTCAGCGGATGCACGCGTCCCACTAATGAACCAGAAAGGATTTACCGCTCATGAACTTTAAGACCCAACGATCGAGTTGCGGATCCGTTTTCGTCCTGATTCTCGCCCTGGCCATTTTGCTGGCCGGTTGTGGGGCTGAAGCTTCCCAATCCCCATCTGCCGGCGCCGGCGGATCGGCGTCTTCGCCTGCCGCTGCCGGCGGCTCGCCGCAGGCGTCCGGCACGCTGCCGGAGAAGCTCCGGGTCGGATTCATTTCGCCCAACAACAAGACCACGATCACCGGTCCGGAAGGATGGGCGCAGAGCAAAGGGGAGCTCGAAAGCGAATTGCAGAAATACGGCGTCAAGGAAATTCAATATTTGTCCTTTCCGAACGGCCCGAACCTGAACGAGGCGCTGGCGTCCGGCTCGCTCGACGTCGGCATTCTCGGGGATACGCCCGCGATCAGCGCGAAAGCGAACGGATTGCCGACCCGGCTGATCAATATCGAACAAAGCGGCATGAATGCCTGGCTGGTCGCCAAACCGGACGGTCCGAAGACGGTCGCCGAGCTGAAAGGGACCAAAGTCGCCACCGCGGAAGGTTCCTACATGAGCCGCTATTTAAACGGGCTGCTGAAGGAGCAGGGGCTGGACAAAGACGTGAAGGTGGTGCACCTGCTGCCGGCGGACGCCGAAGCTGCGCTGGCGCGCGGGGATATCGCGGCGTATGCCTACCCGACCGGGTTCGGACCGCTGCTGATCAAGAAAGGCTACGTTGCGATCGACGAAGCGGCCAAGCACCCGAACCTGCGCGGATCGAGCGTAACGGTCGCCGCGCAAAGCTTCCTGGAGAAGTATCCCGATTTCCCCCGGATCTGGAACGGGATTAAACGCCGGGCGGTGCAGGAGATCGAAGCCCAGCCGGACGCCTATTTTCAACTGTACGCGGACGCATCCGGGTATCCGCTGGACGTCGTGAAAGCTTCGTTCGACATCGGCCAGTGGCCGGAGGAGGATTTGCCGGAGGAAGGGCTGAAGCTGCTGGAGGGAACGAAATCTTATTTGGTGTCCCAAGGGCTGGCGAAAAAGGATTTTGACCTGAACGAATGGATATATAAATGACGGCGCACAAAAAAGCGGCGGCGTTAGGAAAACCATCCTAGCGCCGCCCTTTTACACTTTCGCAACGATGACGTTGATTCCCTTGTCTTTGAGCTTGCGGATTTCCGCCGGCGGCGTCCGGTCGTCCGTAACCACCGTATGGATACGATCTACCGTGACGATTCGGTAAAAGGCGACTTTATTGAATTTGCTGTGGTCCGCCAAAACGACCGCATGCTTGGCGTTTTCAATGATTTTGCGCACGACGCGCGCTTCTTCCATGCTGGGGGTGGTAAGCCCCTGCTCGAAGCTGAAGCCGTTAATGCCGAAAAAAGCATAATCGAAGTAGATGCCTTCGAGCGATTTCTCCGCCGCTTCTCCAACAAGCGCGTAGGTGTTCGGCCTGAGCTGGCCGCCGGTCAGAAAGAGCTGAATGTTGTTGAATCCCATCAGTTCCGTGACCACGTTCACCGCGTTCGTGGCCACGGTCAATTGGCGGTCCTTGATCTTTTTCAGCAGGTGGCTGACCGTGGTGCCGGTGGACAGGGCGATCGTCATGTCGTCCTGAATCAGTTTGGCCGCTTCTTCGGCGATGGCTGATTTCTCCGACGTGAATTGATCCTCTTTCTCCAGAAAGGAAGGCTCGAAGAACAAGTGGTCGTTCAAAACGGCTCCGCCGTGCTTCCGAACAAGCAGATTGTCTTTCTCCAGCTTCTTCAGATCTTTGCGGATGGTGACGTCCGAGACGTTGAGCGCCGAACAGAGATAAGCGACGTCTACGGTTTTGTGCGTCTTCAGATAGTTAAGAATAAATTGGTGCCGGACAATGCTGCGCATGCCTCTGGATACGGAGTCGTCCTTCATCCCAACTTGTCCTCTCGCGTATGCAAAATGGAAAACCCAAAGTTTCGGTTTCTTCTACTATAGTGGATAAAGGTAACGAAATCAACGTTCGGGTTCCGCATACGGTTTCGATGCCGGCTGCGGTCAATCGTTCAGCAGCAGGATTTTGCCCTTTACCGCCCCCGGCCGGCGATATAATTCGAAAGCTTCGCGAATTTGATGCAAAGGCAGGCGATGATGCACGACGTCTTTGAGATTGAGCTTTCGGCTGCGGATATGTTCCAGCGTCATGTCCCATTCGCTGCCGGGATACGGCGCGCTGTAGGACATCCACGAGCCCGTCAAGACCAGCTCTTTCCGGTTCAGCAGCTCGAACAGCTTGTGGGGAAACGTCAGATCGCGGACCGGCGTGCCGATAAAGCAAACTTTCGCTTTGCTGTCGGCGATCTGCAAGCTCAGACGCATCGTGGCGTCGGCGCCGGCCGTCTCCATCACGACGCCGAACCCTTGCCCCTCCGTCAGCTTCTGCCATTCGTCCGGTTGCCGGGAAGGATCGATCGCATGATCCGCGCCCAATTGCCGTGCCGTTTCCAGCTTCTCTTCCTGAATATCGAACACCGTGACGGAACGGGCGCCCAGAATTTTGGCCCACTGCATCGTGAGCAATCCGATATTGCCGCCGCCCAGAATGGCCACATGCTCGCCGCCGCGGAAATCGATCAGATTCAAACCGTGCAGAGCGACGGCGGACGGTTCGATCAGCGCGGCTTCCTCATAGGAGATGTCATCCCCCAGCAGCAGCGCGTTCCGTTCGGGAATGGCCACGTAATCCGCCCAGCTGCCGTTCACCCTGGATCCGATAAAGGAATAATGCTTGCACTGCGCATAGTGGCCGTTCAGGCAGTCCCGGCATGCGAAGCAGGGAACCAGGGGAACGCCGGCAACCCGGTCGCCGACCTTCACCCGGGTCACGGCGCTGCCGACTTCAACGACCCGGCCGGCAAATTCGTGCCCCAATACAATCGGATAATGATGGGCGGCATCGCCCATCACCCTTGGCAAGTCGGACCCGCAAATTCCCGTCGCCTTCACCTGCACCAGAATGTCGCCGGGTCGCAAAGCCGGAACTTCCACTTCTTCGATACGAATGTCGTTTTTGGCATGCAAAACAGCCGCTTTCATCGATTCCACCGTCCCAATTCAGGAAATACGTCTTTCAGCTTTTCGTACACTTCCAAATAGGTGTCGTAGACTTGCCGGTACAGGCGGCCGCGTTCCTCGTCGGGGTGCTGTTCCCTGGAAATCCGAACCGTGCGCCGGACGCCTTCCTCGAAGCTCCGGTATATGCCGGTTCCGACGCCGGCCAAGAGGGCCGCTCCCAGAGCCGCCGCCGAATCCGAGGACGGAATCCGGAATGTCCGGCCGGTGACGTCCGCCTTGATTTGCGTCCAGAGCCGGCTGTTCGCGGCTCCGCCCACGCTGTGAAGCGCATCGATGGCGACGCCGCTGGCTTCGGCCGTTTTCAGATTGTGCTGCAGGGCCAGCGCGCAGCCTTCCATGATGGCGCGAACCAGATGGCCGCGCGTTTTGTCGTAGGACAGGCCGACAAATACGCCTTTGGCGTCGGGATCCCAGATGGGCGAGCGCTCGCCGGCCATATAGGGAAGGAAAATCAGCCCGTCGCTGCCCGGTCCGATTCCGGCCGCTTCCTTGTCGGCTTTGTCGAAGAACGCGCCGTCCTCGGCCCGCGCGAACTCCCGCCTGAACCAATTCAGGCTTCCGCCGCCGACGGTGCCGCCTTGCAGAATCCAGGTTCCGCGAACGACGTGCCGGCTCAGAATCAGCCTGTCGTGCCCCACGGGCCGGTCCATCACGATGCTCATGCCGCCGGCCTGGCCGCCCTGCTCTTGGACCTGGCCCGGCCGATAAGCGCCCGCGCCCAAGGTGGCGCAGGCCGCGTCCAGCCCGCCGGCGACGACGGGCGTTCCGGCGGCCAATCCGGTCTCCCGCGCAGCCTGGGCCGTGACCGTGCCGACCACTTCGCTGCATTCATAGACGTCCGGGAGCAGAGAAGCCGGAATGCCCATTCGTTCGGCCAGATCGTAATCCCAATCGGCGCGCTCGATATCGAAAGCGTGGTTGCCGTTGCCTTGCGACACGTCCTGCGTGTACGCGCCGCACAGCTTGAACACGATATAGCCGTTGCTTTGCACCATTTTTTCGGTTTGCGCGAACAGATCGGGTTCGTGCTCCTTGATCCACAGAATTTTGCCGGTCACATAGGAGGGAGAAAGCGGATTTCCGGAAACGGCGAAAATTTCGTCTTCTCCGACGCTGCGCTTCAGCGCTTCGTATTGGGCCGCCGACCTTCGGTCCAGCCAGATGATGGCGTTGCGCAAAGGGCGGTTCCGCTTCCCCATCGGGATGGCCGAGCCGCTCTGGCCGTCCACGCCGATGCCTTTGATCCGCTTCGGATCGACGCCGGTTTGCAGCAGCATGCTGCGCAAGTTGCGGCAGACGGCAGCCCACCACTCTTCCGGATTCTGCTCGGCAAAGCCCGGCGCAGGGTAATAAGTGGGATAAGGTTGCGTGCCCTGGAACACCAGTTCCCCATCGGTCGTGAACAGCGCGGCTTTGCAGCCGGACGTGCCGATATCGATGCCCGCCAAATATTCGCCAGCCACTCTTGACCCCCCATTTCCGGCGGCTTAACGAATGCGCCCCGCCGCGCCGCATATCGAGATTTTCTCCATGGCCAGCCGCTTTACGGCGGCTTTGGCCGCGGTCATGTAGGAGCGGGGATCCCATTCGTCCGGACGCTCGGAGAAAAATTTTTGGAGCGATATCGTAAAAGCGTTCTTGAGTTCCGTCGCCACGTTCACTTTCGCCATGCCGAGCGAGATGCAGCGCCGAAGCTGGGAATCGGGGATTCCCGACCCGCCGTGAAGCACCAGCGGGACGTCGGTTTTCGCCGCAATCTCCGCAATGCGGTCGAAATCGATGCGCGGCTCGCCCTTGTAAATGCCGTGCGCGGTGCCGATCGCCGGCGCAAGGGTAGGGACGCCGGTCAGCTCGACGAATTGACGGCATTCTTCGGGATCCGCGAGCGACGCCATATGATCTTCCACTTGTATATCATCCTCTACGCCGCCGACTTTGCCAAGCTCCGCTTCCACATTGACATTTAAGGCTCGGGCAATTTCGACGACTTTCCGGGTCATGTTCACGTTCGTTTCGAAGGCATGCATCGACTGGTCGATCATCACGGACGTGTATCCCGCCCGAATGCACTGCAGGATGAGGCTGAAATCCTGGCAGTGGTCCAGATGCAGCGCGATCGGCACGCGGGATTTGGCCGCCGCCGTTTGCGCGGCCGCCGCAATGTAATCCGCTCCCAGATGCTTCACGGTCCCCGTAGTCGTCTGAAGAATCAGCGGCGAGCCGCTTTCCTCCGCCGCCTCCACGACCGCTTGCAGCATTTCGAGCGTGTGCACGTTAAATGCCGGTACGGCATATCCTTTTTCTCTCGCCTCAACCAGGAGAGGCGTTGAAGATACAAGCGTCATTTCTCTCCTCCTGCCTTTCTCCACCCGTTTCTTTATTTATTGAATAAAATCCAATACGGTCTTCAGCGTCGGCGTTCCTTCCATCGGCCCCAATACGGTGGTAGACAGTCCGCCGAGCGCGTTGGCGAAGGCCAACGTCCGCTCCCAGTCCCACGAATGGAGCACGCCGTACACGACGCCCGCCGCGAAACAATCCCCGGCTCCGGTAGGATCGACGCACGCCACCCGGAAACCGGGCGATTCCAGCTGCTTGGCGCCATTCAGATACAGCTCGCATCCCCGTTCGCCCATCTTCCTCACGATCGTCGATATCCCTTGTTCATGCAGACGCTTTGCCGCTTCCTCCGGCGTTTCGCTCCCCGTCAGCCACTGCAGCTCGTCGCCGCTCGGCAATAAAATATCGGCGGCGGCAAGAACGGGGCCGTACCAGGAGAGCAGTTTCTCGTCGCCCGCGAGCTCGGGGCGGATATTCGGGTCGAAGGTGACGCGGCCGCCGCCGGTTTTGACGCGTCGGACCCATTCGTAAATCAGCTCCCGAACGGAATCGTCGATCGTCAGACTGGTTCCGCTAATATGGAGAATTTCCGTTTCGCCCGCAAATTCGAAGTCGTCGGGCTTGGCGATGTCTACCGCCGCCGAATCTTTCATATGAAAAAGAAAGTCCCGCGAGCCGTCATCGTAGTAGGTGACGAAGGCGATGCCGGTCGTCTTGTCCGGGCTGCGTCCGATATAGCGGGTATCCACGCCGTCGCGAACGAGCCGATCGATGATGCATTGACCGAACGCGTCGTTGCCTACCGCTCCGATCATTCCCGCGGATATGCCCAATTTGGCCGCCGCATCGATGAAGATGCCCGGCGCGCCGCTCGGGTACGGCCCCATAAAAGTTCCGGGTTCGGACAGGGGAAGGTTCCTGTCCGGACGCATGATTTCCACCAACAGTTCGCCGACGGTCAATACGCGCACCGGGTACCGCCTCCTAGCCGAATTTGACGACGCCTTTGATGACGCGGTGATCCAATTTTCCCTCCAACAGATCTTGGACATCTTCCAATCCGATCACCGTGACGAGCGGGTCGAGCTGCAGCTTGCCCGATTCGATCAGGCGGATTGCGCGCAATTGGGTATCCGGATAAGTGAACGAGCCGATGATCCGAAGTTCTTTGCGGAATACTTCGTACGGTTCGATGGGCAGGCTCTTTCCTTGAGGGTATGCGGCAAACAGCAGAACGTTTCCTCCGCGTTTGACCGATTGCACGCACTGCATCAGTACGTTGCCGGCTCCTGCGCAGTCGACGGCGACGTCCAGTTCCCGCAGCGCTTCAAGTTTCTCTTTCTCTTGGATCGGGTCGATCGTCTTGAAGCCGACGCGCTCGGCGATTTCTCGTTTATGCGCCTGCGGCTCGACCACCATCACGTCGTGGGCGCCTTGCAGACGCAGCACCTGGGCCATGATCTGGCCGATGAACCCGCCCCCGAAAACGGCGGCCGTAAAACCGGCTTTCACCTCGAGCCGGTCGACGCCGTGCAAGACGCAGGAAACGGGTTCCGACAGCGAAGCGTGAACGGGATTCGTCCCGGGAGCGATCCGGTAAACCAAAGACTCCGGCACAACGCAGTAAGAGGAGAGCCCCCCGTTCAGATCGACGCCTTTCGCTTTCATTGCCTTGCACAGATGCGGCACGCCTTCCAGGCAGGGCGTACAGCGGCCGCACCATATATTCGGGTTGATGGAAACCAGGTCGCCGACGGAAATATCTTTGACGTCCGGTCCCGTTTCTTCCACGATGCCCGCGAATTCATGGCCGATGGAAACCGGCAATGCCGCGGGGTAGGTGCCGTGGAAGATGTGGCGGTCGGTTCCGCAAATTCCGCACGCCGATACCCGGATCAGGACCTCTTGCCCGCCGACGGCCGGTTTTTCCATCCGCCCGATTTCGATTTTCCCCACGTCGGCAACGATCAATGAAACCAACGCCGAAGCGCTCATTTCACGCCTCCCATCGTCATCCCTTGGATGAGGTATTTTTGTATGACAATTCCGAACACGAGAACCGGCAGTACGATCATGATTCCGGCCGCCGCCACTTCGCCCCAGCGAATCCCTTCAAAAGTAATGAAACCGGTGATCGCGACCGTCGCGGTTTTCGTTTTATCCCCCGTGAGAATAAGGGAGTACAGAAATTCATTCCACGACATGATGAAGGAAAAGATGCAGGAAGCCGCGATTCCCGGAGCCGACAGCGGGATGGTGACTCTGAAAAATGCGTTCAGGCGCGACACGCCGTCGATGCGGGCGGCTTCTTCCAGGTCGACGGGAATGGATTCGAAGTAGCTTCTCATCATCCATAGAATAAAAGAGAGGCTGAATGTCATATATACGAGAACCAGGCCCAAAGTGGTGTCGAGCATATTGAATTGTTTGAACACCAAGTAGAACGGCAGGATCACCATGATCGGAGGAGCCATGCGGGTGGAGAGCACCCAGAAAGCGAAATCTTCCTTTTTGCGCATCGGGAAGCGCGCCAATGCGTAGGCGGCCGGAAGGGCCAGCACGAGGCTGAAAAAGGTGCTTAAAAAGCTGATCTTCACGCTGTTCCAGTAGTAATGCAGAAAGGTGCCGTCTTCCAAAACTTTGCGGTAGTTGTCATAGGTCGGCGTGAAAATGAACTTCGGAGGAAAGCTGAACGCGTCCGCCCTCGTTTTGAACGAAGTCAACAGCAGCCAGAAAAGCGGAAATACAAATAGGATCAATATCGCCCACAGAAGGAGGTTGAGAAGCAGATGCCTGCCCGTCTTGCGCATGTCCGTCACCCCTTTCTGGTCAAGTTAATGACGAATTTGGAGACAAACGTAATGATCAACAGCATGGTGATGCCGATCGATGCCGCATAGCCTACGTTCATGAAGTTGAAGCCCGTCAAATAACCGAACATGTTGAGCGTTTCCGTCGCCGTGCCCGGTCCGCCCTTGGTCATGACATAAATCGTGTCGAACCAACGGAACAGATCCATAAACCTGAACACGAACGCAATGACCAGGTACGGTCGGATCAGCGGGAGCGTCAGATGCCAAAATTTCTGCAGGGACGTTGCGCCGTCCACCGTAGCCGCTTCGTACGGCTCATCGGGGAGAGACTGCAAGCCGGCCAATGCGACCAACGCCACATAGGGCGTCCATTCCCACACGTCCACGCCGATGACGGCCCAGATCGCGGAATGCGTCCCCGAAAGCCACGATTGAGCGGAGAATCCGAGCCGGCCCAATATATAATTGATGATGCCGAATTGCGGGTCGAACATCATCACCCAGATCAAGCCGACGACAACCGGAGTGGTGATCGTCGGCAGCAAGAAGATCGTCTTGGCCAGTCCGCTGCCGGCAAATTTGCGGGACATGAGAAGAGCCAGAATGACGCCTGCGATCATCTCAAAGAAAATGGACGCCGACATAAACAGCAGCGTCGTTTTCAAGGAGCCCCAAAAGCGGGAATCCGTGAACATGTACCGGTAGTTGTCCAAACCGTTGAAATGTTTGTTGTACGGCTCCGACAACAAGTAATGCTGCAAGCTGGTAACGACTGCGTATATGGTCGGAAAGACGGTGACTGCGATAAGGAAAATAAAAATGGGAGATACGAGCAATTTGGGAGCGGCTTCCGTTTCCAAAGTCAATATCGATCTCCATCTTCCCGCAGACAGCTTCACCTGACCCAGCCCTCCTTCAAACGGACGGACCTGTAGAGGTCCGTCCGCCGTATTCCGCTTTAATTCTGGAAGTATGTTTCAATGTCTTTTTGCGCGGCATCCAGCGCCGCTTTGACATCTCTGCCGGCCAACGCTTCGCTGACGGCGATCCCCAAGCGGTCGCCCATGCGCTTCCATTCGACGATCCGCGGCCGATAGTCCGGGTTCGCCTGATCCATGCTCTTGACCGTGACATCGATCCAACCGGGATAGTTGTATTTGTTTTTAAAGCTTTCGTCTTCCCATACCGATTTTCTCGTGACGTCGCCGCGCAGCCCGTTGAGCGCCGTTTTGAGCTGAACCTCTTTGCTTGTCGCCCAAGCGATGAATTTGAACGCGGCATCGATATGTTTGGAATTTTTCGGAATGACAAGACCTGCCGTATATACGCTCGGGGAAGAACCCGCCGGCCCGCTGGGCACCATCGCATATCCGATTTTGCCGACCACTTTGGAATTTTCCGGGCTTTCCAGTCTCGGGGCGAAGTTCGTCGCATCGATCGCCATCGCCACGGTGCCTTGTTGCAAGGCCAGCTGAACTTGGTCCCAACTGAAGTTCGCTCCTCCGGGAGGCCCGTAGTTCTTGACGAGATCCGCATACACTTCGGTCGCCTTGATCGCTTCGGGGCTATTGATGTCGGGCTTTCCGTCTTTCAGCCATTTGCCTCCGAAAGCGTTGTAGAATCCCGCCCATACGTAAATGTTCATTCCTTCCCCGCGCATGCCGCGAAGGGCGATTCCGTACTTGCCGTCTTTCGTGAGCTTTTTCGCATCCGCAATCAGTTCGTCGAAGGTGGACGGAGGATTGGCGATTCCGGCTGCCTGAAACATCTCTTTGTTGTACATCAGCATCGTGCTTTCGCCGTAAAACGGCAGCCCGTACGTTTTATTGTCGTTTTTGAAGGCGTTATAGAAACCGCTTAAAAAATCGGACGATTGAACGGTCGCTTCGTTTTGGCTGATCAGATCGTCCAAGGGAGCCAGCCAATCGGCCTTCGAATATTGCGCGGTAAACATCATGTCCATCATGATCACGTCGTACTGGCCGGAATTGGAAGCCAGCGCGAGCTCCGTCTTCGAATGCAGCTCTTCTTGCGGCAGAATGTCGAATTTCACTTTGATTCCGGTTTGCTTCTCGAACTCCGGCAGCATGGCCTGAATGGCATCGACGGCGGTATGCTGCTGCATCGCTGCGGTAATCTCAACCGTCTCTTTCGGTTCGGCCGCCGGACTCGACGCCCCGCCGCCCGCACTGCTGTCCGCGCTGCCGCTCGGGCTGCCGCCGTTTCCGCTGTTGCCGGAAGAACACGCCGTAAGCGCCAACGTGAGTGCGATTAGACTTGCCAGAATAGCCGATACGCTTTTTCTCCACAACCTGGGCATACATGAACCTCCCTTTAGATTTGACCATCGTCAAATGAAGTGCTTGCCGACTTTGCTTGCCATCCTCCGGACGCTTCCGAACCACCCCCTTCAAAAAATCCGGATATTACAGCTCAACCACTTGGATTTGCGGCACAAATTGTTCGACTTCGGTTCGGTTCACATGTCCGGCTACCGGATAAAGCGCATTCGACGCGGCGGCAGCCGTTCCCCAAATTACGGACTCGATCAAGCCGGATTCATCCGTTCTTCCGTGTTGGTCCAGGTAGTAGGCAATGCCGGCCACCAGCGCGTCTCCGCATCCTACCGTATTCACGGGTCGAATAGCCGGCGGGGTCACTTTCCATGCCTTGTTCCGCGTGACCAGAATGGAACCTTCGCTGTCCAAAGAGACGAGCACCATCTCGACCCCCCGGCGATGCAAATAGCGCGCCGCGGAGATCACTTCGGTCGGGCTTTGGGCGTCATGGCCGACCAGTTCCTTCAGCTCGTCCCGATTGGGCTTGCACAGAAAGGGAGCCCCTTCGATGCCCGCTGACAAAGCTTGTCCGCTCGTATCCAGAATGGTGATCGGTCCTGCCCGTTTCACTGCGGCAAGGAGCTCGGCATAAGCGTGAACGGGCAAATCCCGCGGCAAGCTTCCGGAGAAGGAGACGACTTTGCTGTTCGCGGCCAACCCGATCATTTGATTTTGGAGCGCCAGCCATTCGGCGGGCTGGATTTGAGGACCGGGCTCCAAAATTTCGGTTTGCGTTCCGCGGACGCGATCGATCAAGTTCAGGGCGATACGGGTCTGGTCCTCGATCCATACCGGAACGCTACGGATTCCACGTTCCGTGAGCTGACGGTGGATGAAGCTTCCGTTTTCTCCCCCCAGGAAACAACAGGCGGTGACGTCCGATCCCAGCAGCTTGGCCACTTTGGCGACATTATTTCCTTTGCCTCCTGGTTGCGCTTTCACGGCGGCCACCCGATTGACGCGATTGGTTTCGAAGTTGTCCAGCAAATACACTTTGTCGATTGCCGCGTTTAAAGTGACGGTCGTAATCATGAGTCCTCCTGGTCCGACGGCGGGGCCGCCTCCAAACCGAGCATGTTTTGTTCTGAAATGTTTTATTTAAATTATGATTAATTCCGTTTAAATAATATTATCTTATTTTTGAGAAGTCAATAATAACTTTTCAAAAATAATGCATCCAGCGACATTATTCGACGACATTATTCGACGCAAACGGAGAGCGGCATCCGGACGAAGCCGATCCGGCGATCATTGCGAGCGCCGCATGGCAAGTACGCGCTGCATGCGGCGAGCAACGCCCAATGGTTCTTCTCCGACCGCATGCCGGCGGAAGCGCAGAGCACGCCCCATTTTGCGCCGGATGTGCCGTACGAGAACCTGATCCACCGAGCAGGCGAGGGAGGACCGTCTCCCTATGCCTCCGGCGACTTCTTCGGCCACCGCTCCGTATATGGCGGCGCCATGACGCTATGGTGGGATGCGATGATGGGCCGGACCGACGACCCGTACATTTTGCTGTGGGATCTGGACGCCACCGATTGCCTTGGCGGATGCGGCCCGGGCGTGCGGCACAAGCTGATCTATAACCCCCACGCCGAGGAGCGGACGGTCCGCATCGAGCTGGCGGGCGGCAGGACGTACCGTATCGAGGATGTAGGCGCGCACACGCCGCTGTTCGATGCCGCGAGCGGGTCCGCTGCCGTCCGCGTTCCCGCGGGCGAAGGCTTTGTGCTGAAACTGGAGATGAGAACGTGAACGTATACGTCGGGATCGGCGTGGCCATGGCGTCGACGGAGGATTTTCGCGGCGTTCGGCGGCACGGCATGATTTTTGGCCCGGACAACAAGGACGTCGTCCTTTTCCCGGAGAAAGTAAACGGCAAATATTACGCGCTGCACCGCCCGACCGTCAAGAGCGTCGGAAGTTCGGAAATTTGGATTGCGGAATCCGACAACTTGCGGTATTGGGGCAACCACCGGCATCTGGCCGGTCTGCGCGAGGGCAAGTGGGACAGCGGGCGGATCGGCGGCGGAGCCGTGCCGTTCCGGACGGAACGGGGCTGGCTGGAGCTGTACCACGGCGCGACACGGGAGCACCGCTACTGCATGGGAGCGCTGCTGCTCGACGCGGGCGATCCGGCGAAAGTGATCGCCCGCTCGCCGCAGCCGATACTGGAGCCGGAAGCGGGTTGCGAGACCCGGGGATTTTTCGGCGGCGTCGTGTTTTCCTGCGGCGCGCTGGTCGACGGGGACACGGTGCGGCTCTATTACGGGGCGGCGGATACGTCCATGGCGTGCGCGAGACTGAGCGTTCGGGAGATTCTGGACAGCCTCGAATACGTTTGAGGTTGATGCGAAGGCCGCGGGGGAACGGGCTTGTCCCCGGATTCGGCCGCTGAGCAGGGATATGGCCGGTTGATTCGGGGTCCGGCGCATTTTGGGAGTAGGCTGGGCGCCCGGGAAAGTGCTATTCTTGTGAGGAGGGAAAGTTTTTCGCCGTTCGGCAGGAAAAGAGGGAATTTCGTGCGCATCGGTCAAGACCTGCGAAGCTTTGTTCGGATCCGGGGAGCGCTGCCGCTTCTGTGCGCGCTGATCGCGTACGGCGTCGGCACCGGCATGCTGGCCCCGATGAACGCGATCTATCTGCGCGATTCCATCGGCCTGGGCAAAGGGCAGATCGCCGCGGTATTCGCGGTGTCGCTGCTGCTTAACATGGGGCTGACGCTGGCGACAGGACTGTCCAGCGACCGGATGCGGCGCCGCAAAGCGCTTCCGCTGTCCGCCATCGTCGTCTGCCTCTGCGGGCTGCTTCTGTATATGCGCGCCGCTTCTTATCCGCAGGCGATGGCCGGCATGTGCCTGGCCGTTGCGCCGTCGGGGCTGATCATGGGCCAGCTGTTCGCGATGGCCCGCAGCCGGTTCGCCCGGTCGGGCGAGGCGATCACCGAGATCGCGCTGATCTGGCTGCGCGCCGGCTACAGCATCGGATTTTTCCTCGGCCTGCTGCTGGGGGCCAACGTCTATTTGTGGGCGTCCTTCCGCGGCGTTCTGTGGGGCAACTCGCTCGGTTACGCTTGTCTCGGCGTCCTGCTGCTTTTTTTTCGGGAAGAGGCGAACGACGCCGCATCGGCTCCGCAGAAGGGGAGCGGCGAGCCGTTTTCCGGCGCCATGCTGCTGGCGCTTCTGCTGCTGTGCTGCGCGGACGCGGTCCGCGGCCTGTACTTGCCGCTCGTCGTGCGCGGAACGTTCGGCCGGCCGGAGATCATGTCCTACCTGTGGAGCTTCCAGGCGGTGTTCGAGCTGGCGTTCATGACCGCCACCGGCTACGCCGCCGCCCGGTTCGGCAGCCGGAAGGTCATTTGGGCCGGCAGCGTGGCCGGGTTGGCCGTTTATGCGCTTTACGCCTTAAGCGCGTCGCTCCCGTTGTACTATGTCGCGCAGCCGGTGCACTCGTTCTACGTCTCGATTCTGTACGGCGTCGCGATGGGTTACGTGCAGCGGATGTTCATCCATCGGACGGGGTTCGGCGCCAGCCTGTACGTGCTCATGACGCAGACCGCTTCGCTCGTCGGCTACCTGCTGCCGCTCGTGATCGAGGGAACGAGCCATGTCATTTTCGTCATCCCGGCAGGGCTGACGGCCGTCTCGCTCCTTCTTTCCGGCGCCGTCATCCGGCGCGCCGCCCGGTCGGATCGGGCTGCCGCCGGGCTCAAAGCCTAACGGCCATCCCTCGTGTCCTCAATTCCCCGCATTTTAATAGTCAAATTATGTCTCTATGCTACGTATAATGATTTTGGAAAGTGAAAACCCTTCCATTTTGACTGCCTGGCATTTATGCACCTATATGTAAATTTATATTACAAAAAACCGCCAAACCAAATTTTATGTAGCATATATAACATAAATATAACGTAAAAGTTGGCGAATTTATTGCATTTCGGTTGAAGGAGGGATTTTATGCGCCAAAGGCTCGCTTTGGCCAAAGTTTGTGCGGGCATGGTGGCGTTTCTGCTGCTCATCGCGGCCTGCAGTCCGGCTCCCAAAGAAGCGGCCCAAAGCGAAAGCCCGCCGCTTTCATCGCCCGCAGCCGGCAGCAGCGGCAGCAGCGCCGGAACCGGCGCTGGGACGGTGGACTTGAACGGCCTGGATTGGAACAAAACCGACGACCCCGGCCTGAAGGGCGAGCCGCTCACCATTCTTGTCGCCGACAACGACGGATCGCTCGCGAAACTGCTGGGCAAGTTCACGGAGGACACCGACATCAAGCTGAACGTCCTGGGCGTCGACTATAACTCCCTCTATCCGAAAATCACGACGGCGGCGCTGTCCAACTCGTCGGACATCGACCTGGTCGAAGTGGACACGATCTGGGCCGGCCAATTTCTCGAAGGGAACATCGTCGAAGATTTGACAACGGTCGTTCCGGCCGACTACCAGGCCCGTTTCACCAAATCGTCGCTCAGCTCGGTCATGTACAACAACCGGCTGGCGGCGATGCCGTATTACTCCAGCACGAAGCACTTCTACTGGAACAACAAGCTGCTCAAGGACGCGGGGTACGACGCTCCGCCCAAGACCTGGACGGAATTCCGCGAAATGTCCAAGGCGCTGACCCGCAAAGGCGTATACGCTTCCGGCTGGTCCTGGAAACAGGCGGAAGGCCTGATGTGCGATTTCGTCGGCATGGTGTATTCGTTCGGCGGCAATTTCTTCAACGGCGACGGCACGCTGAACGTCAACAGCGACGGCGCGGTCAAGGCGCTGCAGTACATGGTCGATCTGCTGCAGACCGACAAAACCGTCGATCCCGCCAGCCTGCAGTGGAGCGAAGACGATGTGAGAAAAGCGTTCGCCGCCGGGAAAATCGCGATGATGTCCAACTGGGAAGGCATTTATCCGAAAATGAACGACCCGGCCGAGTCCCAGGTGGTCAATCAGACGGACGTCGGGCTGCTGCCGGGCGAAGGCGATGTCGTCTCGGCTGCGGTGACCGGCTCCGAAGGAATCGGCATCATGAAGTCCAGCAAGCACAAGCAAGCCGCGCTGGCTTTCCTGAAGTGGATGAGCTCCCGCGCCTTCCAGGAACCGAACCTGCTGGAGCGCGGTACGTACCCTGCGCTGCAGGAGCTTTACGACGACCCGAAAGTGGTTGAAGCCGACAAGACCGGGACGATCCAGAAAATCATGAAGCAGTTCGATTACGGCCGGAACCGTCCGAACGGACCCGGTTACGTGGAATGGTCAGACATTCTGACCGCGGAAATCTTCAAAGCGCTGACCCTCGCCAAAAAGCCGAAGGACGCGCTTGACGACGCGGCGAAAGGAATCGAGCAAGCGATCGCCAAAGCGAAATAATCCAGATGAAGCAATCCCGTAGGGTGCCCAATTTCAAGCGAATCCGGATGGGGGGCGGCAAGATGGCAAAACCCGCGTCCGGAGCGGCCCGCAAGGTGCTGCGGTTATCGCCCGGACGCCGCAAAGACTGGATGCTGGCCGCTCTGCTGCTGTTGCCTACCGTATATATTTTGGCGAGAACGTTTGTTTATCCCATCTTTCAATCGCTCGTGTGGAGCTTCTACAAGTACAATCTGATGGACGGCTCGGTCGTTGCGTTTATCGGCTTGCGCAATTATGCCGGCATTTTCCGGCTTCCCGACTTTTGGGCGGCAATGGGAAGCACGGCTTATTTCACCGTATTTACGGTCGGAGCGGAGCTCTCGCTCGGCTTTTTCAGCGCCTTGCTGCTGAATCAGGCATTTCGCGGCCAGCTTCTGTTCCGGGGAATGATCATCATCCCGTGGGCGATGCTGACGCTGGTCAACGGGCTGATGTGGAACTGGATTTATCAGCCGGGGTACGGTGCCTTGACGATCCTGCTGCACCAGTTGGGGCTGCTGGGCGCGGATTCGAATCCGGTCTGGCTGACCAGCCCTTTCCGGATCGTCACGTTCGCCGCCATCGCCGACATCTGGAAAATGACGCCGTACATGACGCTGCTGCTGCTGGCGGGGCTGCAATCCATTTCTTCCTCCCTGTATGAAGCTTCCGTCATCGACGGCGCCGGGTTTTGGCAGAAAATTCGGCACATTACGATCCCGCAGCTGATGCCGGCGATTCTGGTGGCCGTCGTGCTGCGGATTCTCGGCGCGTTCCGGGTATACGACATTCTCACCGTCTTCACCAACAACCCGACTTCGTCGGTCTCCTTCCTGACCTACAACTATGCGTTCCGTTACTTCTATCTCGGCAGAGCGTCGGCGATGGCGTGGATCTCGACCCTGTTTATACTGGCCCTGATTGTGATGTATTTTCGCTTGCTGAAGAAAAATGCGGAGCAAGTTTAAAGAGGAGGGAGAACGATCGCGAATCCATTGGGAACCGAAACAGGCGCCGCAGCCGGCGTGACGCGCCACAAGGCCAGCCTTCGGTCCAGGTGGTTTACGGCGGCCGGCCGGGATCTGATTCCGCCGTTTTATCTGTGGATCGGGCTCGTCCTGCTGACGCTGTTTACGCTGGCTCCGTTCGCCTATTTGTTGCTGACGTCGATCAGCCCGCCGATCGAACTGCTGAGTGGACGGCTGATTCCCCGGTCGCCGACGCTGGGGAATTACGTTCGGCTCTTTACCGGGGCAGCGGCTTCAAGCTTCGTCAGCGCGATACGCAACAGCGTGTCCACCGCGCTGTGGACGACGCTGCTGACGATTGCCGTCGGCGTATTCGCGGCGTATGCCGTGGCGAAAATCCGTTTCCCCTTTCGGAACACGGCGCTGTTCGCGATTCTGGCGATGCAACTGCTGCCCTCGATCAGCATTATCGTTCCGATGTACATCATGATGCGCGAAGGCATTTCGTTCGGCATTCCGTTCACGGGCGTGGAGCTGTTCCGCACCCCGCCGCTGCTCGATTCCACCGCGGGCCTGGTCGTCGCCTATACGACCTTCTCGCTGCCGTTCGCTGTATGGCTGATGGCCGGCTATTTCCAGACGATCTCCCGGGAACTGGAGGATGCCGCATACGTGGACGGCAACGGGCGCCTCGGCGCCCTGTTCCGGGTCGTCATCCCGCTGTCGATGCCGGGGATCGCCGCCACCGCCATCTTCACTCTGCTGAATGCGTGGGACGAATTCATGTTTGCCAGCGCGTTCACGCAAACGGAGCATTCCAAAACGCTGACCGTCGCCATTCGCGAATTTATCGGGAGGTACAGCATCGACTGGGGCCTCATGACCGCCGGAGGAATTGTCTCATCCTTGCCCCCCGTGATCATTTCGCTTTTCCTGTACCGTTATATCGTCGGCGGACTGTCCGCCGGCGGCGTCAAGGAATAAGCGATGCGGTGAAGGGAAAAACGTAGACCGAACCCGGCATCAGGAAGACATCACCGGGCCTCCGTTGACATGGATCGTCTGCCCGGTCACGAACCGGGAATCGTCGGAGGCGAGAAAGACGAAGGCGGGCGCCAGCTCGAACGGCTGCGCCTGGCGGTCCATCGGGTTGTCCGCCAGCGCCGCCTGGTCCGCGGAGAAGCTGGACGGAATGAGCGGCGTCCAGACCAGCTGCTTGATTGTCATTTCTGCCTCCAGTTTATCGGATATCAGCCGCTTTCATTTCCCAGAACTCGATTCCGATGACGTGAATTTCTCCGTTTGATCGCAACTGAATGCCTTTGCTTTCGTCCAAGGAAGGATATACCCTCGCTGTAATACAGGTTTCGTCGCCCGCAAACACTTCAATAGAAGATTGATCGGCGAAAATTCGCAGCTTTAGCGTTTTCTCAGCATCCTCCAGGTTTAATTTGCCGATGACGGGGGACGTGTGCACGCCCGGGAACAAACTCGATTTCGAACGGTCGATAACGATCGTGTTCGTCGCGAAATCCAATCGCAAATCCGTTCGTTCCCGGCCGCAAGCCGAAACAAACAAGGAAACGATCAATTCGCCATTTTCATCGGAAGGCTTCTCGATTTCCATAGCGCACTCGAAGGAGGATGAGAACACCCCCGTATCCCATGGAACCGGCCCAACGCGAAAATCCGCAAAGCTCGCGCTTTTTCCCCTCAACATGTCCAACTCGGGGATCGGCGATATTGCGAGCGCACCATTCGGCTTCAGATCGACGATTCTCGGCAGCGCCAGCGCTCCCGACCAGTCCAAGCGAATCGGGAACCCTTCGCCTCTTCCTTCCGGCATCCAACCGAGCAGAATGCGACGGCCTTTCTGATCGACGAAACCCGTCGATGCGTAGTAGCCTTCCCACCCTCCATAGTCGACGGTGCCGCGCCATGATACTTCCGACAGACCGTCCTCGTTCCACATGCCGGAGACGTATTGAACCGGGCCGCTCGGGGAATAGAACAAGACGGCTCTGTCGCCGAACCGGAACAGATGGGGACACTCCCAAATCGGCTCGTCGCCCCGATGGAAAATACGCTCGAAGCGCCAATCTTCCAAATCTGCTGAATGATAGAGCAGCGCGCATCCTTTGCCTTCGTATATGCCTCCGAGCAGCATTTTCCATTCGTCTTGTTCTTTCCAGACGTAAGGGTCCCTCCATTCCGTGATTTGAAGGTCCCCGTGCACGTCCAGGGTCAGCACGGGATTGAAATCCGGCTTGCGCCAGGTTTGCAAATCCTTTCCTTTGGCGGTCCACTGCTGCGCTCCGGTCGTCGCATTCCGTTCGCCTTGGCCGATGCTCGTATAAAACAGCGTTACCTCTTCGCCGTTCACGACCGAACACCCCGAAAAACAATGATGCTCCCCGAGCTCCCGCGAAGGGGCGAGCGCGACGGGCAGGCGAAGCCAGTTCACCAGATCCGGGCTTTTCGCATGCCCCCAGTGTATGTCCCCCCATTCTGTTCCCGAAGGATTATGCTGATAGAATAAATGATATTCGCCGCCCAGTTGAAAGGGGCCATTAGGGTCGTTCATCCAATTGCGCAACGGCGTAAAGTGATACCTCGGTCTATAGCGATCCATCTTTCATGCTCCTTTCGATCCTTGGCACCTGTATAGGCATAGAAGTCGAAGCACGTTCTGATCAGAACGTCTGATAAAACCGTCTTGCGCTTTCTTTCTCTGCAAGCGGCAGTCGCAGTGCAACCGGCAGCATCTCGGGAAATGACTTGTGCGGCTCCCGCTGGTACCAGTACGCCACAGAAGAATAGTCGTTGGACTGGGCGTTCCCGTGGCCATGCTCTATGCTGAAGCGAATGGAGCGTCTGAAAATGATCGGGTCGACGATGTGCACTCCAAATAATGTACGGCTTTCGACGAGAGCTCCCCGATCGAATCGCAGGCCGGTTTCTGAAATTCCATTTCCGCGATCAGATTGCCGGCTTCCTCGCTGCCCAGCATCGCTTCGTTGTCTTTCGCCTGACTGACCAGCACGTATAATATTCGTTCCTTGAGATGAGCGGGAGACGGATGCTTATCGTGCACCAACTGGCCAATAAACTCCCCAGCGCTTCCGCCGCCATCTTCCGATCCAGTTGCTTGACTGCGGTTTACGATTTTCGATTCGGACGGAAATGTCCGCAAGACGGGCTTCATCGGGTCGTAAGCGATTTCAAAGTATACGATAGACGCGAGAATCGGATCGATGCCGTCCAAATAAAAAGTAACGTAAGAGCCGATCGTGTCCGTTACTTCCTGGAACCACGCCTTAAAGCTGAATGGTGCTCACGCCCAGATCAGGATGCACATTGTACAAATCGATGCCGAAGACAAACTTGGTGCGCTGAATGACGACACGGCCGAGCATCCTTTTCTTCAGAAATATCTGCCTTTCGCAGAGCGACCGAACCACCCTTGCTGTAAATCAAGATCCTCTTACTTTCAATAATTGACCGGCAATCGCGGTGACCCGCTTATAATCTACAATCGTATCGTTTACGGGTCAATCCTCTAATTCCGGACAAATGATCCTCATGCCGGCTACCGGGAATAGACCCTCAAATAGATGTTCTTATTGTCTAACAGCCGACTAGCCGACTTGGCAAGATGACATATCCCCGGCCTTGTGACGGCGTCTGCAAAGACTGAAGATATGGAGTAAAGATATTGAGTAGCGTAGTGCCGATCGGATTTTCGATGGAAATCGGAATTTAGGCGGCGACGGTACGATAAATTTATGGTATGATGGGGATATGCGATATTGGAAAAGAAAGGATTTCCGAATGAAAGAACATCTGCTCGAACTGCTGGATTACCATTATTGGGCGACGCGCAAAACATTAAGCCGCATCGCGGCGCTGCCCGGCGAGATTTATCGGGAGTCGCTGGTCAGCGTCTTCCCTTCGCTGTCGCACGTGGTGAAGCATTTGCATGACGCGGAGCAAATTTGGTGCGCCCGAATCAGCGAAGGGGCTTACAGCCCCGCCGAAAGCGATCTGAACGATGTCCGGGAGGCGACGGCCGCTTTCGACCGCCTTGAACGGGACATCGGGCGTTTCGCGCGCGCCCAAGATCCGCACAAGGTCATCCGCTATCGCAATTCCAAAGGCGAGGAATACGCCAACAGCCTGTCCGAAATCATATACCATCTGGTCAACCACGGCACCTACCATCGCGGCAATATCACGGCCATGCTCAGGCAGCTCGGGCACCAAGGCGTCGCCACTGACTACATCGTTTATTTGAGAGAAAAGGCGGCCAAGTAGCAGGGGAGAAGCAGATCCGTATCCGGTCCGGCGAAACGGCGACACGGCCCATCGTCATCCGCGGCGACAACGAAGGGGCTGTCCGAGATCGGACAGCCCCTTTAAGGCCGGTCGCCCGACGCAGGCGTGCCGGCACATCGCCGCCAGCGCCGCAGCCGTCTTAACCGCCGTAGTTGAAGCCGGTTTCCTTCAGCGTCAGCGGCTCCCCTTCCCGATGGACGCCGGCGTTGACCACTTCGCCGACGTAGATGAAGTGGTCGCCTTTCTCGATCTTCTCCACCACTTTGCACTCGAAAAACCGCAGCGCGTCGTTGAAAATCGGGCAGCCGGTCTCCTCGGTGCGGAATTCGTATCCGGCCAGCTTGTTGCCTTCCGGCTCCAGGGAACGGAAGAAGGCGGTGGCCATCTCTTTCTGGCCGGACTCCAGCACATTGACGCTGAACACGCCGCTGCCGGCGATCTGCTGCTGCGAGCGGGTTCCCGCCTTGACCGCAACCGCCACCAGCGGCGGCTCGAAGGAAGTCTGGGTTAGCCAGTTGCCTGCAAAGCCGTTGACGCCGCTGTCGTCCTTGGTCCCCACGATGTACAGACCGTAGGTAATGCCGCGCAGAGCCGATTTTTTCGCATTCGCATCCATGAGTCGAGTCGCTCCTTCGAATCGATCGTGTGTATGCTTCTATTATAATCCAAGCGCCCGGTTTCCCCCAAATGTCCTGTCCGCCGATGCCCGCATCATGCGGGCGGCTCGCCTCCATCCCCGCGCTCCTGCGCGGTCCGCAGCCGGACTTTCACCGTTCTCGCGTACTCCGACGGGCTCATGCGGGTCGCTCTCTTGAACGCTCTCGAGAAGTAGTGGACGCTGCTGAACCCGAGCTTCCGCGCAATTTCCGTCACGTTGTCGGCGTTCTCGCGGATCATCACTTTCGCCCGCTCGATCCGCCGCTTCGCGGCGTACGCCATCACCGTCTCGCCGGTCGCCTGCTTGAACAGCTGCTGCAGCCGGGTTTTCGAGATGTGGAACGCCCGGCAGATGTCGTCCAGCGACACCGGGCGGTCCAGCCGCTCGTCCATATACCGGATCACCCGGTCCGCCAGCTCGCGGTTGGCCGATTGCGCCGGAGAGCTCAGCGCCGACGGCTCGGCATCCGCGGCGTCGGGCCCGGCGGCGGCGTCCTCTTTGCGCAGCAGCTGGATCAGAAATGCTTCCAGATAGCACCGCAGCAGCTGCTCGCTGCCGATCGGCGCGTCCGGCCGGCGCACGAGCGGATGGCGGAACGGGAATTCGAACGCGTTCATCCCCTCCTGAACGATCCGCGCCAGCAGCTGGTGCTCCGCCGGATTCAAGCGGCAAACGCGGCCGCAGAACCGCTGCATCGCCTTCGATCGGCATTCGAAAGTCATGACGATCAGGTTCGGCGCTTTGCCCCGCGCGGCGCGGAACCGATGGTATTCGTTCGGGCGGTGGAAAATGATCATGCCTTGCGTCAGCACGTGCCGGGCATCGTCCGCCATCACTTCGATTTCGCCCCGGTCCACGTACAGAAACTCCCAGAAGTCGTGCCGCTCGCCCGGGAAAACGTAATCCGTCCCGTACTCGAAATAGTACATCGTTATGATTTTGGGGATTGCGATCGTCTGCTCCAGAACCGTCCGCCGGAGCCGATCCAGCGCCGTTTGCCCGTCGGTCATCGTCTCGATCTCCCCCATCTTTCGCTTGACCGGATGCGCTTTTACGCCTATCTTAGCACACCGCCGGATGCGCATAGAAGACAAAAAAAGCGGCCGATAAGGCAAAGATGAGCGGCAAAGGCTTGATTATACTAAAAGCATGCAGCGAGCATTCATCCTGGGGAGGGGCATGGACATGAAGCTTGGCGTCATCGGATACGGTTCGCGCATCCGAACCGTCATCGGGGAAATGATGAAGCTGGAACCGTCTTGCCGGGTCGTATCGATCGTGGACATCCGAAAAGCGGAAATGACAGCGGAGAGGCGGAAATTCGATTTGGACGACAGCACGCGGTTTTACGATACGCCGGAGGAGATGCTGGAAGCGGGCGGGCTGGACGGCATCCTGATCGGCACCCGCTGCTCGCTCCATACGGAGATGGCGCTGCGCGTCATGCCGGCCGGCATTCCGATCTATCTGGAGAAGCCGGTGTCCACCACGATGCCCGATCTGCTTCGGCTGAAGACGGGCTTCGAGCGGCACCGCACGCCGGTCGTCGTGTCGTTCCCGCTGCGGGTCACCTCGATCGTCCGCCTGGTCAAAGAAATCGTCGATTCCGGCAAAATCGGACGGATCGAGCACGCGCAGGCCGTGACCAACGTTCCGTACGGCGGCGACTATTTTCAGAGTTGGTACCGGGACGAGAACGAAACCGGCGGCCTGTTCCTGCAGAAAGCGACGCACGATTTCGATTATATCGGCTACGTGCTCGGGCAACAGCCGACGACGGTGGCGGCGATGACCTCCAAGCAGATTTTCAAAGGAACGAAGCCTGCCGGATTGAAATGCGTCGATTGCGGCGAGAACCGCACCTGCCAGGACAGCATTCTGCTGACGAAAAATCCGAAATGGGAGTACTGCTGCTACGCGGAGGATACCGGCAACGAGGACTCCGGCAGCGTGCTGATCCGGTACGAGAGCGGCATGCACGTCGCTTACTCGCAAAATTTTTTCGTGCGAAGGGATGCCGGCGCCCGCGGCGCCCGGTTCATGGGCTACAAAGGGACGCTCGAATTCGACTTCTTCACCGGGGTCGTCCGCGTCTTCATGCACCACGCGCCGCGGACGGAAACGTACGAGATCAAGCCCGGCGAAGGGCATTTCGGGGGAGATTCGGCGCTGGCCGACAACTTCATCCGGGTGATGCGGGGGGAAGCGGAACCGTTTCCGAATCTGGAAGACGGCCTGCGGAGCGCGCTGCTCTGCCTGAAGGCGAAAGCGTCGGCCGAGACCGGAACCTTCCAGACGGTGGAATGGCGCTAGCCGGCCTCGGCTACAGGATCAGGCCGGCCGCCAGGACGGCGGCGCCGATGGCAGCGACGAACCCTTCGGTTAGGATAAGGGACTTTTTCTGCCATTGAACGGAGACGATGTTGAACAAGCTGTGGAACGGGATCAATAAGAGCACCGTCCAAGGCAGCTTGGCGATGACCAGCGTCGCGCCGATGTGATAGGCGCTGGCGGACACCCGTTCCGCTAAGCCCCAGAGCGGGCTGGCGGTCAGATGGCCTTGCGTCCGCAGCATTTCCTTGGCCTGCATCGCCTTCTCGTCGGTCCGGCCGGCCAAAGAGATCAGGACGATGCCGTTGATCAAGGTAAACAGCACTTCCACCGCCGCCCACCCTTGACCGAGCGAAAGGGCTTGGGAGAAGGAAGCGCCGGTCAGCGTCAGCAGCCCCCAGCGAACGCCCTCCTCCAGCGGGCCCGAGGAGGCGACGAGCATCGTCTGCGCCTTGTTCCGCGTCGTCAGCCGCATACCCAGTGCGCCGACCGGCCCTCTCAGTATCAGGGCGGCGAGCCAGCCGAGCGCGCCGATCCCGAACGCTCCCCAGCGGATCGGCTGGCCGACGGCGTGGAAGACGAGCCCGTACAAGACCGGGACCGCCATATAGAAGGGCAAAGCGTAGACGCTTCTGGATACCGCTTGGCTGTAAAGTCCGTTCAGGGAAGCGTTCGTTTCCTGCGTTTGTTCGCTTTTCATGACGGGGGACGCTCTCCTTTCGAATGTTCCGGCGGCTGCGCCGGTTCCTGCCCAACCGGGGGCCGTTCGCGGCGCGGCGCGTTCAGGCGAGCGGCTCGATCCGCACTTCTGCGATCAGCCGCTCGACGTCCTCGCGCCGGACTTCGCCCGTTCCCGGGCTCAGCGCGTTCGCGGCGGCCGCAGCGGCGGCCAGCGCCAGCCGCTCTTCGATCGGCAGGCCGTCGGCTTCGGCCGCGGCCATGCCGGCGACGAAGGCGTCTCCGCTGCCGACGGCGTTGACCGCCCGCACGCGGGGCGCGGCCACGCGCAGCCTTCGCCCTTCGTGGGCGCAGACGGCGCCGGCCGCGCCGAGCGTGACGACGGCGGTGCGGACGCCCGCGCGTTCCGCTTCGTCCAGGAAGCGCGCGATGTCGGCCGGGGCGGGCTCCCGGTCCAGGCCGAGCAGCGCCTTCAGCTCGTCCGCGTTCGGCTTGACGAGCGCCGGCGCGGCGGCCAGCCCTTCGCGCAGGGCGGCGCCGCTCGCATCGAGGTAAGGCACGGCCCCATGCTCGCGGGCGATCCGGACGAGCCGGGCGTAGCCGTCCGGCGGAACCCCTTTCGGCAGGCTGCCGGAGAAGACGATGACGGCGGAGGAAGCCGCCAGCTCGGCGATGCGCCGCTCCATGCGGCGCCAATCGTCGTCCGACACGTCCGGTCCCTCTTCGAGAATTTCCGTCGAGATCGGGACGGGGCCGCTGTCGTCGACGATGTTGAGGCAGATGCGCGACTCGCCGTCCACCGGCACGAACGCGTGGGCCAGGCCGATCGCGTCCAGCCGCTCCTCGATCCACGCGCCGTTCGCGCCCCCGGCGAAGCCGGTCGCGGTGACGCGGCGGCCGAGCGCGTGGATGACGCGGGCGACGTTCAGCCCTTTGCCGCCGGGCGTGGAGGAGGCGTTGGCCGAGCGGAACACGCCGCCGGCCGCGAAGCCGCGGATGGCGTAGCGCTTGTCGACGGAGGCGTTCAGCGTGACGGTCGTGATCATGCAGGGCTTCATGCGCGGCTTGCGTCAGCGGCACAGCGCCGCGCGGCCGGCGCTGCCAAGCAGCCGCATCTTGTCCATCGCCGCCCGCTTCAACGCCTGCTTGGCCGGGATCATGTATTTGCGCGGGTCGTTCTCGTCCGGATTCGCCCGGAACACTTCCTTGATCGCGTCGGTGAACACGATGCGCAGCTCGGTGGCGACGTTCATCTTCGCCATGCCGAGCGACACGCAGCGGCGGACCTGATCGTCGGGGATGCCGGAGCCGCCGTGCAGCACGAGCGGCACCGATACGGCTTGGGCGATCTTCTCGATGCGGGCGAAATCGATGTTCGGCTCGCCCTTGTAGATGCCGTGCGCCGTGCCGATCGCGGGGGCCAGCGTCGGAACGCCGGTCTCCTCGACGAAGCGGCGGCACTCCTCCGGGTCGGCGAGCGTCCGCTCGTGGTCGGCCACCGACAGGTCGTCCTCGACGCCGCCGACGCGGCCGAGCTCGGCTTCCACGTTGACGCCCGCCGCCCGCGCCACCTCCACCACCTTCCGTGTGATGCGCGCGTTGTCCGCGTACGGCTCGCTCGAGGCGTCGATCATGACCGACGTGTAGCCGGCCCGGATGCAGCGGACGATCAGATCGAAATCGCCGCAGTGGTCGAGGTGCAGCGCCATCGGCACGCCGGTCTGCCGGGCCGCCACTTCCGCCGCCGCGGCGATGTATTCCGGGCCGAGATGCCGGACGGTGCCGACGGTCGACTGCAGAATGACCGGGGACTCCGTCTCCGCCGCCGCTTCGGCGACGGCCTGCAGCATCTCCAGCGTATGGACGTTGAAAGCGCCGATGGCGAAGCCGTTGGCTCTGGCGATCTGCAGCATCGGCGTCGATGAGACGAGGGACATGGACGTTCAACCTCCCGACAAGTTCGCTCGTTGCAAGGCGTACAGCGCGCTGCCGACGACGCCGGCGTCTTCGATCCGCCGCGCCCGGACGAGCCGGAGCCGCTTGCGGTAATCGGCCATCAGATCTTCCTCCAGCCGCCGGCGCGCCGGACCGAGCAGCCAGTCGCCGGCCAGCGCCGCGCCGCCCCCGACGACGATGACGTCGGGGCTGAACAGCGTCGCCGCGATCGCCAGTCCCCGTCCGAGCCAGTCGCCGGTACGGCGCATGACGTCCGCGCAGAGCGGATCGCCGCGCCGCGCGCCTTCGGACACGTGCGCCGCCGTCAGCCGCTCCCAGTCACCGTCCGGGCAGAGCGCCCGCAGCGCGCTGTCGCGGCCGGCCTTGAGCTGGTCGACCGCTTGCCGGACGATGCCGGTCGCCGAAGCGGCCGTTTCCAGGCAGCCGGTCAGCCCGCAGCCGCAAGCGTACGGGATGTCGGGGAACCGGATGTGCCCGAGTTCCCCGGCCATGAAGCCGCCGCCGTAATAGAGGCGGCCGCCCTCGACGACGGCGCAGGCGAGGCCGGTGCCGACCGTCACGCCGAGGACGTGCCGCTCCCCGGCGGCCGCGCCGCGCAAATATTCGCCGTAGACGTACATGCGCACGTCGTTGTCGGCGCAGACCGGCAGGCCGACGGCGGCGCCGAGCCGCTCGGCCAGCGGGACGTTCCGCCAGCCCAGGTTGCCGGCGAACAGGGTCACGCCCCGCTCGGGGTCGACCAGCCCCGGGGTGCCGACGCCGACAGCGGCGACGCGCGCCGCCGCATCGCCAAGGCGGCCGACGACTTCCCGCACCATGGCGGCGATGCGGCCGATCACCGCTTCCGGCCCTTGGCGGGCGTCGGTCGGCCGCTTGAGGACGGCGGCGACTTCGCCGTCTTCCGTCACGGCGCCGCATACGATGTTCGTGCCGCCTACGTCGACCCCGATCCCGATCCGTTCTATGCGGTTTCGCTTCACGTCGCGCAACTCCTTTTACGAAAGCCGGGTTTCCTCCACGTTCTGCGAAACGCCGGAATCCCCCGGGCTTTCCGGATAATAGAGCCGGATTTTGCGCTTGCGGAGCTCGCCGGCGAATGCGCGGTCCGGCGGGGCGTCGGTGACGCAGGCGTGCAGCGCGTCCAGCGGCGCGATGCCGAACAGCGAGGATTTGCCGACCTTCGTATGGTCGAACACCGCGATCGTCTGCGCCGAGCGCCGCATCAGCGCCCGGTCGATCTCCGCTTCCAGCTCGGAATAGGTCGTCAGGCCGCCGCTTAAGCTGATGCCGTCGATGCCGACGAACATTTTGCCGATATGAAGCCCCTCGACCGACTGCAGCGCCAGCGGCCCGCACAGCTCGAAGCTTTTGCCGCGCAGCACGCCGCCGGTGAGCACGACCTGGATGCCGTCCTGGTCCGCCAGCTCCATCGCGATGTTGACGGCGTTCGTCACGACGGTGATGCCGCGCCTCAGCTTCAGCTCGCGGGCGATCAGAAACGTCGTCGTGCCGCCGGTCAGCCCGACGGCGTCGCCTTCCTCCACCAGAGCCGCCGCCGTCCGGGCGATCGCTTCCTTCTCCGCCCACAGCCGCTGCCTTTTCTCGGCGAAAGAAAACTCCTTGCCGATGCCGGGCGCCTCGAGCCGGGCGCCGCCGATCGTGCGGATCACGTTCTCCGTGCGGGCCAGGTAGTCCAGATCCCGCCTTGCGGTCGCTTCCGAGCAGCCGAACAGGGCGGTGATTTCCTGCAGCGTGATGCGGCCTTCCTTTTTCAGCCTTTGCATAATTTCGTAGCGGCGTCGTTCGCCTTTGGACAGCGCCGGGTCGGTCACGGGACGTTCCCTCCAATGCAGCCGTTCATTTTCCTCAGATCACGACCACTTGCGTCAGGTTGCGGGGAGAATCCGGATCGGCCCCCCGCTTCAGCGCCGTATAGCAGCCCAGGTACTGCGGCAAGGGCAGGTACAGCACGGCCCGCGCCTCGTCCGACAGCGTCCCGCCGCCGGTCTCGAACACGTAGTCGGCGAACGCGGCATCGTCGTCCCGCCGGCCGGTGACCAGCAGAACCGTGGCGCCGTAATCTTTCATTTCCTTCGCCACCCGCAGCTCTTCCTTGCGCGCCGTCTCCGACAGCAGCAGGCAGACGAGGGAGCCGGAACCCGCGATCGACTTCGGGCCGTGGCGGAACTCCAGCGTGCCGTAGCTTTCCGTCCAGACGCCGGACATCTCCTTGATTTTCAGGCAGGCTTCGTTCGCCAATCCGAAATAGGGACCCATTCCGAGATAAATGTAGTTGCCGAACGTATGGCGATCCACGATCGCGCGCGCCAGCTCCTCGGCCCGCGCGACGGTATCCCCGTCGATCCGGGCGGCCTGCTCCAGCTCCGCCAGCGCGCTTTCGTTCCCGGCGGCCAGCGCGGTCGCGGCGATCATCATGAACGTCATGCTGCTGAACGACTTGGTCATGACCGTGCTTCGCTCGGCGCCGATCGGCGACACGAGGCAGTCGGCCATCCGTCCCAGCCGGCTGTCCGGATAGCACGTAATGCCGCACGTCTCCCAGCCCGGGACATCTTTTACCGATTCCAGCGCCAGAACGGCTTCGGACGATTCCCCGGAACGGGACACGACGACGAGCAGCCGCTTGCCCGGGCCTGCGGCGGCATGCTCCCGGAACAGAAAAATTTCCGACGACGGATGGGCCGAAGCCGGTTTGCCCGTCCATTTCCGGTAGACCGAAGCCATCGTCTGCGCTTGGTAGTACGACGAGCCGGAGCCGACGAACACGACTTCGTCGAGATCTTCGCGATTCAGATAGCGGCGGATCCAGTCCCGCCGGCGGCGGACTTCGTCCAGCGCGGCCTGCAGCGCTTCCGGCTGCCCGGCGATTTCACGCAGCGTCCAGGAACGCGGTTCCGTCATGCGATCACCTCACGGTTTCAGTAATGAAATATTAAATCAAAAAAATGAAATAATCAATCATAATTATGAAATATACGAACGGATCAACACGGGAAAATTTCGCTTCAAGCCCGAAGGGGACGTATGGTCGCGGGGCGAAATGAGCGGAACGCGCGGGAGCGGTTCGGTCTGGTCGGGGTTGGCGGGGAGAAAAGGCGCCGGCGCCGCCCGGGACGTGTACTTGCATCCCGGGGACAGGCGCGCGGCGCCTTTTTTTCGCGTTCGGATTACAAGGCGGGGGCTTTGCCGCCGTCGATGTTGACGGCCGTTCCGGTCACGTACGAAGCGGCGTCGGAGACGAGAAACGCGATGACGCGGGCCGCTTCCTCCGCGTCGCCGACGCGCCCGAGCGGAATGCCGTGGCGCGGGTCGGTCGCGAACTGCTCCCACGTCAGCTCGGGTGCGGTCCGCCGCCACATCTTCTCGATCTGGTCGCTGCGGATCAGTCCGATGCACACCGTGTTGACCCGGATCCGGTCGGGACCGAGATCCCGGCTCATCGCTTTCGTCAGCGCCATCCCCGCCGCGCGGCTGACGCTGGTCGGCAGCGACGAAGCGCCCGGCGTCTTGGCGAAGGAAGCGGTGACGTTGACGATCGCGCCGCCGCCGTTCCGGCGCATGTGGGGGACGGCCGCGCGCGAGCAGTGGATGGCGCCGAACAGCTTCAGGTCGAGGTCTTGCCGCCACAGCTCCGTCTCCACGGACTCGAACGCGAAGCCGGCGGACGTCCCGGCATTGTTGACCAGTATGTCGATGCGCCCGAACCGCTCGACCGTCCGCTCGACGGCTCGGCGGCAATCGTCCTCGCGCATGACGTCCGCCTGGATCGTCAGCACGCGGTCACCGCCGCCCGCTTCGGCGATGCGTTCCGCCGCCCGCTGCAGCGGCTCCGGATCGCGCGCGCAAATGGCGACGGACGCGCCTTCGGCGGCAAGCTGCACGGCCGTCGCCAATCCGATGCCTTTGCTTCCCCCGGTAATGAGCGCCGCTTTTCCTTGCAATCCCAAATCCATAACGTCCCTGCTCCTTTCATCGCTTGTCCAGGCAAGCGGGAAACCGGCGGCTTCCCGCATCCCCTCTATTGTATCGCAATCGGAAAGCGCATGCAGGCGCGACCGGCCGAAAAATCCAATCAAAAGCGAATTTTTCACAATGAAAACGCCTTATTTTCCGCTCCCCTCCGCTTGTAAAATGTAAGCGCAACCAATCCAAAGAAAGGGGAATGCGCATGAAAAAGTGGATCGCAGGCATCAGCCTGGCCGTGCTGCTCGCGCTGACGGCTTGCGGCGGCGGAAAGTCGGCCGGGCCGGCATCCTCCGCCCCGTCTTCCGCGCCGTCCTCCGCGGCGGCGCCGGAATCCGCGCCCGCCTCCGGCGGGAGCGGCGGCAAAGTGACGCTGCAACTGTGGCACATCGAAACCGGCCAGCGGCAGAAAATTTTGGAGGAAACGGCTGCCCGGTTCATGCAAGACCACCCGAACGTCGAAGTCAAAATGGTGCAGACGCCGAACGACCAATACAAGCAGAAGCTGTCGGTGGCCATGGGCGGAGGCACGCCGCCGGACGTCTTTCACTCGTGGGGAGGCGGCTGGCTGAAGCAGTTCGCCGACGAAGGGCAAGTGCTCGAACTGACCGGCCAAATCGACGAGAGCGGCTACTTGCCGGCCGGCATGAGCGTCGCCAAGTTCGACGGCAAAGTTTACGGCGTGCCGCAGGCGATGTCGATCGTGCCGGTGTTTTACAACAAGGAGATTTTCGCCAAATACAAGCTGGAGCCGCCGCAGACGTACGACGAGCTGCTGAACATCGTCGACACGCTGGTTAAGAACGGAATCATCCCGTTCGCCCTGGCGAACAAGACGAAATGGCCCGGCGCGTTCTATCTGATGTACTTCGCGGAGCGGCTGGCCGGACCGGATATTTTCAACGAAGCGTTCGGCAGGACGGGCCGCACATTCGACGATCCGGCCTACGTCCAAGCGGGGCGGATGATCCAGGACCTGGTGAAGCGCAAGGCGTTCAATCCCGGCTTCAACGGCCTGACTTACGACACCGGCCAATCCCGCCAGCTCATGTATACCGGCAAGGCCGCCATGGAGATCCAGACGAGCGGCTACATCAACAACGTCCGCTCCGAATCGCCCGATTTTATCGACAAGCTCGGCATGTTTCCGTTCCCGGCCGTCGAAGGCGGGAAAGGGAGCATCCACAACCTGGTCGGCGGCGTCTCCCCGACGTTCTCCGTGTCGGCGAAATCGGCGCATCCGCAAGAAGCGGTGGAGCTGGTGAAGGCGCTCACTTCCAAGGAAGTCGGCCAGCGGCTGGCCGACGAAGCGAGCACGATCTCGGCGGCGCAGGGCGTTCAGTACAACGACCCGCTCGCCCGCCAGCTGAACGAGCTGCTGTCGCAAGCGGAATTCATGCAGACGTTCTACGATCAGACGCTGCCGCCGGAACTGGCGGAACTGCACAAAGATACGACGCAGGAACTGTTCGGCCTGTCGATGACGCCGGAAGAAGCGGCAAAAGCGATGGAGGCGAAAGCCAAGGAAGTGCTGAAGTAACCGGCATCCGGGCGCCGGTCTGCGCTAACGGATCAAGGGGGCGGCCGGCCTCCCTGTTTCCGCCGGCGCCCCGGATACGGGAAAGGAGGCGACAGGCTCTATGGGCGCAGGAGTGCGCGCGGAAGCGCCGCGCCGCAAGCCGAAGCAAGAGAGACGGTGGGACCTGCTGTGGTTTGTCGGCCCCGCGCTGCTGATTTACGGGCTGTACACGGTGTACCCGATCTTCTCCACCCTGTACTACAGCCTGTTCCAATGGAGCGGCATATCGGAAAACAAAGCGTTCGTCGGCCTTGCCAACTATGCCGCGCTGCTCGCCGACGCGGTCTTCTGGCGGACGCTCGGCAACAATCTCATTCTCGTGTTCGCCTCGGTGTTCACGCAAATTCCGCTCGGCCTCGTCATGGCGCTGCTTCTGTTTGCGCCGATCCGCGGCATCCGTCTGCTGCGAACCGTCTATTTCCTGCCGATGCTGATGTCGACTGTGGCGCTGGGGATTCTGTGGACGTATATTTACGACCCGACGACCGGCGTCCTGAACGGATTTCTCGCCGGCATCGGCCTCGAGCGGTGGCAGCGGGCGTGGCTGGGCGAGCCGGCGACGGCGTTCGCGTCCGTCATCGCGACGATTGCGTGGCAGTTCGCGCCGTTCTATATGATCTTGCTTCGCGCCGCAATCATCGGCATTCCGGCGGAAATCTACGAATCGGCGAGAATCGACGGCTGCTCCGGCTGGAACCGGTTCCGGCGGATCACGCTGCCGCTGATCCTGCCGACAATCATCACTTCCGCGGTGCTGTCCGTCATCGGATCGCTGAAATATTTCGATCTGATCTACGTCATGACGGAAGGCGGACCGGGACATAGCACGGAACTGATGGCGACGAATATGTACAAGCAGGCGTTTGTGCAATTCAATATGGGTTACGCCAGCACCATCGCGGTCGCGATGTTCGCCATCGCTTTCATCGCGGCGGCGGCCATTCTCGCGACCGACCGAAGCCGCCGGGGCGCCGCTTCCTAAAGCGAAAGGAGGAGAGGAAGATGGCCCGGGCCGTCCGCATCGTCTTGCTGTATGCGCTGGCGATTCTGCTGCTTATCTTCACCGGCTATCCGTTCCTGTATATGTTCTCGGTCTCGCTGCAGTCGCAGGCCGACTTTTTCCAACACCCGACCTCGATCTTGACGCGCTTCGATCCGGCCAACTACAGGCTCGTGTTCGAACTCGGGATCGACCGCTATTTCGGCAACAGCCTTCTCGTCGCCGCCGTGGCCGTGCCGGCCACCGTCGTGCTGTCGGCGATGGTCAGCTATCCGGTCGTCCGCGCCCGGTTCCGGCTGAGCCGGCCGCTGTTTCTGCTGTTTCTGGCGGGCATGATGATCCCGGTCCACACGACGCTCATTCCCGTCTACGTGCTGTCGCAGAAGTTGGGGCTGTACGATACGATCGGCGCGCTGATCGGGCCGTATATCGCGTTCAACCTGCCGGTCTCGGTCGTCGTGATCTCGCAGTTCATGAACGGGCTGCCGGCGGAGCTGGACGAAGCGGCCAGAATCGACGGGGCGTCGCGGTCGCGGCTGTTCTGGAGCATTCTGCTCCCGCTGCTGACGCCGGCGGTCGCGACGATCGGCATCTACGATTTCATTCACATCTGGAACGAATTCGTGTTCGGGCTCGTGCTGCTGACGACGCCGGAGCGGATGACGCTTCCGCTCGGCTTGCGGGCCTTCTACGGCGAATTCATGGTCAACGTGCCGGGAATTATGGCGGCGCTGACGCTGGGCACGCTGCCGCTCCTGATCGCCTATTTCGCCGCGCAGGAGAAAGTCGTCGCCGGTCTGGCGGCCGGCGCGGTGAAAGGGTAAGATCAAGGTAGGCCGGCTGGCCGAGGGAGAGACGGAAGGAAGGGTCCGCATTGTTCCTGGGCAGGGTAATCTCCGGTCTGAAACGGACAAGGGTGCAGATTCTGCTCGTCTACCTGATCGGCATGGCGATTTTGTCGGCCGCCGCGGGACTGGCCTACCAGATGACTTCGGAGCTGTACATCCGCAATACGAAAAGGCATCTGACGGAGACGGCCAACCAGGCGAGCACGCGGGTCGAAGCGGTGCTTGCCCAGCTCGATCCGATCAGCATGCTGCTCGTCATGGACGAACGGGTGCAGTCGCTGATGTACCGGGCGAAGCAGGGCGCAAGCCTGTCGGTGGAGGAGCGCCTGTCGCTGCGTCCGATCGTCGACAACGTCGGCTCGCTGTCCTGGCTCATTGCGGGCATTGACCTGTATACGGAACACGGCCCGCTGTACCCGCTGCAGAATCGGCCGCTCGAGAAGGTCATCGGCAAGGACGGCCTGGACGCGGTCCGCCGCAAAGCGGGCCAGCTCGTATGGATCGGCGCCGATCCCGACAACCCGTCCCTCTTGGTGGCGGTCCGCCAGGTTCGGCTGGAGCGGGCGAATCTGGCCGGCGGCGGGTACATCGTCATGAAAGTGTCGAATGCGCTGGGCGACGTTGTCAATACGGAATTTTCCTCGCTCAAAGGCAGCAGCATGCTGCTGGTCGACCAGAAGGGCAACCGGATCGCCGCTACGGCGCCCGGTCCGCCCGACCTTGGGGCGGACATCCTGCACACGGTCAAGCAGTCGGAGGAGCTGAACTGGACGATTCATATCTTCGTGCCGCTCAAGGCGGTGACGGAAGAGCTGGGCGTGCTGAAGCGGATTTACGAGTGCACGCTGATCGTCGGCGGGGCGGTCTGCTTCGGGCTGGCGTGGTTTTTGTCGAAGCGCATTACGATGCCGATCCGGAAACTGAGGAAGAAAATGGGCGGGGTTCATATCGCGCTGCCGCAGACGAACGAGGAATCGTACTTCAACCAGGAAATCAACGAGTTGAATCAGGCGTACAACAAGCTGGTCCGGGAACTGCACCGGCTGGTTGAAACCGTTTACGAGAAGGAGCGGCTCAAAAACAGGGCGGAGATCAAAATGCTGCAAGCCCAGATTCATCCGCATTTTCTGTTCAATACGCTGGAATCGCTATATTGGACTTTGTCGGAGAAAAAAGACCGCGACGGCGCCCGGCTCGTCGTGGCGCTGTCGAAGCTGTTCCGCTATTCCATCCGGGCGACGTCGTCGGAAGGCGACGACTGGGTGGCGCTGTCCGAAGAAATCGACCATTGCCGGCGGTTTCTGGAAATTATGAAATTCCGCCTCGCGCACCGGCTGGAATGGGAAATCCGCATGCCGGAAGAGCTGGGGCGCGTCGCCGTGCCGAAGCTATTGATCCAGCCGATCGTGGAGAACGCCATTCAGCACGGCATTGAGCGCAGCGTCGGCCAAGGCGTCGTGGCCCTCGACGTGGAGTCCGTGCCGCTGGAAGACGGAACGCCCGCGCTGCGGGTGCGGGTCCGGGACAACGGCCCGGGCATGGGCTATGCGGAGCTCGAGCGGCTGCGGCGGCGATTGGCGGAGAACGGCGGAGACGAAGCGGACGGAAGCGGCGAAGGCATCGGCCTGGCCAATATCGCCAAGCGTGTGCGGATGCACTACGGGGCCGGGTACGGGCTTCGTCTGGACAGCGCCGCGGGGCGCGGAACCGAGGTGCAGCTTGTGCTGCCGAATGGAGGTGCGTCGAGATGAACGGCCATGCGACCATCCTGGTGGCGGATGACGAATTTCCGACGCGCAGCGGTGTCCAGTCGACGATCCGGGAATGGTCCCGGGAGCGGATCGACGTCTGCTGCGCCGAGAACGGGATCGAAGCGCTGGAGCTCGTCCGCGCCCGGCATCCCGATCTGATCGTGGCGGACATCCGGATGCCCGGCATGAACGGCATCGAGCTGCTGGAACGGTTGCGGAAGGACGGGCTGGACACCCCGCTCATTCTGCTGACCGGATACGCGGAATTCGAGTATGCGCGGCAAGCGGTGCATCTGGGGGCCTGCGACTATCTTCTGAAGCCCGTCGAACAGGAGCAGCTCATCGCCTCGATTGAAGAAGGGCTGGCCCGCATCGAGCGAATCCGCCGGCTGAACCGGGCGGAGCAGATCGCCGAATCCGGCGGGGCGGCCGAATCGTTCGCGGACATGCCGCGGACGCGCAACACTTTCATCCGCGAGGCGCTGGCTTTCATTCATCGGGAATATGCGAATCCGTCGCTCGGCATCAAGCGTCTGGCCGCCCATATTCACTTGAACCCGAGCTACGTGTCGGTGCTGTTCAAGGAGGAGACGGGCGAGAAGTTCAGCGACTATCTGCTGCGGCTGCGCCTCGCCAAGGCGAAGGAGATGCTGCTGCAGACCGACTTGAAAATTTACGAAATCGCGGAGCGGGCCGGGTTTTCCGCATCCAAATATTTCGTGAAAGCGTTCCGCCTGAAGGAGCGCATGACGCCGAGACAGTATCGCAACCGCCATTCCGGAAACGGCGGTTTCGGCGGGGAACTCGCGGGAAAGGCTGCCGCAGACGCGGCCGGAAAGGAATGACGGGCATGCGCCGGGGGATCGCTGCGCTCGCGCCGCTGCTGCTTGCCTTGTCGCTGGCCGGCTGCCGCCTCGGTTTCGGGACGCCCTCTGCCGGGGAACCGCCGACCCGGGCGCAGCCGGTGAAAATATCGATGTGGAACCTGCTGACCAACGACCGCCGGCAAGACGCCATTCAGGAAAGCATCGACCGGTTCAACGGGACGCACCGGGACATCCGGATCGTGCCGTACTATTACGAGAACGAAGCGTACAAGCAAAAAATGCGGGCGGCCATTCTGTCCAACCATATGCCGGACATTTTCTACTATTGGTTCGGGGAGTCGTTCAAGCGGACGATGGTCGATTCCGGCGTCGCCGCCGACCTCACGCCGATGATCGGGCGGCACCCGGACTTCCGCGGTCGCATCCTGCCGGAAGCGCTGGACGCCGTCACCTACAACGGCCGCGTGTACGGCATTCCGCACTCCATTCAGCACGTGCTGATCTGGTACTCCAAGCCGGTCTTTGCCCGGTTCGGCCTGAAGCCGCCGCAGACGTGGGACGAACTGACGTCCGCCGTCGACAAGCTGCGCGCCGGCGGAATCGCGCCGGTCGCCGCGGCGGGCAAAGAACGCTGGCAGCTGCTGCACTGGTACGCGTACCTGGCCCACCGGCTCGGCGGCGCCGAACCGTTCATGCAGGCGGTCGACGGGACGGGCGGCTTCCGCCATCCGAGCTTTGTCGAGGCGGCGGAACGGTTCCGCGTTTTCGCCGCCCGCGGCGCGTTCATGCCGGGCTACCTGGGCATGGACCAGCCGCAGGCGGAGAACGCGTTTCTGTCCGGACAGGCCGCCATGTTTCTGCAGGGCGACTGGGCGGCCGCCCGCATGCTGGAAGACGGGCGGATGAAAGACCGGATCGGCTACTTCCGCTTTCCGACGGTGGACGGGAAAGGCAAGGCCACCGAATACCAGGGGGGCTATTCCGTCGGCTGGGCCGTGTCGAAGACGGCGGATCCGGAAGCGGCGTTTGCGGTGCTGGACTTTCTGATGAGCCCGGAGGAGCGGGCGCGGTACGTGGCCGTGAGCGGAACGCCGACCACGGTTGTCAGCGCGGACGTGTCCGCGCAGCGCCTCGCGCCCGCCGTCCGCGACTATATCGATTTTATCGGGAAGGACGCGACCGGCTACTTCGGATTTTACGACCAGGACATCGACTACCGGCGGGCGCAGTTGCTGCTGGACATGTCCGTCGCGCTCGCCCAGGATCCGGACATGACCCGCGGGGAAATCGAGGCGATGCTGGGAGACATCAAATGAACGGATTTGTATAATGGTCTCAAAGCTCCTTTTCAAGCGGGATGCCCTGGATCATCGGAACGAGAGTAGGCGAGGAAACTTTCATGAAGACGATGCGGAAAATCGCGATCCTGCTGGCGGCGGTCTTGTCGGTTGCGGCGTGCTCGGCTGCGGGGGAGCCGACACCCGGGCCCGGCTCGGCTTCGCCGGTTCCGACCCCCGGCGCTCCGGCTGCCGATCGGGCCGGGACTGCGCCTCCCGAACCGCTATCCGACGGCGGCGGGGCCCGGCCGAATGCTTCCGGGCAGGCCGGAACCCGGACGAGCGCGGCGCAGCCTCCTTTCTCCGTGCCCGACGGCTATCGGGCGGTGAGCGCGGCCTCTTTTCAAATCGCCATCCCCGGCGGCTGGACCTGGACAAGCCGGGAAAACGCCGATTCGCTTCTGTTCCAAAAGAACGGACAAACGGTCGGCGAAACGGAAATATTGGGATGGTTCGACGCGGACACATGGAAGGAGATGAAGCCCAATCACGCCGAACAGACGGATTTTCGGGAGGTGCCGGACCTCCTTAGCGTCGATGGCGCGGACGTCCGCCTGTACCGGATCGAGCTGACGCACACGAAGCCCGCGGCAGCGCGGGATCCGGATTGGGAGTACAAGGAAACCCGCTGGTACGTCGCCGTCAAGGAAACCGGCCGGGCGTACGGGTTTTACTTCAGCCGCGAGCGGGTCGAGGATGCGACGATGCGAACGATTCTGTCCGCTTTCCGGCTTGGATCGGGTGCTTCTTGACGTGCCGCCGCCACCGCCGGGAATCCGCTGTCCTGCCGGCGGACCGGCTGTCTTGACGGATGGAGGCCGGCCGCAATCGGATCACAGGCGGATGACGGGCTGAGCGGATGGGCCTCGACTGGATTTTATGCAGCAAAATTGCCGGATTGCGTCCCCATTTTGCTCCGCCGTTGGATTTCATCCAAGTTCCAAGGCTCGTATCTTCGTTTTCCAGGCCTCGGCTTTGCGTTTCGCTGCACATTTTCCAGTATACGGTCTTCCGGCTGCACATCCCCCTTTTTTCACTGAATAAAATCCAGCGCAGTCTGTGCACCGGCTCATGCAGAACGGGGATTTATGCATAACGGGGCGCCGCAATCGGAAGGAGGCCGCCTGCCGATCTTATGAAAAAAATGAAAACGCTTGATCTTTTTCGCTTGATGGTGTATTTTAAGTGTTGCAAGTTAATCGATTAACTTATTCGCATTATTCGCGCAATCTTCAATCTATCAGCGGGCCGCAGGGGGGGACGAGATGATCCGGATCAAGGATATCGCGCGGAAAGCGAACGTGTCGACGGCGACGGTGTCGTACGTGCTGAACAACCGGGGCGGCGTCAGCGAGGAGACGCGGCAAAAAGTGCTGAAGGTGATCGAGGAGCTCGACTACAGGCCGCATCCCATCGCCAAGAGCCTGAAAGTCAAACGGACGAACACGTTCGGCGTCGTCGTGGAGGATATCGCGGTGTTCAACGCCCCGCCGATAATCGACGGCATCAACCGGTTCACCGACGCGCACGGCCTCAATCTTATCCTGACCAACATGAGCCTGGAGAAGCGGGTCGGCCGGCACTACGAGTCCCCGGAAAGCGGCAGGCTGGCGGCGAAAGCCATCAAAGATTTGATCGAGAAGCAAGTGGACGGGCTGATCTATATCGGCGTCCACCCCCGGGACGTCACCGCCATGATTCCGGACATCGACAAGCCGATCGTCTTCACCTACTGCTACTGCACCAAACCCGGCATCTATTCGATCCATTACGACGACGAATACGGCGCGTACGAAGCGACGAAATATTTGCTCGACCGCGGGCATCGGCGGATCGGGCTGATCTCCGGGCCGATCGACTCCATTCCGGCGCACGACCGGTTCCAAGGGTACATGAAAGCGCTCAAGGAACGGGAACTGCCGTTTCATCCCGCTTTCGTGAAAATCGGCGACTGGGAAGTGGAGTCCGGCTACCGGCTGGCCAAAGAACTGCTGGCGATGGATTGTTCGCCGACCGCGCTGCTGGCGATGAACGACGTCATGGCCGCGGGCGCGATGCGGGCTTGCGACGAGCTCGGCCGGTCGGTTCCGGAAGAGGTGTCGCTGATCGGCTTCGACAACCGGGAATTCGGAGCCTACCTGAAGCCGGCGCTGACGACGATGGACCTGCCGCTGTCCGAACTGGGGAACCGGTGCGCCCGGACGCTGAACGCGCTGTTGAACGGGCAAGTCCCGCCCCTGTCGCCGGACGATCTCGCCAAGCCGAAATGCCGGCTGGTAGAACGCGAGTCCGTAGGCCGGCTATAAATTTTTTTGTTAAAACTTAATCGTTTAATTATTTTTCTGTAGATTTTTCGTAATTTTTTTGTTGGAAAAATTAAACGATTAAGTCTTTATAATTCCGTTTTCGGAAGGAGGGGGAGAGCCGGGCCGCCCGCCGAAGGCGGCTTGCAAGCGTTCTGCGGCTGTTGCCGAGGATAACGATTCGCATCTTGATTCCAACAAAAAGGGGTTCGATTCCATGTCTTCAAGCGCAATCACGAAAGGCAAGCTTTGGCGGAAAATGGGGCTGTCGGCCGCCGCGTCGGTCGTTGCCGTCGGCCTCATCGCGGGGTGTTCGGGCAACACGGGCGCATCGTCCGACGGCCAGTCTTCACCGTCGTCGACATCCGGCGGGAAAGGCGCGACAATTACGATCGGCGCCGAAGCCGGCAGTCCCTACACCGACTTTTATAAAAAAATGGCGCCGCGGTTTACGGAAAAAACCGGCATCCAGGTTCAGTTTATGGAAGTGCCGCACGACAATATGCACGAAAGATTCATTACGGAAGCGGCATCCGGCACGGGAGCGATCGACGTGTATGTGACGGACCAGCCCTGGATTTCCGAATTTGCGAAACAGGGATTTCTGGAACCGCTGGACGACCGGATTTCCGCCGATGACAAAAAGGACTTCGTTCCGTCGGCTTTGGATGCCGTCTCGTACGAAGGCAAAATATACGCGCTGCCCTTCCTGGTCCACACGCCGATTCTGTACTACCGGACGGACCTGTTCGAGCAGGCCGGCTTCAAGGAACCGCCGAAGACGTGGGACGAGTTCCGCCGGTACGCGAAGGTGCTGACCAAGGACGGCATATACGGCACGATTGTCGAGGGCAAGCAGAGCGGCGAGCCGGTCACGCACCTCATCGACCGCTTTCTGCAAGCCGGCGGCTCCATTCTGGACGGCGATCGGGTCACGCTGGACAGCAAGGAGAACGTCGACGCGTTCAACTTTTTGCTCGGCATCCAGCAAGAGGACAAGAGCAGCCCGGCCGGCGCGGTCAGCTTCGACAACGCCGACGCGCACAACATGTTCATGCAGGGCAAGGTGGCGATGGTGTACAACTGGCCGTACATGTACACGATGGCGAACGACCCGTCGCAATCCAAGGTGGCCGGCAAGTTCGCGATTGCGACGCAGCCGGCGGGCGCCATGAAGGCGAGCGCGGTCTGGAGCTGGGGCTTCGGCATCTCGTCGGGCTCGAAAAACAAAGACGCCGCCATGCAATGGCTGAGCTGGGCGACCAGCACCGAAGTGATGACGGAATTCGGTAAGACCTTCATCAATCCCGTCGCCCGCACATCGGCCGTTGAGGCGCTGAATGCGGACACATCGCTCAAGGCGGAGGACAAACAGGCGATCGAAGTGATGTCCAAGGCGGTGCAATACGGCCGCAACGTCACGACCAATCCGTCCTTCCCGGCCATTCAGGAACGTCTGGCCGTGTCCCTGTCGAAAATCATGACCGGGCAAAGCAAGCCGGAAGACGAATTGAAAGCGGCCGCGTCCGACATCAAGTCGATTCTGAATTCGTAAAGCCGCTTTTCCGTCCCAGAGAATGCGGCAAGGGGCCCGCAGCCGACACCGCGACGCCCCTTGCCGCCTTTATATCACGATATGCAGGGGGAGACGGTATGGCGTCAAGCGCGACGATAAGGGGAGGCAACATGAAGCGAACAAGAAGAAGGGCGGGGATCTGGTTTACGCTGCCCGCTTTGATCGTCATGGCCGCAACCGTGCTCTATCCGATTCTGTGGTCGCTAAAAATCAGCTTGTACCAATCGGAAGGCATGATGTCCTCCGGATCGTTCGTCGGATTGAAAAATTACGCCAAAGTTTTGGCTTCGCACGCGTTTCAAAGCGCGCTGTCGAATACACTCGGCTTCGTGGCGGCGACCATCATCGTGGAACTGGCGGTCGGCTTTGCGGTGGCGCTCGTGCTGAACCGCAATTTGCCCGGAACCCCGTTTTTCCGGGTGCTGTTCGCGCTGCCGCTGATGATCGCGCCGGTCGTGTCCGGGCTGCAGTGGAGGTGGCTGTTCGCCGACCAATACGGCGCCGTCAATCAGCTTCTGTCGCTGGTCGGCACAGGCGGTCCGCTCTGGCTGGGCAGCGTATGGGGCGCCCGCGCCGCCGTTCTCATCGCGAACGTGTGGCTGGCGTTCCCGTTCGTCGTCCTGGTGCTGCTGGCCGCGATGTCCGCGCTGCCGGAGGACTTGTACGAAGCGGCACGGCTGGACGGGGCGAACGCGGTGCAGGCGTTTCGTCGCATTACGCTGCCGCTGCTGAAGCCGGCCATTCTGATGGTGCTCGTCGTCCGGCTGTCCGACGCGTTCCGCGTGTTCGACGTCGTGTACATTTTGACGAACGGAGGGCCCGGCGGAGCGACGGAAGTGCTGAGCAGCTACATTTACAAAAACACGTTCACCGGCCTGCATTTCGGCCAGGGATCGGCCGCTTCGTTCATCGTCATGATCCTCATCATGGCCGTTTGCTTCGTCCTGTTCAAGTTGATGCGGGCAAAGGAGGAAGCGCGATGAAGGCGTTCCGTCCGGCAAATGTCGTATCTTATATCATCCTGCTGGTCATGTCGCTGTTCGTCGTTTTCCCGTTCGTATGGACGTTCGTCACTTCGATCAAGACCGACGTTCAGATGTTCTCGATTCCGCCGCAATGGATCCCGCACCCGGCCACGGCCGAGCATTATCGGGCCGTTCTGCAGGAAGGCAAGTTCCAGTCGTTCATCACGAACAGTCTGGTCGTGTCGATCGTCAGCACGGCCTTCTCGCTTGCAATCGGAATTCCGGCGGCCTACGGCTTCGCGAAGCACCGCTACCGGTTTAGCGGGCTGTTCTTCGCCGCCATCGTGGCCGTCCGCATGTTTCCGCCGATCGTGATGGGCGTGCCTTACTTCCTGATGATGCGATCGCTCGGGCTGATCAACACCGGCCTGGGCCTCATGATCGTTTACTTGCCGCTGGAACTGACGCTGATCATCTGGATTATGGAAGGATTTTTCCGCCAGGTGCCGCATGAAATCGAAGAGGCTGCGGAAATCGACGGGCTCGGGACGTTCCGGAAGTTTATCCGCATCGCCGTGCCGCTGTCCGTCCCTTCGATCGGCGTCGCGTCGATCTTCAGCTTTCTGGCCGCCTGGAACGAATTCATGTTCGCACTCACGCTGACCCGGTCCGAATCGGCGCAGACGATGCCGGTCGGCATCGCCGGATACGTCACGACATTCCAGACGTTCTGGGGACAAATGTCGGCGACCGGCATCCTGTATATCATCCCGGTCATTCTGTTTACGGTCTTCGCCCAGAAAGGCATGATCAAAGGCTTGACCGCGGGCGCTTCGAAAGAATGACCCAGCGACAACGATATCGAGGAGAGACTATGGCGATGGAAACGAAATTTACGCTTGAGATGAAGGAAACGCCGGCCGGACGCGTGCCGGAATGGAGGGGGGCGGCCGCCGGCGGGACGCTGCTCTCCGTGCCGCACCCGGTCTGCGCGGAAGTCTGGAAAGTCGGCGAGCCCCGCGAGAACGTCGCGGTCCTTTGGACCGGATACCGCACGGTCGAGCGCCGCGGCGACGGCTATTGCTGCGAGGCGGAGCTGGCCGCGGCAGGACTGCGCCTGCGCGTCCGGGACGAATGGACGCCGTCGGAATCCGACACGTGGCAGGTCGACCGGACGGCGGAAGTGCTGGAAGGCGCCGCCAAGGCCGGGTTCCGGCTGCGGCTGGACGTCGTCACCGCCTATCGGCCGGAGACGAAGTTCACGGATCTTCGTTATTTTATCCCGCCGGCGCTCTATGACAAGAACGATCTGGACGAAGACGGATTCGAAGACTATCTCGGGACGCAGAATCTGCTGTACCGCGAAGATCGGCTGAACATGCTGTCGGTCATGGCGTACGACGAAACGCTGAAGCTCGGCTTCAGCCTGCTGCGCGCCGACCGTCCTTCCTTCGACGACGTTCCGGACCGTCCGAACAAAGAGCGGTCTTTTCTGCAGCGGACCGACATCGGCTCCCTCGGCGTCTGGAAAGCGCCGGTCGAAGGAAGCCAGATGGCGCTGCGGGCCGTGTATCCGTTCTACGAGGGGGAACGCTGCCACGCGCTGTGGATGAAGGAACGCCCCGATTGGGGATCGTTCTGGCCGGCGGAAGCGGGCGAACGACTGAGCATGTCGTACGCGGTTCGCATCGAGGCGGCCGACGGCTTTATCGATGCGGCGTGGAGCGCGTACACCCGGCGGATGAAGGACCTCGCGTCCGAGCCGGTTCCGCTGCCGGCTTCCGCGGAGCAGCTGAACGCGTACCGGCTCGACGCGCTCGACCGTTACTATGTGGAGAAAAAGGCGTCCGAGGATCCGAACGAGCCGGCGGGCTACGTGCTCAACTGCCACCCGCAGAACGGAGAGCAGCTCAGCAACATCATCCAGTTCGGCTTCACAGGGCAGAACGTGCTGAGCGCCTACAACGTCCTGCGCTACGGGTTGGCCGAGGGAAGGGACGATTACGTCGAAAAGGCGCTGAAGGTCGTCGACTTTTTCGTGAACAAAGCGCACATTCGCGAGACCGGCATGTTCTACAATCTGTACAACATGGACAAAGGCGCGTTCGATTTCTGGTGGACGGGGCTGCTGCTGCCGCTCGCCTACGCGGAAGGGGAGCGCCTGGCCGAACTGATGGGGCCGCTGTACGAGCATCGGGAATTCGTCATCAAGGAGCTGCAGAAGAAGCAAGGCTCGTATCTCCGCTGCATGAACGAAGACGCGCACGCGCTGATGCTGCTCTACCGGTTCGAGCTATCGCGGGGCGTCGATCACTCCGAATGGCTGGAAGCGGCCAAGCGGTACGGGGAATTCCTGCTGCGGACGCAAGAAAGCGACGGCACTTGGTACCGGGCGTACACCACCCAAGGGCAGCCGATTACGGAGCCGCCGATCTGGTTCGGAACGACCGTCTACGAGCGGAAATCGTCGACCGCTTCCTCGATACCGCTGCTGGTGGAACTGTTCGACGCGACCGGGGACGCGCGCTTCCTGGAAGCGGCGAAGCGGGCCGGTCGGTTCGTGCGCGAAACGATCGTCAGCGGCGTCAAATTCAACGGCGGCATTCACGACAGCATTTACGCGAAAGGCCAGCTCATCGACAACGAGAGCATCTACTTCCCGATGATCGCGTTGCTGGCGCTCTATAAAGCGACGAAGGACGAATATTTCCTGCGGGGCGCCTACGATGCGGCGAAGCTGAACGCCAGCTGGACCGTCCTGTGGGACGTGCCGCTGCCGCCGAACAGCACGCTGGCCCACCACGGCTTCCGCAGCACCGGCATCGGAGCCTGCGACACGCCGGGAGCCGGGTACGTGCATCCGTTCGAGCTGTCGGGCGTGCCGGAAATGGTCGAGATCGCCAAGCTGACGGGGGACGAACGTCTGTTCCGGGTTGCCGAGCTGCTCTGGCACGGCTGCAACCAGACCGTGGCCACGCCGGAGAACGATTGGGGCTATCGTTACATCGGCCTGCAGGAGGAAGGATACTTGATCAGCTGGTGGGCGTGGGACGACAGCATGTTCGGCGACACCGGCTTCGGACGCCGCTGGAAAGGCGAAGGCAACAAAACCTGCTTCCCGTGGATTGCCGCCGTTGCCGTTCATGCCTACTGGAGACTGAAGGACTTGTACGGAACAGCCGATTTTTCCGTCATTCGAGAAAAATAAATGCAGATACAAGCGGAGAAGAGGAACCATGCGTACGATACGAAATTCGGTATTTTCCGTGCAATTTTCCGAACGGGGGTGCATCGAAAGGCTGTGCCTTCGCCATGACGCCGAATCGATGAACTGGGTCGTCGATCCGTCCTATCTCGCGTCCCGGGGTTATCCGGACGAGGACAAGCTGTTCGGCCATTTCGGCGTTCGGGCGGGCGGCGCCGATTACCGCAGCGACCGCGACGGCCGGACGGCGCTGGAGCAGCGCGGTGACGCGCGGATGGAGAGGACGGTCTCGTTTCCGGGATTCGAAGTGTCGGACGTCTACGAGCTGGACGGCGAAGCGCTCCGCTGGCGGATCGCGCTGCGGAACACGGGGGAGGGGCCGCTGGCCGTCGAGTCGTTTTACGTCTGGGCGTCGCTGGCCTACATCATGTTCCGCGACCCCGACGTGCGCCGGAACATCGATCATTCGTGCGCCGTCTTTCCGTCCGTCTCCCGCGACTTCGGCAAGCTGGCGTGCGTCCGGCGCAGCGGCAAGGGGCCGCATCTCGGCCTGTACGCCACAAGCGGCTCCTCCGTATCGATGGGCACGTACTGCCGGTTCGAAAACCTTTTTTTCCACAACGTGTCCCCGTCGCTCGACGGCGTGCTGTTCCACCAATGGGTGCTGATCGGGACCGGCACGGACGATCCGTCCGCGGCCGGCGACGACTGGATCTACATGCGGGACGCGCGGCCGCTGACGATCGCGGCGAAGGCGGAGCGGTCGTGGGAGTTCGCGCTGATGCCGTTCGAAGACCGCCGGCAGTTCTACGAGAATGCGCTGCGGCTGGGGCATCCGGTCATCGAGTGCAGCCCGGCCGTTCCCAGCGGCGGCGAGTTCCACGCCTCGTTCCGGTGGCCGCGGCAGCTGAAGCCGGCCCGGGTGTGGCTGGAAGCGCGAGGCGAGAACGGTCCAGTGCGGCAAGACGTGACCGGCTTGCTCGCCGCGGCGGGAGAAGAGCGCGCCGAGCTGCGGCTGCGACTGGATCGGCCGGGCGAGCGCAAACTGACCGTTCAGATGGAGGACGGCAAGACGGACTGCTGCGTGTTCAACGTGATGGAGCCGGTCCGCAGCATTCTCGAAACGCGCGCGGACTATATATGCCGGCGCCTGTACGCGGGCGAGGGCGGCGAGGCGCCGCACGCGTTTCTGCCGCTGTCCAACCAGGGGGAATCGCTCGGCAAGATCGCCTTCGTGCTGATGAAAAACGCCGTCGGCGCCCGCGACCGGGAGCAGATCCGCAAAGCCGAGAACAGCGCGGTCCGCTACATCCGGCCGAAATGGTTCGTCTCCGGCGACTTGGCCCGTCCGGCCAAGCTGTACGGAGATTTCTACCGGATATTCGACCTCGATTACGTCGCGCACGTATTCTATCTGCTGTCCCGGTTCGGCGAGGACGAGCTCGTTCATCATGCGCCGCAGGACTATTTGCGCTGGGCCGCCGAAGTGATGGCGCTGCGGCTGGACGAGCAGATGCACGAAGACGAGCGGGAGCGGAGAGAGACGCGCATGCTCGGCGTTTACACGCTGTTCATCCGCGATCTGCTGCGCGACCTGAAGCGGCGCGAAGACATGGCCGACATCTACGGGCGGCTGTCCGCGCTGTGGAACGCCGCCGGCGAACGGCTTCGCCGCGAGAGCGCCGATTACCTGGGCGCGGTGACCGAGCACTTCTACGACAACGCCGGTTTCGGACCGGCGTTCGAAGCGCTGTGCCTGAGCGGGCACATGGCCGAAGCGGAGCGCTACGGCGAGCTGCTGCTCGCCAACATCGGCTTCAGCAACGATTTCCGCGCGCAGAACCCGGACCGCTGGTGGGAATCGCTGTCCTATATGATCCACGCCCTCTGGGGCGGGCTGGTCGCGGCTTCGGCGCTGTCCGGGTACGAGCACTTGCGCAAGACGGAATATTTGCTGGCCGCCTACCGCGCGACGGTCGCGGTCTTTTACTGCTACGACTGGCACGCGACCGCCACCCGCAACAAGCTGGGCCCCGGGGAGGCCGCATCCACCTACAGCGTGGCCGGCCCGAACCTGAACCGCCCCGACCTGTCGCGCAACCGGTTCGGCCAAAGCGCGTTCACCGCCGCCGACGGGGCGATTTTCGCCCGGCTGTTCCAGGACGACGCGGGCTACGACTGGGATATGGGCGAGGAGCTGGTTGCCTATCTCGCCGGCTTCGGCACGAAAACGTACCTGTACTACCGGGACGGGGACATCGCCTGCATCAACGGGGAAGTGTCGAAGGACGGGGACCGCTGGATCGTCAGGAGCTATGCGGCGTATCCGACGGAGTTTTATTTCTACGAGGAGAACGCTTCGTACAGGCTGCAGCCGGACGAGAAATTGGGCCGGATCGTCTACGCCAAAGGGAGATTCGTCAATGAAGCAGTGGACATGGAATGAGCTCGGCGATCGGCTCGACTTGCCGCGCGGAGGATTCGCAAGCGTTAAGGCGCATCGCGACGCTTTCGGCCGAACGGTATCCGAACTGTCGGTCAACAGCGGCCGCCTGACTTTCACGGTGCTGCCGGAACGCGGCATGGACATCGGGGAGCTTGTCGTCGACGGGGAGAAAAGAACCTGGGAGCGCGACGGCGCGCGCCTGCTCCATCCGGACAGCGTCGATCTGCGGGAGAACGGCGGGACGGGGTGGCTGAGCGGGTTCTATGCGGCGGTCGCCTCGATCGGCCCGGAGCTGTTCGGCACGCCGGGCGAAGGGTACACGCTGCACGGCACCGCGTCGTACTCGCCAGCGGAACCCGGCAGCGTGACCGTGCGGTGCGGCGAAGACGGCGTGGCGGTCGAAGGCGAAGTGCGGGTGCGCGGGTACGGGGAAGTCCCGGTCTTCGTGAAAAAAATTCGCGTTTTCGCCGCGTGGGGCGCCGCCGCGATCGTGCGGGAAGAGGAGACCCGGAACGTATCAGACGCCGAGCAGGTGCTGGACGACGGCTACCATATCCAGCTGTCCGGGCCTTATCTGCACGAGGGAGGCCGCTACGTGCTGCCGGTGCCGGCCCATGCGCTGCTGCTGCGCGATTCGGCGCCCGGCGAGGCCGATCCGCTGCGCATTCCGGCGATCGGCGAAGGGCTTACGCCGATGCGCTGCTACCAATACGTCCCCGGCCGGGTGGACGGGCTGGAGACGATCGGCGAGGTCGGCGGCCTGATCGCCGGCTTCGACCGGAGCAGGGGGCTGACCGCGGAGATGGTCGTCAGCCGGAGCGGCGGCGCCGCCGGCTACGTAATCCGGCCGTTGGCCTGCTTTCCCCGCTCGCTGATCGCCAAGGAGGCGGCGGACAGCTTCCTGTTCAGCTTCGAGCCGTGCCGCACGCGGCCGAACCGCATGTCGCAAAAGATCACGGACGGCGAAGCGTTGTTCCTTTGCCCGGGGGAAAGCGCGTCGTCCCAATGCCTGATCGGGACGACGCGGGACGTCCGCACGATCGCGGCGCTGGAGCGCGCGATCGCCGCGGCCGCGAGCCGGCTGGCATGACGCGGCATGAAACCGGGGCTGTCCGCTTGTACGGCGTATAGGTGAAGGATGCCGACGGGAAGACCGCGTATCCAAGCGTATCCGAGCGTATAACGGAACGCGGGAGAAAGGTCCCATGCAGGCGCTGCCGTAAGCCCAAAGATTGGGCTTATGCGCCCCCAACCAGCCCCCGATTTCCATTGACAGACGCGCACCCCGGTGATACGATCGATCGAGAGACAGGCAGACGGCAAATCGGATCTTTTCCCGATCGGAACGGAATCGCCCCCGGGTCGCCCGGGTCCGGCGAGGCAGCCTATCAATGGCGGCAAGCAAAGCTCTTCTGGCGGAAGAGTTTTTTCCATTTCTGAGCCGTCGCCGAACCGGACGACGAAGTCGTTTTAACTTGAATATCACCCGAAGAATGTGATGACTTGGCACTACCCCAGTTGAACATGAGGCCCCGACTCCGGATGAACGACAGGCTGCAGGCCGTTCTGGAGAAGCATTTTACCGGAGAATCGATCGACTACCGGCAGATCGCCGCCCTCTTTCTGCCGATTCTGATCGATCAGGTCTTTCTATCCTGTCTGAATATGGTAAACATTGCCATGATCAGCTCGTCGGGCGTAACGGCGGTCAGCGCGGTCAATATGGTCGATTCGCTGAACAATTTCCTGATCAGCGTGTTCATCGCCGTGTCTACCGGGGGGACGGTCGTCGTCGCGCAGTACAAAGGCAGCGGCAACAACCGGATGGTTTCCCGCGCGGCGGCCAACAGCGTGTCCGCGGTCGCTTTGCTTGCGCTTGGGCTCGGCGTGCTGGTGGTGCTGTTTTACCGTCCGATCGTGCGCGTTCTGTTCGGCATGGCTTCGCCGGAAGTGTTGGCGGAAGCCCAGACCTATCTGGTCGGCAGCGGCCTGTCGTATGTCGGCATCGCCATTGTGGAAGCGGTGTGCGGCGCGATGCGGGGCGTCGGGAAAACCCGGGCTTCGCTTGTCCTTTCGCTGATGATGAACGTCACCTACGTGGCGCTCAATTTTATTTTCATCAACCTCATGCACATGGGCGTGACGGGCTTGTCCATTGCCGCGAACGGTTCCCGCTATGCGGCGGCGGCCTTCGCGCTTTTCTATTTGCTGCGGATGGGCACCGTGCCGCGCATCCAGCTGCGGGATATTTGGCATTTCAATTGGGCGATGCTGAAAAAAATCATGTACATCGGCGTCCCGTTTGCCGCAGAACAGATGTTTTTCAACGGCGGGAAAATGCTGACCCAGGTGTTCATCGTCAGCCTCGGCACCTACGCGATCGCCACCAACGCCATCTGCTCCTCGCTGTCCGTGTTCACGCAGATCCCGTCCAACGCCATGGCGCTCACCACGGTGACGGTCGTCGGCCAATGCATGGGCCGGCAAAATGTCGCCGACGCCCGCAAGTTCACCCGGTCGTTCCTGGGGCTGTCGTGCATCGCTTTTACGCTGATGGGGCTGCTCCTGATGACTCTGTTCCGGCCGCTGGTCGGCCTGTTCCATCCGCCGGCGGAAATCGTGGACGACATTTTCGTCATTATGCTGATCAACTCGATCGCGCAAATTCCGCTCTGGTCGATCAGCTTCATCATGCCGTCGGCGCTCCGGGCGGCGGGCGACTCCCGGTTCACCTCGGTCGTCTCGATGCTGTCGATGTGGCTGTTCCGGATCGTGCTCGGCTATATTCTGGGAATCGTCCTGCACGGGGGCATCATCGGCGTCTGGCTGGCGATGAACTGCGAGTGGGGCGTGCGCGGCGGCATTTTCCTGCGGCGGTTTTACGGGCACAAATGGTACCGGCATCGGCTCATTCAATGATTCCGTGAGGGCCGGCGCTTTCAATCCACGGCAGCAGGCACGTCTTGGGCGGCACCCGAACGAACGACTGGATGGACGGCTGCCGCAGCGCCCGGCCTTCATGCCAGCGCCATTCGCTGTACTGCACTTTCACGGTCAGCTCCGGCCGCACCCAATGGGCCTCCCTGTACCGGTCGGGCCTTCCCGCGAACGGCGAGTCCGGCACGGTCAGCGGCTTGAGCACGCCGGTCAGCTCGCGCCAATCGTCCTGCGTCATTTTCCCGGTGCCGGCGTGCCCGATGTACCACAGCTTGCCCTCCCGGTCGTACTGCCCTAGCAGCAAGGCGTTCACCGTCCCGTCCCCCAGCGTATAGCCGCCGACGACGGCGACGACGTCCCCGTAATTTTTCACCTTCTGCCACCGCTCGTCCTTGCCCCCCGGCGCGTACGCGCTCCGCGTGTCTTTGCATACGATCCCTTCCATTCCCTGCCGGCGGATGACGTCGAACAGCGCTTCTCCGTCGGGATGGGCGACGACCGGCTGCACCCGCTCGTTCGGCGCCACGATCCGCGCCAGCAGCTCCGCCCGTTCCGCCAGCGGACGATTCGTCACCCATCGGCCGTTGCAATACAGCACGTCGAAAATCATATATGTCACCGGCACCTCCCGCTGCAAGTCCGGCACCCGCTCCAGCTTGCGGATCAGGTCGCGCCGCATCACTTCGTGAAACGACGGCTTGCCGTCCTCGGCCAGCGCGATCACTTCGCCGTCCAGAACGACGGAATCCGCCCGGCAATATTCGCGGAAGTTCAGCAGCTCGGGGTAGTGATGCGTCCGCTCGTTCCGCTTGCGGTTGAACAGCCGGACGCCGTCCCGCTCGCAATAGGCCAGAATGCGGGTGCCGTCCCATTTGATCTCGTATCTCCACTGTTCCCCGCGGGGGATGTCGCTGCTCAAGACGGGCTCGAACGGAACGATCGGCTCCATGCCGGACGGCCTCGCTTTCGAATAAAGGTGGGCCCGGAAACGGGGGCCTGGCAAAAATAAGGTTGCCCACCCGGCGCTAAAAAAAACAAACATCTCCTCCTAAAAATGTGGATTGTAGGCGGTTCCATCCGCGTCCATAATGAGGCTATTACAACGAATCAAGGGGGATGTACCATGGCCAAGACCAGCCGCAAAATCTGGGGCATCGCGCTGACCGGCGCGCTCGCGTTCGGCCTGGCCGCCTGCGGCAATTCCGGCAGCGGCGGCGCAAGCAGCGACAACGGCGCCTCGGGCTCGTCGGCGCCGGCTTCCGGCACTTCGTCCGCCAGCGCCTCGTCTCAGGAGAACGTGACGATCACGTTCCAGAACATCTATCCGGATCCGACCGATCCGAAGTACCAAGTCCTTCACAAAATCGTCGACCAATACGAGAAGGACCATCCGAACATCAAAATCGAGCTGGATTCCCTGAACACCGACCAGCAGAAGCTGAAGCTGAAGACGCAGGCGGCGTCCAAGGAATTGCCGGACATTACGATCGTCAACCCCGCCGCGCAAATGAAGCCGTTCGTCGATGCGGACCTGTTCGCGCCGCTGAACGACATGGTGGAGAAAAACGGCCTCAAGGACACGTTCCAACCCGGCATTCTCGACTACTATACGTTCAACGGCAACCTGTACGCCTTGCCGGACGGCAACAACATCGCGCTGATCTATTACAACAAGTCGCTGTTCCAGCAGGCGGGCGTGCAAGTGCCGACGACGTTCGAAGATCTGGTCTCGGTCGTCAAGCAGCTTAAGGCCAAGGGCATTACGCCGATCGCGATCGGCGAGAAGGACACGTGGACCGGCTCGTTCCTGTTCATGAACATCCTGCTTCGCACGAACGGCGGCCCCGGCTTCCTGAAGGACGTCCTCGACGGCAAGAAGACGTTCGAAGATCCGGCGTTTCTGGAAGCGGTCAGCGCGTTCGAAACGCTCGTTCAGGCCGGCGCGTTCCAGGAAGGCGCGACGTCGTTCGACTACAACGCCGGCGAGAACCTGTTCAAGACCGGCAAGGCGGCGATGTACTTCATGGGCAGCTGGGCGACCGGCGGAATTGAAGTGTCCGACGTGAACAAAAACGGCAATGTAGGCGTGTTCAAGTTCCCGACGGTGAACGGCAAAGGCGACGTCAACGAATTCATGCTGGCGCCGGGAAGCGCGTTCGCGGTGTCCAAAACGAGCAAGCATCTGCAGGAGACGCTCGATTTCCTGAACTACTACATGCTGAACTATCCGAAAGAACTGTTTGCGGCCAAGGGCGCCGTCGGCCTCGCGCAGAACGTGGACGGCGACTTCAAGGCGGCCGGCTATTCCGACATGGCGATCGAAGTGCTGAACATGTTCAAGGACGTCAAAGGCGGCGACTTGGCGTTCGACAACACGATGAATCCGGGAACGGCACAGGCGCATTTGTCCAGCATCCAGAACCTGTTCGTCACGAAGAAAGATCCGGCGGAAGTCGCTAAGGAACACCAGACCGCATTCGAACAAAACAAAGAATAACGACAGCCGCCGTTATCAGGCACGGAGGGGGACGCCCGGCGCCCCCCTTTCGTCATCGGCGCGGGTATGTCCGAAGGAGGCTGAAGCCTTGAACGTATTGAAAGTGGCCGGCTGGAAGATCGCGATCTTCGTGCTGCCGTGTCTGCTCCTGTACGTCTGTCTCGTTTTCGTCCCGATCATCGTTTCCGTCTATATCGGAATGCTCGATTGGAACGGCATCGGCGCGTCCAAGTTCGTAGGATTATCGAATTTCGTCAAAATGTTCACCGCCGATTCCCAATTCTGGCCTGCGGTCGGCCGCACGTTCATGCTGGCCGGCTTTTCGCTGCTCGTACAGCTTCCGGTGGCGCTGCTTGTGGCGATGCTGATCAGCCGCCATGCGCGAAGGCCGAATTTTCTCGTGACCAGCTATTTTCTGCCGGTCATTCTGTCCGTCGTCGTCATCGGGCAGCTGTGGAAAACGATCTACAACCCAGCGTCGATGGGCGGCATGATCAACCAAATCCTGGTCAAGCTCGGTCTGGAGTCGTGGACCCATTCCTGGCTGACCGAACCGAAAGTGGCGATCTATTCGATTATTTTGGTTGCGCTGTGGCAATACGTAGGGTATCATATCTTGATTCAATTTACCGGGATCCAGAACATTCCGGCCGACATCTACGAGGCTGCCAAAATCGACGGCGCCGAAGGATTCAAGGCCGACCGATATATAACGTTGCCGATGATCGTGCCGATCTTCAAAATTTCCGTCGTGCTGTCTTTCATCGGCTCCCTGCAGTCGTTCGATCTGATCATGGTCATGACCGGCGGCGGACCCGCGCACGCGACGGACGTCGTGGCCAGCTACATGTACAACATGTCGATTTTGTCGCAGAAATACGGGTACGGCAGCGCGATCGCATTTTTCCTCGTCGTCGTCTGTCTGGCGGCCACCCTGGTGATCAACCTGCTGTTCAACCGTTTGGACAAACGATTTTCGTAAAAGAGGAGGGCGCGAAGCATGAGTGGGCCCGCAAACGCAGCAACGGCCGCAACGCCGCGGGCGCCCGTCGTCCGAATCCGCCGCAGGCGAATCTCGGTCGGCAAGGCCGTCGTATTCACGCTGTTCGGCATTTTGCTGGTGACGCAGCTTTATCCGCTGCTTTGGCTATTGATTTATTCGTTCAAGACGAACGAGGAAATTTTGTCCGGCAGTTTTTTCGCGCTGCCCAAAGTTTGGCAATGGTCCAACTACGCCGCCGCTCTGGAAGGCGGACGGTATTGGAAATATTTGCTCAACAGCGTGTTCGTGACGGGGGTCACGATGGTCGGGGTCATTTTCCTGGCTTCGCTCACCGCGTTCGCCATCGCCCGCTTCCGTTGGAAATACGGACAGGTCGTGCTGCTCATTTTTCTGATGGGCATGATGATTCCGCTGCAGGCGACGCTGCTTCCGCTCATGGTCATTTTCAAAAATCTGCATCTGCTGAACACGCACGCGTCGCTGATTTTGCCGTATATTGCGTTTCAGACGCCGATCTCCGTATTTATTCTAAGCGGATTCATGCGGACCATTCCGCACGAAATCGAAGAATCGGCGATTATGGACGGGGCCGGCGTGTTCCGGATCTTCCGCAGCATCGTGCTGCCGGTGTCGGTGCCGCCCGTCATGACGGTCTGCATCCTGACGTTCATCAACATTTGGAACGAATACATCATGGCGGCGACGTTCATCTCGTCGGAGCGGCTCAAGACGCTGCCGTTCGGCGTGTACAGCTTCGTCAGCCAGTATTCGGTCAATTACGGCGCGATCGGAGCGTTTCTCGTCCTCGGCGCGCTGCCGGTCGTCCTGATCTATTTCCTGCTCGCCGACAAAATTACGAAAGGCATGGTCGCGGGCGCCGTCAAAGGGTAAAATGAACCCCATGAAAAGCTTTCGAACGATACGCGGCCGATTGTTCCTCATTTTTCTGTTCAGCATGCTCGGTCTGCTGCTGATCGTCAGCCTCGTCTATTATCAGCGGGCGACCGAGCAAATCCGGGACAAGGTCGGGGCCATCGCCAAGAAAAATATTTCCCAGACGGTCGGATTGTTCGATCTGATGCTGCAGGGGTACGACAGCGTGACGAAATCGCTCAACAGCAACAACGAGCTGATGCGGCTGCTGCAACTCCAGACGCTGCCCGGATCCGTCGACACGGTCAACCGGGAGCGGCGCATTACCGACATTCTCGGCGCGGTGTTCTACTCCCGCAGCGATATCGTCGGCATCCACATCCTGACCAACGACGGCAAAGTGTTCAGCTTCGACCGGGTCGGCGCCGCGGTGCGCAACTACGCGGAAACGGCCTGGTTTGCCGAATTGAAGCAATCGACCGGCGAAATGATATGGCTGGGCGTCTTCCCGAAGTCGCTGATGAGCGGGGGAGTCGACCGGCCTGTCTTCGCATTCGGCCGGGAACTGTTCGAGCTGAGCGAGCTGAAGCCGATCGGCTACGTGCTGATCGAGACCGACGCCAACGCGATCGGCTCGGCGCTGTCCAACGCCAGCCTCGGTCCGGGAAGCAGCGTCGTCATCCGCGCGGCGGACGGCAGCGAGATCATCCGCACGGCGCCCCAAGACGAGGAGGCCGCGGCCATCCCGGCGAATTGGCCGGGTTCGCTGAGAGGCGACGAAGTCGTCGTTCGCGAGGGGAAGAACGAGATGCTGACGGCGGCCCGAATCCGCAAGGCGGACTGGACCGTCATCCAGGTCACGCCGAAAAGCGAACTGAAGCTCGAACTGAAGGAAACGCGCCGCTTTCTGTTCACGGTCGTACTCGTGCTCGTCGTTGCGGCCACGGCGGTGGCGACGCTCGTTTCCCGCTCGTTCTCGTCCCCGTTCAAGCGGCTGATCCAGCAGATGAAGCAGGTCGAGCTCGGCAACTTCAAAGGCGAAGTGCACGTGCATTCCTATCACGAGCTGAACGTGCTCGTCAGCTCGTTCAACCGGATGCTGGACCAGATGGATCAGCTGATCGAGCGGATCAAGCTGGCCTCGATCAGCGAGAAGAACGCCCAGCTGCAGGCGCTGCAGTCCCAGGTGAACCCGCATTTTCTGTTCAATACGCTGGACATGATCTATTGGATGCTGGACGAGCGGGGCAACGACCGGCTCGGCCGGGTCATTCTGGCGCTGTCCCAGATGTTCCGCTACAGCAGCGACTGGGAGGAAGCTTCCCGCACGACGCTGCGGCTCGAGCTGGAGCAGCTGCAGCATTATTTGACGATCATCGAGACCCGGCTCGGAGGGCGCGTGCGGACGAGCATCGAGGTCGACGAGCGCTGGCTGGACATGGAGGTGCCCAAAATGATTTTGCAGCCGATCATCGAGAACGCCGTAAAATACGGCCTGGAGCCGCTGAACCGTCCGGGAACGCTGCGCCTGTTCTCGCGGGTGGTCGGCGGACGGCTGAAAATTTTCGTGCAGGACGACGGCGTCGGGATGGACGAGGAAGCGCTGAACCGGCTCGTCCGTCTGCTGGAAGAGGATACGGCGTCCCCGCTTGGGCAAGGCGGTTCGTCCGGCCGCCGGGGCGTCGGCCTGCTCAATGTGCACCGCCGCATCCGCCTGATGTTCGGGGACGGCTACGGCCTGCGGATCGAAAGCGGGCGCAGCATCGGCACGACGGTGATCGTGACGCTTCCGGCTGCCGGCGGAGAGGGCGGAGAAGGCCAAGAAGGCGATGCGGGCGGAATGGACGATAAGGGGGCGATCGCATGAACATTCTGGTCGTCGACGACGAGAGCGTCATCCGGCACGGCATCGAGCGGACGATCCGCAAGGCGTTCCCGGAGTACCGCGTCCAGCTGGCCGCTTCGCCGGAAGAAGCGCTGCGGCGGCTGCGGAGCGAGCCGGTCGACCTCGTCCTCACCGACGTGCTCATGCCCGGCATGACCGGTCTGGAACTGATGGAAATCTCGCGCCGGCGCCATGACCACGTGAAGTGGGTCGTCATCTCCGCCTATTCCGAGTTCGCCTACGCGAAAGAGGCGGTTCGGCTGGGCGCCAGAGACTACCTGCTCAAGCCGATCGGCAAGGATACCCTGATCGACATGATTCGCAAGCTGGGCGAAGAGATCGCGGCGGAGAACGAAAGGACGAAGGAAGCCGATCTGCTGAAGCGGAACTTGCGCTTCCTGCGGGAGGCGGTGTTCGCCCGCTGGGCGTCCGGCCTGGACCTGGGCGGCATCGACCTGGCGCCGTTCACCGAGCGCCACCCGCACTTCCACCTGATCATGGTGCGGCTCGAAAGCGACGAAGGCGCCGCGCTGGAGCATTTTATCGTCGAGAACGTGCTGAACGAGCTGATCGAGTCCGCGGGCACCGGGTTCGTGGCCAGCATCGACGCCAAGAGCCTGCTCGGCCTGGCGACCCTGCGCGACGAGAGCGCCCTGAACGGGCTGATCGGGCAGCTGCGCAGCCACCTGAAGCGCTACTTGAAGACGCCGTTCCAGGTGCTTCATTCCGAACGCATTACCGATGTGTCCCGGGTGCCGGCGGAAGTGAAGCGGATGCGGACGACCGCCGCCTCGCAGGTGTACGACCATTACGCCAGCGGCGGAGACCGGGCGGTGGAAGTGGCGCTGCAGTACATCCGCGCGCATTACAACACCGAGCTGACGCTGGAGAAAGTGGCGTCGATCGTCTATTTGAACCCGGTCTATTTCAGCCAACTGTTCAAGCAGAAAACCGGCCAAGGGTTCAAGGATTACGTCACCCATCTGCGGCTGGAGCGGGCGATGGAGCTGCTTCGGGATTCCGAACTGAAGGTGGGGGAGATCTCCGAGCGCGTCGGTTACCCGGACGTTCGCCACTTCTCCCAAATTTTCCGCAAAAAAGTCGGCCTCACGCCTTCCGAATACCGCCATCAAGCCGGCAGCGCCGTTCCCCCCGCCCGCGCCTGCGCCGCCGCGGGCGACGACGGCGCCGGTCCCGCCGCCGACAGCGATCCGCCGGCCGGCGGAACCGGCGCCTCGCCCGAGGGGGCCGCGTTCGCCGGCGAGGCCGGCTCATCGGCCTACCGCGACGTGCCCGCATGCGGCCCCGCATCCGGCCGCGACGACGCATCCGCGCAGCTTCCCGTCCAGCCATAGCCCCCTTCCGGCGATCCGGAAGGCGGGCTTGCCGCACTTGTACGTCTTCCGCCCGCGACATCCGTAACACCCGAGATACTCCGATGACGCGATGACGGCAAGCCGCGGCGTGAGAGAGCTTTTTTAGGCATGGCGCTCCATCAATCTCCTGAGCTTGGCTTCCGTCGGCGAATCGGGAACCGGGGTGTAGACGCTGCAGCGCAAATCCAGACTGCCCTGAACCTGCAGGGAAGTCAAATGGAACAGCATCTTCCCCGCAAAGCCTGGAGATACTTGCGCTCGTCGAGGGTCAGCTGCAGCGCCGTTGCGACGGCGTCCAGCACCGAAGCCGACACCCGGATATTCCGCCCCTGCTCGAACCACGTATACCAGGTGGTGCTCACGCCTGCCAGCTGGGCGACTTCCTCTCTCCGGAGGCCCGGTGTTCTTCGGCGGATGCCCGGAGGCAAGCCGACGGATTCGGGCCGGATTTTGGCCCGTTTCGCCTTCAAAAAGGCGGACAGCGCCTGCAGTCTCGCTTCGCGGTCCATCGCATCGTCCCCCTGTTCGTGACCGGATCAGCATGGTATTCATTCTACGGCGCCAGTTCCGACGCCTACCATATGGTGGCGTCCCATCCGGAAGGGACCGGCGCCTATCGGGCCATGATGCTGGCGATGCAGGAAGCCGGCATCGGCCCCGAAGACGTCGATGTGATCAGCGCGCACGCCACCAGCACGGAGATCGGCGACCGGTCCGAAACGCTGGCGATCAAGAGGCTGTTCGGGGAACGGGCTTATCGGATTCCGGTTACGGCCAACAAGTCCATGATCGGGCATCTGCTGGGCGCGTCCAGCGCCGTGGAAGCCGTCGCGCTGGTCCAAAGCCTCCGGCACAACCTCATTCCCCCGACCATCAATCAGGAACATAAGGATCCCGAATGCGATCTGGACTATGTCCCCAACGAAGCGCGCGAGGCCCCGCTCGAAATCGGGTTGTCCAATTCGTTCGGCTTCGGGGGGCACAATGCCGTGATTGCGTTGAAAGCCTGTAAAGACGAATTCCACAAGTGAGCTTCTTCATGGGCTGTCCCTATGCAAGCGCGAGCGATCGGTTGTGCAGGGACGGGCTCTTTTTTTGAAAAGCGGCTTTACAGACCGACGGTCGGTATGCTATCCTAAGTTCAACAGACCGACGGTCGGTATGGATTGGCTTCCCATGAACGGTCCGAGGCTGATGAAAGGAAAGGAGGAATGGACGTTGACAACCGCGAACGCCAGCTTTCAGGCGATCATGGACGCGGCCGAGGCGCTGGTTCAGGAGAAGGGATGCCGGACGACGACGCTGCAGGATATTATCGAGCGCACGGGATTGTCCAAAGGCGCCATCTACCACTATGTGACGGGCAAAGACGAGCTGCTGGCGCTCGTGCTCAAATCGCGCGTCGAGCGGTTGAACGCCCGGTTCGCCGAAGCGGTGGCCGACCCGAACGCATCGGGCCTGAACCATCCGCTGCAGCTCATCGCCGAGAGTTTGATCCGCTCCATGAACCGCCAGGATGCGGGCAATCAAATTTTCATCTATTTGCTGAGCCGGATGGATAAGCCGAAAGTCGCCGAGATGGTTCGGGAAGTGTACGATTTCACGCTGCGGACATGCACGCAATGGATCGACATCGGCAAGGCGCACGGCGTCATCCCGGCGGAAACCGACAGCGCGGCCGTCGCGGCGAACCTGCTCATTTTCATGTACGGATTGCGGGTCCAGAATACGATTTGGCCGGAGCGGAATCGGATGTCGGTGCAGGATCTGGCCGCGTTTATGTCCCGTTCGCTCAGCTGACTGCGGATTATAACCGTCTCTGATTCCAAACCTCGCGAAGGAGTCGACGAAAATGTTGAAAATATCGAAGCGAACCTCTCTTATTTTTACTTTGCTGATCAACGGGATCGTCCCTTGGGCGGCCTACGTCTGGCTGTCCCATTCTCTCAGCAGCATCGCCGCTTTATCGATCGCCACCCTGATCCCGCTGCTGGACAATATCGTCCACCTGGTCAGACACCGCAAGCTCGACGCATTCGGGGCGCTCATGCTGTTCACGTTCCTGCTGACGATTGCGCTCGTGCTGGCGGGCGGCAGCGAGAAAATGCTGCTTGTCCGGGAGTCCCTCGTCACGGCGTCGGTCGGCCTGATCTTTCTCGGCTCGCTGCTGTTCAGCCGCCCGATGATATTTCACCTGGCGCTCCGTTTCATCGGCAACCCCGATTTTGCGTCCAACTGGCAATACCCGTACTTCCGGTTCGTCATGCGGCTGATGACCCTGGTGTGGGGCGTCATGCTGACGGCGGAAGCGGCCATTCGCGTGTTCATGGTGTTCCGGCTGTCCACGGCGACCTACCTGGCGTTGTCGAACTTCGTGCTGTACGGCTTCATCGGAGCCGCCGCGCTGTGGACCGTCGCATACCGCCGCCACTCCGCCTGCAAATTGACCCGCATTAAGCGGCTTGCGGCGTGAAAGCTGGGGAGGGATGCGTATGGTAGAAACCGATGAGGCTATGACGGAGGTTATCCCCGAGGATCGGAAGGCGCCCGAGATCGTGCGGCTGACGCGGGCGGACGGCTCCGGCTTGCGGGCGCTGTATCGGGCGGTTGCGGCGGATTTGCGGGCCAAAGGCGTGCGGCAATGGGACCGGTTCTATCCGAACCGGTGGATCATCGGCGGCGACGTCCGCCGGGGAGCGGCATTCGGCATTCGGGAGGAAGGGCGGATCGTGGGAGCCGTGGTCGTCGACCGCCGCCAAAGCGGCAAGTACGCCGGCTTGCCCTGGTCCGACCGGAGCGGGAACCCGGCGTGCGTTCACCGGCTGGCGGTGCACCCGGCGCATCAGGGGCGGGGCATCGGGAAAAGCCTGCTGCGGTACGCCGAGGAACAGGCGCGGCGGGCAGGCTGCACGAGCATCCGGCTTGACGTCTACAGCGCGAACCCGGGCGCTGTCGCCATGTACCGGCGGGCCGGCTATGCCGAAGTCGGGACGGTGCGCTTTCCGATGCGCGAGGCGCCCTACCTCGTCTTCGAGAAGCGGCTGGGCTGAGAGCGGCGGGGAACCGGTCGCGCCGGAGCTGCCGCCTCAAACGACGAACCGGGACGCCAACCTCGTCGACGCGATACTCGGCCGCCGCGGCAGGGTATTCGCCGGTCGGATGAAACGCCGGAGAGCAGAGGACACATCACGGGACACATCGCGCAACCGCACCGCATTTCGCGCCATCGGCGCGCGCTAACGGGCAGCGGCCTTCGGGCGGCTGCCTTTCTTGCATCTGCCCGAAAGGGCGCCCCCGCAAACTGACCATATTCTCCCACCCCCCATTCTGCTAAAATAGAACTGGTTACCCGTCGCCAAAGGGGACTATCGTCGCGCTTGAGGACCGTAACCGTACACGAGCCCCCGAGGATCAAGCAAGCCTAAAACCGCCGCAGGTTCAGCGGCGCCCGACGCGGGCATCCGGACAAGGAACCGCGGGTCCGGCCGGACGCCCGGCCGGGCTTGCAAAGGAGGATGGCAGGAAGTGGGGATGGAGATCGGAATTGCGGTTTTGCTCGTTGTCGGTTGCGCCGCGGGATTCGGGGTGTTCCGCAAAAACACCGTTCCGCGGCCGGAAGGCGAACGCCCCGGAGAACGGAGAAAGCTGTCGGTCATCATCCCGGCCCGCAACGAGGCGGACAACTTGCCCCATCTGCTCGCCTCGCTTCAGAAGCAAACGCTCGCTCCCGACGAGATTATCGTGGTGGACGATTTCTCCGAAGACGGAACGAAGGAAATTGCCCGGCGCTACGGAGTCACCGTCCTGGAGAACAGCCCCCTCCCCGACGGCTGGACGGGCAAAAACTGGGCGGTATGGAACGGCTATTTGCACGCTTCCGGGGATCTGCTCGCGTTTCTGGACGCCGACGTCCGGCTCGCTCCGCAGGCGCTGGAAGCGCTCGTCCGGGCAAGGGAACGCGCCGGGGGCGTCATTTCGGTCGTCCCTTTCCATCAGGCGGTCCGATTTTACGAGAAATTGGCGCTCGTCACCAACCTGCTGGGCCTGTTTGCTTTTACTTCGCCTTGGGAAAAACGCAATCCGCAGAAGGGACTGTACGGGTCCTGCATCGTGGCGGCGCGGGCCGACTACGAGCGCGTCTGCGGCCATGAAAGCGTCCGTTCCGAGGTGCTGGACGATCTGACCCTGGGGGCCCGCTGCGTGCAGGCCGGCATTCCCGTCACCAACTATATCGGTCGCGGCCTCGTGTCCTTCCGCATGTATCCGGGCGGCATCCGCAGCGAGATCGAAGGCTTCGGCAAAAGCGCGGCGCTGAGCACGTCGAAGCTGAGCGCCCGGACGGTGCTGCTCATCGCGCTTTGGGTGATCGGATTGCTGGCTTCGGAGTGCGCGCCTTTTCTGGCAACGACGCCATGGGGCGTTCCGCTTGCTTTAGGCTATTTATTATACATGCTGCAAATTTTTTACCTCGTCAAATATACCGGCGACTTCGGCAAAATCATGCCGGTGCTGCACCTGCTGTCCTCGCTGTTTTTCATCGGCGTCATGCTGTATTCGGTCTACCAGGTCGCGTTTCTCGGACGCGTATCGTGGAAAGGCCGGCACATCCGGGTGGGGGGCCGGCGCAGCCTATGATCATCCTGTGGACGGCGGCCGCCTGGCTGTCGGGCTCCCTCATGTTCTCCTACTGGCTCGGCCGGGCGGCCCGCAAAAATTTGAAGGAGGTCGGCGACGGCAATCCGGGCGCGGTCAACCTGTGGCAGGCGGCCGGATACAAATTCGGCATCGCCGGCGTCGCGCTCGATTTTCTGAAAGGCTATTTGCCGCTCTTCCTCCTGCTCAAGTACGGCCAGGCGCGGATCGACGACGTCCGCATCGTGCCCGTGGCGATCGCCCCGATCGTCGGCCATGCGTTCACGCCCTTCCTGGGAGGCCGGGGAGGCAAGGCGATTGCCGTGACGTTCGGCGTGTGGAGCGCGTTGACCGATTTCGCCGCGTCGCTCGCGTACGCCGTGATCCAGGCCGTCCTGCTGGCCGCTTCCCGGGCGCTGAACCAAGGAAAGCCGGGATCCGCGGAAGCGGACGGCTTCCAGGTCGTGCTGGGCCTGCTGCCGGTCGGCGCCTTTTTGCTGGTCCGGGCTTATCCGCTCCCGCTGTTGTGGGTTTGGCTCGGCAACTTCGGGCTGCTGGCCTATACGCACCGGCGGGAACTCCGTTCCTTTCTCCGCAGCCGGCGCAAGTGGCACGGTAGCTATCACGGGCGGCGAGACCCCGATGACCGCTTTCGCGCTTGATTGGCAGCGCCTTCCTATTGCCTTTTCCGCAGAAGAAGAAGATGGTGTAAGATAAACACCACCGAAGGAAAAGCCTTTAACTTTATCATGGGCCAATAAAGCGACAATTCCAGCAAAACGGAAAGTAAAGGGTTTCCTTTTTCGCCCCAACGAATGCTCTTTCCTAAAATGTAAACGCTTAACACCATCCAATTTACTCTGATTTTAGGGAATTAAGCCCCCGTCGACATGCAGAACCGCAGACGAAGAGGGGAAGCTGAACGAAAAAGGGCTTTATTTGGGCATTTTTCGCGCATTGCACCTGAGGAAAGTTAAAGCTTTACCTGAATTCCAACAGCCAAATTGCAGCAAAAACGAGCTATAAATCCATTCAAAATGGACAAATCGGATGATTTTTTAGAAAAAAGAGGGTTGATATTGAGACAGAATCGTGGTATTTTCAGCTACGTGAGGTTAAAGCTTTACCCTAAAATCCATCGAATGGCCAAAGCGAGGTGCGCAAGCAAGATGCAACCCGGCTCCGATTTGAAACCGCTGTACGTCGGCGGCGAATGGGTGCAGACTCCGGACGTTCACCGCATTTACAACAAGTACACCGGGGAATTGTTCGTTCAGGTCAGCAAAGCGGGGACGAAGGAGAAAGACATGGCGATCGAAGCGGCGCAGCGGGCGATGCGGCAATCCGAATTCGGCCCGGCCCAGCGGTTCCAGGTGCTGCATCGGGCGCACGAGCTGCTGCTCGAGCGTCTGGAGGAATTCGCGGCGTGCATCGCCCAGGAAGGCGGCAAGCCGATTGCCGACGCGAGGACCGAGGTCAACCGTTCGGCGCTCGTGTTCCTTCTCTCGGCGCAGGAAGCGGCCAAGATCGCCGGCGAGATCGTTCCGACCCAGGTGGCGCCGAACGTGAACATCGGGCCGAGGCTGATCTATACGATCAAGAAGCCGATCGGCATCGTGTGCGCGATTACGCCGTTCAATTTCCCGCTCAACCTGGTCGTGCACAAAGTCGCCCCGGCGCTGGCGGCGGGCAATCCCGTCATCATCAAACCGGCGTCGGACACCGCCTATTCGGCGCTGAAGCTGTGCGAGCTTCTCGAACAGGCGGGCCTGCCTAAGGGCTACGTCAGCTGCCTCGTGGGCAGCGGTTCCACGCTGGGCGACGAGCTATTGACCGACCCGAGAATCCGGAAATACACGTTCACCGGATCGCCGGAAGTCGGCAAGCATATCCACCGGACCGTCGGCATGCGCAAGGTGACGCTGGAGCTCGGCTCCAACTCGGCGACGATCGTCCACAAGGACGCGAATATCGAGAAGGCGGCGGCCAGGCTGGCCCGGATGGCTTTCGCCCACGCCGGCCAGATCTGCATTTCGGTGCAGCGGATTTTCGTCCATCGGGACGTCGAACAGCGGTTCATGGAAGCGTTTCTGGCAAACACGGCCAAGCTGAAAGTGGGCGACCCGATGGATCCCGACACCGTCGTCGGCCCGATGATCAGCGAGAAGGAAGCGATCCGCATCGAAGGATGGGTGGATGAAGCGGTGAAGGCGGGGGCGTCGATCGTCACCGGCGGAAAGCGGTACAAAAACGTCTATTACCCGACGGTGCTGACGAATGCTTGCAGAGGCATGAAAGTCATCGACGAGGAAGCGTTTGCGCCGGTCGTGTCCATATCGCCCTACGACGACATCGAGGAAGCGGTTCGGCTCGTCAACGACTCGAAATACGGGCTGCAGGCGGGCGTGTTCACGAATTCGATCTCGCTGGCGCACCGGATTCCGTACTTGCTGGAAGTCGGCGGGGTCATCATCAACGATACGAGCAGCTTCCGCGCGGATCAGATGCCGTACGGCGGCGTGAAGGAAAGCGGAATCGGCAAGGAAGGGCCGGCATTCGCCATCGAGGAAATGCTGGAGACCGTGACGGTTGCCGTGAATCTGGAAGAGTAAGCGGAGCGGTTCGAGATTTTACAGCAGAAGGAGCGGCAGCTTGAAAATGGGAAAAATTCGTTGCGCGGTGTTGGGCCTGGGCCGATTGGGCTACTGGCATGCGGAAAATTTGGCGAATCGCATCCCGAACGCGGAGCTCGCGCTCGTCGTCGATCCGATCGAGGGACGGGCGGAGCAAGTGGCGCGGGAATTGGGGGTTCCGGCTCATTCGACGAATCCCGACGACGCCTTTGACCGTCCGGACATCGAGGCGGTGGCGATCGTCACGCCGACCTCCACGCACGCGGACATGATCATCAAGGCGGCGAACGCCGGCAAGCAGATTTTCGTGGAAAAGCCGATTACGCAGACGCTCGAAGAGGCGGACCGGGTGATCGAGGCGATTCGCGCGCGCGGCGTGTTCTGCCAGGTCGGATTCATGAGAAGATTCGATCCCGCTTACCATGAGGCGCAGAAAAGAATCCAAAAAGGCGACATCGGCCAGCCGATTTACTTCAAGGGGCTCAGCAGGGACGGGAACATGCCGCCGGCCTCCTTCATCGAGCACAGCGGCGGGATTTACCTGGACGTGGCGATCCACGACT
>Ga0207789_1000063_pt1 | contig 117840 bp, 104 predicted proteins | sample HigsolmetaGSP12D_FD_184840 | JGI IMG/M metagenome (GOLD analysis project Ga0207789, IMG submission 184840) | High solid enriched microbial communities from the Joint BioEnergy Institute, USA - SP1-2-D (SPAdes) | ecosystem: Engineered > Bioreactor > SSF (Solid state fermentation) > Aerobic >... | reverse complement strand
TGCGGGGCAGGTGAAGCATACGGACGCCTGGGAGGCGAACCGGATCCGGTACAACCAGAAGCATCCGAACGACCAGCGGCCGGCCGATTGGTTCTGGGCGGGCGAGGCGTTCGTGCTGGAGGCGGTCGCGACCGACACGGGCGAGTCCGCGACGAAGGCGGTCGAGGTGACGGCGGATGCCGGGGGCGGCTTGCGGAAGGCGCTGTCGGCGGCCGATGCGCCTGTGTTCAGCCGCTGGAGCGGGACGTTGATCAGTCAGGATGCGGGCTTTGATCTGACCGAACTGCCGGAGGGCGAATACACCTTCGTGTTCCGCGTCCGATATAGCAACGGCGTGATCAAAACCGACCCGGTGACCATCACGATCAAAGGAACGGTGGACGAATACGTGCAGGTGCACCGGGTTCAGTAAAGCGGGGCGAAGGCGAATTTCGAGGCGACCGGACACCGATCGGCGCGGACGTTGTTCCGTTTGACACGGCGGGAGGCGATGCGCTAGAATGATGTTTGCACGACAGCGAAAGGTCGGCAAACTTCATATCGCTCTCGAAGAAGGAGAAAGTAGCCGGTTGCCGGTCGGCAACTGCAGCGAGCCGGGAACGGTGCGAGCCCGGTGCGACGAATCGGCGAACATGGCGCTCCGGAGAGGGCTTGGCAAGCGAAAGAGCGGGTTTTCGGCAACGGTCTGCAGGGAGGCGCGATCGAACGTGCCGTCCGGCGGAGGCGGCCAGCCGGAAGCCAAGTAGGGTGGAACCGCGGGACCGATGCTCCCGTCCCTACGTCTGCAAGGGCGGACGTGGGAGACGGGGGCTTTTTTTTGCATTGCTCATCTCCCTGGCCGCAACCGTTCACGCCGGCCGTTAGGCCGGTTGTTCGGCCGGCGGAAGCCGGACTCGCCATTAACGCCCGCAATCGGGAGCAGAAGGAGCGAATAAGGACATGAACTTTCAGCAAATGACGCTGGCGCTGCAGCAGTTCTGGGCGGAGCAAAATTGCATCGTCGTGCAGCCGTACGACGTGGAGAAAGGCGCGGGCACGATGAATCCGATGACGTTCCTGCGCGCGATCGGACCGGAGCCGTGGAACGTCGCCTATGTGGAACCGTCCCGCCGCCCGGCGGACGGACGCTACGGAGAGAACCCGAACCGATTGTACCAGCATCACCAGTTCCAGGTCATCATGAAGCCGTCGCCGGACAACATCCAGGAGCTGTACCTGGAGAGTCTGAACCGGCTCGGCATCGACCCGCGCCATCACGACATCCGGTTCGTCGAGGACAACTGGGAGAACCCGTCGCTCGGCTGCGCGGGGCTCGGCTGGGAAGTGTGGCTGGACGGGATGGAAATTACCCAGTTCACGTACTTCCAGCAAGTCGGCGGCATCGACTGCCATCCGGTTTCCGCCGAAATCACGTACGGGATGGAGCGGCTGGCGTCCTACATTCAGGACAAGGAGAACGTGTACGAACTGGAATGGGTGGACGGCGTCCGCTACGGCGACGTGTTCAAGCATCCGGAGTACGAGCATTCGAAGTATACGTTCGAGATATCCGACGTGCCGATGCTGCTGCAGCTGTTCTCGACTTATGAGGCGGAAGCGAAGCGCGCGCTGGACGAAAACCTCGTTTTCCCGGCGTACGACTACGTCCTGAAATGTTCGCACACGTTCAACCTGCTGGATGCGCGCGGCGCGATCAGCGTGACGGAGCGGACGGGCTACATCGGCCGGGTGCGGAATCTGGCGCGGCAAGTCGCCGCGACCTTCCTGCAGGAGCGCGAACGTCTCGGCTTCCCGCTGCTGAAGAAAGGAGTGGAGATCGGTGGCTAAAGATTTGCTGCTGGAAATCGGCCTCGAAGAGGTGCCGGCCCGCTTCGTGCGCGCCGCCATGGACCAGTTGAAGGAAAAAACGGAGAAATGGCTCGCAGGCAGCCGCTTGGGGTATAAAGAAGTGCGGGCCTACGCCACGCCGCGCCGTTTGGCGGTGCTCGTGTCGGAGCTCGCGGAGAAGCAGGCCGACGTCCGCGAGGAAGTGAAGGGGCCGGCGCGCAAGATTGCGCTGGACGAGTCCGGCAACTGGACGAAGGCGGCGCTCGGCTTCGCGCGCAGCCAGGGCGTCGAGCCGGAGGCGCTCTTCTTCAAGGAGCTGTCCGGCGTCGAGTACGTGTACGCGAGCAAGTCGAGCGTGGGCGTGGAGACGGCTGCCCTCTTGCCGGAGGCGCTGCCGGCGCTCGTCACGTCGCTTGCGTTTCCGAAAAACATGCGTTGGGGCTCCTGGGAGCTGCGGTACGTGCGCCCGATTCGCTGGCTCGTCGCGCTCTACGGCGCGGACGTCGTTCCGTTCGAGATCGCCGGCGTCTCCTCCGGACGCACGACGCGGGGACACCGCTTCCTCGGGACGGAGGCGGCGATCGCCGAACCTGCGCAGTATGTCGCCAAGCTGCGGGAGCAGCACGTCATCGCCGACGTCGAGGAGCGCAAGGCGGCGATCGAGAGCGGCATCGCCCGACTCGCCGCGGAGCGCGGATGGCAGATCGCGGTGAAGGAAGATCTGCTCGAAGAGGTGCTGTTCCTCGTCGAGACGCCGACCGCGCTCGCCGGTTCGTTCGATCCGGCGTTCCTGAGCATTCCGCAGGAGGTGCTCATCACCTCGATGCGCGAGCATCAGCGCTACTTCCCGGTGCTGGACGGGGAAGGCAAGCTGCAGCCGTTCTTCGTCACGGTGCGCAACGGCGACGCGCTGTCGCTGGACGTCGTCGCCAAGGGCAACGAGAAGGTGCTGCGGGCGCGGCTGTCGGACGCGAAATTTTTCTACGAAGAGGACCAGAAGATCAGGCCCGCGGACTTCCTCGCCAAGCTGGAAAACATCGTGTACCACGAGGAGCTCGGCACGGTCGCCGACAAAGTTCGCCGCATCCGGACGATTGCGCAAAAGCTGGCGCAGCGGCTGCGGACGGACGAGGCGACGCTCGCCGACGTCAATCGCGCCGCCGAGCTGTGCAAGTTCGACCTCGTGACGCAGATGGTGTACGAATTCCCCGAGCTGCAGGGCATCATGGGCGAGGATTACGCGCGCAAGGCCGGCGAGCGGGAAGCGGTCGCAAGGGCGATCAACGAGCACTATTCGCCGCGCAACGCCGGGGACGCGCCGCCGAAGTCGCTCGTCGGGGCGATCGTCGGCATCGCCGACAAGCTCGACACGATCGTCGGCTGCTTCTCGATCGGCATCGTGCCGACCGGCTCGCAGGACCCGTACGCGCTGCGCCGCCAGGCCGCCGGCATCGTGGCGACGCTGCTCGCGCACGAGCTCGAACTGCCGCTGCCGGAGCTGTTCCAGCTGGCGCTGGAGACGCACGCCGCGGCCCGGCCGCCGAAGCGAGAGGTGCTTGACATTTTGCGCGATCTGAACGAGTTTTTCGCGCTGCGGGTGAGGAACGTGCTCGCCGACCAACAAGTCCGCTACGACGTCGCCGACGCCGTGCTGAGCGCCGGCTGCGCCGACGTGCGGCGCACGCTGCGGCGGGCGAAGGCGCTGCAGGACGCCTCGGACGGCGACGCCAAGGAGTCGTTCCGCCCGGCGGTCGACGCGTTCAACCGCGTCTGCAACCTGGCCGCGAAGGCGGACGAATCGCGGCAGATCGACGCCCGCCTGTTCGCCGACCCGGCCGAGGGCGCCTTGTACGAAGCGTGGCAATCCGCGCACGGCGCTTATGTGCAGGCGGTCGGAGAGGCCCGGCTGGACGAGGCGCTGGCCGCGCTCGCCGGGCTCGCCGGCGCGATCGACCGCTTCTTCGACGCGGTGATGGTCATGGCCGAAGACGAGGCGGTGCGGCGCAACCGGCTGTCGCTTCTGGCGAACATCGCCGACGACGTCAAATCGTTCGCGGATTTCTCGAAGTGGGTCGGGTAACGGCCCTTGCGCGAGGGAGGTGAGTCGTTTGTCCGTTACGGGCATTACGGTGTACGTCGTGTCCGATTCCGCCGGCGATACGGGAGAACTGGCCGTGCGGGCGGCGGCGGCGCAGTTCCATCCGCTCCAGGTGAACATCCGGCGCGTCGGCTTCATCCAGACCGTCGAGGCGATCGACTCGGTGCTGGAGACGGCGGCCGCCGACAAGAGCGTGGTGCTGTATACGCTCGTCATTCCGAAGCTGCGCGAGCGCATGAACGAGCAGGCGGCGGCCAGAGGCGTCGTGACGATCGACCTGCTCGGCCCGCTCATCGACAACATGGAGCGCCTGTTCGGCCGGCCGTCGCGTCATGAGCCCGGGCTGAACCACGTGCTGGACGCCGGCTATTTCCGCAAGGTCGAGGCGGTCGAATTCGCGGTCCGCTATGACGACGCCCGCGACGTTGCCGGCATCATCAAGGCGGACCTCGTGCTGACCGGCGTTTCGCGGACCTCGAAGACGCCGCTGTCCATGGTGCTGGCGCACAAGACGCTCAAGGTCGCGAACGTTCCGCTCGTGCCGGAGCTAGCGCCGCCGCGCGAGCTGTTCCTCGTCGATCGCCGCAAGGTGATCGGCCTGACGATCCGCCCCGACGCGCTCAACGCCATCCGCAAGGAGCGGCTCAAGGCGCTCGGGCTGCCGGATTCCGCGTTGTACGCGACGGCGGAGCGGATCGGGCAAGAGCTGGAATACGCCGACCAGATCATGAAGCGGATCGGCTGCCGCGTCATCGACGTCTCGAACAAAGCGGTCGAAGAGACGGCCAGCCTCATCCTGGACTATTTGCAAGGCGAATAAGCGCGCCCGCAGCCAAAAGGCGTCCGGCCGCCGACCTCCGGTTCGCCGCTCCCGGATCCGACCAGCTTCCCCAGGCGGGATGCTGGTCGTTGGCGCTTATTCGCATTTTTCCCGAAGCCCGCTCAGGGAACAATTGACAAAAAAACGACAAAATGAGAAATCAACTCTTGACATCAAGAGGCGTTAGGTATATCATTTTAAAATTTTATGGGACGCTGGCAGGATTTTGACCTCGATTAGCGTATATAATATTACGGCAAACTTTGGTTGGACTCGTGGTGATGTCGGATGGCCCCGATTCGCAATCGGGTGGTGGTGGACGGCGACGCCTGTCCGGTCAAGTCGGAAATTGCCAGAACGGTGCAGGCGTGCGGCGCCCGCGCCCTGATGGTGTCGTCGCACGACCATCGTCTCGCTCCCGGACCGGGGGTGGACGTGGTGAACGTGGACGCGGGCGACCAGTCCGCCGATCTTTATATCGCGAACGCGATCGGAGCCTCGGACGTTCTCGTCACCGGAGATTACGGACTGGCCGCGCTGGGACTGGCCCGGGGGGCGGCGGTGCTGACGTTTCGGGGGCGAATCGTCACCGAGTCCGACATCGACGGCCTGCTGGCCCAGCGGCATTTCTCCGCCAGGCAGCGGCGGGGCGGCCTGCGGACGAAAGGGCCCAAAGCGTTCAGCGACGAAGACCGAGCCCGATTTCAGCAAAAACTGACATGGTTGCTCGGAGGGATGCAGGAGATTCGGGAAAACTAGCGAATTGTATTACGTGCCGCATCGAACGCTTCCGCTTGAGCTGCGGGCAAGCCGGGGCGGGTTTTCGTGCGGGGGATTCGGAAGAGACGGAAAGGGAAGCGCGCTGTCTTGGAGGAATCGCTCTAGAAGAAGGTGATCTCGGGATGACTCACGGGATGATTCCGCAGGAAACGATCGACGAAGTGCTGCGCCGCCATGAGATTGCCGAGACGGTCGGACGTTACGTTCAGCTCACCAGGCAGGGCAAATATTGGAAAGGGCTCTGTCCCTTCCATTCGGAAAAGACGCCCTCCTTCACGGTGACGCCGGAGAAGCAAATCTTCTATTGCTACGGCTGCGGCAAAGGCGGCAACGTGATCAAGTTCATCATGGAGATGGAGAACGAGACGTTTCCCGAAGCGGTCAAGCGGCTCGCCGAGGAAGCCGGCATCCCCGTGACGTGGCAAGAAACCGCAGCCGCAGGAAGCGAGCCGTCTCCCCGGCAGAAGGAGCGGGAGACGCTGCTGGAAGCGAACGGGTACGCGTTCAAGCTGTACCGCTACGTGCTCCGCAACACGGAGGCCGGCAAGCCGGCGATGGACTACCTGAGGTCGCGCGGTTTTTCGGACAAGCTCATCGACGAATTCGGCATCGGCTACGCCCCGTCCCGCTGGGACACGCTGACCCAGGCTTTGCAGCGGAACGGCTTCGATCCCGAGGAGATGGAGCGGGGCGGGCTGCTGCTGAAGCGGCACGATGGCGACGGCTACGTCGACCGGTTCCGCGACCGGGTCATGTTCCCGATTCACGGCGCCGACGGCCGCGTCATCGCCTTCGCGGGCCGGCTGATGTCGAGCGGCCAGCCGAAATATATGAATTCTCCGGAAACGCCGCTGTTCAGCAAGAGCCGGACGCTGTACCGGCTGCGGGAAGCCCGCGGGGCGATCCGCAAGATCAGGCAGGTCGTTCTGTTCGAAGGGTACGTCGATTGCATCAAAGCCTGGGCGGCGGGCGTCGAGAACGGCGTAGCCACGATGGGAACGGCGCTGACGGCCGAGCATGCGGCGCTGCTCCGCCGCTTCGCGGACGAGGCGATCGTCTGCTACGACGGAGACGACGCCGGTCAGGCGGCGGCCTACAAGAGCCTGCCGCTGCTGGAGGAAGCCGGGTTCCGCGTGCGGGTGGCGCTGCTTCCGCCGGGCAAGGACCCGGACGAGTTCATCGGCGAGCACGGGCCGGAGGCGTTCGTCCGAGAAGTGGTCGAAGGGGCTGTCTCCGCCGTCAAATTTCAGCTCATCTATTTGCGGAAATCCCATATACTCCTAGAAGAAGATGGGAAGATCCGGTATTTGCGCGAGGCGGTCAAGCTGGTCGCCAGACGAGACTCCCCGACGGAAAGAGAGATGATCCTCAGGGAGCTGTCGCAGGAGTTCGGCGTTTCGCTCGAAACGCTCAAGCAGGAAACCGCCGAAATCCGCAGGCTTGAGAAATTGGGAACGTCTGGGGATATTCCGGACAGATCGTGGAATAATGTATGGAATGACACCCGTTCTTCGCCTAGACACCCGCCTCTCGAACCCGCTCACGTGCGGGCGGAGCGTCACCTCCTTTCCTGGATGATGCAGGATGCGGATACGGCGCTGCTCGTCCGGGATCGGCTGGGCGACCGGTTTCATCACGAGGATCACGCGGCTATCGCTGCTTACTTATACAGCTATTATTCCCAAGGCAACGAGCCGGACGTCGGCAAGTTCATGACTTTTCTGCAGGACGAACGGCTGGAGAAAGCGGCCTCGGCGATCGCGCTGATCGAAGTTCCGTTCGGCGAACGGGAGCTTGAGGACTGCCTCCGCACGATTGAATCATGGAATTCCAAATCGAGAATAGAACAGATGTATGAAGAGATGCGTCGTGCGGAGAAACAAGGAGACCCTTTGCGAGCCGCGCAAATTTTAACAGAGATTATCGCCCTGGAAAAGCAGCGGAAAGTGCTCTAAGGCCGCCAACGATCCGGGGAGGAGGGAGTCGGAAATGGCGAACGATCAACATACCGGGCTGGAAGCGGAATTGACGTTGGAGCAAGTCAAGGCCCAATTGATGGAGCAAGGGAAGAAGAAGGGATCCCTGACCTATAAAGACATCATGGAAAAGTTGTCTCCCTACGACCAGGACGCCGACCAGATCGACGATTTCTTCGAGCAGTTGGCCGACCTCGGCATCGAAGTCGTCAACGACCACGATGAGCTGGGACGGGGCGGCGACGAGGACGGGCAGGACGACTTCAACTTCGACGACGATCTGTCGCTGCCTCCCGGCATCAAGATCAACGATCCCGTCCGCATGTACTTGAAGGAGATCGGACGAGTCCCGCTGCTGGGCGCCGACGACGAAGTCGAGCTGGCCAAGAAGATCGAGATCGGCGGCTACGACGGCGAAGAAGCCAAGAAAAGATTGGCCGAAGCCAATCTGCGGCTTGTCGTCAGCATCGCCAAGCGCTACGTGGGCCGCGGCATGCTGTTCCTGGATCTGATCCAGGAGGGCAATATGGGGCTGCTCAAAGCCGTCGAGAAGTTCGACCATACGAAGGGCTACAAGTTCAGCACGTACGCGACGTGGTGGATTCGCCAGGCGATTACCCGCGCGATCGCCGACCAGGCGCGGACGATCCGCATTCCGGTCCACATGGTCGAGACGATCAACAAGCTCATTCGCGTATCCCGGCAGCTGCTGCAGGAGCTCGGCCGCGAGCCGACGCCGGAGGAAATTGCCGAGCAGATGGAGCTCAGCGTGGACAAAGTGCGGGAAATTATGAAGATCGCGCAAGAGCCGGTGTCGCTCGAAACGCCGATCGGCGAAGAGGACGACTCCCACCTGGGAGACTTCATCGAGGATCAGGAGGCGCTGGCTCCGGCCGACGCGGCGGCGTACGAACTGCTGAAGGAGCAGCTCGAGGACGTGCTCGACACGCTGACCGAGCGGGAAGAGAACGTGCTGCGTCTCCGCTTCGGTCTCGACGACGGGCGCACCCGCACGCTGGAGGAAGTCGGCAAGGTGTTCGGCGTCACGCGGGAACGGATTCGCCAGATCGAAGCCAAGGCGCTGCGCAAACTTCGCCATCCGAGCCGGAGCAAGCGGCTAAAAGATTTCCTCGAATAAGCCGATACAGGTAGTAACCTGGTTTGGGAGACCTTCTGCCGACACGGTTGAAGGTCTTTTTGTTCCCCCTTGTCGAGAGGAGCATGCGTTCATGGCGATGCCGGAAGACGAGAAAAAGAAGATGATCGTAAACGAGATCGAATCGTGGCGGCGCGGGAAGCTGCTTCCCGAGCAGTATTGCGATTTCTTGCAAAACTTGTACCTGGACGATCTGGAGGACCGCCCGACCGGCGTAATGGGAACCGTCGTGCGCCGGGTCGGCCAGGCGACCGCCAAACAGTGGATTCTTGTATTTGGCATTTTTGTCTTGTCCTGCTTGTTCGTACTTCATTTTAGCGCGTTTCCGCTCGCAATGCAAATCTCCGTCACCGCCCTCGGCACCGCCGGCTTTATCGTCGCGGGCGCCCGCTGGCGCGAGACGCTGCCGCCGCGCTCGTATTTCATGCTGGGCCTCAGCATGATTTATTTGCTCATCGCCGGCGCGAGCCTGCTCGCTCTGCACGGCTGGCTGAACGACGCCGGGGCGATGCTGCTCATGATGGCGTGCGCGCTCATCTGGATCGTTTGCGGCGTCGGCTTGCGCGTCGGGCTGATGCACGCATTCGGCTGGCTGGCGATGATCGCGCTGTACGCCCTCATGCTGGCCCGGCAGGCGCCGAACGCGAACGGGGTCGAGACGCAGCTGTTCTGGGTGCCCGCCTCGCTGTTGTTCGGCTGGCTCAGCTGGTTCGTGCACGTGAAGCTCCGCTCGGCGGGGGGCGTGCTGCTGGCGATAGCGATCGTGCTCTGGTTTATGCCCGAAGTGTATTCGGCGGTTTACGGAATCGATGTGCAATGGATTCAGGTCGAGTTGGCGGCCAAGGCGGTGCTGCTCGGCATCGGGATGTACCGCCTGCGAAAAAAATGGATGGAATGGGTTGTGTAAGATGGCGAGAAAGCAACAGGGCGGAGCGGCCGTGAAGCTGTCGGGCCGGTTGGCGGCGCTGTCCGACTGGGTTCCGCCGGGAGCCCGCTTCGCCGACATCGGGACGGACCACGCGTTGCTCCCGGTTTACCTGGCGGCTGCCGGACAGGTGGCGTTCGCGGTGGCCGGCGACGTGAACAAAGGGCCGGTCGAGGCGGCCCGGCGCCAAGTGGAGGCGGCCGGGCTGGCCGGCGTCGTGTCGGTGCGGCACGGGGACGGTCTGAGCGTGCTGGAGCCGGGCGAGGTCGATACGGTGTGCATCGCCGGCATGGGCGGCAGCCTGATGGTTCGGCTGCTCGGCGCGGCCGGCTCGCGCCTGGACGGCGTGCGCACGCTCATCTTGTCGCCGCACGTGGCGGAGGATCAGGTGCGGGCCTGGCTGGCGGAGCACCGCTTCGTGCTGACGGACGAGAAGCTGCTGGAGGAGGACGGGGAAATCTACACGCTGCTCAAGGCGGAGCGGTTCGAAGCCGGGGAGGCGGCGCGGCGCAACGAGGCGCTGTACGCGCCGTCGCTGCTCGGCCCCGGCTGCCCGGAAGTGCCGCTCGCGCTCGTGCGGGAGATGGGGCCGCTGCTGCTGCGCGGTTCGGACGGCCTGTTCCGCAAGAAGTGGGAATGGGAGCTGGCCAAGCGGGAGAAAATCAGGGAGCGGCTGCGGCTGTCCCGCTCGGACGAGGCGGCCGGCAAAGGCCGGGAAATGGACGAGACGAACCGGAAAATCAGGGAGGTGCTCGCATGCTGGCCCGCGGAGAAACGGTAATTCAGTGGATGGAGAAGCTGGCGCCCAAGCATTATGCGGTGCCGGACGATCGGATCGGCCTGCAGATCGGCTCGCTGCGCAAGGAAATCAAGCGGGTGCTGATCGCCCTGGACGTCACGCCGGCGGTCGTGGAGGAAGCCGCGGAGCTCGGCGCGGAGCTGATCGTCGCCCACCATGCGCCGATCTATCGGCCGCTCAAGCATCTGCAGACCGACACGCCCGAAGGCGCGCTGATGGCGAGCCTGCTGCGCCGGGACATCGCGGTGTACGTCGCCCACACGAACCTGGATTCGGCCGAAGGCGGGATGAACGATTGGATGGCCGAGGCGCTCGGTATCGAAGGCCGGGCGGTGCTCGAGGAAGTGCATACCGACAAGCTGTTCAAGCTGGTCGTCTTCGTGCCGGTCAGCCATCAGGAAGCGGTGCGCAGCGCCCTCTTCGGCGCGGGAGCCGGCTGGATCGGCAACTACAGCCACTGCAGCTTCAATATCGAAGGGACGGGCACGTTCCTGCCGCGGGAGGGAGCCGATCCTTATCTCGGCAAGCCGGGCAAGCTCGAGCGGGCGGCCGAGGTGCGGATCGAGACGATCGTGCCGGACAGCGCGCGCAAGGCGGTCGTGCAGGCGATGCTCAAGGCGCATCCGTACGAGGAGGTCGCCTACGACTTGTACCCGGTCGACCTGAAGGGACGCGCGTTCGGGCTCGGCAGAGTCGGCACGCTGCCGCAGCCGGAAAGCTTGGACGCGTTCTGCGAACGCGTGAAGCGGGCGCTGGACGTGCCGTTCGTCCGCGTCGTCGGCGACGGCGCGCGCACGGTGCGCAAGGTGGCGGTGCTCGGCGGCTCGGGAAGCCGCTACATTCGCCACGCCAAGTTCGCCGGCGCGGACGTGCTCGTCACCGGCGATATCGACTACCATACGGCGCATGACGCCGACGCGATGGGGCTCGCGCTCGTCGATCCCGGGCACAACGCCGAGAAGATCATGAAGCCGAAGACGGCGGAGTGGCTGCAGGAGCGGCTGCGCGAAGCCGGCTACGCGACCGAGGTGCTCCCGTCCCGGGTGAACACGGAGCCGTTCCGGCTGCGCTGAACGCGCGTCGTTCGCTTGCCGCCGGACGAACATGCTATCCCCGCCGCTCAGGGCCGATGCGGTTCGGCCCAGCTCCATTCGCCGGCTCGCCGGTTCAGCCAACGATTGCCGTTGTGTCGGCGCGGGATTCGCGTTATACTAGACGGTGCAGATCGGGAAGTTTGACAGACAATCGCTGGCGGCTTCGGGCCGCGAGAGGAAAGTCCGGGCTCCGCAGGGCAGGATGCTGGATAACGTCCAGTCGGCGCGAGCCGAAGGATAGTGCCACAGAAATGGACCGCCGATGGCTCATCCCGAAGTCTATTTCGGGATGCAGATCAGGCAAGGATGGAACCGTGGTGTAAGAGACCACGAGGAGCACGGGCGACCCTGCTCCTGGTAAACCCCATCTGGAGCAAGACCGAGAGGAACGCGGCAGCGCAAGCTGCAGCCCTTGCCCGGGGCGCGTTCGGGTTGGTCGCTTGAGCCGTTCGGCAACGGACGGCCTAGATAGATGATTGTCGCTTCCATTCCGTGGGAGGACCGCCTTTCCGGTCCGCTCGGACCACCGGAAGCACAGAACCCGGCTTATGGCAAGCTTTCCGATTGCAAATCAAAACCCGCAACGTCAGATGGCGTTGCGGGTTTTGATTTGCGCGCCGGGACGCAAGCGCCGCCGGGCCGATCAGTCGGCCGCCGCCGCTTCTTCCCGTTCGTCCGCATCGGCCTCGCGGGACGCGCGAGCGACGATCGCCGCAAGAACGGTGATCAGGGTGAAGGCGATCAGCGCGAGCAGCGGGATGGTGACGAAGCCGAACCAGTCGAGATAGTCCTTGTTGCACGGCACCCCGACGCGGCAAGGCAGAACGCTCGCCAGGCCGGGAATCTTCTGCTCGCCGTAATGGTAGAGCGAGATGCAGCCGCCGATCACGCTGAGCGGCAGGACGTACCCCGCCATGCCGCGGTCGTCGCGCAGAGCGGCCCGGCCGAGCAACAGAACGAGCGGGTACATGAAGATGCGCTGGAACCAGCAAAGGTTGCAGGGGATATAGTGCATCACTTCGCTGAAGAACAGGCTTCCGCCGGTCGCCACGAGCGAAACGACGAACGCCAGGTACAGCCCGTAATTTCGGATCCACGCGGTCACGTCGCTTTTTCCTCCGTCGTCCGTCTTATTCGGCCGCTGCCAGCGCCTTGTCGATCTCGGCCTTCAGTTTCGGGTAGTCGTTCCATTCGTCGCCGGTCAAGCGCTTGCCGTTGATCAGAAGCGTCGGCGTGCTCGTAAACTGCTTCCGGGCGGCCAACTGCGTCTGGTCCAGCACTTCCTTGCCGTACGTTTCGTTGTCGATATCCTGGCGCAGCTTGTCGTAGTCGATGTCCAGCTTGGCGTCCTTGGCCAGCTCGACCAGCTTGTCCGGCGTCGCCCAGACGATGTCTTCGTCCTGCTGATTGTTGTAGATCTCGTCGTAGTATTTCCAAAATTCGTCTTTGTTCTGATGGTACACCGATTGCGCGGCGAGCGCGGCCGTGTAGGAATCCGCTTCCGGGCTGATGATCATGTAGTTGAGGAAGGAAATCGAAACGAGCCCCTTGTCGATATAGTCCTTCTGAACCTGAGGCATGATGTTCAGTGCGAAGTATTGGCAGGCCGGGCATTTGAAATCCCCGAACTCGGCCAGCTTCACCTTGGCGTCGGCGGACCCGAGCGTCGGCACCTGGTCGTAGGCGATGGAAATGGGCGCTTCCTTCGGCTTGAACACGATGACGACCACGATCAGCGCGACGAATACCGCCGCCGTCGTCCAGATCAGCCATTGCATTCTTCGTTGCTTCTTTTGCTGCAGCATCTGCTTCTGCTGCCGTTTCTCCGCTTTGCGCTGCGCCTTTTGCAAGTATCCTCTTCCTTTCTCCGGCACTCTTAAGGTACACTCCCCTTATTGTACATGCCATGGCTTAAAAATGCATGAACAATCGCGAAACTTTCACAAAAAAGCCCGAAAAAGGAAAGTAGCTTTCCTTTTTCGGGCAGAGGCGATGGGGGGATGTCGCGGCGGCAATGGAGGGCGAGAGCGGAACCGGCGCATCGGCGGAACGGTTGAAAGCTGCTTTCCGGGAGGGCCGCCAAGACGAAAACCGGGCGCTTCCGCTTCAGCGCAACGTTCCGAACAGCCGCTCCAGTTGGCGGCGCACCCGCTCGGCGAACGACGAGTCCGCTCCGGCCAGCCCTTCCGGCGGCGTGTTCGCCTGCTGCTCGGCCGCGGTGCCTGCGCTGGCCGCCCGGACGGCGGCGTTCACGTCGATCTGGCCGTAGCCGAATTCGGAGTCCTTGCCTTGCGGGCCGAGGTCCTTCGCCGTCTTGCGCAGCACGTCCATCACCTCGTCGTTGCTAAGCTGCGGATTGGCCGCGCGGACGAGGGAGGCGAGCGCCGAAACGTGCGGGCAAGCCATCGACGTGCCGGACAGCGCCGCGTAGCGGCTGCCCGGATACGTGCTGGCGATGGAAGTGCCGGGCGCGGTGACGTCCACGTAGTCGCCGTAGTTCGAATACTCCGCCAGCGTCTCGTCTTCGTTGGTCGCGCCGACGGCGAACACTTCGGGATACGCAGCCGGGTAGCCGGGCCGGTCGGTGGCGTCGTTGCCGGTCGCCGCAACCAATACGACGCCGTGATCGTAAGCATACTTGACGGCGTCGTGCAGGAACTGGGCCTCGGCGTAATTGCCCAGGCTCATGTTGATGACGTCGGCGCCGTGATCCGTCGCCCAGATGATCCCTTCGGCGACGGAGTACGTCGTTCCCGCCCCGGAGCTGTCCAGCGCCTTGACCGGCATGATCTTCGTATGCCACGTCATCCCGGCGACGCCTTCGTTGTTGTTCGTCCGCGCGGCGATGATGCCGGCGACGTGCGTGCCGTGTCCGACGTCGTCCTCCGGCGGCTGGCTCGGGTCGACGATGTTCTTGCCTTCCACAAGCCGGCCTTGCAGGTCGGGATGGTCGGACTGGACGCCGGTATCGACGATCGCCACGACGACGTCGTCATTGCCGCGCGTGACGTTCCAGCCCTTGTTCGTGGCGATCTCGGGCAAGTTCCATTGGTAGCGGGCGTAAAGCGTGTCGTTCGGAACGATGTCCCCCGTATCCGCCGCGGAAGCGCCGGCCGCGCCGCCGCCGTCATTTTCATGAGTCAGATACAGGTAGTGAGGCTCGACGTACACCGGATTCCACTTGGCGAAACGCTCCTTGAGCTCGTCCATCCGGTAGCGGCTCGACCGGAACAGATAGATCAGCCCCCGGTGCCGGACGACCGTCAGGCTAAGCTCCTTGCGGAGCGCCAGCAGCTCCTGCGGCGTGAGCGGCCGGCGGAACTTGACGACGATCTCGTCCACGGCGTAGTGGCTGGCGTTGCCGTTGTCCTCGCCCGTGCGGACGGTCTTATCGCGGTTCGTGTTCGGCTCGACCGACTCCAGGCGGTACCGGCCTTCGGCCGGATACGGCGCGAGGCGCAAGTTGCGCTTCTGGTGGCGTTCGACCTGCTGCACGACGGCGGTGTGTACGAGCGCGACGACGCCGTCTCCGGCTCGGCCGGCGCCCGGAAGGCCCAGCACGAAGTGATCTTCCCCGCCGTAGCGGATCGTCGGCGACTCGTACGATTGGCCTTGACGCACCGCCTGTTCCGCCCGCCGCCATTGCTCGGCGGCAGCCTCCAACAGCCCCTTGGCGGGCTTGCCCGCCTGCACGGTCTTGCCGTTCGCCGTCCAGGCGATCCGCAGCATATGCGGATGTTCCTTCATCGCTTGCCGCAAGTGGGCGGCGCGCTCGCTGTCCTTGACGGCGGCATGATCGCGCAGGAACTTGGTCATGTCCAGCGTGCAGTCCGACCGGCACAGCCGTTCGGTCGCTTCGAGGTCTTGCTGCAAAATCCGCCGCTTGGCGGCAGCTTCCGCCTGCGGATGGAGCCGGCGGACGGAGGGGGCGGGCGAAGCCAGCTCGTGGGGAGCGGGAGCCGGCGACTTGGCGGTGCGCGGCGGCACGAGGAGCGGGACGACGAACAGGGCGACGGCTGCGGTGAAGACAAGTCCGATCCACTTGTAGCGGCGCATTGGCTGGTTGCCTCCTTTTCGGGCGACGGCGGCCCTGATCTTCTATCGTTAGCTTGAAGAGGACGGGCAAAATTATACGGGAATTTTCCGGACTGCCAGTACCGTTTCCAGCCGATTTGTGGTACGATGATTTTGATTTTTCGCCGGCTTGGGCGAATGAACTTGCAGTGGGAACAACAACCGGGCACGTTTGTGGAAAAACGAAAGGGGAAAGCCATTTATGCCGACCGCCAACGTAAAGGCGCTTGCCGAATCCAGCCGTGAGAAACTGAAATCAGCGATTGACGTACTGGAAGCGTTCCTGAACCGGAACGCGCTGCCGCAATTGACGGCCGAAGACGCTTCGGAAGAAACGATCGCCGTCCATGCCGGCCTGCTCTCCGATCTGCGTCACCTGCTGGTCTTCTCCGAGGTGGCTTACGAGAAGCTCGGAACGATTTTGCGCCGGCCGAATTTCGACGCGGATCTTGCGGAGCGCGCCCTTTACGAGGTGTATCACCAATGCGTCAATGCGTTTTTCTATCCGAAGAACGAAGGATACTCGGAAGACGGGCGTTACGCCTACACCGGCCAGGACGCCATTCGTTTCCGCGCCAAGCCCGTGCGGGCCGTTCGGGACGTCGTGCTCGGCATTTCGCGCGCGTTCGAGGAATTGCGCGAAGACCTCGCTTATTATGAGAGTGAATACTTGATCCAGCGCCGCATGCAGGGACAATCCAAATAAGGGGGGACCGTTCTCCCTTCAGCCTCCACCTCCCGGTCCGCATCGCCGCCAGCCGCGGCGAGCACAATAGGATCGGGAGGTGATTTGCGTTATGCCGAGCGGCGTCATCTGCAGCGTCAGCAACTGCGCGTTCTGGGAAGAGGGCAACCGCTGCGCGGCGAAAGAGATCGCCATCGAGATCGACCGGCATTCGGCGGGCGACGGGGAGTTTGCCGACGAGCTCGGGGAGCATCGGGACCGGGCCGGCGATTCCGCCGCGACGTGCTGCCAGACGTTCCGCCCGAAGGAGCGGGAGCAAGGCCGCTGAGCCCTGCTTCCGCGCGGCTGCGGAGGCGGACGGCAATCGGGACTTTTCCCGGCTTCGGACTTGTTGTACAATAAGGAAAAAGTGAGCAACCAGTCGGGAGCGATGGCGCAGCATGTCCGATTTGAACGTGACGTTGGACCCCCGCACGATGAAACAGTTGTTGATGGCCCAGTTCCTGTCCGGAATCGATCCGTTTGTCGGCACAGGCGACGCGGCGGACGGCATCGGTTCCGACGGGAACGGTCTGTTCGCCGAACTGCTGGGGCGGATGATGGGCCCCGAGGGAGACGCGAATATGCTGTCCGGCCTCGGACCCGATGCCGCGGCGGATTCGTTCGGCGACGGATTGACGGCGCTAAGCCTGCTCGGTTGGGGCGCCGGCGGGCCGGCCGGCCTCGTTGGAACGGGGCTCGGGTTGGCCGCCGACAGCGGCTTCACGTCGGCCTACGACGATCTGATCCGGGAGGCCGCGGCCCGTTACGGCGTCGATCCGGCGCTCGTCAAGGGCGTCATCCAGACGGAGTCGTCTTTCCGCCCGGATGCCGTCTCGTCCGCGGGAGCCAAAGGCTTGATGCAGCTGATGGACGCCACGGCCCGCAGCCTCGGCGTAGCCGACTCGTTCGATCCGGCGGAGAACATCGATGCCGGTACCCGCTATTTGTCGTATTTGCTGCGCAAGTACGACGGCAACGCGGCGATCGCCCTGGCCGCATACAACGCCGGCCCCGGCACCGTCGACCGGCTGGGCCTGACGACGGACGAAGAGCTCGCCTCGCGGCTGACGGAGCTTCCCGCCGAGACGCAAGCCTACGTTCGGAAGGTGCTGCAGGCGCAACAAGCGTGGAGCTCCTCGCTGTAGACGAACGGCCGAGCCGCCGAAGAATACGAACCGATCGGATCAAAGCGGGATGAGGTCATCTTGCTTTGATCTTTTTTGTACCGTTTCCGGAAAGGAGAGCAGGCGATGAAGACGCTCTATTTCGATCATTGCGCCTCGACGCCGCCCTACGAGCAAGTCGTGCGGACGGTCGGCGAGCTGATGGCGCAGCATTACGCCAACGCCGCGGCGCTCCACCGGTCGGGCGTCGAAGCCGCCCGGCTCGTCGAGCGGGCGCGCGCGGCGGTGGCCGAGCGGATGGGAGCCAGGCCGGAGGAAGTCGTCTTCACGTCCGGAGGGACGGAGGGGAACAACCTGGCGCTCAAGGGCGTCTATTTCGCCTCGTCGCGCAGAGGGCCGAAGCATATCGTGACGACGCCAATCGAGCACGCCTCCGTCGATCAAACGGTGAGGCAATTGCAGCGGTGGGGCGCGACCGTCACCTATTTGCCGGTTGACGCCACGGGGCGGGTGTCCGCGGCCGACGTTGCCGCCGCCCTTCGTCCCGAGACGGTGCTTGTCAGCGTCATGCACGTGAACAACGAGACCGGGGTCATTCAGCCGGTCGAAGAGATCGGCCGGCTTCTCGCCGGCCATCCCCGGGTCCGCTTCCACGTCGACGGCGTGCAGGCCGTCGGGAAAGTGCCGCTCGACTGGGCCGCCTCGGGCATCGACCTGTACACGGCGTCCGCCCACAAGTTCCGCGGGCCCAAAGGCGCAGGCTTCATGCTCGTGCGGGAAGGAACTCCGCTTGAGCCGTTGCTTGCCGGCGGAGGGCAGGAAGGCGGGTTGCGCAGCGGCACTTCCAACGTCGCCGGCATCGTCGGCACCGCCCAGGCGCTGCGCCTGGCGATGGAGACGCGGGAGGCGCGTGCGGCGAAGATGCACAGGCTCAGGCGGCAGCTGCTCGGCCTGGTGCGCGGCATCCCGGAGCTCGTCTTGAACGTGCCGGAAGAGGCCGAGGCGGTCGCTCCGCACGTCGTCAACGTTTCGTATCCCGGCATGCGGCCGGAAGTGCTCGTTCATCTGCTGGAGGAGCAAGGCGTTCTCGTCTCCACGCAGTCCGCCTGCTCGTCCAAGAGCCTGAAGCCGAGCCGGGTTTTGCTGGCCATGGGGCTTGACGAGGCGAGGGCGGCCGGCAGCATCCGCATCAGCCTGGGAGACGAACATACCGAAGAGGACATCTGCCTGCTGGCGGAACGGCTCGGGGCGGCGGTTGCCAAACTGAAGCCGCTGGAGAGGAGCATGAGATGAAGTACGATCTGATCGTGGTGCGGCTCGGCGAGGTGACGACCAAGGGACGGAACCGCGCCCGGTTCGAAGGGCTGCTGCTCAGCCGAATTCGGGAGGCGCTGGCGCCGTGGACGCGCCTTGCGTTCGAGCGGGGCTACGGCCGGTTCTATATCCGGTTGAACGGAGAAAGCTTCGAGGCGGTGAGCGAACGGCTCAAGGACGTGTTCGGCGTGCATTCGTTCAGCCCGGCCGTGCGCACCGGACACGATCTGCAAGAGGTTCGCGAAGCCGCGCTGGCGGTCATGAACGAGATTCGGCCGGCTCCGCGCACGTTCAAGGTGACGGTGAGGCGGGCCTGGAAGGGATACCCTCACGACTCGCAGGAGATGAACCACCTGATCGGGGCGCACGTGCTGCGCAATACCCCGAATTTGAAGGTGGACGTTCATCACCCCGACGTCGAGCTGAAGGCGGACATCCAGCCGGAAGGCGTTTACTTGACTTCCGGCTCCATTCCCGGAGCCGGAGGATTTCCGCTGGGCATGAACGGGAAGGCGATGCTGCTGCTGTCCGGCGGCATCGACAGTCCCGTGGCCGGGTGGCTAGCGATGCGCAAAGGGCTGGAAGTCGAAGCGGTGCACTTCCACAGCTATCCGTTCACCAGCCAGCAGGCGACCGACAAGGTCGTCGCGCTCACCCAGCGGCTCGCCTACTACGGCGGCCGGATCAAGCTCCATCTCGTGCCGTTCACCGAGCTGCAGACGCGAATGGCGCAAAGCGGGCACGACCATCTGATCATTACGCTCATGCGCCGGTCGATGCTGCGGATCGCGGAGCGGCTGGCGGAGAAATCCGGCGCGCAGGCGCTCGTCACCGGCGACAGCCTGGGACAGGTGGCCAGCCAGACGCTCGGCAGCATGAACGTGATCGGCCGCACGGTGTCGCTTCCGTTGCTTCGCCCGCTGGTCATGATGGACAAGCAGGAAATTATCCAAATCGCCGAACGGATCGAAACGTTCGAGACGTCCATCCTGCCGTACGAAGATTGCTGCACGCTGTTCGTGCCCAAGTCGCCCGCGACCAATCCGAACTTGCGCATCGTGGAGAAGGTGGAGCGGCTGTTGGGGAGCGATCTGGAGCGGCTGATCGACGAAGCGGTGGCTGGCACCGAGACGGTGCTGATGACGAGCCGGGGCCGCGCGTCCCAACCGGGCAATGCGCAGCCGAAGTCCGCGCCGGCGGGACCCGAACCGGCGGAAGCTTCCCCTGAAGACCGCTGGTTCTAAAACCGCCGGTTAGACGGAACCGGTTTTCAACGGGGCGGTATCTTCGTCTTCGTCTTCTTCGCCGCCGGACGAGCCGAGAGCTTCGGAGCGGGCTTCGGCCCGGGCTTTGGCTTTGGCGGCGTTCACGCGCCAGCCGGCGGCGAGAACGAGGACGATCATGGCGGCGATGAACGTCCAGGCGAGCCAGGCGCGGTCGTGGAACAGAGCTTCCAGCCGCGGCTCGTGGGTGACCATCTTGGCGGCGGTGTAGGCAAGGACGGCGGAGCCGAGGTAGATGATCCACGGGTATTTGGCCAGCAAGCCGACGAACAGCGTGCTTCCCCAGACGACGACGGGGATGCTGAACAAGAGCCCGAGCACGACGAGGAGCATGTCGCCGTGCGCGGCTCCGGCCACGGCGATGACGTTGTCCAGGCCCATGGCCGCATCGGCGACGACGATGGTCCGAATCGCCGCCCAGAGCGAGCTGCCGGCCTTGATGTCGCCGTGATGCTCTTCCTGAACGAGCAGCTTGTAGGCGATCCAGAGCAGCACGACGCCGCCGACGGCGAGCAGGAACGGTATTTGGAGCAGATAGACGACGAGCAGCGTCGCGGCTACGCGAATGAGAACGGCGCCGCCGGTGCCGAGCCAGATCGCCTTGCGCTGGTGGCTTACAGGCAAATTCCGCGCGGCGAGCCCGATGACGATGGCGTTGTCTCCGGCCAGCAGCAGATCGATGAAGATAATGGTGACAAGCGACGTAAAAAATTCCAGGCTGAACAGCTCCAAGGACTTCCCCCCCGTTTCTTCAAACGGTAATACGCGCGGCCCGGCCGAACGATTCATTTTTTTTCCGAAGATAAAACGGTTTGCATATCCGGCCCGGCTTGTACATAAATCTCCTCTGAGGGGGGAGACGGCATGGGAATCGGAGAAAACTTCATGATCTTTGCTGAAATCGTGCTGATCAATCTGCTGCTCAGCGGAGACAACGCCGTCGTCATCGCCATGGCCGCCCGGAAGCTGCCGCCCGCGCGCCGGCAGGCGGCCGTCTGGTGGGGCACCTCCGCCGCCGTTGCGCTGCGGTGCATCCTGACGGCCGCGGCGGTCGTTCTGCTGGGCGTCCCGTATATGCAGACGGCGGGAGCGCTGCTGTTGTTCGCCATCGCCCTGAAGCTGCTGCTCGACAACCACGACGCGCCCGGGGAAGGGATGCGCCCGGCTTCCAGCCTGGCCGGAGCGGTCTGGACGATCGTCACCGCCGATTTCGTCATGAGCCTCGACAACGTGCTGGCGGTCGCCGCCGTGGCGCGCGGCGATCTCGTCCTGATTCTGATCGGCATCGCGATGAGCATTCCGATCATCATCTGGGGCAGCTCGTTCATCATGAAGCTGCTGGACCGATTGCCGTTCCTCGTCTATCTCGGAGGCGGGCTGCTCGGCTATGCGGCGGGGGACATGCTGGTCAAGGACCCCGGCATTTCGAAGCTGCTGCCCGACGCGGCGGACCGATTCGTCGAGGCGGCTCCTTACGCGGCGGTCGCGCTGCTCGTCGCCGCCGCGCTGCTGCTGCGCCGGCGCCGGCAGGCGTAAGGCCGCCGACCCATCGGGAGAGAGCGCGGACGCGGCGCAAACGGAGCGGAACGTTCTTCGTCCTCGTCTGCGTCTTTTTTGTGCCCTGGGGAACTGGTTTTTTCTCCCGACTTCCATTACACTTATAGAAAAAAGAGAGGCGGCCCTTTCCTTCCGCCCACGCGGACGCGCCGGAGGGACAGCGGCGATCCAACTCGCGGATTTGCAGTCTCGTCGTAAAGTGGGGGAGTGTCGTGAACAAACAATCCGCCGCGGTCGGTGTTCTGATCCTGGCTGCGGGATTGGTCATCTTGCTCGGCAAGCTGGGCGTATTCGCTTTTATCGGAGCGGTGTTCTGGCCTTTGTTCATTCTGATACCGGGCATCCTGCTGCACGTGCTGTTTTTCGGGCGGCTTCTGCCCGCCGTGTCGCTCATACCGGGCGGGATTCTGACCGTCGTGTCCCTGTTGCTGCTGATCGGCAACTGGTTCGACTGGGGCGCGATGAAGTATTTGTGGCCGTTCTTCCTGTTCGCCGTCGCCGTCGGCTTGTACGAATATTACCTGTTCGGCGACGTCCGGTCCCGGGGCATCTGGACGGCCTCCATCGTGCTGGCCGCGCTGTCGGCCGTGCTGTTCCTGCTGACGCTGCTATGGTCCTGGGGCATCTACGCCATTGCGGTCGCGCTCATCCTCATCGGCGGATGGATGGTCTGGCGCCGGCCCCGCTTCCGATAATCTTGATTCCGGCGCCGTTTCGCGTATAATAGAAGGGATGTAGGTGAAACGTCGACCTCGCGTCGGCGTTTTGTTTTCGCAGATATCGGCAGGGGCGCCCTGATAGAAAGATAGGAGTGGAAGCATGCATCCGAGAGATCGCATTCGCAATATCGCCATTATCGCGCACGTCGACCACGGCAAGACGACGCTGGTCGACCAGCTGTTGCGCCAGTCCGGCACGTTCCGGGAGAACGAGCAGGTGCAGGAGCGCGCGATGGACTCGAACGACCTGGAGCGCGAACGCGGCATTACGATTTTGGCCAAGAACACGGCCGTGCGCTACAGGGATTACCTGATCAACATCGTGGACACGCCGGGACACGCCGACTTCGGCGGCGAGGTGGAACGCATCATGAAGATGGTGGACGGCGTGCTGCTCGTCGTCGACGCCTTCGAAGGGTGCATGCCGCAGACGAAGTTCGTGCTGCGCAAGGCGCTCGAAGCCGGGCTCACCCCGGTCGTCGTCGTCAACAAGATCGACCGGCCCGCGGCCCGTCCGGCCGAAGTGGTCGACGAAGTGCTGGAGCTGTTCATCGAGCTGGAGGCCAGCGACGACCAGCTGGATTTCCCGGTCGTTTACGCTTCGGGTCTGAACGGCATCGCCAGCCTGGACGCGGGCGAGCTCGGCACGACGATGGAGCCGCTCTACGAAACGATCGTTCAGAAGATTCCTCATCCGAAGGAAAACGTCGAAGAGCCGCTGCAATTCCTCGTCACGCTGCTCGACTACAACGAATATTTGGGCCGCATCGCGATCGGCCGCGTCAACCGCGGCAAGATCCGGCAGGGCCAGTCGGTCGTCGTGCTCGACCGCGAAGGGAAGAGCCGGCAGGCGCGGATCGAGAAGCTGTTCGGCTTCCAGGGGCTGAAGCGGATCGAGATGGACGACGCGGCGGCGGGCGACATCATCGCCATTGCCGGCATCAAGGACATCAACATCGGCGAGACGGTTGCAGACCCCTCCCGCCCCGAAGCGCTGCCGGTGCTGAAGATCGACGAGCCGACGCTGCAGATGACGTTCCTCGTCAACAACAGCCCGTTCGCGGGCCGCGAAGGCAAGTTCGTCACGTCGCGCAAGCTGAGGGAGCGGCTGTTCAAGGAACTGGAGACCGACGTGTCGCTGCGCGTGGAGGAGACGGACAGCCCCGACGTCTTCATCGTCAGCGGCCGCGGCGAGCTTCATCTCGGCATCTTGATCGAGAACATGCGCCGCGAAGGATATGAGCTGCAGGTGTCAAAGCCGGAAGTCATCATCCGCGAGATCGACGGCGTCAAGTGCGAGCCGATCGAACGGCTGCTCATCGACATTCCGGAGGACAGCATGGGCAACGTCATGGAGAGCCTCGGCGCGCGCAAGGCCGAGATGGTCAACATGATCAACAACGGCAACGGCCAGATCCGGCTCGAATTTCTTATCCCGGCGCGCGGCCTGATCGGCTACCGGACGAACTTCCTGACACTCACGCGCGGGTACGGCGTCATGAACCACGCGTTCGACCATTACGGGCCGGTCGTCGGCGGGCAAGTCGGCGGCCGCCACCAGGGCGTGCTGATCGCGAGCGAGACGGGGACGTCGACGTTCTACGGCATGCTCGGCGTCGAGGATCGCGGCATCCTGTTCGTGGAGCCGGGTACCGAGGTGTACGAGGGGATGATCGTCGGGGAGCATACCCGCGACAACGACATCATCGTCAACATCTGCAAGGAGAAGGCGCTGACGAACGTGCGTTCGGCGACGAAGGAAGAGACGGTGCGGCTGAAGACGCCGCGGCTGATGTCGCTGGAAGAGGCGCTCGAGTACCTGAATGACGACGAGCTGTGCGAGATCACGCCGAAGGCGGTCCGCCTGCGCAAGAAGATATTGAACAAGGGCGAGCGCGACCGGTTCGAAAAGCAACGCAAAATGGCGGAGTCCGGCGTCTGACGGCCGGCCTCCTGCCGCCGGCGGCGCAGCCGGCTACTTAGGAGGGATTTGAGATGCAGACTTGGTTCCACGATCATCCCATCGTATCCTACCTGCTCATCCTCGCCTTCACGATCTATATTTTCAATGCGGTATTTCGCATGGGCCGGCTGCCGCTGCTGAAGGAAGCGATCGTCCACCTCGTCATGGCGGCCGGCTGCCTGATTTTGCTCGTGCTGCAGCTGGACAAGCTGCCGATCATTCAGTGCATGGGCGTCGCCGTCATCATGATGCTCATGCTGCGCGCGCGCCAGCTGTACGACAAGCGGCGCAACCGCAAGGCGGACGGGGCGGGCGAGTCGGCATCCAAGCCGACGGAGCCCCGCTGACCGCCTGCCGGGCGGCCCGAAGGCCGGAGGGAGGAACCGGACGTGCAACTGACGGACACGCTGTTCTACTGGCTGCAGACGAAGCGGCTGACCGAACGCCGCCCCGATGACGGCGCGGCGCAGGCGTCGCTTCGCGATTTTGCGCAAATTTTGTCGGAAGATCATCAGCTGGAATCATTTGAAATTGTCGATGGGTGCAACGACGGCAAGGTTTATGTCGTCTATACCGTGAAGGGCCAGCCGTCCAGAACGGTCTGGTTCGACCGGGAGGCCGTCGAGCAGCTCGCGAACGACTTGTACGGAGCCGACGCCGCCCCCGAGAACGAGGAAGCATAACCGAGGTGAATTCATGAGCGCAAGCACGCCTTTGCCGCCGCGAACGCGCAGCAGCGCTGCCAAGAGCCGGACGGCCAAGAAGCCGAAGCGGCGTCCGCGGCGCTGGCTGCGGTTGCTTTATTTGCTGCTCGCCGTCGTCATCGTCGGCCTGGGCCTATACGTCGGGAAGCTGTGGAAGCAGACCAACGACGCGCTGGAGCACATCGCGCTGCCCGGCGGCGCCGGGTCGATCGCCTCCGGCGAGCGCGCCCAGGTGAAGCCGCTCTCGATGGTGCTGCTCGGCATGGACTACCGCAAACAAACCGGCAGCATGAACACGGACGTCGTCATGGTCATCGCCATGAACCCGAAGTCCGATACCGCCACCGTCGTCTCGGTGCCGCGCGACACGAACCCGCAGCTGGAAGGCTACTCGCGGCAGAAGATCAACGCCTTCTACGCCGGCTTCCATTCGGAAGCGAGGACGAAGGAGAAGCTGTCGGGCGACGCCGCGGACGCTTACGCCCGCGATCAGATGCGGACGATGATGGGCAAGATGTTCGGCATTCCGATCGATTACGCGGCGGTTATCAATTTCCAGGGTTTCATCGACGTGGTGGACGCGCTCGGCGGTATTGACGTTTACGTGGACCAGGACATGAAGTATCGGGATCATGCGGACGGCACGAACATCGACCTGAAAAAGGGCGAACAGCACCTCGACGGCGAAAACACGCTCGATTTCGTCCGCTACCGCAAGTCGAACGAGGGGACGGCGCAATCGAGCGACTTCGAACGCAACGATCGGCAAAGCCGGGTGCTGGGCGCCATCGTCGACAAGATGAAGTCGTTCGGCGGCGTGCTCAAGCTCGGCAATGTGATCGACGCCGTCGGCGACAACTTGACGACCGACATTCCGAAGACGCAAATCATCAACATGCTCAAGACGTACTACGATATCGACCGCAACAACATCCGTTTCCTTCCGCTCGAAGGGACGTGGAAGAGCCCTTACGTCTATTTGGACCCGGACAGCCTCGAACAGGCGAAGCAGGCGCTCGCCGAGGAAATGTCGCCGGACGGGCGGACGGTTCAGCCTTCGGCTTCGCCGTCCTCGTCCGCCGGGACGGATTGACGCTTGGATCGGCTCCAACGCTATGTTATAATGAGGCCAACAACGCGGCATTCGCAGACGGCCCGAACGAAAGGCCTTCGCCGGCGGCCCTTGCAGGCGGAGCGATTGCCCGGGCGCGAGGAGGACGTCGGATGGCGGAGACGTTGACGGCTCTTGTCGGAGGCCGAAGAGGTCTGGCGGAACTCGTGCGCGATCATGCAACGAAGCCCAGTGAGCTTATGCTCGCTGGGCTTTTGTCATCTTGCGGCGGGGTGAGGATGGTCGGACGGCGTCGTCTTCCGCTGCATTTGCCGAACGTTGGCGGTTCCGTCCGGCGAAGCCGGCGGGACGACGCTGCGCGGCATTTGCGGCACCAGGCGGCCGACGATGTCGGCCATCTCTTCGGCGAAGCCGGCGACCGGGCGGCCCTGTCTCACGTCGGCGCGAATTTCGCGCAGCCGCTGGGCGAGATCGACGTCGGCCGTGACGAGCGCATCCACGCCGTACGGGTCCTTGCGGAACGCTTCGGCCACCGCGTATTTGACGGCGCCGACCTGCGTCCGGCCCATCGTCGGGTCCACATCGATGCCGACGACAGCGTAATTGCCGAACACGACGCAGTTCGCGCCCCTGACGCCGCGTACCCCCTTGGCCAATTGTTCCAGGTGAGCCGCCACTTCCCGCGGATGGAGAATCGGTTTCGTCCCCGGAGCGGGGGAGGCGGGCGCCGTGCTCTGTACCCGCGCGCGCTCGGCCGTTGGAGTCGGCGCCGCATGATTCGCCCCGCAGCCCGCCAGCTCGGCGGACAGCGCGGCCGCGAGCAGGCCGGCGGCGATACGGCAGCTGATGGGGGTCCACTTCATGTCCATTTCACCTTCCTGTCCGAAATTCTGTAGGGAGGCGATGCCCGGAAAGCGAGCTTGGCACGCCCGCTTTCGCCAGCAGCCATTCAGCCTTGCTCTCATTGTTCCCTGTCGTCCGCTTGCGATTCAGGAAGCGTTCGCATCCTTTTTCGCCAAAACGCCGAATCCGGGGAGGGACCACCGTATGAAAAAAATTTATGTGCTCGACACCAACGTGCTGCTGCACGATCCGCTGGCCATGTTTTCCTTCGAGGAGAACGAAGTCGTCATCCCGTCCGTCGTGCTGGAGGAGATCGACTCCAAGAAGAGGCTGGCCGACGAGATCGGACGCAACGCCCGCTTCGTCTCCCGCGAGCTGGACCGGCTTCGGGAGAACGGTCGGCTGCACGACGGTGTCGCTTTGGAAAACGGCGGTCTATTGAAGGTGGAAATCAACCACCGCCGGTTCGTTCGCGTTCAGGAAATGTTCGGCGAGATGACCAACGACAACCGCATTTTGGCGGTGGCGCTCAACTATCATCTGGAGGAGCAGGAGAAGGAGGAGGCGCGGCCCGTCATCCTCGTCAGCAAGGACGTGCTCGTGCGCGTCAAGGCGGACGTGCTCGGCATTACGGCCGAAGACTATTTGACCGACCGTATCGTCTCTCCGTCCGATCAATATACCGGCCATCTGACGCTGCCCGTTCACCCTTCCGTCATCGACGAGTTTTACACCTACCGGTATTTAAGCGTCCCTCGGCTCGGCCTCCAGGCGCGGCCGCATCCGAACGAGTTCGTCATTCTCCGCGACGAGCTCGGGACGTCGAAGTCCGCTCTGCTCAAGGTGAGCCAGGACGGTGAGCGGCTGGAGCCGCTGCACTTGAGCAACGATCCGGTGTGGGGCATCACCGCCCGCAATGCCCAGCAGCGGATGGCGCTGGAACTTCTGCTTAATGACGACATCCCGCTGGTGACGTTGTCGGGGCGCGCCGGAACGGGCAAGACGCTGCTGACGCTGGCGGCGGGGCTGATGAAGGTGGAGGACGAGCACAAGTACAAGAAACTGCTGATCGCCCGGCCGGTCGTGCCGATGGGCAAGGATATTGGCTTTTTGCCCGGGGAGAAGGAGGAGAAGCTGCGTCCGTGGATGCAGCCGATCTACGATAACCTGGAATTTCTGTTCGATACGAAGAAGGCGGGCGACCTCGACAAAATTTTGATGGGGCTCGGCAGCATCCAGGTCGAGGCGCTGACGTACATCCGGGGGCGCTCGATCCCGGGGCAGTTCATCATCATCGACGAGGCGCAAAACTTGAGCCGCCACGAGGTGAAGACGATCGTCTCGCGCGTCGGCGAGCACAGCAAGATCGTGCTGCTCGGCGATCCGGAGCAGATCGACCATCCGTATCTGGATGCGCAGAGCAACGGCCTTACCTACCTGATCGAGCAATTCAAAAGCGAGGGGATCAGCGGCCACGTCACCTTGGAAAAAGGAGAGAGAAGCCGGCTCGCCCAACTGGCGGCGGAGCGGCTGTAGCGGCGGGCCGAGGCGGGGCGGGGGGCGGACAGGCAAAAAGACGCGACATTCCTGTCCTTTCCTGATATGATGGTAGACGACAATGAATCGGTCGCGACGGTTCGGCCGGAAAGGAGAGGAGACGAACGCATGGGCCGGAGGAAAGCGCTGCTCGTCATCATCATTTTCGGGCTGATGGTGCTGTTCGTGTCGCCGCTGACGACAAGCACGCCCGTTCCGGACGACAGTCCCGCCGCCGTGCCGGAGGAGCCGGCCGACCCCGCCGCCGCGTCTCCGTCTCCGTCGCCGCTCCCGCCGGCGCAGCCGGCCGAGCTCAAGGTCGCCGCCGTAACGGACGAGCCCGGGCTGGCGCTGCTGCAGCGGCAAGGCGAACAAGTGGCCGCGCTGCATCCGGAAATTCGCGTCGACTGGCGGCGCGTCGACCCGAGCGAGGCGTCCGCCGCGGCGCTGCAGCAGCTGATGGAGGACACGGACATCGTGCTGCTTCCGAACGAGGATGTGAAAGCGCTGGCGGTCAGCGGTTCGCTGCTGCCTGTCGACTCCGCGTTTGTCGGCGAATCGCTCTCGGAGCAGTTCGGCGCGCTGCTGTCCCAGGTAAAATGGAACGTCTACTTGTGGGGCGTGCCGCGGGACTTGGACCCCTACGTGCTCGTGTGGAACCGCAACGTGGCGGCCGCCGTTCGCGGCAGCAACGGAGCGGCCGCTCCCTCGAGCCTTTCCCAATGGCTCGAGTGGCCGCAGAAGCTGGCCGAGCAAGGCGTGAACGCCTCGTGGCTGGCGCTCGATCCGCAAGATCCGTACGCGCTGATCGCGTGGGTGGGGGCGGCGACCGGCAGAAGGCAGGACGAATGGTTCGAGCCGTCGGAAGGAGGGGCGGCCGCGGCTTGGACGGGCCAGCCGTACGAGCAGGCGCTGACGCTGCTGTCGCAGCAGCGCGCCGGCGTTGCCGCCGTCAAGCCGGACACGGCGGACTTCTGGTCCGCCTTCGCGGCCGGCCGATACGGCGCGGCGGTCGTCCGCAACTCCGCAGCGACCCAAGGGTTGGCCGCGCTGCCTTCGTCCGCCGCCGCCTCGCTGCGCATCGACCGCTCCTTGTGGGAGACGCCGTTCGTCTGGCCGAACGGAGACAGCTTCGCGCTGTCGGCCTGGACGCCGAACGAAGAGGCGGCGGTCACTTGGATCGGGGAGATGACCGGGCGGAGGCTGCAGACGGAGAACGAGGAAGCGACGGGGCGGCTGCCCGTGTACCGTTCCCTATACGACGGGGAGGACGGCGATCGGCCGGCGCTCGCTTCCGCCGAATCGGAGCGGTTCCCCAATCAGCCGCCCTTGTCGGTCGCCCCCGATCTGCCCGAGAAGCTGAGCAAGCTTGGCGCCATGCTGGGCGAATGGCTTGGCGGCACTCCGTCGTTCGCCGAATGGAAGGAGCGTTGGGCCGCCTCACTTGCCGAATCGCAGGCCGACGACTAATTTACCTTCCTCAAGGCTGACGCTGTCCGCCTTGAGGAACTGGATGATTTGCTGCGGATAGAAGCCGAGATCGAATTGGCGTTCCAGGTCTTCCCGGGTCGTGTCGGGCAGCTCCAGCCCGTTGAAGACGAGCTTGTCGATGTGGAACAGAATGGCGTTTCGGGGCTCCTCTTCGACCGTGTAATGCCCCTCGATGGCGACCCGAATGCCGCCGTCGCTCCCTTCGACCGCCAGCCGATCCGGATGGAACGAGATCGTGAACGCCTTGAGGCGGTCGTCCTGGCCGCGCAAAAATTCGTTCAACTGCTCGTCGGTCATCGTCAGCGTCGTTCGGAGGCCGCTCGTCTTCATCGTCTCGGGATGCTGCTCGATCCATTCGGGCAGTTTATTCATCGCCTGGGCGAGCGCATCGAAGTGGTCGCGCACGACGTACAGGCCGACATTCTGCCAGTACGTTTGCAACTCGGTCATCATCTGCCGGAGATGGTCCGCGTCGCCGCTGGCCGAGAGCGCCTGTTCGACTTCCTGCTGCAGGGCGGCGATGCGCACGCGCTGCTTTTTCAAATTGTTTTCGATTTGCCCAAGCTCCTGCTCGTTGCTCTGCAGCTTGTCGTAGCCGGTTTTCAGTTGCTTGTATTCGGATTCGTATTCGTTCATCGCCTGACGGTCGGAGCGGAAAAGCAAATCCATCGTTTCCCACGTTCGCAGCAGGTCGTTCAGGGAGCGCGAGCCGAGCAGCGCGGTCCACAGCGCGTCTTTCTGGCCCATATAGTAGGAGCGCAGCACCCGTCCCGCCCGCTCCCGCTTCGCCGCGATGGCGATTTCCTGCTGGGCGAGCCGGCGCTCGGCGTTGCCGATTTCCTGGCGGACCGTATCGCGCAAACCGGAGATGCGGTCGATTTCCCGATCGATTTCGACGATCGACAGGCTTTTTTCCAACAGCGCCTGGGTTTCGTCGGGCATCGGTTCCGCTTCTTCGGCATAAGTCGGCGGCAGCAGGGCGCCGGTTCGGTTCGTCGTCAGCAGCAGCAGCGCGACTGCGCAGCAGCCGTCCCAACGTCGCCTCACAAGGCCCCCTCCCTCCGGTCGGACAAACTGGCGGTAATCCAGCCTATGAGTCGGTTTTGCCATTTATTACGTTCCTTCCCCATTATAGGACGTTCCGCCGCGTGCGGGAAGCGAAAGGAGTGGCGCCCCATGAGCGAGCCGAAAACGCGGACCCCGATGGAGCGGCTCATTGCCGACGCCATCGCCGCCAGCCCGCGGACGGGCCGGACGGCAGAAGGAGCCGCCGTCCGCTGCATTCCGTTCCGCGACTATATGGCGCTGTGCCTGTACGCGCCGAAGCTCGGCTACTACCGCCGCGGCGTTCGGGTCGGCAAGGCGGGCGATTTCTACACGAGCTCCGCGATCGGCGGCGAGATGGGCGCGTGCCTGGCCGCCTACTTGGCGGACGCCGCCGCCGAACGGCTCGGCTCGGACGAAGGGCGCATCGAGCTGGTCGACTGGGGCGGCGGAACCGGCCGGCTCGCGAAGCAAATGCTCGCCGGATGGCGCAGCCGAAATCCGGAGCAGGCCGAGCGGCTGCGGCTGACGGTGGTGGACGGCCATCCGGAGCATCGCCTGCGGGCGGAGGCCGAACTGGCCGAGGAAATCGCCAGCGGGCGCGCGCGCGTGATGGACGAACCCGAAGCGGAGCGATTCCCGTGGGCCGAGGAACGGACGATCGTCGTCTGCAACGAACTGCTCGACGCGATGCCGGCGCACCGGGTCTGCCTGATCGACGGCGAGCTTCTGGAATGGGGCGTGGCTTGGGACGAGCGCCGCGGCCGGGCGACGGCCTGCCGGATGGAGCCGAGCGACGAACGATTGACGCCGGACCGGCTGGCTCGCGACGGAATCGTATTGCTGGAAGGGCAGACGGCCGAAGTGTCGCTGGACGGGCAAACGTGGCTGGCGCGGCTGCTTGCGCGGCTCGGCCGGGCGCTCGTCGTCGTCGTCGATTACGGCGACGAGTCCGCGGAGCTCGTCTCCCCCCACCGGATGGACGGCACGCTCGTCTGCTACCGCAACCATCGGGCCGAGCTCGATCCGTTCGCAGCGCCCGGCGACCAGGACATGACCGCGCACGTGAACTTTACGCTTCTGCGGCGCACGGCCGACGAAGCCGGCTGGCGGGAGATCTGGTACGGCACGCAGAAGCGGTTTCTGGTCGAAGCCGGCCTGCTCGATCGGCTCGTCGCCCACGCCGACGCCGATCCGTTCTCCCCCGCGGCCAGACGCAATCGGGCCATCCGGCAGCTGCTCTTGTCGGACGGCATGAGCGAGCTGTTCAAGGTGCAAGTATTCGCCCGCGCATGAGCGGGACGTCGCCGCCCGTTTGCGGCGCTGCAACGCCGGACCTCGTAACCGCACACAAAAAAACCGGAGCGCCGCCGCTCCGGTTTTTCGCAATTCGTCCGATCAGTACGGGAGACCCATCTTGAAGACGCTCCAGTACGTGAACCCCAGAAACGCGATAATCATGTATCCCCAAAACATGAAGATATAGGTCCGTTCCGTAAAATTCAGGTAGCCGAACAAGAAGAAAGCGGCCGACTGAATGAAGAACAAGAGCGACATCTCCCACATGTCGCCAGCGAAAGACATCAGGGCGATGACCAGCGTAAAGAAGCCCAACACCCGGAACATGCGTGCCATGATCGATCCCCCCCTCTGCTCGTACCCAATTTTCTAAAGCATATTATACCTTTTGCCCCATCCAAGTGTAAACGGGGAGAAGTGACGAATTGGCAAACTTTTCGTCTATGCGTTCAATGTTCCACCAACTTCGTTCTTTTATGCGTTCGCCGCGCGCATTTCCGCAGGTGTCGACGGGCAAGGTATACCCGGGCGAAAACTGGATATAAATAGAAGTATCCGATAGATTCTATGAACTCTACCACGGGCATAGAAATGAACCATAAAGACCGTTTGGGCTACGTTTGACGAGGAGGGATCATTTCATGACGGCAGCAAGGCAGGATGCCTGGAGTCCGGATGACGACTTGATTTTGGCGGAAGTGACATTGCGCCATATTCGGGAAGGAAGCACGCAGCTGGCCGCATTCGAGGAGGTCGGGCGGCGGATTGCCCGGACTTCGGCGGCGTGCGGGTTTCGCTGGAATAGCTGCGTTCGCAAACGGTATCACGAAGCGATCAACATCGCCAAGCAACAGCGGCAAAAACGCAATTATTTGAAAAAGCAAGGCTTGCCGGCCCCTTCGGATACGGAGTTGTCGCAGCCGTCGGACGCGGCGGAGTCCCCGGAGTCCGGCAAGAGCGAGCATGCGACCGCCGAGTCGCTCTCGATCGAAGCGATCATCCGCTACTTGCGGCAATGGAAGCATTCCGTCCAGGAGTTGAACCGGCAAATTCGCGCGCTGGAGAAAGAATTGAAAGAGAAGGAAGACATCATCGCCGAGCTTCGCGAAACGAACGAGAAGCTGTCGAAGGAAGTGAACGAAGTCCAGAGCGATTACCGCGTCGTCAACGACGACTACAAGGCGCTGATCCGCATCATGGACCGGGCGCGGCGGCTTGCTTTCCTGTCCGAAGAGTCGGAAGAAGAGAAGACCCGTTTCAAGATGGATGCGAACGGCAACCTGGAAAGAATCGAATAGCGGTTTCACTACATGGGTACGCGCCAACCGGCCGATGCCCTTGCCGCGGCAAGGGCATCGGCCGGTTTTTTGGCGTTTTTTCGTTCCGCGGCGGCTATGGTATGCTGAAAAGGACTTTATCCGACAGGCAGGGGGACAACGAACATGACTCGTTACGCCGTGGTGGGAGCCGGATCTCTCGGCTTGCTGCTGGCCGCCGGACTGCTCCGGTCCGGCTGCGACGCGGAGGTATGGACGCGGAGCGAAGCGCAGGCCCGGCTCCTGGCCGCCAAAGGAATTGCGCTTGGAGATGCGGCCGGCTCGGCGTTCGTCGCCGCCGGCCCGGTCCGGGCGACGGCGCTTGCCGCCGTGAAGCCGGCCATGGGGAGCGACACCGTCGCGCTGCTGACGGTGAAGCAGACGGCCATCGACGACGCGCTGCTGGCGGCATTGGCGGCGGCCGTTCCGCCGGGCGGAGCTGTCGCGGCGTTTTGCAACGGCATCGGCCACTTCGAGCGGCTGGCCGGTGCGCTTCCCGGCCGCGCCCTGATCGCGGCCGTAACGACCGAGGGGGCGCTAAGGACCGACAGCCGGACCGTGCTGCATACCGGCAGCGGGCATACTTTTCTCGGCGCTGCGCCCCTGTTCGACCGGCTGCCGCCGCGTGACGCCGCGCCGCCGGATGCCGATCGCCTGGAAGCGTTGAAAAGTCGCCTCGTTCAGGCAGGATTCGAGGTTTCGTTGTCGAATAAAATGTCCGAACGGATGCTGAGGAAATTGTTGGTGAACGCGGTGATCAACCCGCTGACATCGCTATTTCGCGTGCGAAATGGCGAATTGGCGTCCGGCTCGGCCCGAATCGCCATCATGCAAGCGTTGTTCGACGAAACTGTCGGCATCCTTCGGCCTTACGGCCTTGCGACGGAGGAGCCGCTTTGGGAGGAATTGCTCGACGTTTGCCGCCGGACGGCGATGAACCAATCCTCGATGCTGCAAGACGTGCTCGCCGGCCGCAAAACGGAGATCGAAGCCTTGAATGGAGCCGTCTGCCGGCTTGCCGGACGGATGGACAAGCAAGCTCCGCTGAACGAGACGATCGCCTCGCTCATTCGGGCGCTGGAAGGCGCATAAGGAGAGAGAGACAAGAATGGCGGCATTGTGGAACGCTTTGACAACGGCTTACGCCGTGCTTGCCGTAGTTCCGATCGTACCCTTTATGGTCATCTACACGATCGTATACGTCCGCAGCCGCGACCGCAAGCGCGCGATCAAGCTGTCGATGGACGTGACGACGTTTTTTCTGGTCGGTTGTGTGGCCACTCTCCTGAACGGGCTGGGCACTTCCTTCGGCCCGTATATGATTTTACTGTTCATGCTGCTCGTGGCCGGACTGATCGGGAACGCGCAGAACCGGGCCCGCGGCAAAATCGACGCCGCCCGGCTCATCCGCGCCGTTTGGCGCCTGTCGTTTTTTTTCATGAGCGTCCTCTACATTCTTCTCGGCACCATCGAATTGCTTCAGAAGGTGATCGAGAAGTTCGCCTGATCCTCTCTTCACCTATTATCCCATCGCCTCAGGTTTCTCGGGTTGGTTCCCGCATGTCGCTTCGTTACCCATTATCCCGTCGCATCAGGAAGGGCGCGCACAAGCCAATTCCGGGTCATTACCGATAATCCCCATAGCTCAGGCTAACGGTAAACTTTATAGCTCAGACTAACGTAAACTTCATAGCTCAGGCTAACGTAAACTTCATAGCTCAGGCTAACGGCATGCCTAATTGCTCAGGTTACCTGTAATCTCAATAGTCCAAGATGCCGGTGACTCCGATAGCTCAAATTCCGGTAATCCCGATATTCCCGGATCCCGATCGCTGAAATTCCGGTAACTCCGACAGCTCAAATTCCCGGTGATCCCGATCATTCAAAAAAGATAGATCGGCAGCTTCTTGTCGAGCCCTCCGTTTTCCGTGGCGGGGAAGTACTATTTTCTTGCCTCCCTGTGGCATCGGAAGCCGGTGTTAGTTTAACCATTGAACTTGATGGTAGCTTTTCCATCGGCTGCGACTGCCGAAGGCCAGCCAGGCGGGAGGAAGGACGGGGCGGCTGCGGATCAGATCTTTGTAGATCAGCACTCGCGTCGCAGCGCAATGCCGGAGCAGCGAACGAAATGGAGGCAGGTTGCGAAACGCCATATTCAGCCGGTAGCAAAATTCGGCCGCATAGGCTTGCAAGTGCTTCGGTCCGATGCCGTAAAAGGTATCGTTCAACCACTGTCCCAGCTGATACTTGAGCGGATGCAGGGACGGGTTCGACTTGGAGCAGCGCTTTATGCACGTCGTCCGCGCTTCGGAGTCCACGTGCTTTTCCACAAAGGCGTCGGTCCCGGCGGGATAGATGAATCGGTCCCGATGGTGGACGTGATCCGGGTGAGGCTGCTCGATTTTCACCTCGGTCAGCTCGCCCTTGGAATCGAAGGAGCCTCCGATCAGCAGCGGTTGTGCGCCGTCCGAATATAAAGCAGAGCCGTACAGAAAAGCCTCGATGCGGACATCGCCGACGAGCAAGCGGCTGTCTTCGTCCTTGCGCATCGCGTGCCGGATCTTGTGCTCGATCAGCCAGGCGGTTTTGTAGGTAACTCCCAGCACTCTGGAGAGGGCGGAGGAACTGATGCCGGAGGGCTGAGACAGCAAATAGAACGCCTGGAACCAGCGGGTTAAAGGCGTGCGACTTTTTTCCATGATCGTTCCGGCGGTAATGGAAGTTTGCAAACGGCAGGAGGCGCACTCAAACAGGGGGAGCCGGCGCGTTCGAATGGAATAGCAATGCGGGCAGCCGCAATCGGGACAACGGAAGCCGTCGGGCCATCTGGCCTGAAACAGCGCGCGGATGCAACTTTCTTCATCGGCAAAATGTCGGCAAAAATCGGCGAAAGAAGCGAATGCGGACATGCGAGGCCAACCTCCATCGAACATAATGGGAACACATGTTCTTGGATTCATTTTAGCAAACAAGCGTTCTCATTTCAAGTCGGTTTTGCCATTTTTACATTTTTATAAAATATGTAGAAATTACGCTTTGAGAGGGCGGTTCGTTCGTTATTGCCGGTTCTGAGGCGTCGGGATAATCGGTAATGCGGAAAAAAGAAGGAAGACCGCCGTAGACCTGAGGCGATGGGATAACAGGTCATGCGCCGGAAAAAGGGAGACGGGCGGCCCTGAGGCGAAGGGATAAACGGTTACGGTGCCGGGAGAATCGCCCGATTCCTCTTTGCCGAATAAGGCCGCTTCATGTACAATCAAACTTGATCTGTTACTTCGTTATGGGAGGCCCCTTTAATGAATTTGACACCACTGGAAGGGACGTCCTCTCTCTCTCTGGCCGAGCGGTACCGGAAGGGAGAGGCTGGCGTGTGCGGCCTGTTCGGCGCCCATCCTTCCAATCCGCTAGATTGGCGGCTGCGGGCGGAGTCGCTTGACCGGACGGAATCGGGCCGAGCCGAGCGGTCCAAGCTGGCTGCGGCGCTGAGAGCGTATCAGGCGAAGCTGGCGCCGAACCCGGAGGTCGCCCGTTCGATCGACGCGCTCGAAAGCGGTGACGCGCTCGCCGTCGTCGGAGGGCAGCAAGCCGGGTTGTTCGGCGGAGCGCTGCTCATCGTCTATAAGGCGCTGACAGTTATCCAGGCGGCGAAATACGCTCAGGAGCTGCTGCGGCGCCCGGTCGTACCGGTATTTTGGATCGCAGGCGAAGATCACGATTACGAAGAGGCCAACCACGTGCATGTCGCCGGTTGGGACGGAACGGTCAAGCGGCTCCGGCTGGAACGCCCGGAAGGTCCCCGCCACGCCGTGAGCCGCACGCTTCTTGCCCGCCAGCATTGGGAAGCGGCGTTCGAAGAGTTGGCGGCGGCGCTTCCCGATACGGAGCACAAGCCGCTCTTGTTGGAGCGAATCCGCCGGCAGACGGAAGACGAGCCTACGCTGTCGCTGGCGTTCGCCCGCCTGCTGGCGGAATGGTTCGGGTCCGAAGGCCTCGTGCTGCTGGATGCGGACGATCCCGGGCTAAGATCGCTGGAAGGGATTTTTTTTCGCCGCCTGATCGAGCGCAACGACGAGTTGGAGGCTGCGTTGAAAGAAGGGGAATGCCGCGTTCGCGAGCTTGGGCTGCCGGTACAGGCGGAAGCCGCGGAAGGGAGCGCCAACCTGTTCGTGCATGCCGAAATGGGAAGGCTGCTGTTGTTCAAGAAAGACGGCCGGTTCGCAAGCCGCAAGGGCGAACTGTCGCTGACCGCGGACGAATTGCTCGAAATGGCGGACGGCTCGCCGGAACGGCTCAGCAACAACGCGTTGACCCGCCCGCTGATGCAGGAATATTTGCTCCCTGTTCTGGCCACGGTGCTCGGCCCGTCCGAACTGGCTTACTGGGGCGTGCTCGGACCGGCATTCGGCGCATTCGGGATGTCGCTGCCGCTCGCGGTGCCCCGGCAATCGTTTACGTACGTGGAGCCGGGTCTCGACAAGCTGTTGGACAAGTACGGCGTCACCGCGGAGGAAGTCATGCGGGACGGCGCGCAGCTCAAAGCGCAGTGGCTCGCCCGCCAGGACGACTGGCGGCTGGCGGAGAAGTTCGGCGAAGTTCGCCGGCGGTTCGCCGAACTGTACGCGCCGCTCCTCGATACGCTCGCCGCGGTGCAGCCGGATTTGTCCCGGCTTGGCGAGACGAACCGCGGACGGATTCTCGACCAAATCGCCTACCTGGAAAAAAGGGCGACCGACGTTCTGGCGAAACGGCACGACGCGGCGCTGCGGCAGTGGGACCGGTTGATTGCGTCGCTGCAGCCGCAGGGAAAGCCGCAGGAGCGCGTGCTCGGGACGATTCATTTTCTGAACCGATATGGGCCGGAGTGGTTGGAAGTTTGGAAGAGCGTGCCATATGATGTGACGGGAGGACACCGCTTGGTGTTCCCCTAACGGCCGGAGAGAAAGGAGAACGAGATGAGAACAACGTTGACGAGCGACATCAGGGATCCGTCGTTGGCGCCGGAGGGCAGGCTGAAGATCGAATGGGCGCAAGCCCACATGCCGGTGCTGAATCGGATTCGGGAACAGTTCGAGCGCGAGCAGCCGTTCAAAGGGTTGCGCGTGGCCATTTCTTTGCATCTGGAGGCGAAGACGGCCTATCTGGCCAAGGTGGTGCAAGCCGGCGGCGCCGAAGTGGCGATTGCCGGAAGCAACCCGCTGTCCACGCAGGACGACGTTTGCGCGGCGCTCGTGGAAGACGGGATCGCCGTGTACGCCAAATACAACCCGACGCCCGAAGAGTATCGCCGTCTGCTGGTCAAGACGGTGGAGACGAAGCCGGACCTCATCATTGACGACGGCGGCGACCTGGTCACCATTCTGCATACGGAGCGGCAGGATTTGCTTGCGAACGTGCGCGGCGGGGCCGAGGAGACGACGACCGGGATCTTGCGGCTGAAGGCGATGGACAAGGAAGGCTCGCTCCAATTTCCGATGGTTGCGGTCAACGACGCCTACTGCAAGTATTTGTTCGACAACCGCTACGGCACCGGGCAGTCGGTGTGGGACGGCATCAACCGGACGACGAACCTGGTCGTGGCCGGCAAGACGGTCGTCGTGAACGGCTACGGCTGGTGCGGCAAGGGAGTGGCGATGCGGGCCAAAGGGCTGGGGGCCCACGTCGTCGTCACCGAGGTGGACGCGATCAAGGCGGTTGAAGCGTACATGGACGGCTTCACGGTGCTGCCGATGGAGGAGGCGGCCGCGCGCGGAGACTTCTTCGTGACGGTCACCGGCAACCGCGACGTCATTACCGGCGCCCACATCGCCAAGATGAAGGACGGCGCGATTCTGGCCAACGCCGGCCATTTCGACGTCGAAGTGAATCTGGTGGAACTGGCCGCGATGTCCGTCTCCAAACGGACGGTGCGCCGCAACATCGAGGAGTACGCGCTCAAGGACGGGCGCCGCATCTATGTGCTGGCCGAAGGGCGCCTCGTCAACCTGGCCGCCGGCGACGGCCATCCGGCGGAAATTATGGATATGACGTTCGCGCTTCAGGCGCTCTCGCTGAAGTATGTCAACGAAAATTACCGGACGATCGGCAAACGGGTCGTCAACGTTCCTTACGAGCTCGACGAGCAGGTGGCCCGCACGAAGCTGGCTTCGCTCGGCATTTCCATCGATTCGCTGAGCGCCGAGCAGAAGGCTTACCTGGCAAGCTGGTCGACGCATTGAGGAAGCGCGGCATGGCTTTCGGACCGGGCGGCGAACGTTCCGCCCGGTCTTTCTTTTAATCTCGTAAAATAAATTTCTCTAATCCTGCTCCCGGAGCAGGATTTTTATTTTACGGGGCGAATTAGTTTGGTTGTGTGGTTCAAAGTGGGGGAAAGTGGTGGAAGATGGGGAGGTGAAGAGGGCTTATGTTCATGGGGGAATTTCAGCACACGATCGATGACAAAGGCCGCATCATCATCCCGGCGAAATTCCGCGAAGCCCTCGGCGCCAATTTCATCATCACCCGCGGCCTGGACAACTGCTTGTTCGTCTACCCCCGCGAGGAATGGAACGCCCTCGAGCAGAAGCTGAAGCAGCTGCCCATGATGAAGTCCGACGCCCGCGCCTTCACCCGCTTCTTCTTCTCCGGGGCGTCGGAATGCGAATGGGACAAACAGGGAAGGGTAAACGTGCCCGCCAACCTGAGGGAATACGCCAAGCTCGACAAGGATTGCATCGTCATCGGCGTCTCCAACCGGGTGGAAATTTGGGACAAGGCGACCTGGCAGGCGTACAACCAGCAGTCCCAGGAATCGTTCAACGAGATCGCCGAGAAGCTGGTCGACTTCGACTTTCATTTCTAGTTCACACAATCCTGAACATAGATGATAGACAACCAGAATCGACTCCGAGAGTTGCCGGGAGGGCAAACGCATGTTTCACCACATTACGGTGCTGAAAGAAGAAGCCGTCGAAGGGCTGCGCGTCAAGGAAGACGGCGTTTACGTCGACTGCACGCTCGGCGGCGCCGGCCACAGCGAGGCGATCGCCGCGCGGCTCGCGCCGGGGAGAGGCCGGCTGATCGGCCTCGACCAGGACGACGCCGCGCTGGCGCATGCGCGGGAGCGGCTGAAGCCGTTCGGCGACACCGTCACGTTGGTGAAAAGCAACTTCCGGCGGCTCGCCGAGGCGCTGCGCGAAGCGCGGGTGCCCGAGGAGGACGGGGTGCCCCGGGTCGACGGCGTGCTGTTCGACCTGGGGGTGTCGAGCCCCCAGCTCGACGAAGCCGACCGCGGCTTCAGCTACAACCACGATGCGGAGCTGGACATGCGGATGGACCGCGGGCAGCCTTTGTCCGCGAAGACGATCGTCAACGAGTGGGAGGAACGGGAACTCGCGAGGATCATTCGCGAATACGGCGAAGAGAAGTTTGCGCGCAACATCGCCCGGCAGATCGTCCAGGCGCGCGCGGCCGCTCCGATCGAGACGACGGGGCAACTGGCCGACCTGATCAAGGCCGCCATTCCCGCCGCCGCCCGCCGCACGGGGCCCCATCCGGCCAAACGAACGTTCCAGGCGATCCGCATCGCCGTCAACGACGAGCTCGGCGCCTTCCGCGAAGCGCTCGCGCAGGCGATCGACTGCGCGAGACCGGGCGGAAGAATCGCCGTTATTACGTTTCATTCGCTGGAGGATCGCATCTGCAAGGAGACGTTCGCGGCGGAAGTCGCGTCCTGCCGCTGTCCGCCGGACTTCCCGGTATGCGTCTGCGGCGGCGGGGACGGCCGCCTGCGGCTGACGCCGCGCAAGCCGATCCTGCCGTCCGAGCGGGAGCTGGCCGCAAACAGCCGGGCCCGTTCCGCCAAGCTGCGAATCGCGGAAAAAATCGAGCCACGCAAGGGGGAGAATGATTGATGTACTACTATGGCAACCTGGCGGTCAATCCGGAGCGCAAACAGGCGGAGCCGTCGCCGCGACGCCAGACGAAGCCGTCGCCGTCGCCGCGCCGGCGCTCGATTCCGGTCGGCGAGAAGCTGCTCTACTTGTTTACCGTATTTTTGTTCGTTGCCGTGGCGAGCTTCATTCTTTACCGCTATGCGGAACTCTATCGACTGAATAAAGAGATTCAAACGACCAAAGCCGAATACGAGACGCTCGAGGACGATTCGAAGGAACTGCAGCGGCAGATCGATCAACTGCGGGATCCGAGCCGTATCCGGGAATTGGCGCTCCAATACGGATTGCAGCCGCTCGACCAGGCTCCGATCACGCTGTCCCCCTCCGGCGATTCGTCCGCGACGAAGCGTCAGCCGTAGCTTGAGGAGAAAGGGGGCCTTTTCCGCATGGTAAGAAGAATCCGGATACGCACGCTGCTGCTGGGAGGGCTCATCACCCTCCTTTTTCTCGGTTTAATCGGGAGAATTTATTGGGTGCAAGTCGCGAATGCGGCGTTCTGGGCCAACGAGGCGCGCAACACGTGGATCACGAGCAAGCCGCTTCCGCAAGTGCGCGGCACGATCAGCGACCGGAACGGACGGGTGCTCGCCGCGGACGCGGACGCGTACACGGTGGCGGTCAGCCCGAAGAAGATTCACGAGCTCGACGAGGCGCATCCGGAATGGCGGCTGCTCGACCAGATCGTCTCCAAGATCCATCTCGTGCTGAACAAGCCGGAGAGCGAAGTTCGCGCGGCGGTCAACGCGAAGAAGGACGATGGTACCTACTACGACCAGCGGGAAATCCGGCCGGAAGGATGGAAGATCGACAAGGAAGTGGCCGATCACCTCATCGCGTTCCGCGACCAACTTAAGGAGCAGACGAAGCAAAACGACGTCGGCCTGTACTTCGAGGAAGACCAGAAGCGCTATTATCCGAACGGCACGCTCGCTTCCCAAGTTCTCGGTTACGAGAACAAGGAAGGCGAGGCGGTCATGGGCATCGAGAAAGCGATGAACGCGGACCTCGAAGGGAAAGCCGGCAAGATTACGTACGAAAAAGACGGCATCCGCACGCAGCTGCCGAACGGGACGGTGGACGTTCAGCAGCCGGTCGACGGCAAGAACGTGGAGCTGACCATCGACAAGGACATCCAATTTTACATGGAGCAGGCGCTGCGCGACGCGTACAACCAGTACCATCCGGTCAGCGCCACGGCGATCGCCGCCGATCCGAAGACGATGGACATTCTCGGCATGGTGAGCCTGCCGGATTTCGACCCGAACGAATACTGGTCCTACCCGCAGACGGCGTTCAAAAACAACGCGATCCAGTCCCTGTACGAGCCGGGGTCGACGTTCAAGATCGTGACGCTGGCCGCCGCGATCCAGGAAGGAAAGTTTAATCCGAACGCTTACTACAAATCGGGTTCCATTTCGGTGCCGGGCGCAACCATTCACGATTCGAACGGGGTCGGTTGGGGCGAGATCACGTACCTGGACGGCCTCAAGCATTCCAGCAACGTCGCCTTTGTCAAGCTCGGCTTCGAGATGCTCGGCAAGGACAAACTGCGCCAATATATCGACAACTTCGGCTTCGGGCAGAAGACGGGCATCGAGCTCGGCGGCGAAGTTCCGGGCGCCATCTCTTTCTACTACCCGGTCGAAGTGGCGACCGCCGCCTTCGGCCAGGGGAAGGTGCAGGTGACGCCGATCCAGCAGGTGGCGGCGGTCGCGGCCGTGGCCAACGGCGGCAAGCTGATGCAGCCGCATCTGATCCGCTCGGTCACCGACCCGAAGACGGGCGAGAAGACGGTGACGCAGCCGAAGGTGATCCGTCAGGTCATCTCGGAGGAGACGTCGCGTCTGGCGGGCGACTATCTGGAGCAGGTCGTCAGCGACCAGGAGATCGGCACCGGGCGCAGGGCGTACATTCCCGGCTACCGCATCGCGGGCAAGACGGGGACGGCGCAAGTCGTCGTCGACGGGGAGTACTCCGAAGACAAATATGTCGTCTCCTTCATCGGCTATGCGCCGGTCGAGGACCCGAAGATCGTCCTGTACGTGCTGATCGACCGGCCGGACGTTCCGGACGCCGGCGGCGGCGCCATCGCCGGCCCGGTGTTTCGGACGATCATGCAGCAATCGCTGCTCCATCTCGGCGTGCTGCCGAAGCAGGACGCCGACGCGGACGACGGCGGCAAGCAGAAGGACGAGGCGTCGGCGCCGCCGGAGCCGGTGACGGCCAGCGTGCCGGACGTCACCGGCAAGACGACCGCGGAAGCCAAGGCCGAGCTGTCCTCCCGCTCCTTCAAGGCGGAGGTGCTGGGCGCGGGAAGCAAGGTGCTGCAGCAGTTGCCCAAGGCGAACAGCGTGCTTCCGACGTCGCAGACGATCTACCTGCTGACCGAGAAGACGGTCGACAGCGTGCCCGATCTGACGGGGATGTCGCTGCGCGACGCGCTGGAGATGTGCTCGCTGCTCGGGGCTTCCTGCCAGACGGAGGGCGAAGGCTACGTGACGGGCCAGCAGTCGCAAACGGTGAACGGCAAGCCGGTTCTCACGCTGACGCTGGCGCCTCCGGTTCAGGAAGGCGGCGAGGCGGCGGGAGACGGATCGGCTGCCGGGGATAGCGGCAAGAGCGAAGGCACAAGCGAAAAGTCGAGCGAACAAGCGGACGGCGATGCAAGCGGCGGCGCGGGAGGCGATACGGACGCCGGTACGGACGGCGGCACGGTTGCAGGCGCGGACGGCAAAGCGGCCGGCGCGCAGTAGCGGCCGGCGGAGCGCAGCGGTGGCCAGAGGAGCGTAGCGGTGGCCGGCGAAGCGGCCGATGAAGCGCGGTAGCATCGGCAGACGGCGGAGCGTAGCGGTGGCTGGCGGGGCGCGGTAGCGAAAGGTGGAGCCAGCAGCAACCCGCGGGCGCGGTAGCGGCCGGCGAAGCGCGGCGCGGGACGGCGCGGACGCCGGCGAACCGCGCCTCGGACGGGTTCTAACCGGCCCCGATCCCGAATACGTTGGAATGAGCGGTACAAGCTCGTTCCACGGTTCCGGGAAAGGAGGCGCGCGCGTGAAAATATCGCGGGTTACCGTACGCAGGCGGCTGTTCATCGTGCTCGTCGGCGTCGTGATCGCGTTCGGCTGCCTGCTGGTCCGGCTCGGCTACGTGCAGTTGTGGGCCGGCGGCAAGCTGTCGAAGCTGGCGGAAGATTCGTGGCGGCGGGAAGTCGTGTTCGAGGCGAAGCGCGGCGACATCGTGGACCGCAACGGCGTCAAGCTGGCGTACGACGTCAGTTCGCCGACGCTGCACGCGATTCCCGCGCAGGTGACCGACCCGCGGGGCGAAGCGGCCCGGTTGGCGCCGCTGCTCGGCATGACGGCAGACGATCTGTACGCCATGTTGACCAAAAAATCGAAAGATGTCGTCCTGCGTCCGGGGGGACGCCGGATGACGACCGAGCTGGCGCAAAAGGTGCGCGATTTGAAGCTTCCCGGCATTTACGTCGCGGAAGACAGCAAGCGTTACTACCCGTATCAGAACCTGGCGGCGAACATTCTCGGCTTCACCGGCTACGACCAGGGGCTGAACGGGGTCGAGCTGAGGTACAACGACCTGCTCGAAGGCATCAACGGCAACATCAACTTCCTGACGGACGCGGCCGGCCGCGCCATGCCGAACTCGGCGGAGCAATACGTGCCGCCGCGCGACGGTCTGACGCTGAAACTGACGATCGACCAGAAGATCCAGTCGATCGTCGAGCGCGAGCTCGACCAGGCGATGCTGCAATACGAACCGGACGACGCGATCGCCATCGCGATGGACCCGAATACCGGCGAGGTGCTCGCCATGGCCAGCCGGCCGACGTTCGATCCGGCCCATTACCAGCAGGCCGATCCGAAGGTGTACAACCGGAACTTGCCGATTTGGATGACGTACGAGCCCGGTTCGACGTTCAAGATCATCACGCTGTCGGCCGCGCTGCAGGAAAACAAGGTCGATCTGAACAACGAGTTCTTTTACGATCCCGGGTACGTCAACGTCGAAGGCGCCAGGCTCCGCTGCTGGAAAGGCGGCGGCCACGGCAGCCAGTCGTTTCTCGAAGTCGTGGAAAATTCGTGCAACCCCGGCTTCGTGGCGCTCGGCCAGCGGCTGGGCAAAGACAAGTTGTTCGAGTACATCCAAAACTTCGGCTTCGGACAGAAGACGGGCATCGATCTGAGCGGCGAGTCCAAGGGCATTCTGTTCAAGCCGAGCCAGGTCGGTCCCGTGGAGTTGGCGACGACCGCGTTCGGCCAAGGGGTGTCGGTCACGCCGATCCAGCAAATTACGGCGGTGTCGGCGGCGATCAACGGCGGCAAGCTGATGAAGCCGCACGTCGCCAAGCAGTGGATACAGCCGGACACGGGCATGGTGCTGCAGGACGTGCAGCCGGAATTCGTGCGCCAGGTCATCTCGCCGGAGACGTCCAAGAAGGTGCGCGAGGCGCTCGAAAGTGTGGTGGCCAAGGGCACCGGGGGCAACGCGTTCCTCGACGGCTACCGCGTGGGCGGCAAGACCGGCACGGCGCAAAAGGTCGTGAACGGACGCTACTCGCCCAGCGAGCATATCGTCTCGTTCATCGGGTTCGCCCCGGCGGACAACCCGAAACTGATCGTCTACGTGGCTGTCGACAATCCGAAGGGCATTCAGTTCGGCGGCGTCGTGGCCGCCCCGATCGTGCGCAACATCATGGCCGACGCGCTGCCGTACCTCGGCGTCAAGCCGAATCCGGCCGGCCAGATCGAGAAGGAGTACAAGCTGGGAGAGTCGCCGACGGTGACGGTTCCGAACCTCGTCGGCAAGACGGTAAGCGACATTTACGAAGACATGAACATGAACTTCCGGCTGTCGGCGAGCGGCGAGGGCGACACGGTCATCCGCCAGGCTCCGGCCGCCGGCGCGAGGGTCGAGAAAGGCTCTGTCATCCGCATTTATCTCGGCAAAGATCCGTCCGGATAAGCGGTTAGATGAAAAAGCGCACATTTTCGCCGATTGGAAGTCCGCTCCCTTGTAAGGGGGAGCCGGTTGGCCGATAATGGGGATTGCAGTTCATTGAAGGGTGGCGTTTGGGATGATGTTGCTTCGCGAGCTGGCCCGGTCGCTGCTGGTTTGCCGCATCGTCGGCGACGACCGGACGGAGATTGCGGATTTGGAAGCCGACTCCCGCAAGGTGAAGCCGGGCCAGCTGTTCTTCTGCCTGCCGGGGCACACGGTGGACGGCCACGATTACGCCGGGGAAGCGAAGGATAAAGGGGCGGCGGCGCTCGTCGTCTCGCGCGAGCTGCCCGTCGGCCTTCCCCAGCTCGTCGTTCCGGACGTCCGTCAGGCGCTGGGCATGCTGGCGGACGCCTGGTTCGGGCGTCCTTCGCATGCGCTCCGTCCGATCGGCGTCACCGGCACGAACGGCAAGACGACGACGACGTACCTGATCGAGCGGATTCTGGCCGACGCGGGGTTGCGACCCGGGGTCATCGGCACGATCGAGGCGCGGTACGGCGGCCGCCGCTTCCCGATGTCCGGCACGACGCCGGACGCGCTGACACTGCAGCGGTTGTTCCGCCAAATGGTGGACGCGGGCACCGACCGTTGCGTCATGGAGGTCAGCTCCCACGCGCTGGAGCAGGGGCGGGTGAAGGGGACTCACTTTCGCACGGCGATCTTTACGAATTTGACGCAGGACCATCTGGATTACCACAAGACGATGGAAGCTTACGCGGATGCGAAGGGGTTGTTCTTTTCCCGGCTCGGCAATACATACGCGGAAAATCCGGCGGAGCGTTCGTTCGCCGTGCTGAACGCGGACGACGACGCGTCGCGCAAGTTCGCCAAGCTGACCGCGGCGGAAGTCGTCACATACGGCATCAACCGGGAGGCGCACGTGCGGGCGTCCGACGTTGCGGTTTCGGCGGCCGGCACGTCGTTCCGGCTGGACACGTTTCGCGGCGGACGCCGGGTCCAGTTGAAGCTTGTCGGCAAGTTCAACGTCTACAACGCGCTCGCCGCCGTGGCCGCGGCGCTGTGCGAGGGCATCGACCTGGATGCGGCCGTGCGCAGCCTGGAGAGCATCTCCGGCGTGCCGGGACGGGTCGAGGCGGTCGACGAAGGGCAGCCGTTCGCGGTCGTCGTCGATTACGCCCATACGCCGGACGGCCTCGACAACGTGCTCAGGACGGTGCGGGAAGTCGCCGCCGGCCGCGTGATCTGCGTGTTCGGCTGCGGCGGCGACCGCGACCGGACGAAGCGCCCGATCATGGGGCGGATCGCCGGGCGCTGGTCCGACTATGTCATCGCCACCAGCGACAACCCGCGCACGGAAGACCCGCTGGCCATTCTGCGGGAGATCGAGCCGGGGCTGGCCGCGGGCGCCGCCGAGCGCGCCGAAACGGGCGCCGCCGGGAGCGGCGAAGCGGATGCCGCCGGGCGCGCCGGAGCGGGCGGCAGCGGAGCGGTCGCCGCCGGGGGCTCAGGAAGCGGCGGGACGGCCGGGAGCGCCGCCTACGAGCTGGAGCCCGATCGCGCCGAAGCGATTCGCAAAGCGGTTGAAATGGCAAGCCCGGGCGATGTAGTATTGATTGCGGGAAAAGGTCATGAAACGTATCAAATTATCGGCGGAACGACGCACGATTTCGACGACCGCCTCGTGGCGAGAGCCGCCTTAAGGAGATTGGCGAAGTGATCCGAACGACTTTGCAGCAAGCGGCCGAATGGTGCGGCGCGATCCGCCTTCTGCCGGACGAGGGCGCCGGCAGCCTGACGTTCGACGGGGTCTCGACCGATACGCGAACGCTGGCGCCCGGCCAGCTGTTCGTTCCGCTCGTCGGCGAGCGGTTCGACGGCCATGCGCATCTGGCCGCGGCCGAGGCGGCGGGCGCCGCCGGCTCCCTCTGGCAGGCGAGCCGGCCGCTGCCGCAGACGAAGCTGCCGCTCCTGCTCGTCGACGACACGCTTGCCGCACTGCAGCGGCTCGCCGCCGCATACGCGGCGACGCTTCGCGCCCGCGTCGTCGGGATCACCGGCAGCAACGGCAAGACGACGACCAAAGATTTGATCGCCTCGGTGCTGGCGACCGGCTACCGCGTGGCCAAGACCGAAGGCAATTTGAACAACCATATCGGGCTGCCGCTCACTTTGCTGCGGACGCCTGCGGACGCGGAAGTTTTGGTGCTGGAGATGGGCATGAGCGGCCGCGGTGAAATCTCGCTGCTGACCCGCCTCGTCCGGCCCGACGTCGCCGTCATTACGAACGTCGGCGAGTCCCACCTCAAGCAGCTCGGCTCCCGCCGCAACATCGCGCGGGCCAAGCTGGAGATCGCCGAAGGGCTGAAGAGCGGCGGAACGCTCGTCTACAACGGCGACGAACCGCTTCTGGCGGAGGAGCTGGCCGCCTCCCTGCTGCCTGAGGACGCGCGGGGAGTCACCTTCGGCCAGGGAGCAGGCTGCGGCGTCCGGCTTGCGAGCTTCGAGCTCGCGCCGGACGGCTGCCGCTTCCGGACGGCGGACGATCCCGGCTTCGTTTACGAGCTGCCCGTCCCCGGCCGCCACAACGCGCTGAACGCGCTCGCCGCCGTCGCCGTCGGCCGGCTGTTCGGCCTGGCCGCCGCGCAGATCGCGGAAGGGCTGCGCTCGGCCAAATTGACCGGCATGCGGATCGAGAAGACCGCCGCCCGGAACGGTGCGCTCGTGCTGAACGACGCGTACAACGCGAGCCCGACCTCCGTGCGCGCGGCGATTGAGCTCGTGGGAGGGCTGAAGCCGGCCGGCCGGCGGGTTCTCGTGCTCGGCGACATGCTGGAGCTGGGCCCGGACGAGGCGGCGTTCCACGCGGACATCGGCCGGCTCGTATCGCCGGACAAGGCGGATATGCTGCTCGCGTACGGCCCGCTGTCCGCCCACACCGTCCGGGAAGCGGAGAAGGCGCTCCCGCCGGGGTGCGCGCTGCATTTTCACGATAAAAAAGCGCTGATTGCGGAGCTTCTCGCCCGGCTTCGGCCGGACGACCTCGTGCTCGTCAAAGCTTCGCGGGGCATGAAGCTGGAAGAGGTCGTGTTCGCGCTGCAGAAGGGAGCCGTAGGGTGAAGCCATGGACTATACGACGACATTATGGACGCTGGGCGTCTCCTTCCTGCTGGCGGCGCTGCTCGGTCCGCTCTGCATTCCCGTCCTGCGGCGGCTGAAGTTCGGTCAGCAGGTGCGGACCGAGGGACCGCAGTCGCACCAGAAGAAAAGCGGGACCCCGACGATGGGCGGCGTCATCATTTTGCTGGCGCTGCTGCTTTCGTTCCTCAAATTTTCCGACCGCGGCCCTGCGTTCTGGGCGCTGATCGTCGCCTGCCTCGGCTTCGGCCTCGTCGGTTTCCTCGACGATTACATCAAGATCCTTATGAAGCGCTCGCTCGGCCTTACGGCCAGGCAGAAGCTGCTCGGGCAGCTGATCGTGGCGATCGTGTTCTGCTTCCTGCTGCACCGGATGGGCCACAGCACGGCGATCGGCTTTCCGGGCGTGCACGGCTCGCTCGATTTGGGCTGGGGCTATTATTTGTTCGTCATCGTCGTCTTCTTCGCTGCCACCAACGCCGTCAACTTCACCGACGGACTGGACGGCTTGCTGTCGGGGACAAGCGCCCTGGCGTTCGGCGCCTACGCGCTGATTGCGCTGGAAGCGACGCAACCCCAGTCGGCCGTGTTCTCGGCGGCGATGATCGGGGCGGCGCTCGGCTTCCTCGTCTACAACGCCCATCCGGCCAAAGTGTTCATGGGCGACACCGGCTCCCTCGGCATCGGCGGCGGCCTGGCGGCCGTGGCGATTCTGACGAAGACGGAGCTGTTGCTCATCGTCATCGGCGGCGTGTTCGTGCTGGAAATGCTGTCGGTCATCATCCAGGTCGCCTCGTTCAAGACGCGGGGCAAACGGGTGTTCCGAATGAGTCCGATCCACCACCACTTCGAGTTGACCGGCTGGTCGGAATGGCGGGTCGTGACGGCGTTTTGGCTGGCCGGCCTCGTGCTGGCGGGCGCCGGACTGATTTTGTACAAGGGGCTATAGACGGATGAAACCATTAGCATCCTACAGGGGACGCCGGGTCGTCGTCCTCGGGCTGGCGCGCAGCGGCGTGGCCGCCGCCAAGCTGTTCCACGGCACCGGAGCCGATGTTGTCGCAAGCGACCGCAAACCGCGCGAGCAATGTCCCGAAGCCGAGGAGCTCGAGGCTTTGGGCATTTCTGTTGTATGCGGAGAGCATCCTTCCGATCTGGTGACCCGCGATACGGCGCTGCTTGTCAAAAACCCGGGCATTCCTTATTCCGCCCCGCCGGTCGCCGCAGCGCTCTCGCTCGGGGTGGAGACGGTGACCGAAGTCGAAGTGGCGGGACAGCTGTCGAAGGCGCCGATCATCGGCATCACCGGCAGCAACGGCAAAACGACGACGACGACGTGGGTCGGGGCGCTGCTGGAAGCGGCGGGTCTTGCTCCGATCGTCGCCGGCAACATCGGCCGTCCGCTGTGCGACGCCGCCGTGGAGGCGACGGAACAAAACTGGCTCGTCGCGGAGCTGAGCAGCTTCCAGCTGAAGGGGACGGCCGCCTTCCGGCCGCGCGTGGCCTGCCTGCTCAACATCGCGGAGACGCACCTCGACTATCACGGCGGCATGGACGACTATATCGCCTCCAAGGCCAAGCTGTTCGCGAACCAGACGGCGGAGGATACGGCGGTGTACAACGCCGACGATCCGGTGTGCGTGCGGCTGTCGCGGACGCTGACGGCGCGCAGGCTGCCGTTTTCGCTGACGCAGCCGCTCGCGGCCGGGGTGTGCGCGGAGCCGCCGTATCCGCCGGCCGCGCCCGGAGAGAGCGCGTTCGATCCGCAGGCGGCGGAGCGGTGGATCGTCTACCGCCCGGGCGACGGCACGGAGCGGCGGATCGTGCGAGCCAACCGGCTCGGCATTCCGGGGCGGCACAACGCGGCGAACGCGCTGGCGGCGATCGCCGTCGCCCTCGCCGCGGGCGCCGCGCCGGAGGCGCTGCGCGAGCCGCTTGAGAGCTTCCGCGGCGTGGAGCACCGGCTCGAATTCGTCGGCGAAATTCGCGGCGTTCGCTACTACAACGACTCGAAGGCGACGAATCCGACGGCAACCGCGATGTCGATCGCGTCGCTGCCGGCGCCGCTCGTGCTGATCGCCGGCGGGCTCGACCGGGGATCGGACTACCTGGAGCTGCTTCCGGTGTTCCGGGACCGGCTCAAAGGGCTTGTGGCGATCGGCGAGACGCGGGGGAAGATCGGCGAGGTGGCGAGGCGGGCCGGTTTAACGGCGGTCAAACTCGTCGAACCTGAGGGTGATGCCGCCGAAACGCTGCGCCTCGCCGTTCGCGAAGCGGCCGCGCTGGCCGCGCCGGGAGACGTCGTGCTCCTGTCGCCGGCCTGCGCGAGCTGGGACATGTTCGCCTCGTACGAGGAGCGGGGCCGCATTTTTAAGGAATCGGCGCATACGTTGTAAGAAGGGGGCATGTCCCCACTTCTTCGTAACGTGAGGTGTCCGGTACTATGGTCAAATCCCGCAACGCCCCCGACATTTGGATGATCGCGGCCACGCTCGGCATCTTGGCCATCGGCGTGGTCATGGTTTACAGCGCCAGCGCCATCGCCGCGTTTCACGATTACGGCGACAAGTTTTATTACGTCAAGCGCCAGCTGATCTTCTCCGGCATCGGCGTGGCCGCGATGTTCGCCACGATGAACGTCGACTACGGCCGCTGGCGCAGGTGGGCGTTCCCGGGGCTTCTCGTTTGCTTCGCGCTGCTGCTGCTCGTGCTCATCCCCGGCATCGGCGTCGTTCGCGGGGGCGCGCGGAGCTGGCTGGGCATCGGCAGCCTCGGCATCCAGCCGTCGGAGTTCATGAAGCTGGCGATGATTCTGTTCCTCGCCAAGTTTCTGTCCGACCGGCAGCAGACGCTGCATTCGTTCACGCGCGGGCTGTTGCCGCCGCTCGCCATTCTCGGCCTCGCGTTCGGCCTGATCATGCTCCAGCCGGACCTCGGCACCGGAGCGGTCATGATCGGCGCCGCGCTGATGGTCATCTACATAGCCGGCGCGAGGGTGTCCCACCTGGGCGCCCTCGGGCTCGTCGGCCTGGCCGGCTTCGTCGGCCTGATCGCGGCGGCGCCCTACCGATTGGCCCGGATCACGGCGTTCCTCGATCCGTGGAAAGACCCGCTCGGCGCGGGCTACCAATCGATCCAGTCGCTGTACGCCATCGGCCCGGGCGGCCTCGTCGGGCTCGGCCTCGGCATGAGCCGGCAGAAGTACAACTACTTGCCCGAGCCGCAGACGGACTTTATCTTTTCCATCCTCGCGGAGGAGCTCGGCTTCATCGGCGGCTCGCTGCTGCTGCTGCTGTTCCTGCTGCTCATCTGGCGGGGCATGCGCACCGCCATTGCGATTTCCGACCCGTTCGGCAGCTTCCTGGCGGCGGGCATCGTCGGCATCATCGCCACCCAGGTGCTGATGAACGTCGGCGTCGTCATCGGCCTGCTGCCGGTGACCGGCATCACGCTGCCGCTCGTCAGTTACGGCGGCTCGTCGCTGACGCTGCTGCTGACGGCGCTCGGCATATTGCTCAATTTATCCCGTTATGCGAGGTGACGTTACGCCATGCGACTGGTGCTGACCGGTGGAGGAACCGGCGGACACATCTATCCCGCGCTCGCCATCGGCCGCGAGGCGATGGAGCGGGAGCCGGGCACGACCCTGCTCTACATCGGCACGAAGAGAGGGCTGGAGAGCCGCCTCGTGCCGGCGCAGGGCCTGCGCTTCGAGAGCGTCGACATCACCGGCTTCCGCCGGTCGCTGTCGCTGGAGAACGTCCGCACGATCGTCCGGTTCCTCAAGGCGGTGCGGCGGTCCAAGCAGCTGCTGAGGGAGTTCAAGCCCGACGCTGTCGTCGGCACCGGCGGCTACGTATGCGGGCCGGTCGTGTACGCGGCGTCGCGGCTCGGCATTCCGACGCTGATCCACGAGCAGAACGTCGTGCCCGGCCTCACGAACAAATTTTTGAGCCGCTATGCCAGCGCGGTGGCGGTCAGCTTCGCCGACTCGCTGCCGCACTTCGCCGGCCGGCCGAACGTGAAGTTCGCCGGCAATCCGGTCGCCACGGCGGTCGCCAAAGCCGACGCCGGGCAAGGCTTCGCCTCGCTCGGCCTGCCGGCGGGGACGCCGTTCGTGCTGGCGGTCGGCGGCAGCCGCGGAGCGCAGGCGGTCAACGACGCCGTGCTGGCGATGCTGCCCGGCCTGGCCGACCTTGAGGGGGTCCATCTCGTGTTCGTCACCGGGGACCGCTATTTCCAGGACGCCTCGGCCCGCTTGCGGGAGCTTCCGCCCCGGCTGGCGGGCCGCGTTCACGCTCTGCCCTACGTGCACAACATGCCCGAGGTGCTGGCCGCTTCCTCGCTCGTCGTCAGCCGCGCGGGCGCTTCCTCGCTCGCCGAGATCACGTCGCTCGGCGTGCCGGCGATTCTGGTCCCGTCGCCGAACGTGACGGGCAACCACCAGCAGCCGAACGCGGAAAGCCTGGCGGCCGCCGGCGCGGCGGAGATGGTTCTCGAGCGCGATCTGAGCGGCGAGCGGCTGCTTGCGCTCGTCGCGGCGATCATGCGCGATCCGGCCCGCCGGGAGCGGATGGCGCAGGCGTCGCGCCGCCTCGGCAAGCCGGACGCGGCGACGGCCGTTTACGAACAATTGCGCGGCATCATTCGTCAATCATAACAACAACGGCTTGGGTGCTGGGCGTTTGTCACCACGCGGCGGGCGTTGACATAGGATACAGCGTGATCGTGATTGTCGAGCCTGCGCGGTGGGAAGCGAAGACAGCGAAGCCTAGTTAATCAGGGTGGGGAGGAACCGTTTATGCAACCGGTGGTCGCGGAACTGGAACAAGCCCGGGTCGGCCGCGTAAGCCTGAACGAACCGCTTGCGGGGCATACGACCTGGAAAATCGGCGGCCCTGCGGATCTATTCATCGTTCCCGATACCCGCGAGCAGCTCGCGGCTGCGCTCCGCCTTCTGCACCGGCACGGCGTGCCCTGGACGATGCTTGGACGGGGTTCGAACACGCTCGTTTCCGATTTGGGCGTCCGGGGCGCCGTCATCAAGCTCGGCCGGGGCTTCGACGACGCTCGCTTCGACGGCGAAATCGTGACGGCGGGCGGTTCGTACTCGTTCGTCAAGCTGTCGGTTATGGCGGGGAAAGAGGGGCTTACCGGACTGGAGTTCGCGGGAGGAATTCCCGGTTCGGTAGGCGGCGCTGTATATATGAACGCCGGAGCGCACGGCTCGGACGTGTCACGCATCTTCAAGTCGGCCGACATCGTCTGGGAAGACGGTACGTTCGGCGAGTACGGGAAGGAAGAGATGGCCTTCGGCTATCGGCATTCGATTCTCCATGAGAAAAAGGGTGTCGTGACGGGAGCGTCGTTCCAGCTTCGCGTCGGGGACCGCAAGGAGATCGCCGCGGCGATGGCGTCCTACAAGGACCGCAGGCTGCGGACGCAGCCGCTGACGATGGCTTGCGCGGGCAGCGTGTTCCGCAATCCCCCGAACGATCATGCCGCGCGGCTGATCGAAGCCGCCGGCCTCAAGGGCGCCCGCGAAGGCGCAGCCGAAATTTCCCGTTTGCACGCCAACTTCATCGTCAACCACGGCGGGGCCAAGGCCGAGGACGTACTCACCCTCATGCGCCGGGCGCAGAGCACCGTGGAAGACCGTTTCGGAATTCGCTTGGTGCCGGAGGTTCTCCTGATGGGTGAGCGGTAATCCGGAGGTGAATCCCTTGGACAAATTGGTGATTGAAGGCGGCAAGCCGCTTTCGGGCACCATACGCATCCACGGAGCCAAGAACGCCGCTCTGCCGATTCTCGCCGCCAGCGTGCTGACGGAAGGGACGGTAACGCTCCGAAACGTTCCCCGACTGTTGGATATCGAAGTGATGCTTCAGATTTTGCAAGATTTGGGGTGCCGGACGGAGCAGCAGGCGGACCGGGTGACCGTCGACGGGTCCGGCGCCTGTTCCTCCCGGGTCCCGGAGTATTTGATGCGCCAGATGCGCTCGTCGGTCTTTCTGATGGGGCCGCTGCTCGCCCGCTTCGGCGAGGTGGAAGTGTACCAGCCCGGCGGCTGCGCGATCGGCGAGCGGAAGATCGACCTGCATCTGCGCGGCCTTCAGGCGCTGGGAGCCGACATTCAGGAGACGGGCAGCCGGATCGTGTGCAAGGCCGGGAAGCTGACCGGCGCGGAGATCATTCTCGATTTTCCCAGCGTCGGAGCGACCGAGAACATCATGATGGCCGCGGTGCTGGCCGAAGGCCGGACGACGATCGTCGGCGCGGCCCGCGAGCCGGAAATTCAGGATTTGCAAGCTTTCCTCAACGCGCTCGGCGGCCAGGTAAGAGGCGCCGGCACGGACACCGTCACGATCGACGGCGTCTCTTCGCTTGACGGCTGCGAGTTTCAGATCATTCCCGACCGGATCGTCACCGGCACCGTCATGGTGGCCGCGGCGGCCACCCACGGCGACGTGACGCTGGAGGGGGCGCAGCCCGGGCATCTGACCTCTCTCATCCATGTGATGCGCCGCGCCGGTGTTCAGATCGAAGTCGATAGTGGTATAATGAGAGTCTGTGCGAACGGTCGCCCCCGGGCGGTCGAACGCGTCGTCACCTCCCCTTACCCGGCGTTTCCGACCGACTTGCAAGCCCAGCTCATGATCTTGCTGGCGCTGGCCGACGGAGTCAGCGTCGTGAAGGAGACGGTGTTCGAAGGGCGCTTCAAGCATGTCGACGAATTGTGCCGCATGGGCGCCGACATCCGGCTGGACCTGAATACCGCCTTTATTCGGGGCGTGCCCCAGCTGTACGGAACGACTGTGGAAGCGACCGATCTGCGCGCCGGCGCGGCTCTCGTCATTGCGGGTCTGGCGGCGAGCGGCAGAACGGTCGTGGAGCAGGTTCATCATATCGACCGCGGATACGATCGCATCGAGAATATGTTCGGGAGCCTGGGCGGAAGCATCATCCGCCAGCCGTAGGAGAGAGTGCCGGCAGGAACCGGCAGGTAACGATCCCCCCGCTGAAGCGGCCCAACCCTTTGGTGGGGTTCTTTTTCAGGCGCCGGGCGGACAAGCCCCTGCGCTTGCCGCTTCGTTGGACATTGCTTGCGGGAGCAGAGAGGAGGAGCGGCCATGGCCGAACGGATTCCCGCGCTGAAGAAGCAAGAGGTCGCGCCGACGCGGCGCGGAGGCAAGCTGCTCATGATCGTCGTCGCCATATTTGTCATTGCGCTTGTCGTCCTGTTTTTCCGATCCTCGTTGTCCCGCATCTCCGACATCGAAGTCAAAGGGACGATTCGTCTGAAGCCGTCCGAGGTCGAAGCTGCGCTCGGCGTCGCCGAGGGCGACTCCTTCTTCGCGATCGGAAGCCAAACGCTCGAAAGGCGGGTCAAAGCGCTGAAGGCGGTCGACTCGGTCCGCGTCGTCAAACATTTCCCGGGCAAGTTGACCGTCGAAGTTCGGGAATATCCCACCGTGGCGGTTGAGCTGGACGATCAGGGCAACGCCTTCGCGGTGTTGGCCAGCGGCCTCAACGTGCCGCTTGCCCAAGGAGAGTCGCTGCCCGACAGGCCGGTGCTGACCGGCTGGCAGGCGAGCGACCCGAATCGCGCCAAGCTCTGCGCCGAGCTCGGACAGCTCGAGCCGTCGCTGATCGGCGACATCTCGCAAATCGCGCCCGATCCGTCCACCGCATATCCCGACCGGATCAAGCTGTACACCAGATCTCGCTTCGAGATTGTGACGACGGTGGGTCTGCTGCCCCAGAAGCTTGAAATCATCAGCGAGTTCGTCCAGAACCGGGAGCCCGGCCGGCTCGTTCTGCTGGAAGCGGACACGTACCTTCCCTATTCGGCACAAAGCGAGGCTTCCAAAACCCAGGAGAGCCCATAAACATAAGGAAAAGGACTCTACTCAAGCCAGCGAAACAATGCTAAAATTTATTTTATGGGTTGTCGTTTTTGCCTCTTCGGAGGACGGCTGCTAGCGGATGAGAATGATGAAATTTTTTGTTGAAAAAAGAGGGAAAGCCTCGTAGACGTGGAATATGTAGAGAATATGGCAGGAGGAAGCATCCCAAAAACGCAGCCATTTTCAACGATCTCATTGGAGGTGCCACCGGTTGAGCAGCAACGACCTCATCGTCAGCCTGGATATCGGCACGTCGAAAGTCCGGGTGATTATCGGGGAAATCAGCAACGGGGCCATCAACATCATTGGCGTCGGGTCGGCCGATTCCGAGGGCATTCGCAAAGGCGCCATTGTCGATATTGACCAGACCGTTCAATCGATTCGCAATGCCGTCGACCACGCGGAGCGGATGGTCGGCATTACGATCGGAGAAGTATATGTCGGTATCGCCGGCAATCACATCGCACTGCAGAGCAATCACGGAGTCGTCGCCGTTTCCAACGAGGACCGGGAAATCGGCGAAGAGGATATCGAGCGCGTGCTTCAGGCCGCCAAGGTGGTCGCGCTCCCGCCCGAGAGGGAAATTATCGGCCTCCTTCCGAAGCAATTTTTGGTGGACGGGCTGACCGGCATTCAAGACCCGCGCGGGATGATCGGCGTGCGGCTGGAAGTCGAATGCACGATTATTACCGGGACGAAGGCCGCCGTACATAACCTGATGCGCTGCGTCGAGAAGGCGGGTCTGAAGATCGCCGGCGTCGTGCTGATGTCGCTTGCTTCGGGCATGATGGCGCTCACCAAGGACGAGAAGATGATGGGGACCGTGCTCGCCGACATCGGAGCAGGGGCGACCACGCTGGCCATCTTCGAAGGCGGCAGCCTGGCCGCGGTCTCGACGCTTCCGATCGGCGGCGATTACGTGACCAGCGACATCTGCTACGGGCTCAAGACGCAGACGGAGCATGCCGAGAAGATCAAGCTCAAGTACGGCTGCGCTCGCATCGAGGACGCCGCGGACGATCAGAAGTTCAAGGTTATGCGGGTCGGCAGCAATGTGGAAAAGGAATTTTCCCAATACGATCTCGCCGCCATTATCGAGCCTCGCATGCAGGAGATCTTCCACATGATTCGTCAGGAAGTGAAGCGGCTCGGTTACCTGGACAAGCTGAACGGATACGTGCTGACGGGCGGCGCGGTGTCGATGCCCGGCGTTCTGCCTCTCGCCCAGAGCGAGCTCGAAGCGAGCGTGCGGATCGCCGTTCCCGATTTTATCGGGGTTCGGGATCCGTCCTTCAGCAGCGGGGTCGGGATGATCCAGTACGTGACCAAGTACGTCCGCACCCGAGGGGTGTCGACCCCGAAGAAGTCGGCGAAGGCCAAATCCGCAAGTCCGGGGCCGGCGGCGGACAAGCCCGGCATTATGGAATGGTTCAAGAACTTGTTCAAGGAATTCATATAAGCCGACGCTGGAACAGGAAGCGAGGAGGAGTAGAGAATTATGTTGGAATTCGATTTTGAAATGGAACCGCTCGCGAAAATCAAGGTGATCGGCGTCGGTGGCGGCGGGAGCAACGCGGTAAACCGGATGATCGAGAACGGCGTCAAAGGCGTCGAGTTCATTACGGTGAATACGGACGCTCAAGCTCTTCAATTGACCAAGTCGGAGCAGAAGCTGCAGATCGGGGACAAGCTGACGCGCGGCCTGGGGGCGGGCGCAAATCCCGAAGTCGGCAAGAAAGCCGCGGAGGAATCGCGAGAAAACATCATGAATTCGCTGCGCGGCGCCGACATGGTGTTCGTCACCGCCGGCATGGGCGGCGGCACCGGCACCGGCGCGGCGCCCGTCATCGCCGAGCTGGCGAAGGAATGCGGCGCGCTGACGGTCGGCGTCGTCACCCGTCCGTTCACGTTCGAAGGACGGAAGCGTTCGGTTCAAGCCGAACACGGCATCGAAGCGCTGAAGGATAAGGTCGACACGCTGATCGTCATTCCCAACGACCGGCTGCTCGAGATCGTTGACAAGAAGACGCCGATGATGGAGGCGTTCCGCGAAGCGGACAACGTGCTCAAGCAGGCGGTTCAAGGCATCTCCGACCTGATCGCCGTTCCCGGTCTGATCAACCTCGACTTTGCCGACGTGAAGACGATCATGACCGAGCGGGGCTCGGCGCTCATGGGCATCGGCGTCGCCTCCGGCGAGAACCGCGCGATGGAAGCCGCCAAGAAGGCGATCATGAGCCCGCTGCTCGAGACGTCGATCGAAGGCGCGCGCGGCATTATCATGAACATTACGGGCGGCTCGAACCTGTCGCTGTTCGAAGTGAACGAAGCGGCCGAAATCGTCATCTCCGCTTCCGATCCGGAAGTCAACATGATCTTCGGCGCCAGCATCGACGACACGATGAAGGATGAAATCAAGGTGACGGTCATCGCCACCGGGTTCGAACACAAGCAGCAGTCGCGGCGCACGGCCGCCGCTCCCCAGCAAGGCGCGGAACCGGTGCAGCAGCGAGACGAACCCCGGCCCGCCCCCGGCAGCGGCGCGCATCTGCGTCCTTTCGGAACGAGCAACACCTCGTCCGACCAGTTGGACATTCCCGCCTTCCTGCGGAACCGCCCCCGCGACCGGTAAGGCGATATCGTTCATCAGCGAAAAAGCCCCGTGCCTTCCGATACCGGAGTCGGCACGGTCTTTTTTTGCCTCGTCTTCTCTCCGTCCCCCCATTATCCCCATGGCTCAGGCTCGGCCGTGTCGCCTCCCCCCCTCCTGCTTTTCATCGAAATCCCGTTCGCTCAGGCAAGGCTTGAGGGTCGTCGCCTCATCTCCGCTTTTTATCGAAATCCCGTTCGCTCAGGGCTGTGTCGTTCTCTGACTTCGACCATATGCCGATATCCCGTCTCGTCAGGCATGCGATTCGTTGAGCTTATTTCGGCTTTTTGTGGATATCCCGTTCGCTCAGGCAGGGTTTGCGGGTCGTCGCACTTATTTCCGCTTTTCATCGAAATCCCGCTCGCTCAGGCTTGATGGTTTGCGGCGCTTTTTCCACTTTTCATCGGAATCCCGTTCGCTTCAGGTTAGCGCTGTTCCCCCTTTTCTTCACCTTTCGTCGACTTTTCCGCTGATCAGGAACGTTTGTTTTGTTTGCTGTCTGCCGGTCATATTCTTCGGTTTCTCAAACTGACGCTTTGCTGCTATCACGGCATACCCGCTTAATCATAAGAATCTGAAACGGGAAGAGGCTGATATCCCTGAGCGAGGGGGATTTCGGTCAAAAAGGTGCGAAAGGGAGATCGCGGCGGGGGGCCCCTGAGCGAGAGGGATTTCGGTCAAAAGAACGCGAAGGGGGATCTCGGTGGGTTTTCCTGAGCAAAGGGGATTTCGGTCAAAAGGATGCGAAAGGAAGATCGCGGCGGGGGTCCCCTGAGCGAGAGGGATTTCGGTCAAAAGGATGCGAAAGGAAGATCGCGGCGGGGGTCCCCTGAGCGAGAGGGATTTCGGTCAAAAGGACACGAAAGGGAAATTGCGGCGGGGGTCCCCTGAGCGAGAGGGATTTCGGTCAAAAGGGTGCGAAAGGAGATCGCGGCGGGGGCAGCCTGAGCGAGAGGGATTTCGGTCAAAAGAACGCGAAGGGGGATCTCGGTGGGTTTTCCTGAGCGAGAGGGATTTCGGTCAAAAGGACGCGAGGGAGGGATTGCCGGCTGGGGCTGCCTGAGCGAGGGGGATTTCGGTCAAAAGGACGCGAGGGTGGTGGATGGGGAGCCGAGTCGATTGGTGACCGACGGCGGCGCTAGTCGGCAGCGTAAGGTCGCTTTCGCGGGCGGTTCTTTTCCTTTTGCGGAACGGCCCGGGGAGAACGCAAGGTCGACAAAAAAAACAGCGGCAAGTGCGGCAGGATTAGACAGACTCCGAATCGGATTCGTTTTATACTTAAGGTCATCCATCCCGGCCTTGCCCCATGCGGCGTTCCGGGGCGCGCAAAGGATGGCGAACGCGAATGGTCGTCTACGTGGACTTGGTATTTCTGACGAACTTGGCGATCGACGGAACGGTGCTGCTCACGACCGCCAAGGTGCGCAGGCTGCAGCCCAAACGGCGCCGCATCGCCCTGTCCGCGGGCCTCGGCGCCGTTTACGCGGCGACGATGTTTCTGGCGGATGCGCCTTACTTGTACGGCTTCCCGGCCAAGGTGCTCGTCTCCGTCGCGATGGTCGCCTGCGCTTTCGGTTACGGCGGTCTTCTCCGTTTTCTGCGGCTGTTCTCGACGTTTTACCTGGTGAACTTCGCCACGCTGGGAGGCGTGCTCGGTCTTACGTTTCTGCTGCGGCAGACGGGCACGCCCTGGGCGGACATGACCGTCACCCCGGGCGGAGGCGTGGCGTTGCAATGGCAGATGCAGCTCGGGCTGTTCGCGGCCGCCTTCGCCCTCTCGGTCTGGCTGTTCCGGGGGGCCTCGGCGAGCGCGGAGAGAACGAGCCGGTTGGACTCGTTTATCGTGGACGTGACCGTGACGATTCAGGGGGAGCGGCGGAGCTGCCGGGGGCTTGTCGACACCGGCAACCGGCTGTACGATCCGCTGACCCGCATTCCGGTCATGATGATGGAAGCGTCGCTGTGGCGCGAGCGCTTGCCGGCGGGATGGGCCGACCGGCTGCGCGACGAGCCGGCGGACCGGCTGATCGCCGAACTGGACGGCGAGTCGGCCGAACCTTATGCCTGGGGCGACCGGCTGCGGCTCGTCCCTTATCGGGGAATGGGCGGGAATACGAAGCTGATGCTGGCGATTCGCCCCGATTCCGTCGCGGTAAGCGGCAGCGGCGAAGAGCCGCGCTTATACAACCGGGTTCTGATCGGCATGGACGGCGGCAAGCTGTCCCCCGACGGCTCGTACCGGGCCATCGTGCATCCCGACTTAAGCGTCGGCGGCGGCGCGGAGCCTGCCCCATCCCCGTCCCGGCCAGCATGACAGGAGGTTGACGAAGTGCTCGTAAAATGGAAACTGTTGTCCCAGCTGACGCTCTATCGCCTGTTGTTCCGGTTAGGATGGAAGAGCGAGGAAGTGTACTACATCGGGGGCAGCGAAGCGCTGCCGCCTCCGCTCACCCGCGAGGAAGAGGAATACTTGCTGGAACGGCTGCCGTCGGGGGACGCGGCTATCCGGGCGATGCTGATCGAGCGCAACCTGCGGCTCGTCGTCTATATCGCCCGCAAATTCGAGAACACCGGCATTTATATCGAGGATCTCGTGTCGATCGGGGCGATCGGGCTGATCAAGGCGGTCAACACGTTCGACCCGGACAAGAAAATCAAGCTCGCGACGTACGCCTCGCGCTGCATCGAGAACGAGATCTTGATGTACCTGCGCCGCAACAGCAAGACGCGCACCGAGGTGTCGTTCGACGAGCCGCTCAACATCGACTGGGACGGCAACGAGCTGCTGCTGTCGGACGTCCTCGGCACCGAGAACGACACGATCTACCGCAACATCGAGGAGCAGGTCGACCGCAAGCTGCTGCACAAGGCGCTCGACAAGCTCACCGAACGGGAGCGGACGATCATGGAGCTAAGGTTCGGTCTGGCGGACGGGGAAGAGAAGACGCAGAAGGACGTCGCCGACCTGCTCGGCATTTCGCAATCGTACATTTCCCGGCTGGAGAAACGGATCATCAAGCGGCTGCGCAAGGAATTCAACAAGATGGTCTGATCGAATAAAAAGCCCTCCCCCGGAGATACTTTACATTAACGCTGCTCCCCGGGAGGAATCGTCTTGACCCGCAACAAAGTGGAGATTTGTGGAGTGGACACCTCAAAGCTGCCTGTCCTGACCAACGCCGAAATGAGGGAACTGTTTCTCGCTCTGCAAACTCAAGGGGAACTGGAAGCGCGGGAAAAGCTGGTCAACGGCAACCTGCGGCTTGTGCTGAGCGTCATCCAGCGGTTCAACAACCGCGGGGAATACGTCGATGACCTGTTCCAGGTCGGCTGCATCGGTCTTATGAAAGCCATCGACAATTTCGATTTGAGCCAGAACGTCCGATTCTCGACTTACGCGGTGCCGATGATCATCGGCGAAATTCGCCGCTATTTGCGCGACAACAACCCGATCCGCGTCTCCCGCAGCCTGCGCGATATCGCCTATAAGGCGCTGCAGGTGCGCGACCAGCTCACCAACCAGCATTCCCGGGAACCGACGATTCTGGAAATATCCGAGGCGCTGAACGTGCCGAAGGAGGACATCGTGTTCGCGCTGGACGCGATCCAGGACCCGGTCTCGCTGTTCGAGCCGATCTACCACGACGGCGGCGATCCGATCTACGTCATGGACCAGATCAGCGACGACCGCAACAAGGACATTCAGTGGATCGAGGAGATCGCGCTGAGGGAAGCGATGCGGAAGCTGAACGAGCGGGAGAAAATGATTTTGTCGATGCGCTTTTTCGAAGGCAAGACGCAGATGGAGGTCGCCGACGAGATCGGCATTTCGCAGGCTCAGGTTTCGAGGCTGGAGAAGTCGGCCATTCAGCAGATGCAAAAACATGTGAAAACTTAAAAGACAACATCGTGCACGCGTCCTTCGGCATTCGCCCGGGGGACGCTATTTTTTCATCGGCATCGGGAGGGGCGGAATCGGCATGGGAGCCAGACGTCACTTTTGGGGGATGAGTTCTCGGACATTTTCGCAGATGGGCACATATAATGAAATAGGCGGGACGGTCGCCCGAATGCGGACCGGACGAACGGCAACGGAAGGCGGGATGCGGCCGATGAAAATATCCGATTTCCAGACGAAGGACGTCATCAACATCGTCGACGGCAAAAAGCTCGGGCAAGTGAGCGATTTGGAGCTGGACCTGCGGCAAGGCAAAATCGACGCCATCGTCGTGCCGACGGCCACAAGGTTTTTCGGCATGTTCGGCGGAGGAAGCGACGTCGTCATCCCTTGGCGGAACATCGTCAAGATCGGCGCCGACGTCGTGCTCGTCAGGCTGGACGACGCGAAGGCTTACCGCCTGGAGGAGAGCGAAGGAATCGGGCGCTAGCGTCCGGTTCCTTTCGCTTTTCGCTGCAGGCGGCCTATGATACACTGGGGGCGGAGGTGGGATGATGGAGCCGTTCAAGCTTCGCGAGGAAGGGGAAGTCCGGTTGCTCCGTCTGGAGCGCTGGGAGGCGCATGCGGGCGTGACGGCCGGCTTCACGACCCGGCACGGGGGCGTCAGCGCCGCTCCGCTTCAGACGCTGAACACGGCGCTGCACGTCGGCGACGAGCCGCAGGCGGTCGCGGCGAACCGGGAGCGCGTCGCCGGCGCGCTGGGCTGGGACGTCGCCGCCTGGACGTGCGCCGAGCAGGTGCACGGCAACCGCGTGCATGTCGTGACCGCCGCCGACCGCGGCCGGGGGCGGCTGGATCGCGCTTCCGCCGTGCAGGATACCGACGCGCTCATCACGAGCGAGCCGGACGTGCTGCTCGTCATGTATTTCGCGGACTGCGTGCCGCTTTACTTTTTCGATCCGGCCGCCGGCGCGCTCGGGCTGGCGCACGCCGGCTGGAAGGGGACGGTCCTGGACGTCGCCGGAGAGACGGTGCGGGCGATGGAGCGGGCGTTCGGGACGAAGCCGGCCGATCTGCTCGCCGCGATCGGGCCGTCGATCGGCGTCTGCTGCTACGAGGTGGACGAGGCGGTTTTGCGGCGCGTGCGGCCTCTGGCGGAGGGGGAGGAAGCGGGCGGGCGGCCGTTCTTCATCCCCGGCGGCGACGGCCGCGCCAGGCTTGACTTGAAAGAAATCAACCGACACCTTATGATAAAAGCAGGAATTTTGCCGAGCCGCATCGAAATGTCAACATGGTGCACCGGATGCCGGACCGATCTCTTTTTCTCCCACCGCAAGGAGAACGGCGCGACCGGCCGGATGATGAGCTGGCTCGGGAGGAAGGAAGGGTGAACGGCCGAGGTGTCGTTACAGGACCGCATACGGGAAGTGGACCGCAGAATTCGGGAGGCGTGCGCCAGAAGCGGAAGATCGCCCGACGAAGTGAACGTGCTTGCGGTCACGAAGTACGTGTCCGCCGCCGCCGCGGCCAGGGCGGTCGCGCAAGGCGTCCGCCACATCGGGGAGAACCGCTGGCCCGATTCGGAGGAGAAGTGGCGGCTGCTGCGCGGACAAGCGGTGTTTCATTTTATCGGAACGCTTCAGACCCGCAAGGTCAAGGACGTCGTCGGCCGGTTCGACTACATCCATTCGCTGGACCGTCTCCCGCTCGCCGAGGAGATTCAGAAGCGGGCCGCGGCGCTTGATATCGTCGTCCCTTGCTTTATCCAAGTGAACGTATCGGGCGAGAGCTCGAAGCACGGGGTCGCACCCGATCAGCTGGAGCCGCTGGCAGCCGCCTTGCGCGGGATGGATCGGATTCGCCCGGTCGGCCTCATGACGATGGCGCCGGCTTCGAGCGATCCGGAGCAGGCCCGCCCGGTGTTCCGGGGGCTACGGCAGCTTCGCGACGAGATGAACGAGCGCGGCGTCTTCCGCGAGCCGATTCGCGAATTGTCGATGGGCATGTCGGGAGATTTCGAGATCGCCGTGGAAGAAGGGGCGACCTGGGTCCGGCTGGGCAGCGTTCTGATCGGCCATGAAGAAGACGACCAATGATTCCGGGCCATCGCGGGCTCGAATCGGCCATTTGAGGAGGCGATAGCGATGAGCGTCGTGAACAAATTTTTGAACTATTTGGGACTGCAGGATGAAGAACCGGCGGCCGAACCGGAAAGAATGGGTGTCGAGGACGAACCGGAAGTTGAAACTTCTTCGTTCGAACCCCGTAAACCTTCAGGGAAGAGCAATATCGTCAGCATCCATTCGCAGAAGAGCACCCGCGTCGTTCTGGTGGAGCCGCGCACGTACGACGAAGCGCAGGAAATCGCCGACCACCTGAAGTCGCGCCGTTCCGTCATCGTCAATCTGCAGCGGGTGAGACGCGAGCAGGCCCTCCGGATTGTCGATTTTCTGAGCGGAACCGTGTATGCGCTGGCGGGACACATTTCCAAAGTCGGCACGAACATTTTCCTTTGCACCCCGGATTCGGTAGAAATTTCGGGGACGATCTCGGAGATGATGGCGGAGGAAACCGAATATTCCAGAATGAGGTGACCTCGATTTGGATGAATTGTTGCGCTATGTGTATTATTTGTACCAGATTTACTTCTACTTGATCCTGATCTACGTGCTGATGTCCTGGGTGCCTTCCGTCCGGGAGAGCTTCGTCGGAGAGATGCTGGGCAAGCTGGTCGAACCGTATTTGTCCGTCTTCCGGCGCTTCATTCCGGCGATCGGCGGCGTCCTGGACATTTCGCCGATCATCGCGCTCATTGCGCTGCGATTCATCTATTACGGAGTTACTGCGGTTCTGACCATGTTCTTCGGGTAGCCGAGAACCGCTTCACGCCAACCGTTCGAAAGGAATCGATCGAAGATGCCGCAACCGGAAATTTACGCGCATTTCCATCCTGACGAGCGAGCCTTTGTCGACCGCGCCTGGGAGTGGGTCCAGCGGGCCGCCGAGCTTCACGAAGTTCGGCGCACCGACTTCTTGGACCCGCGCCAGGCGCATATTTTGTTTACGCTCGCCAACCGCCACCCCGACGCGGCGATCCGCCTGGACGGCGGCAGCCCCGGGGCCGAGCGAAGGCGGGCGATCGTCGCGCCGGACTACCGCCCGCTGGAGCACGAGCCGATCGGCATCGCGGTGCTGGCCATCGGCTCGAGCGACCGCCGGATCGCCGAGCTCGATCACGGCGACTACTTGGGCGCGTTGCTCGGGCTGGGCATCAAGCGGGACAAGATCGGCGATCTGCACGTCCGTATGGACGGTTGCCACGCGCTGATCGCCGAGGAGATCGGCGATTACCTGCGCATGCATCTGCGGCAGGTGCACCGCGCCGAGGTGACCGCGGAGGTGCTTCCCCTGGAGCGTCTCATCGAAGTGTCGCCGACGCTTGAGGAAACGGTTCTCTCCGTGGCGTCGCTGCGGCTCGACGGCGTCGCCAGCGACGCGTTCCGGCTGAGCCGCGCCAAGATCGTCGAGCCGATTCGCGCCGGCCGCTGCCGCGTGAACTGGAAGACGGTGGAAGACCCGTCCTGCGTGCTGCGGGTGGGCGACGTCGTCTCGCTGAAGGGATTCGGGCGCTTCAAGGTGCTGGCCGAAGAAGGCGTGTCCAAGAGCGGGCGAAATCGCGTCCGAATCGGCAAATTTGTATAGACGTCCGGGAGGATTTTGCCGTCTTTCGTCGAATTCATGGGAGAGAATGAGCCGGAACATGAGATCAGGAGGTACTTCGAAATGCCACTCACTCCACTCGATATTCATAATAAGGAATTTTCCAAGCGTCTGCGCGGTTACGACGAAGACGAGGTCAACGAATTTCTCGACCAGATCATCAAGGATTACGAGGCGCTCATCCGGGAGAACAAGGAGCTGCAAGCCCAGCTTGCCGCTCACCAGGAGAAGCTCGGCCACTTCGCCAACATCGAGGAGACGCTGAGCAAAACGATTATCGTGGCGCAGGAAGCGGCGGACGAGCTGAAGAACAACGCGAAGAAGGAAGCCCAGCTCATCGTGAAGGAAGCGGAGAAGAACGCCGACCGCATCATCAACGATTCGCTCGTCAAGTCGCGCAAAGTCGCGATGGAGGTCGAGGAGTTGAAGAAGCAGGCGGCCATCTATCGCGCCCGCTTCCGCGCGCTCGTCGAAACGCAGCTCGACCTGCTCAGCCAGGACGGCTGGGAAGCGCTCGATACCGGCGAGACCCGCGCTCGCGAGCTTGAATAGGCGACGAAGCTCATGCCGACCGCACGCATTGCGCTTGCGGTTTTGTTTTTTTGTGCGCCGCGGACAAAGCCCGCCCGCGCCTCTCGGGCGCGAGCGGGCCGGCGGCTCCGGTTTGCCGCCTCGTTACCGGGACTCGTTGGTGAAGTATAGGTTTTGCGCGCCCGCCGATCCGCCGACGAGGCTCATCTGCGCCCTGATCTCCCGTTCGTTCGCTCCCAGCGTAAACGTTGCGAAGTTCCACGCGTCCGGGTAGGACAGCCAGGCGGAGCTCAATATTTGATTTTTCCACTGCAGCGTGTAGTTCCCGGACCCGCCCGGCGGGTTCAAGTACATTCGAATCGTCTTCGGGCGGTGATCGTCGTTGATATAGTCGATCGTCCAGTGATACAGCACGCCGTAGTTGCCGTTGTCGATCACTTCCTTGCCGTCGACGGCGTCCCAGCCCGTTTCGTATTCCCCGGGCATATCGTCCTTCCACGGGCCCGCAGCGGCCGAATCGACCGGAAGGAATGCATTGCCCATCGACGTATGGTACGTGATCGTGCCGACCCGATCGTAATGCGGGAACGTGCCTCTGACCTGCGGCCCTCGGGCCGGCAGCACCGCCGTCTGCTCGGGGTGCTCGGGCTTCGCGTCGTAATTGAGCACCGTCACCAGCACCTGGGCGGGGTCGTTGCCGCGCTGCGTCACGGCTTCGTACTGGGCGATACCGCTCGTGGTCTGCCCGGGGCCGGTGGGGGCTTCGAGAAAATAACTTTCCCCGGGGGCCAGGCGGGCCAGCAGCTTCGTCGAACCGTACGTCTGCAAAAAATCGACCAGCGCCAGCTGCCCCGCTTCGGTCACGTACACGCTGGTCTTCACGCCCTGCCCTTTGGAGAACAGCTTGACCGTATTCGGCGACAGGTTCGTAATCGCCACCGCCACGGTCCATTCGCGGTCCGATTGATTCTGATGGTGCCAGAACACGCGGAAATCTCCCTCGGCCGCGTCGCGGTAGAAGGCGCCCGGCCGGTCGAACGGTTCGGGATCGTCGCTGAAGATCAGCTTGCCGCCCACCGGAGTGAGGACCGGCTTCTCCATGCTCAAGGCCGGTTTCAACGTCGCCACCGGCACGACGGTTCCTTCGGCGCTCGCGGAGACCGCATAGGTCAGGACGCCCAGACTGGCGGCAATTGCCAACATTTTGAGCTTCGGCACACACATCCTCCTTCTGCAAGGCTATTGATTGCGTATCCTTTCCTGCACAAAGCCCAGTGTAAGCAAGTTCGGAACGGTTCGGTAGAGGGCGACGATGACGCTTTCTGGTAGTTTGTTGCGCAATATCGCTCGCGAAACGGGCGAATTCGATTGACAAAAGCGGTATTTATGATTATAAAAAAGGGAAGAACAATAGGATGAACGTCGAAGACGGGAACACGTGCGCCATTGGCGGATGCCCAGAGAGCTGGCGGTCGGTGCGAGCCAGCGTGAGGCGATGGCGGCATATCCTCCCCGAGACGACGCGCCGATCGATGCCGCGAGAGCGCGGACGCTAGGCGCGGACGGTCCCCGCCGTTACCGGGGCGGCGCGGCTGCCGACAGCCGCGTTCTCGAGCGCCGCTTGCGCTCGCCGATTGTTCGGTCGGCGCCGGGCGGAACAAGGGTGGTACCGCGAGTCGAACTCGTCCCTTCTGCAGGGACGGGTTTTTTTTGTTGTTCAAGCTTAAGAGAGAGGAAGCGAATGTCATGAACCGCGTCGACGTCAAGGAAAGAGCGCGCGTCCGCGAACTGCGCGTGCTGAACCAATGGAGCGAGCAGAACACGTTCCGCCGATCGATCGAGAACCGCGAGGGAGCGCGGAACTTCGTCTTCTACGAAGGGCCTCCGACCGCCAACGGCAAGCCGCACATCGGGCACGTGCTCGGGCGGGTCATCAAAGATTTCGTCGCCCGCTACAAGACGATGGACGGCTACCGCGTCATCCGCAAGGCCGGCTGGGACACGCACGGCTTGCCCGTCGAGCTCGGCGTCGAGAAGCAGCTCGGCATTTCCGGCAAGCAGGAGATCGAGAAGTACGGCGTCGAGCCGTTCATCCGCAAGTGCAAGGAGAGCGTGTTCGAATACGAGCGGCAATGGCGGGAGCTGACCGAGGCGATCGCCTACTGGACCGATCTGGACAATCCGTACATCACGCTGGACAACCGCTACATCGAGAGTGTCTGGAACATTCTGGCGACGATCCACGACAAAGGGCTGCTGTACCGCGGCCACCGCGTCAGCCCGTATTGCCCGGACTGCCAGACGACGCTCAGCTCGCACGAGGTGGCGCAAGGCTACGAGGACGTCAAGGATTTGACCGCGACGGCCAAGTTCAGGCTGAAGGGCAGCGGCGAATACGCGCTCGCCTGGACGACGACGCCGTGGACGCTGCCGGCCAACGTTGCGCTCGCCGTCAACCCGGACATCGAGTACGTTCGCGTCCGCCAAGACGGCGAAACGCTTCTGCTCGCGGCCTCGCTGGCCGACAAGGTGCTGAAGGGCGAGTACGAGACGCTCGGAACGGTCCGGGGCCGGGAACTCGTCGGCCTTGAATACGAGCCGCTGTTCCCGTTCGTCGTCGCCGAGAACGCCTATCGCATCATCGACGGCGACTTCGTCAGCGACGCGAGCGGCACCGGCATCGTCCACATCGCCCCGGCGCACGGCGAAGACGACTACCGCGTCGCGCAGAAGCACGGCATCCCGATGCTTATGGTCGTCAACCACGCGGGCCGCTACGTCGACGCCGTGACGGATTGGGCGGGCCGCTTCGTCAAGGACCCGGACGTCGACGTCGAGATCGTGAAGAAGCTGTCCGAACGCGGGCTGTTGTACCACAAGGAAAAGTACGAGCACAGCTATCCGTTCTGCTGGCGCTGCAAGACGCCGCTGCTCTATTACGCGACCGAGAGCTGGTTCATTCGCACGACCGCGGTCAAGGACCAGCTGATCGCCAACAACAAGTCGGTGCAATGGTATCCCGAGCATCTGCGCGACGGCCGGTTCGGCAAGTTCCTCGAGGACCTCGTCGACTGGAACATCAGCCGCAACCGCTACTGGGGGACGCCGCTCAACGTCTGGACGTGCGAAGCGTGCGGCAAGGAGAAGGCGCCGCACAGCCACGCGGAGATGCGGGCGCTCGCCGTCGGCGACGTGGCGGAAGATCTGGAGCTGCACAAGCCGTACGTGGACGACGTGCATCTGCGCTGCGAATGCGGCGGCGTCATGAAGCGGACGCCGGAAGTGATCGACGTCTGGTTCGACAGCGGCTCGATGCCGTTCGCCCAGTACTTCTATCCGTTCGGAGACACGAAGACGTTCGAGGAGCAGTATCCCGCCGACTTCATCAGCGAAGGGATCGACCAGACGCGCGGCTGGTTTTTCAGCTTGCTGGCGGTATCGACGCTGTTCAACGGGAAGGCGCCGTACAAGTCGGTCATCTCCACCGGCCACGTGCTCGACGAGAACGGCCAGAAGATGAGCAAGTCGAAGGGCAACGTCGTCGACCCGTGGGACATCATCGAGGAGCACGGCGCCGACGCGCTGCGCTGGGCGCTGCTGGCCGACAGCGCGCCGTGGAACAGCAAGCGGTTCTCGAAGGGCATCGTCGGCGAAGCGAAGTCCAAGGTGATCGACACGCTGGTGAACACGCATGCGTTCTATGCGCTGTACGCGTCGATCGACGGTTACGAGCCGTCCGAGCATCCGGTTCGCCCGTCCGCAAACAAGCTGGACCGCTGGATCTTGTCGCGGCTCAACACGTTGATCGGCGAAGTTCGCAAGGGACTGGAGGCGAACGACTTCCTGAATCCGGCCCGGAAAATCGAATCGTTCGTCGACGAGCTGTCGAACTGGTACGTGCGCCGCTCGCGCGACCGCTTCTGGGGCAGCGGCCTGACGGAAGACAAGGTGTCGGCGTACCAGACGCTGCGCGAAGCGCTGCTCGTGCTGGCGCGGCTGATCGCGCCGTACACGCCGTTCCTCGCCGAAGACATCTTCGTCAACCTCGGCGGCGGGGAGAGCGTGCATCTGACCGACTACCCGGTTGCCGACGAGTCGAAGATCGACGCCGCGCTGGAGCGCGACATGGAGACGGCGCGCAGCATCGTCGAACTGGCGCGCAACGTGCGCAACGAGTCGGGCATCAAGACGCGGCAGCCGCTGTCGGAGCTGCTCGTGTCGCTGGAAGGGACGATCGGCGGCGCCGATTACGAAGACATCATCAAGGACGAGATCAACGTCAAGCGGATCGTGCAGGTGACGGACGACAGCGGCTTCGTCGATCTCAGCCTGAAGCTGAACCTGAAGCTGGCGGGCAAGAAATACGGCAAGCACGTCGGCCCGATCCAGAGCTGGCTCAAGCAGCTGCCGCCGGACGAGGCGCGCAAGGCGGTGGCGGACGGCGCGCTGCGCTTTGAGACCGCCGAAGGCGAGACGCTCGCCATCGCGCTGGAGGAGCTGCTCGTCGAGAAGCGGGCGAAGCCGGGCTTCGCTTCCGCCTCCGCCGGCGGGCTGACGGTTGCGCTCAACACCGAAATCACGCCGGAGCTGGAGCAGGAGGGACTCGTGCGGGAAGTCGTCCGCGCCGTCCAGGACACGCGCAAGAAGCTCGACCTGCCGATCGAGCTTAGGGTGGCGCTCGTGCTGGACGTCGACGCCGAGACGGAAGCCGCGCTGAAGGCGTTCGACCATGTGCTGCGGGAGAACGTGCTCGTAACGGACGTCCGCATCGGCCGCGTCGCCGAAACCGAGACGGTGCAGGCGGGCGACAAGACGATCGGTCTCGCCATCTTGACCAAGTAGAAGCGATTCGAATGCAACGGGCCTTTTCGCGTCGGCGGGCTGCCGCGCGGGAAGGCCCGTTCGGGCTTTCGGGAGCTTCGGAAGGATGAAATCCAAGCAAAAGCGGAAACCTACCCAAGATGACGCTTGGAAAAGGACGGGGCGAACGTGGCGGACCAAACGAAGCTGCAGCCGGAAACGGCGAAACCGGACTTGAAGGAAGAAGCGACGTTGCTTCGGCGGACGCTCGAAGCGGTGACGGAACGGCTGGACCGGCTGGCGGTCGAGATGGAAAAAGCCGAGCTCAAAGAGTACGTCAACCTGATGCGCAGTCCGTGGAGCCTCATCTGGCGGAACTTCCTGTCCGGCATCACCCGCGGCATCGGCATCGCGCTCGGCTTCACTTTTTTTGCCGCGACGATCGTCTGGCTGCTGCAGCTGCTCGGGGCGCTCAACCTTCCGATCGTCGGCGACTACATCGCCGACATCGTGCGCATCGTTCAGCGGCAGCTGGAGATCAAGACGTATTGATCCTTCCGCGCCGCCCTCTTGCGGCGCTGCCAATCTGGCGCTGCGTCTTGGGCGGCTTTCCGGCTTATCGCCAATCTTCGTATTCCTCGTCGGGCTCCAGCAGCGGATCGCCTTCATGGGCGGCGAGGTACTGCCGGTAAGCGCGGTTGCGCACGACGGTGACGTCGTGTCCCGTAATGTCGGTCGCCAGGAAGCTCTCGAGCGGCTCGACGAAGCCGTCGTTCTCCTCCGCTTCGACAGACAAATGGTCGTAGTCGTCGGCGTTCGGATTTTCGGCCATGGCCGGACTGTCCGAGTTGCCCCACGATTCGACGATCTGCCAGGCGTCCTCGCCGTCGAACCCGTTCTGGTCGTGCTGACCGTCCAGGCTGGTGCGCCCGAACGGCGGCGTCAGGAACGCCTCTTCGACCGGCCGGCCTTCCTTCTCGGCCTGCCGCGGCTCGTGCTCCAGGCAGTAGACGGCGGTCGGCAGCGCTTCGAGCCGCTCCAGCGGGATGAACCGGCCGCACTCCCGGCAGCGCCCGTACTCGCCGGTCTCCATTCGCGCGAGCGCGGCCTCGACCCGCTCAAGCCGGAACGCTTCCCGCTCGAGCAGCGCGATGTCCTTGCCCCGCTCGAACGTATCGGACCCGGCGTCGCCAGGATGGTTGTCGTTGCTGGACAGTTCTCCGGTCGATTCGCGGTACGACTGCTCCAGGCCGAAGTGACCGCTGCGGCCGATTCTCTCCGTAAGCGCCCGCTTCTCGGCGAGCAGCCTGGCGCGCAGCGATTCCAATCGGTCTAACGTCAGCGGGAGGGTCATCTTCGTCCACTCCTTCGGATCAGGATGCGAATGCATGGGAGTAGTTTTCGCCCGGAACGGGGTTTTTAAAGGGGCGCAAAGCCCGGGCTTGTCTGGGTGCGCTGGCGGTTCTTGCTTGACCTGTGGTAAAATCATCAGGCAAGCATTCACTGTCGGAAAGGCGGATCGTCCCAACATGCAACGAACAAGACCGGGCATTTGGATTTATTACGCGGCCGCGCTCGCCGTCTTCGCCATCGACTTCGTGTCCAAGAAGATCATCAAGCAATCAATGGACATTAACGAAGAAATTTCCGTCATCGGAAACTTCTTCCTCATCACTTCGGTCCGCAACCGCGGCGCCGCCTTCAGCATCTTGCAGGAGCAACGGGTGTTCTTCCTTGTCATCACCATTGTGATCGTCACGGCCATTGTCTGGTATTTGCAGCGAACGCACCGAACGGGCCGCCCCGTCATGCTCGCGGCGCTGTCGCTCGTGCTCGGCGGCGCGGTCGGCAATTTCCTCGACCGGGCGCTGTACGGGGAAGTCGTCGATTTCCTTCAGCTCAATTTCGGCTCTTACACGTTCCCGATTTTCAACTTGGCGGATTGCGCGATTACGGTCGGCGTCGCGCTCATTTTGCTCGACGCGCTGCTGCTGTCGGGAAACGAGAAGAAGGGGCAAGCAAACCATGACGAGCGAACCGAAGAAGAAAATCCCGTTTGACGCGTCAAGCGAAGAAGAGGAGGAAGGCCGCGTCGTCTGGATGGTCCGGCCGGAGCAAGCGGGCGAACGGCTGGACAAGCACGTGACGGAAGCGCTGGCGGACTTGCCGGTGTCCCGCTCCCAAGTGCAGGATTGGATTCGCAGCGGACTCGTCACGGTGAACGGGCAGCCGGCCAAGCCGAACGGGAAGGTGGCGGACGGGGACGAAATCGCCGTCGACATCCCGGAAGCGGAGCCGGTCGAAGCGGCGCCGGAAAATATCCCCTTGGACATCGTGTACGAGGATGCCGACGTCATCGTCATCAACAAGCCGCGCGGCATGGTTGTCCATCCGGCCGTCGGCCATAAGAGCGGAACGGTCGTCAACGCGCTGCTCTATCATTGCCGGGACTTGTCCGGCATCAACGGCGTCATGCGTCCCGGCATCGTGCACCGTATCGACAAGGACACGTCGGGGCTCATCATGGCGGCCAAGAACGACCTGGCCCACGCCTCGCTGGCGGAGCAGCTCAAGGCGCACACCGTGCTGCGGCGCTACTATGCGCTCGTCTACGGCAACGTTCCCCACGACAAGGGGACGATCGACGCTCCGATCGGACGGGACAAGAACGACCGCAAGATGTTCGCCGTCACCGACCGCGGCTCCAAGCGGGCGGTGACGCATTTCGCCGTGCTCGAGCGGCTGGGCGATTACACGTTGCTCGAGCTGAGGCTGGAGACCGGCCGGACGCACCAGATTCGCGTTCATCTGAAGTATATCGGGCACCCGATCGTCGGCGATCCGATGTACGGCGGCCGCGGCAGGCGGACGCTCGGCATGGAAGGCCAGGCGCTGCACGCCGGCATGCTCGGTTTCGTCCATCCGCGAACGGGCGAAACGCTCGAGTTCAGCGTTCCGCTGCCGCAGGACATGGAGCAGGCGCTGCATGCGCTGCGCACCCGGTGACGGCTGGTCCGTCGCCGTTTTTTTCTGCAGTCCGGCTGCCCAAAATCCTGCAAAAGTTCGGCGAAATAATCCATGGCGGAGCGCCTGCCGTTGCGTCATATTAAAAGCGTATCCCCGCGGGATTTTGGCGCAATCGTGCAAAGACGCCGGGCGCGGGCGGCGGCGAGTCCGATCGAAATCCTGTTTTGACGAAGGAGTTGTCTATTTCAGTGAGCGTCGAACAATATCAATCCACCTTCATTCAAGAGCAGTTTGCCGACCGCATCGGCGGTTCCAACTACGGCAAGGACACGAACATCTACAAGTTCGAGAAAATCAAGCGCGCCAAGGCGGCCGCCCGCCAGGCCCATCCGGACGTCGAGCTGATCGACATGGGCGTCGGCGAGCCCGACGAAATGGCGGACGCGGGCGTCGTGGCCAAGCTCGCCGAAGAAGCGGCCAAGCCGGAAAACCGCGGCTACGCCGACAACGGCATTCCGGAATTCAAGGCGGCCGCGGCCCAATACCTGAAGGACGTGTTCTCCGTCGACGGCATCGATCCGGTCACGGAAGTGCTGCATACGATCGGCACCAAGCCGGCGCTGGCAATGCTGCCGAGCGTGTTCATCAATCCGGGCGACGTCACGATCATGACGGTGCCGGGCTATCCGGTCATGGGCACGCACACGAAATATCTCGGCGGCGAAGTGTACAACGTCAAGCTGACGAAGGAGAACGGCTTCCTGCCGGATCTGGACACCATTCCGGGCGACATCGCCCGTCGCGCGAAGCTGCTCTATTTGAACTATCCGAACAATCCGACCGGGGCTGCGGCCACGCCGGAGTTCTTCGCCAAAGTCGTCGAGTGGGCGAAGAAGCACAGCGTCGTCGTCGTTCACGACGCGCCGTACGCGGCGCTGACCTATGACGGCGTCAAGCCGCTCAGCTTCCTGTCCGTGCCGGGCGCGAAGGACGTCGGCGTCGAGCTGCATTCGCTGTCGAAGTCGTACAACATGACCGGCTGGCGGATCGGCTTCATCGCCGGCAACCCGCTCATCGTCAAGGCGTTCGGCGACGTGAAGGACAACAACGATTCCGGCCAGTTCATCGCCATCCAGAAGGCGGCCATGTACGGCCTTGCCCATCCGGAAATTACCGAAGCGATCGCCGCGAAGTATTCCCGCCGCCACAACCTGCTCGTCGCCGCGCTGAACGAGCTTGGATTCAAGGCCGAGAAGCCGAAGGGCTCGTTCTTCCTGTACGTGGAGGCGCCCAAAGGCATCAAGGGCGGCCAGCGGTTCGAATCGGGCGAAGCGTTCTCGCAATATCTTATCCGCGAGAAGCTGATCTCCACCGTGCCGTGGGACGACGCCGGCCCGTTCGTCCGCTTCTCCGTCACCTTCATCGCCAAGGGCGAAGACGAGGAGCGCCGCGTCATCGACGAGATCAAGCGCCGGCTGTCCGACGTCGAATTCGAATTTTGATCCGGCGAAGTCCCGTCCGCCGCATTCCGGCGCTTTCGGACTTCGCCGCGGCAAGGGGCGTTCGGGAAGTCGGCATCCTGAACCGCGCCGGCAGCGGCGGCCGCCGGCGAAAAGCTCCGCCGCTTGCGGCTTGACAGCCCCCGATGAAAATGAGATAATGCGTGATAACAAACCGGTACCTTTAATTCAGTCCCGTGAGACTGGCAAGGTGGCGCAGCTTTTGATCCGACCGTCGGCATGCCTGTCGACGCCTTCCCTTGGCGAAGGGAAGGCCGGGCCATGCCGCGGCCGCATACTTGGGCGAAACCTCCTTGCGTCTGACGCTGGGAGGTTTTTTTCGTGCAGGATACCCGAATTCTGATGGACGAAGCGGCGATCCGGCGGGCGCTGACCCGCATCGCGCACGAGATCGCCGAGAAAAACAAAGGCGTCGAAGACTGCGTGCTGGTCGGCATTCGGACGAGAGGCATTTATTTGGCTCGGCGGGTGGCGGAGAGAATAAAGGACATCGAGGGGCATCCGGTCGCGGCGGGCGAACTCGACATCACCGGCTACCGCGACGATCGGCCGCACGGAACCGCGTCCGGCGCCGGCGCAAGCGAGCTGCCTTTTCCGATCCAGAACAAGCGCATCATTCTGTTCGACGACGTGCTGTACACCGGCCGAACGATCCGCGCCGCGCTCGACGCGCTGATGGACAACGGCCGACCGCAATCGATCCAGCTGGCCGTTCTCATCGACCGCGGACACCGCGAGCTGCCGATTCGTCCCGACTACGTGGGGAAGAACATTCCGACCGCCAAGCAGGAGCAGATCGAGGTGCGGCTGCAGGAGATCGACGGCGTCGACAGCGTCACGCTGCTTCACCCGACGGAGGGCCCGGACGAGACGAACTGAACTGAATTTTTATTCAAAAAAATAGCCCTTTTGCGCCGTTGCGGTGACAAATATCTTTGATTCATATACAATATAATGAATAAAGATGCATCGACAGTCCGCGACGGAACGACAGGGCCGAGCCGCAGAGGAGGAAGCTGACGAATGACCACATGGATCGTCAACGCGCTGTATCTCGACGGGGAAGGAGAAGCGCCGGTCCGCCGGCACCTGAAGGTGGAGAACGGCAAGGTGGCCGAATGGGCGGACGGGTCGACGGCGGTCGACACGGCCGGCTGCGAGGTGATCGACGCCGCGGGCAAGCTGCTCACTCCCGGGTTGATCGACATGCACGTTCATCTTCGCGAGCCCGGCTTCGAACATAAGGAGACGATCGCCAGCGGCACGCGGTCGGCGGCGAAGGGCGGGTTTACGACGATCGCCTGCATGCCGAACACGCGACCGGTGACCGACACGCCCGATACGGTGAAGTTCGTGCGGAACAAAGCCCGAAGCGAGGGCGTCGTCCGCGTGCTGCCGTACGCGGCAATCACGAAGAACGAGCTCGGGCGCGAGCTGACCGACTTCGCCGCGCTCAAGGAAGCCGGCGCGATCGGCTTCACGGACGACGGAGTGGGCGTTCAAAGCGCGCAAATGATGAAGCAGGCGATGGCGCGCGCCAGGTCGCTCGGCCTGCCGATCATCGCCCACTGCGAGGACGATTCACTGGTCGAGGGGGCGGCCGTCACGGAAGGGGCGTTCGCCCGCCGGCACGGGCTCAAGGGCATACCGAACGAGTCCGAGGCGATTCACGTCGGACGCGACATCTTGCTGGCCGAGGCGACCGGGGTTCACTACCACGTCTGCCACGTCAGCACCGAGCAGTCGATTCGGCTGATCCGGCTCGGCAAGTCGGTCGGCGTGAACGTCACCGCGGAGGTGTGTCCGCACCATCTGGTGCTGTCGGACGAGGACATTCCCGATTCGATGGACGCCAACTGGAAGATGAACCCGCCGCTGCGCACGCCCCGCGACGTCGAGGCTTGCGTCCGGGCGCTGGAGGACGGGACGATCGACATTATCGTCACCGACCATGCCCCGCACAGCGCCGAGGAGAAGGCGAAAGGGCTGGAGCGGGCGCCGTTCGGCATCGTCGGGTTCGAGACGGCTTTTCCGCTGCTGTACACGAAGTTCGTCAAGACCGGACGCTGGACGCTCGGCTTCCTGCTGCGCCGCATGACGTGCGATCCGGCCCGCGTCTTCGGGCTGAACGCCGGCCGGCTGGACGTGGGAGCGCCGGCCGATCTCGTGCTGATCGATCTGGAGAGCGAGAAGGAAGTCGATCCCGGCTCGTTCCTGTCCAAAGGCCGCAACACCCCCTTCGCAGGCTGGAAGCTGTACGGCTGGCCGGCGCTGACGATGGTGGACGGCCGGGTCGTCTGGACGGAACAGAGCGGCATCATCGAAGCGTAAGCGCGGGCCCGGGCCGTTCGGTTCGCGGCCGCTGCGGGCGGAACGCGTAAATGGCCGGCGGCGCTCCGAGGCACACGCCAAAAACATCAGGGAGGAAAATGGGATGCAAGCGAGACTGTTGTTGGAGGACGGCACCCTGTTCACGGGGCAAGGATTCGGCGCGGAAGGCGTCCAGACCGGGGAAGTGGTGTTCAACACCGGCATCACCGGCTACCAGGAAGTGCTGTCCGATCCCTCCTATTGCAGCCAGATCGTCACGATGACGTTCCCGCTCATCGGCAACTACGGCATCAACCGGGACGACTTCGAAGCGATTCGCCCCTATATCCACGGCTTTGTCGTGCGCCGGCACGAGGAAGTGCCGAGCAACTGGCGCGCTCAATATCCGCTCGGCCGCCTGCTCAAGGAGTACGGCATCATCGGCATCAGCGATATCGACACGCGCATGCTGACCCGCATCCTGCGTCGGCACGGCACGATGAAGGGCATTCTGACGACGGGAACGGAGCGCGTCGAGGAGCTGAAGGAACGGCTGGCCGCCTCCCCGCTGCCGCGCGACCAGGTGGCCCGCACGTCGACGAAGACGGTGTTCGCAAGCCCGGGCAACCGCGAGCGCATCGTTCTGATCGATTACGGCGCCAAGAGCGGCATCTTGCGCGAACTGACGAGCCGCGGCTGCGACGTCGTCATCGTCCCGCACGATACGACGGCGGACGAGATTCGCCGGCTGCATCCCGACGGCATCCAGCTGTCCAACGGCCCCGGCGATCCGAAGGACGTTCCGCAGGCGGTCGAGACGCTGCGCCAGCTGCTCGGCGAATATCCGATCTTCGGCATCTGCCTCGGCCATCAGCTGTTCGCCCTCGCATGCGGTGCCGACACCGAGAAGCTGAAGTTCGGCCACCGCGGCGGCAACCATCCGGTCAAGGAGCTCGCGTCCGGCCGCTGCTACATCACGTCCCAAAACCACGGCTACACGGTGAAGGCGGAGTCGATTCCAGGCACCGACCTGGAAGTGACGCACATCAACAACAACGACAAGACGATCGAAGGCCTGAAGCACAAGAAATATCCCGCTTTCTCGGTGCAGTACCATCCCGAGGCGGCTCCGGGGCCGTTCGACAGCAGCTATCTGTTCGACCGCTTCCTGGACATGATTCGCGAGCACAAGCGCAACAACCCCGAGCGGCCGCGCCAGGCGCAATTGGCCGAGACGCTGAGAGGAGAACTGCAGTATGCCCAAAAGTAACGACCTCAAAAAAATTCTCGTCATCGGCTCCGGCCCGATCGTCATCGGACAAGCGGCGGAATTCGACTACGCGGGCACGCAAGCTTGCCAGGCGCTGAAGGAAGAAGGACTGGAAGTCGTCCTGATCAACAGCAACCCGGCCACGATCATGACCGACACGAATATGGCCGACAAAGTATATATCGAGCCGATCAACCTCGAGTTCGTCTCGCAGATTATCCGGCAGGAGCGGCCGGACGGCCTGCTGCCGACGCTGGGCGGCCAGACGGGACTGAACATGGCCGTCGAGTTGGCGCGGGCCGGCGTGCTGGAGCAAGAGGGCGTCCGGCTGCTCGGCACGCAGTTGTCCGCGATCGAGCGCGCCGAAGATCGCGACTTGTTCCGCGCGCTGATGCAGGAGCTCGACCAGCCCGTGCCGGAAAGCGAGATCGTCACGTCCGTCGAAGCGGCCGTGGCGTTCGCGAACCGGATCGGCTATCCGGTCATCGTCCGCCCCGCCTACACGCTGGGCGGCACCGGCGGCGGCATCGCTGGCAACGAGGAGGAGCTGCGCGAGACGGTCGCGAACGGGATTCGCTACAGCCCGATCGGCCAGTGCCTGATCGAGAAGTCGATCGCCGGCATGAAGGAGATCGAGTACGAAGTCATGCGCGACGCGAACGACAACTGCATCGTCGTCTGCAACATGGAGAACTTCGACCCGGTCGGCGTCCATACCGGCGACAGCATCGTCGTGGCGCCGAGCCAGACGCTGTCCGACCGCGAGTACCAGATGCTCCGCTCGGCTTCGCTCAAGATCATCCGCGCGCTGAACATCGAAGGCGGCTGCAACGTGCAGTTCGCGCTCGATCCGCAGAGCTTCCAATATTACGTCATCGAAGTCAATCCGCGCGTCAGCCGCTCGTCGGCGCTCGCCTCCAAGGCGACCGGCTACCCGATCGCCAAGATGGCGGCGAAGATCGCGATCGGCTATACGCTCGACGAGATCGTCAACCCGGTCACGGGCCAAACGTACGCCTGCTTCGAGCCGACGCTGGACTACATCGTCAGCAAAATTCCGCGCTGGCCGTTCGACAAGTTTACCGACGCCAACCGCAAGCTCGGCACGCAGATGAAGGCGACCGGCGAAGTCATGGCGATCGGCCGTACGTTCGAGGAGTCGATCCACAAGGCGGTCCGGTCGCTCGAGATCGGCGTTCACCGCATTCTGCTCAAGGGCGCCGGCGAAATCGACGACGTGACGCTCCGGGCGCGCCTGGCCAAGGCGGACGACGAGCGGCTGTTCCTGATCGCCGAGGCGTTCCGCCGGGGCTGGACGCTGCAGTACATCCAGGACGCAACCGGCATCGATTGGTGGTTCCTCGACAAGATCGGCCGCATCGTCGAATTCGAGGACGTCATCCGCCGCGAGCCCGGCCTGACCCGCGAGACGCTGCTGCAGGCGAAGCGCATGGGCTTCACCGACCGCGCGATCGCCGAGCTGCGCCGCGAGGGCCAGGGCGCCGGCGCGCCGCACACCGGCGAGGCGGACGTGCGCGCGTATCGGCTGAGCCAGGGCATCCGGCCGGTGTACAAAATGGTCGACACGTGCGCGGCCGAGTTCGAAGCTTCGACGCCTTACTACTACTCGACGTACGAGACCGAGAACGAAGTGCTGCCGAGCGACAAGAAGAAGGTCATCGTGCTCGGCTCCGGCCCGATCCGGATCGGACAGGGCATCGAGTTCGACTACTCGACCGTGCACGCCGTCTGGGCGCTGCGCAACGCCGGCTACGAGGCGGTCATCATCAACAACAACCCGGAGACGGTCTCCACCGACTTCAACACGTCGGACCGGCTGTACTTCGAACCGCTCTTCTTCGAGGACGTCATGAACGTCATCGAGCAGGAGCAGCCGATCGGCGTGATCGTGCAGTTCGGCGGCCAGACGGCGATCAACCTGGCCGGACCGCTGGCGCAGGCGGGCGTGCCCATTCTCGGCACGTCGATGAGCAGCATCGACGAGGCCGAAGACCGCAAGCGGTTCGAGGCGCTGCTGCGCCGGCTGGACATTCCCCAGCCGCAGGGCAGCACGGTCACTTCGGTCGACGAAGCAGTCGGCACCGCCCGCAAGCTCGGCTATCCGGTGCTCGTGCGCCCGTCGTACGTGCTCGGCGGACGGGCGATGGAAATCGTCTATTCCGATGAAGAGCTGCTCTCCTACATGAAGGTGGCGGTCAAGATCAACCCCGAGCATCCGGTGCTGATCGACCGCTACATGCTCGGCAAGGAAATCGAAGTCGACGCGATCTGCGACGGCGAGACGGTGCTCATTCCCGGCATCATGGAGCACATCGAGCGCGCCGGCGTCCACTCCGGCGACTCGATCGCGGTGTACCCGCCGCAGTCGCTGTCCGAAGACGTCAAGCGCCAGGCGATCGACATTACGATCCGCATCGCCAAGGAGCTGAAGACGATCGGACTGATCAACATCCAGTTCGTCGTCTGGAACGAGCGGGTGTACGTCATCGAAGTGAACCCGCGCTCGTCGCGCACGGTGCCGTTCCTGTCCAAAGTGACGAACGTGCCGATGGCGAGCCTGGCCACGCAGGTGATTCTGGGCGACAAGCTGGCCGATCTCGGCTACCGGGAAGGTCTCTGGCCGGAAGACGAATTCGTCTCCGTCAAGGTGCCGGTGTTCTCGTTCGCCAAGCTGCGCCGCGTCGATCCGACGCTGACGCCGGAGATGAAATCGACGGGCGAAGTGATGGGCCGCGACCGTTTGTTCGCCAAGGCGCTGTTCAAGGGGCTGATCGGCTCCGGCATGAAGATCCCGCAAGCCGGCTCGATCATCGCCACGATCGCCGACAAGGACAAGGAAGAAGCGATCGAGATTTTGCGCGGCTTCTCCAACCTCGGCTACAAGCTGCTCGCCACCGGAGGCACGGCGGACGCGCTGGAGAAGGCGGGCATGCGCGTGCAGCGCGTCAACAAGCTGAGCGAAAGCTCGCCGAACATTCTCGACCTGATCCGCACCGGCCAGGCGCAGTTCGTCGTCAATACGCTGACGAAGGGCAAGACGCCGGAGCGCGACGGCTTCCGCATCCGCCGCGAGGCGGTCGAGAACGGCGTCGTCTGCCTGACTTCGCTGGACACCGTGCGCGCCCTGCTGAACATGCTCGAGGCGCTGCGCTTCTCCAGCTCTCCGATGCCCGTTTTGCAGCCTTAAACGAATGAACCGGGCCCGGTTCCTCCCGCCGCCGCGGCGGAGGGGATCGGGCCTGGCGTATGACCGACAAGGGAAGGGGAGCCGTATATGGCGCCAACGGGAATGACCCGAAGCGAAGCCGCGGCCAAGGTGATGGTGGCGCTGGACAAGCCGGACCTCGGCGCCGCCGTGCGGCTGGCCGAACGGCTCGCAGGCTTCGGCTGCTGGGCGAAGGTCGGCATGGAGCTGTTCTACGCCGCCGGACCGGCCGTCGTCCGCGAATTGAAGGAACGCGGCTTCAAGGTGTTCCTCGATGTGAAGATGCACGACATTCCGAACACGGTGCGGGGAGGCGCCCGCAGCATCGTCCGGCTCGGCGTCGACATGTTCAACGTCCATGCCGCCGGAGGGCTCGCGATGATGCAAGCGGCAGCCGAAGGGATTCGCGAAGCCGCGGAAGCGGGCGGCGCACCGGCCATGCCGCTCGTCGTCGCCGTCACCCAGCTGACGAGCACGAACCAGGCGACGCTGAACGGCGAGATCGGCATCCCGGGTTCGGTGGAGGCGGCCGTCGTCCGCTACGCGGAGCTGGCCAAGCAGGCCGGCCTCGACGGCGTCGTCGCCTCCCCGCTGGAGGTGGCCGCGGTTAAGGCCGCCTGCGGCGCCGGCTTCCTCGCCGTCACGCCGGGCATCCGCCCGCGCGGCGCCGACCTCGGCGACCAGTCGCGCGTGACGACGCCCCGCGAAGCCGTGGCCGGCGGTTCGGACTATCTGGTGATCGGACGCCCGATCACCGGCGCCGCCGATCCCGCCGCCGCTTTGAATTCGATACTAGAGGAGATGAGCTCGCAACCATGACCGCCGCATCGCTGCCGTTCGAACAGCTGCCGCAGCAAATTGCCGAGGCGCTGCTCAGCATCAACGCCGTCGCCCTGCGTCCGCACGAACCGTTCACCTGGACGTCCGGCCTCAAATCGCCGATCTACTGCGACAATCGGCTGACGATGTCGTATCCCGCCATCCGCGACCGGATCGCGGAAGGGTTCGCCGCCGTCATCCGCAGCAAGTATCCCGATTGCGAAGCGGTCGCCGGCATCGCCACCGGCGGCATCCCGCACGCCGCCTGGGTCGCGCAGAAGCTCGGCCTGCCGATGCTGTACGTCCGCGACAAGGCCAAGGGCCACGGCAAGACGAACCAGATCGAGGGCCACTTCACGGCCGGCCAGAAAGTCGTCCTGATCGAAGACCTCGTCTCCACCGGCGGAAGCTCGCTCAAAGCGGCCGTCGCCGTTCGCGAGGCCGGCTGCGAGGTGCAAGGGGTCATCGCCATCTTCACCTACCAGTTTCCGCAGGCGGCGGAAGCTTTCGCCGCCGAGCGCATCCCGCTGGACACGCTGTCGAACTATTCGGCGCTGATCGAGGTCGCCGTAAAGTCCGGCGCAATCCGCCAAGACGACGTCGCCCTGCTGCAATCGTGGCGGGAGAACCCGGCGGCTTACGGCGTCTAAGGGAGGCGCCGCCCTTCGATCGGACCGGCTTCCGATCGCAACGCCGTTCCTCTTCTTCTGGGGGAACGGCGTTTTTTGGATCTATCAGGAAAAATATTGTCGCAAAACCGCATTTTAATCGTTTATCCAACGCCCTCCGATCTGATAGGATAGAGTGATAGAAACGGTTCATCTATCGGAAAGAGGGATGTTGGTGAAAGTTTTGAAGAGGCTGTTCCCGTTCGCCGCGGCCGGATGGGTGGCGAGCGCGCTGGCGGGAACGGTCGCGTACGCTCCGGCGGAAGCTGCCGGGCTGCCGTTCGACGACATTTCGTCCAGTTTCGCCAAACAGGAAATCGTCTCTTTATATGAGCAAGGTCTGGTGAGCGGCGTCGGCTCCCGGATGTTTCAGCCGAACCGTCCGGTTACGCGGGCCGAATTTGCGACGCTGCTCATTCGTCTGTTCGGGCTGGAGCCGGTGGACAGCGCCATTCCGTCGTATCGCGACACGCCGAACGGGGCGTGGTATTACGGTTCGGTGGAGGCGGCGTCGCAGCTTGGCCTCCTTCAAGGAATGGCGGACGGCACGTTCGATCCGGGCGCGCCGCTGACCCGCGAGCAGGCGGCGGTGGCGGTCGTCCGCGCGTTGCGGCTCGGGACGCCGGAAGGGACGGTTGCCTACATAGACGCAAGGAGCATCTCGCCGTGGGCGGCCGCCGCGGTGGCAGCGGCGGATCGCGCCGGGCTGCTAAGGGGAGACGCCGGCAGCTTCCGTCCGCAGGACCCGATCACCCGGGCGGAGGCCGCCGTGCTGTTCAGCCGCATCGAGCAGAACGCCGTCTGGACCGCGATAAAGGCGGCGACGCCGAACCTCGGCTTGCAAGTCGGCTGGCAGTACCAACAGACGACGGATCAATTTATCGCGTCCGTCCGCAAGTCGAACGTGAACGTGCTCGTGCCGCGCGTCTTCTTCCTCGACGATGCGGCCGACTTCACCGACAACACGGACCCGGCGCTCGTCCAATGGGCGGCGGCGAACGGCAAGCAAGTGTGGGGCATGTTCGGCAACCGTTCCGACGCCGCCAAGACGCACGCGCTGCTGAGCGACCCCGACAGCCGCAAGTCCGTCGTGAGCAGGCTGACCGCGTTGGTGCAGAAGTACGGCATGGACGGCATCAACCTCGATTTCGAAAACGTCGGGGAGGCGGACCGCGCCGGGCTGACGTCGTTTGTGACCGAACTGGCATCCTCGCTGCATCCGATCGGCAAAAAGCTGTCGGTCGACGTCTCGCCGGACCTCGGCTCGGACTGGACGGCGGCGTTCGATTACGCCGAGCTGGGGAAGCAGGCGGACTACATCGTGCTGATGGGATACGACGAGCATTGGAGCGGCAGCGCGACGCCAGGCTCCGTGTCGTCGCTGCCGTGGCTTGAGCAGGGGCTGGACACGCTGCTCGACGCGGTGCCCGCCTCAAGAACGATCGTCGGTCTGCCGTTTTACACGCGGAAATGGTCGCTGTCGGCCAAGGGTTCGTCGGCCGATTTGACGCTGGCCGAGCAGGACAAGCTCATCGCCTCGCTCGGTTCCGCAGTCAGAAGCTGGAACGGCACGCTCGGCCAGTATGTGTTCACCTTCTCGCAAGGCTCGTCCACCTATCGGATTTGGGCCGAGAACAGCCGCTCCCTGACGCTCAAAGCGGAGGCGGCCGCCCAGCGGGGGACGGCCGGCCTGGCGTATTGGTTCGTCGGCGCCGAGACGCCGGACGTGTGGGCGAGCCTGAGGAACGCCGCCAAATACGGGCAAGTCCACTTCGACTAGCCGGGCGGCCGGGGCTTGGGAACGGAAGCTTGGCTCGGGGCGGGGCGGCGCGGCGGCCGGACCGGGACCGGCCGGTTCGCCCGGAACGCGGATGCCGGCGGCGCGAGCCGGAACGAAGGGCTGCCGCAGCCGTCCCCGGCTGCCCCGCTTGCGCCGGTCACGCGGATGTCCGCGCTCCGCGCGGTCAAGCCCGGCGCGGAGACGCCGCGCCAGGCGTCAGACGCCGACCCGCTTGCGCCGGTCACGCGGATGTCCGCCTCCGCGCGGTCAAGCCCGGCGCGGAGACGCCGCGCCCGCGTCAGACGCCGACCCGCTTGCGCCAGTCGCGGATGTCCGCGTTCAGCTCGGTCAGGTCCGGCACGGAGGCGGGCCGGTCGTGCAGGCCGTAGGCGGTCTTCAGCTTCAGGATGCGGTATACGCTCTCGTCGATGCGCTTCTCCGGTATCGTTCCGTCCTGGACGGCGGCCAGCAGCGTAACGAACACCGTCCGCTCGTCCTGGTAGCCGTGGCCGACGAGCAGGATGTCGTCGCCCGCGAGCACCGCGTCGACGGCGGCCTGCGCCAGCGTGTAGTGCTTGACGATGGCGCCCATCGTCAGGTCGTCGGTGATCACGACGCCGTCGTATTTCATCTGGCCGCGCAGCAGCTTGCCGACGATTTCCGGCGACAGCGACGCCGGCTTGTCGGGGTCGAACTTCGGGAACAGAATGTGGGCGACCATGACCGCCTCGACCTGGTCCTTGATCGCCGCCTGGAACGGAACCCATTCCAGCTTGGCGAGCTGGTCCGCCGTCTTGTTCACGACCGGCAGCTCGAGATGGGAGTCGACCGACGTGTCGCCGTGCCCGGGGAAATGCTTGACGACGGGAACGATCCCTTCCCCGCGAATCCCTTCCAACTCGGGCAGGCCGAGCTTGGTCACGAGGTCGGCCGAGCTGCCGAACGAGCGGTCGCCGATGACCGGATTGTCCGAATTGCTGTTCACGTCCAGCACCGGCGCGAAGTCGAGGTTGAAGCCGACCGCCTTCAACTCGCGGCCGATCAGCTCGCCCATTTCGCCGGCGAGCTCCGGCTTGCCGGCGTTGCCGACGGCGCGGTTGGCCGGCATCTTGACGAATTCGCCGGGCAGCCGGCTGACGCGTCCCCCTTCCTGATCGACGCCGACGAACAGCGGCGCGGGGTTGGGGACGTTCGTGTTCTTGAGCGCGTTGATCAGCGAGACGGCGCCCTGCAAGTTGCGGATATTGTTCGCGTACAGAATGACGCCGCCGATCTTGTCCTCGGCGATCATCTTCCGGTCGTTCGCGCCGAGCGTCGTGCCGGCGACGCCCGCCACAATCATCTGGCCGATCTTCTCCTTGAGCGTCAGCGAGGCGACTCGGCGCGCGATCGGGTCCTCGCCGCCGGACGAGGCGGAAGGCGAGGTCGAAGGCGCCGCCGGCGGCGAAGCGGCGGGCGGCGCCGTCCCGGCGGTCGGCGAACCGGCCGGCGGCAAGCCCGGCGTTCCGGCGGGCGCCGCCGATGGGGAGCCGGAGGGCGAGGCGCCGTTCGTCCCGCCGCCTCCGGCGCAACCCGCCGTCAGCATCGTCAACGCGATCGCCAGCGCCGCGGCCGTGCGTTTGGACATCGGGGTCAACTCCTTTGGATGGGAGGAAAATGCGCCGGCTCCACGCCTTCGAACGTCGAAGGAATGGAGCCGGCGGATCCGCGGCTTATGAATGGGACGGCCGACAGCGCCGATAAGTTGCAGCGACCATTCTATTTTCCGAAGGCGGCGAGAGAAACGGTTCAGCCTTTCGGAAGCTCGAACGAGCTTTTCAGGGAGACGATCCGGTTGAACACGAGCCGCCCCGGTCCGCTCAAGTTCGGGTCGACGTTGAAGTAGCCGTGGCGGAAAAACTGGAACTTGTCGCCGCCGGCCGCTTCCTTCAGGCCCGGCTCGACGAAGCCGCTCAGCGTCTCCAGCGAGTTCGGGTTGATTCGCTCGAGGAACGACGCCTCTTCGGCTTCCTCCTCGCCGCCGTCGTCAAGAATGAGCGGCTCGAACAGCCGGAACTCGGCCGGCACCGCGTGCGACGCGTCGACCCAGTGGATCGTCCCCTTCACCTTGCGGCCCGTAAAGCCGGATCCGCTCTTCGTTGCCGGATCGTACGTGCAGCGCAGCTCCGTCACCTCTCCCGACTCGTCCTTTATGATTTCCTCACATTTGATGAAATAAGCGTTTTTCAGCCGCACCTCGTTGCCGGGGAACAGCCGGAAATATTTCGGCGGCGGCACTTCCATGAAGTCGTCCCGCTCGATATAGATTTCCCGCGAGAACGGAATGAGCCGCTTCCCCATCGCTTCGTTTTCCGCGTTGTTTTCCGCTTCCAGCCACTCGGTCTGCCCTTCGGGATAGTTCGTGATGACGACCTTGAGCGGCCGGAGCACGGCCATCGTGCGCGGCGCCTTCAGCTTCAGATCCTCGCGGATGAAATGCTCCAGCATGTGCTCGTCGACGACACCGTAGCTCTTGGCCACCCCGACTTCGCGGCAGAAGGCGCGGATTGCTTCCGGCGTGTAGCCTTTGCGGCGCAGCCCGGAAATCGTCGGCATGCGCGGGTCGTCCCAGCCGTCGACGATGCCGCTCTCCACGAGCAGCTTCAGCTTGCGCTTGCTCATGACGGTGTTGGTCAGATTGAGCCGGTTGAACTCGTACTGGCGCGGCTTGGCTTCCGTCTCGCAATGCTCGACGACCCAGTCGTAGAACGGCCGCTGATCTTCGAACTCGAGCGTGCAGATCGAATGGGTGACGCCCTCGAACGCATCCTCGAGCGGATGGGCGAAGGCGTACATCGGGTAGATGCACCAGGCGTCGCCCGTGTTGTGATGGCGGGCGTGGACGATCCGGTAGATGACCGGGTCGCGCATGTTGATGTTCGGCGAAGCCATGTCGATTTTGGCGCGCAGCACCTTCTCGCCGTTCGCGAACTCGCCGGCTTTCATCCGCTCGAACAGCTCCAGATTTTCCTCGATCGAACGGTTCCGGTACGGGCTGTCGACGCCCGGTTCGGTCAGCGTGCCGCGCGTCTCGCGGATTCGGTCGGCGCTCTGGTCGTCGACGTAGGCCAGCCCCTTGCGGATGAGCAGCTTGGCGCGCTCGTACATCTCGCCGAAGTAGTCCGAAGCGAAGAACAGGCCGTCCCACTCGAACCCGAGCCACTTCACGTCTCTTTTGATCGCCTCGACGTATTCGACGTCTTCCTTGATGGGATTCGTGTCGTCGAACCTGAGGTTCGTGCGCCCGCCGAACTCGTCGGCCAGCCCGAAGTTGAGGCAGATCGACTTGGCGTGCCCGATGTGCAGGTATCCGTTCGGCTCCGGAGGGAAGCGGGTGACGATTTCGGCCACTTTGCCGGACGCCAAATCTTCTTCCATGATCGCTTTGATAAAGTTGGATGATGTCGCGCTGCTCTCCAAATCCGATCAACCTTTCTCACGAGAAACATATTATTTCTTCATCATACACAAAAAACGCCCTTCTTATAAAGAGGATCGGAAAAAAAAGAGACGGGAACGATGGCGAGGCGTGTCGATGCGAACGAACCCGGGCTTTTCTCATGATTCTCATAAAATTAAGCTAAAGGCGTAACTTTTTGCCGATTGTTCTCGTTATAATTTGGGAGAGCGATATGGAAGAGGGAGGGAGAACAGGAGAATGTTCGCTTGGAAAAAACGCGGCGGGCCGCCGAAGCAGCCGGACGAAGCGAAACAGGCCGGACAGAGAGAGAGCGGCGCTGCCGCGCGGCTGCCGGAAGCGGAGCCGCTTCTTGTCGCAAGCGGCGTGGAGCGGTCGTTCGATGTCGGACGCCACAAGCTCCAAGTGCTCAAAGGAATCAACCTCAAGCTGTACCCCGAGCAGCTCGTCATGCTGAAGGGCCGATCCGGCTCCGGCAAGACGACGCTGATGAACCTGATGGGAGGACTGGACGTCCCGACGAAGGGAGAGATCCGCTTCCGCGGGCAGCCGATCCACCAGTGGGACGACAATCGCCGTACCGCCCTGCGGCGCAAGGAGATCGGCTTCGTTTTCCAGGCCTACGCCCTGTTGCCGCTGCTGTCCGCCTACGAGAACGTGGAGCTGTCGCTGCGCATGGCCGGCACGCCCCGCTCCGAATGGAAGAAGCGGATCACGTCCTGCCTGGAGCTGGTCGGCCTCGGCAAGCGGATGCACCACCGGCCGTTCGAGATGTCGGGGGGCGAGCAGCAGCGGGTCGCCATCGCCAAGGCGATCGCCCATCGGCCGAGCCTGCTGCTGGCGGACGAACCGACGGCCGAGCTCGACTCCCAGATGGCGGCGCAGGTGATGGCCGTATTCCGGGAGATCGTCGCCGAAGAGAAGCTGTCGATTTGCATGACGACACACGATACGACAATTATGGAGGTTGCGGACCATGTCTATGAAATGGCGGACGGCGTATTCGTCTGAAGGAGCGGATAGGGGGCCGGCGCGGCGCCGGAGGATCGCGGGCTTCCTTACGGCCGTATCGCTGTCGTTGGCGCTGGCGGGGTGCAGCCTGCTTCCCGACGAGCCGGAGGAGGAAGATCTGTCCAGCATCCAGCTGCCGCAAATTTCGAAGAAGCCGGAATACGAGGTGACGACGAAGACGCTGGAGACGAAGGTCGAGAGCTCAGGCAAGATCATGTCGACGCAGGAGAAGACGCTGTACTTCACGTCCAAATCGCTGGACGGCAAAAACATCAAGAAACTGTACATAAACGTCGGCGACGTCGTCAAGGCGGGCGATCCGATCGCCGAGCTGGACGTCGAAGATTTGAAAAAGACGCTGCGCACCCAGCAGCTCGCCTTCCAGCAGGCGGAGCTGACGATGAAGCAGACGCTGCGCGACAAGGATTCGATGGACCCGCTCGAATTCGAGCAGAAGCGGATCGATTTCGAGGAGCAGCGCCAGGCGATCGAGGATCTGCAGAAGGACATCGCCGACGCGTTGCTGACGGCGCCGTTCGACGGCACCGTCGTGTCGCTGAGCGTGCAGGAGGGGGCGGCGGTCAAGCCGTACGACCCGATCTGCATCATCGCCGACCCGAGCAAGCTCGTCGTGGCCGGCACTTCCTTTTCCAAGGACGATCTTGAGAAGGTGGCCGTCGGCATGGAGGCGGTCGTCGACATCAACAACGCCGGCCAGGTGACCGGCAAGGTCAAGTCGCTTCCGCAGCCGACCGCCGATGACGGCGGCAACGGCGGCCAAGACAGCGGCGGCAGCCAGATCGAGCGTCCCGAACAGTATTTGCTCGTCGACGTGCCGAAGCTTCCCGCCGGCGTGACCCGGGGAACGCCGCTGACCGTGTCGGTCATCGTCAACCGCAAGGAGAACGCCGTGGTCATCCCGCTGTCCGCGCTGCGCACGGTCGGCGCCCGCACTTACGTGCAGGTGGTCGATCCGGACGGCTCCAAGCGCGAGGTGGATATCGAGGTCGGGCAGCAGACGCCGACGGACGTCGAAGTGCTGCAGGGGCTGACGCCGGGACAGAAAGTCGTGGGGCGGTGACCGATGAGCGCTCTGATCCGATTTCTGTTCCGCAAGATGTGGAACACCCGCTGGCTGACGCTCAGCACGCTGGCCGGCCTCCTGATCGCGGTCGCGTTCACGACCAGCATTCCGATGTACGCGGACGGCGCCCTGAAGCGCGTCGTCGCGCAGTCGCTGAAGGACAACAGCCAGGGGCTTCCCGCCGGTTCGCTGCTGATCCGCTACCAATCGGCCGGCAACCGCACGGATCTTGACGGCTTGAACAAGGTGGACGAATACATTTCGAACGACGTTCCGGCGAAGATCGGCTTCCCGACGCTCGTCTCGCAGCGCAGCCTGACGCTGCGCAGCACGGAGGTGACGCCGGAGGACCCGAGCAAGGTCGACGCCAGCCGGACGCGCAAGATGACGCTGACGTCGTTCGGCGGACTTGCCGACCAGGTGGAGATGACCGGCGGGAACCTGTTCGCAGACCGCGTCGAGGCGGACGGCACGGTGCAGGCGGTGATGATGGAGGAGGCGATGTTCCGCAACGACCTCCATGTCGGCGACGTGCTGCTGTACCCGTTCTACGGCGGCTCGAACGTGACGCTGCGCGTACAGATCGTCGGCTCGTTCAAGCCGAAGGACGAGGCGAGCGCGTATTGGTACCAGGGGCTCGACAGCCTGATGAACACGCTGTTCGTGGCCGAGCCGGCGATGCGCGACGACTTGCTCGGCAAGCTGAACCTTCCGCTGCAGACGGCCAACTGGTACGCCGCGTACGATCTGCGCGAGATCAAGACGAGCCAGATCGGCCCGCTGTCGCGCACGCTCAGCCGCATCGACATCGAGGCGTACCAGCTGCTCAAGGATACGCATGTGGAAATTACGTTCGCCAGCCTGCTCGACGAGTTCCGGGCGCAGAGCCTGCAGCTGCAGACGATGCTGTTCACGCTGGCCGCGCCGATGATCGCGATGGTGTTCTACTTCATCACGATGAACGCGCGCCAGGCGCTGGAGAAGCAGCGCTCCGACATCGCCGTCATGCGCAGCCGCGGCGCGGGCACGCGGCAGATCTTCACGATCTTCCTGTTGGAAGGAGGGCTGCTCGGCATTTTCTCGCTGCTGACCGGTCCGTTCATCGGCTGGTTCATGGCCAAGAGCATCGGCTCGGCGAGCGGCTTCCTCTCGTTCGTCAACCGCAAGTCGATCCCGGTCGGCTTCGGCGCCGACGGCATTCTGGCCGGCGTGGCGGCCGTGCTCGTCGCGATCGGCGCCGCGGTCATCCCGGCGCTCGTGTTCACGCGCACGTCGATCGTCGACTACAAGCGCAAGATGGCGCGGACGGACCGCCCGCCGTTCTGGCAGCGCTGGTTCGTCGACGTGGCGCTGGTCGGGGTGGCCGGCTACGGCTGGTACCTGTTCAACGAGCGCCAGATGGTGTCGTTCAAAACCGGCATGACGACGGACCAGCTCAACGTGCAGCCGTTCCTGTTCTTCGTTCCGGCGATTGCAATCTTTGCGGGCGGGCTGGTGTTCCTGCGGCTGTTCCCGCTGCTGCTCAAGCTGTTTAACCGGCTGTGGAAGGCGATCCTTCCGGTGCCGCTCTATTTGACGCTGACGCAGCTGTCGCGCTCGTCCCGGTCTTATTATCCGCTGATGATCTTGCTCATTCTGACGCTCGGCCTCGGGGTTTACAACGCCTCGGCCGCCCGCACGATCGACCTCAACGCCAAAGAGCGGATTCTATACAAGTACGGCGCCGACGTCGTCGTGCAGACGGTGTGGGAAGGCAGCCCCGAACTGACCGTTCCGGAGGGCGGCGGTTCGGGCAACGGCGGCGGCAGCGGCGGTCAAGGGCAGGGACAGGGCGGCGGCCAAGGCGGAGGCCAGGGCGGCGGCCCGGGCCAGGCGCCGGTGCCGGCGAAGATCAACTACAACGAGCCTCCGTTCGAGGTGTTCCGCACGCTTCCGGGCGTGGAAGCCGCGGCCCGCGTGCTGCAGGCGAAGGCGAACATCACGATCGCCGACCGCACGGCCGGCCAGGGGACGATCGTCGGCATCGACAACGTCGATTTCGCGCGCGTCGCCTGGTTCCGCGACGATCTGTATCCGGCCCGTCCGTATCAATATTTGGCTCTGATGGGCAAGGCGCCGGAGATCGCGCTCGTCTCCTCGAACCTGGCCCAGAAGTACAATTTGCAGCGGGGCGACACGATCACGGCCGTCCTCCAGGAGCAGCCGGTCGAATTCGTCGTCGGCGCGATCCTCCCGTATTGGCCGGCGCAATATCCGAACCAGTCGCCGTTCATCGTCGCGAACCTCGACTACATTTACGACCAGGCGCCGATGATGCAGTACGACGTCTGGCTCAAGATGAAGCCGGATGCGAAGACGGCGCCGATCATTCCCGCGCTGCAGAAGAGCGGCATCGAGATTGCGCAGATCGCCGACGCCCGCAGCGAGCTGATCGCCGACGGCAAGCATCCCGCGCGCGGCGGCGTGTTCGGCATCCTCAGCCTCGGCTTTCTGGTGACGATCGTCATCTCGCTGGCCGGCTACGTGCTGTTCTGGTTTTTCAACCTGTCGGGACGGATCGTGCAGATCGGGGTGCTGCGGGCGATGGGGCTGTCCCGCAAGCAGCTGACGGGCATGCTCCTGCTCGAGCAGGTGTTCACCGCCGGGCTGTCGATCGCGCTCGGAATCGGCATCGGCAAGGCGGCGAGCCTGCTGTTCCTGCCCTTCCTGCAGACGACGGACAATGCGGCCGGGCAAGTGCCGCCGTTCCGCGTCGTGTTCGACAACGTCGATACGATCCGGCTGTATATCGTTGTCGGCGTCATGATGGCGATCGGCATCGCCTTGCTGGTGGCGCACATCCGCCGTCTGAAGGTGCATCAGGCGGTCAAGCTGGGAGAGGAGCGTTAAGCGCATGATCCATTGCGAAGGGCTGGTCAAAATTTACAAGACGGACGATCTGGAAGTCGTCGCCCTCCAGGGACTCAACCTGACCGTGCAGCAGGGCGAGATGATGGCGATCATCGGCAACAGCGGCAGCGGCAAGTCGACGCTGCTCAACATCCTGGGCGGTCTCGACCGCCCGTCCGCGGGCCAGGTGACCGTCGGCCCCTGGAACCTGCTCAAGGTCAGCGACGAAGACCTCGTCAAGTACAAGCGGGATACGGTCGGCTTCATCTGGCAGAACAACGCGCGCAATCTGCTGCCGTTTCTGACGGCGCTGGAAAACGTCGAGATGCCGATGATGTTCGCCGGCAAGGTCAACCGCGCCTACGCCAAACAGCTGCTGGAGTGGGTCGGGCTGAAGGATCGGATGAACAGCAAGCTGACCGCGCTGTCCGGCGGCGAGCAGCAGCGGGTCGCCATCGCCATCGCGCTGGCCAACAAGCCGCAGATGCTGCTCGCGGACGAACCGACCGGCTCGGTCGACTCGCGCACGTCCGACATGATCATGGACATCTTCCGCCGCTTCAACCGCGAGCTCGGCCTGACGATCGTCATCGTCACGCACGATTTGTCGCTGGCGGGCAAGGTCGACCGCGTCGTGGCGATCCGCGACGGGCTGACGAGCACGGAGTTCATCAAGCGCAACCCGAACCTGGACAGCGCTCCGTCGCTGCACGGCGGGGCCGTCTCGAACGAGGTGCACGAAGCGTACGTCGTCGTCGACCGCGTCGGCCGGCTGCAAATTCCGAAGGAATACTTGCAGGCGCTGCAGATCGACGACAAGGCGACGATGGAATTCGACGGGGAAAAAATTTTGATTCGCGCACCGAAACCATTGGAGGGGGAAACGGCATGACAACCAAGAGATTACAAGGAACGAACGCCCGCAGATGGGTGGCGCTCGGCATGGCCGCCGCCGTGCTCGTTCCGCTGCTGGCCGCCTGCAACAGCAAGAACGAGGACGACCCGAACAACCGCCGCACGCTTCGCATCGGCGTCATGTACGGAAGCTCGCAGGACGAATCCTACTTCCGTCAGCAGTACACCGACCTGTTCGAATTTTCGCATTCGGGCATCGACATCGAGATCGTGCCGGCGGTCGATTACACGCAGACGCAGTTCGACCAGTCGCCCGACAAGCCGCAGCCGAACCCGCTCGAGAAGGTCAAGGAAATTATGACGGGCAGCAACCCGGTCGACGTCATGATTCTCGACAACCCGTCGATTCTCGGCCAGCTCGTGCAAGAGAATTTGCTCAAGCCGCTCGATCCGCTGCTCAAGGAAGACAAGATCGATACGAACGACTACGTCCCCGCGGTCATCGACGGCATCAAGCAGCAAGGGGACGGCCAGCTGTACGCGCTCGCGCCGACGTACACGCCTTCCGCGCTCTTCTACAACAAGAAGGCGTTCGCCAAAGCCGGAGTGACCGTTCCGACCGGCAGCCTGACGTGGGACGACGTGTTCAATCTGGCGAAGCGGCTCAAGACGGGCACCGGCAAGGACACCCAGTTCGGCTTCACGTTCAACCAGTACGGCTACAGCAACGGCTACTACGACGTGCGGAATTATGCGGCGCCGCTGCAGCTCAAGATGTACGACGACAAGGCGGAGAAGATGACCGTCAACACGCCGCAGTGGGAGAACGTGTGGACGACGATCACCAATTTGTACAAGGACCACGTCCTGCCGAGCAACGAAGATTTGCAGGTCGACCAATCGAAGCAAGACCCGAACCAGTACAATCCGTTTATCAATCAGCCGTTCTTCACCGGCAAAGTGGCGATGGTGATCGGCGGCTACAGCATGATCAACGACATTGACACGTACAACAAGAACTACCAGAAGTTCAAAGGGATGGAGCCGCTCGATTGGGATGTGCTTCCGGTGCCGACGTTCTCGGAAAATCCCGGCATCAGCAACTACATCTACCTGAACTCGCTGGCCGCGATCAACACGAAGTCGCAAAATCCGGACGACGCCTGGGAATTCGTCAAGTTCATGAACGGCAAGGACTGGGGCAAGCTCAGATCCCGCAGCAGCTACGACATGCCGACGCTCAAGGAGTTTATCAAGGTGAAGGACGGCATGTCCTACAACATCGACGCGTTCACGCAAGTGAAGCCGCTGCTGTCGACGAACGACTTCGAGCAGCAGCAGCTGCTGCAGGAACGCCCGAACTTGAGCCTGGTCGACCAGCTCGCGGAAATCGAATACAACAAGGTGCTCCAGAACCAGAAGAGCGTCAAAGAGGCGCTGGCGGAGTTCGAGACGAAGGGCAACGACCTGCTGCAGAAGATCAAGCTGAACCCGAAAGGACAGATCGACGGCGTGTTCGACGACGTGTACGGCGGCGGCTCCGTCGGGGGCGGCGCCATCGTCAAGCCGCTCATTCGATAAACGGCTTTTATTCCGAATAGAAGGAGGTCTCCCATCCATTGAATAGAACGTTCCCACGGCGGGCCAAACCCGTATTCCTGCTGTTGTCCGCGTCCGTGTTCGTTCCTCTCGTCGCCGCGTGCAGCAGCGGCGGCGACGAAGACGATCCGAACAACCGGCGGACGCTCCGAATCGGCATGATTTACGGCAGCGCGGACAGCGAATCGTACATTCGCCAGCAGTACACCGACATGTTCGAGTTCTCCCATCCGAATCTCGATATCGAACTGGTGAACGCGATCGACTACTCCGACGTCCGGTTCGCCACGGAGGAGGAGCAGAAGCAGTTCAACGCTCAGGACCCGGTGGAAAAGGTAAAGGCGATCATGACCGGACCGAACCCGGTCGACGTGCTCATGCTCGACATCGGGACGATGGTGCAATTGGCGAAGCAAAACTTGCTGAAGCCGCTCGATCCGCTCATCAAGGAAGACAAGATCGATCTGGAAGCTTACTTGCCCAACGTGCTGGACAGCATTCGGGAAGCGGGCGAAGGGCAGATCTACGGATTGTCGCCGACCTTCTCTTCGTCCGCCCTGTTCTACAACAAGAAGCTGTTCCAGAAAGCCGGCGTCACCCCGCCGACGGACGGCATGACCTGGGACGACGTCTTCAATCTGGCCGAGCGGATGAAGTCGGGCAGCGGCAAGGACGCGATTTTCGGTCTGGCGTTGAATGACTGGAATTCCAGCCTCGACTTTTACAGCGTGCAAAACATCGCGGCGCCGCTGAATCTGCGCATGTACGACGAGAAAGCCGAGAAGATGACGGTCGATACGGATCAATGGGAAGCGGTCTGGAAGCGGCCGATCGAGCTGTACCGCAATCATGTCATTCCGGGTCCGGAAGATCTTCAGCCCGAACAATCCGACAAGCCTTACAATTATAATCCGTACGACTATCGGCCGTTCTTCTCCAACCGGGTGGCGATGGCGATCGGCAGCTACGGCATGGTGACCGACTTGGCGACGTATAACGCCAACGTCGGCAAGATCGAAGGCGCACAGCCGATCGACTGGGACGTCGTCACGTATCCGGTGCAGGCTCAGGCGCCCGGAATCAGCGGCAACATGTATGTCAACCAGCTGACGTCGATCAACGCGGCCGCCGCCAATCCGGACGACGCCTGGGAGTTCATCAAGTTCATGAACGGCAAGGAGTCGGCCAAGTTCAAGTCGCGGAGCACGTACGAGCTCAGCACGCTGAAAGAGTTCATCAAGCCGAAGGACGGCCAGTCGTTCCATATCGAAGCGTTCTATCAACTGAAGCCGCTCACTCCCTCCGCAAGCGATAACGATCAGAAGCTGTACCGCGAGCGGCCGAACCTGAACCTGATTCAGAACATCGGCATGGCTTCGTTCCAGAAGGCGCTGGACGGCAAGCTTTCCGTTCGCGAAGCGCTGGCTGAATGGCAGAAGAACGGCAATGAGCTGTTGCCCAAGATCAAAGCGAACCCGACCGGGAACATCGATATCGGCTCCTATATGTACCCGGGCGGCATGGCCGGCGAGCAAGGGCCGATCGCGCGGGCGGCCGCCGGGTGATTAATCCGTACTTCCGGCGCGTATCCTAACGTCATCACCCGATCAGACGGAGGGAATGCGATGAAGTGGGTTTATTGGGCCAGACTGTACGACAGCAAGTTCCAGGCCGGTTGCCTGGTGCGGCGGATGGAGCACGACGGCTGGTTGTTCGGCATCGAGATGCCGCATGAAATCGAGGTTTACCGCTCCCGCAAAGGGAAATACGGGGTTCGGTACGTTCCCTGAACGAATGGCCGAGGCTCGGCGAGCGAATGCCGGGCCTTGGCTGCCGCTCCGGGATGTGGTAACGTAAGGAGAGAAGGGGAGCGGATGAGCGATGGCTAGATTGCCGATATCGGCCGATACGGCCGTCAAACTGGCTCGGTACCTGAACGTTCCGATCGAGCGGTTGATGCATATGCCGCAGCATATTTTGTTGCAGAAGCTGGCGGAGATGGCGAAGGCGGAAGCGGACGGCGGGAGCGCGGCAAACGGCGGACATTCGCCGGATTCCCAGTAAAACCATCATTTTTTCCTTGACGGCGGGCCCGGCTATGATGTATATTAGTTTTTGCCGTCATTGAAGGCACAACGACGCGGGGTGGAGCAGTCCGGTAGCTCGTCGGGCTCATAACCCGAAGGCCGCAGGTTCAAATCCTGCCCCCGCAACCAAATTTTCCTCGTAAGACCGAACGAGGGCCCTTAGCTCAGTTGGTTAGAGCTGTCGGCTCATAACCGATTGGTCGGGGGTTCGAGTCCCTCAGGGCCCACCAGAAGAGGATCGGCAAGTGATTGCTTAAGACACCCAGGCCGGGGTGGCGGAACTGGCAGACGCACAGGACTTAAAATCCTGGGATGGGTGACCATCGTACGGGTTCGATTCCCGTCCTCGGCACCACTTGGCATTACATAAGCTTGATTTTCTTGCAATGATAGCATGGCTTGTTCGGCAGCTTTGGATGCACCGCCCGATATCCTTTTTCGCGCCAGGCGAAGGAGGATTTTTTATATTTCGGGGTACAGGGTTTCGCGCCCTGCATGTGGAAGGAAACAGGCAGCCGCCATTCGAAGGCGCAGGGGGAGGGACGGCATGACGAAACAATACGCGATCGACTTGGCCAAGAAATTGTACCGCGACAACAACCGCTCTTACTTCGTCATCCACAATCCGGATTCGAACGAATTTCGCATCGCCGAGAAGGAGGAAGTGATCCGGGACCAGTTGAACCGCTACGTGGTGTTCAGCATCGAGACGGACGCTTGACATCGGCGGCGCGCACGGCGGAAGCGAATGGCGCGCCAAGCTTGGCAAGCCTGAAGCCGACCGGCCTGCAAGGGCCCGGCTTCGGGCTCTTTGTCCTTTCGCCGCTTGTTCCCGTTCGCTCCGTTTTCCGGTTCACGCAGGTGCCTCCCTTGGCTGGGCGGCGCCGCTTCATCGGGGTTCCCGGCTTCTTTTCCTCGAAATCCCTCTCGCTCAGGTTCGGAAGGACGTCCTCGGGAAAGAGCAATTCTCAATTCCACGGCAGCGAAAATGGGGCGAAGATCGGACCTGAGCGGGCGGGATAGCGGCGATAAGCGAAGCGGCAACAGGGAAGTCGTCGGGCCGGGGGCGTGGAGGCGATCCCGTTCCCTTGCCGGCATGCCGATCAAGCGGGAGACCGACATGCCGGCGAGATGAGGCCGTGATCAGACGGGGAGCGTGGCGGCGAAGTCGGTCTGGAGCCGCCTGGTGACGGGGCCTGGTCGGCCGGAGCCGACGGCTTGTCCGTTCAGGGAGACGACCGGGGTCACCTCGACCGTCGTGCCGGTGATGAAAGCTTCGTCGGCGCCGGCGAGCTCGTCCAGGGTGAAGGGTCGCTCGACGACGGGAATTTCCGCGGCCCGCGCCAGCCGCAGCACGACGGCGCGCGTCACGCCGTGCAAGATGAAGTTGTCGGCCGGATGGGTCAGAACGGTTCCGTCCCGGACGATCATCAGGTTGGAGGCGCTGCATTCGGTGACCGTGCCGCTGCGGTGCAGAACGGCTTCGTCGGCTCCGCGGTCCAGCGCCTCCTGCTTGGCCAGCACGTTCGGAAGCAGATTCAGCGTCTTGTAATCGCAGCGCAGCCAGCGGATGTCTTCCACGGTGACGGCCCGGATTCCCGCCTCCATGGCGGCCACGGGCCGGGCGACCGGGGTGGCGTACGCCATGACGACCGGCTCCGCCCCGCGAGGGAACGGATGGGCGCGCGGAGCGGCTCCGCGCGTGATCTGCAAGTAAACGTTGCCTTCCGCCGCGCCGCTGCGGCGAACGAGCTCTTCCAGCTTCGCGGCAAGCTCCTCTTGCGCGAAGGGAAGCTCGAGCTTAAGCCCCGCCGAGGTATGCCACAGCCGCTGCAGATGCGCCTCCGTCTCGTACAGTTGTCCGGCATAGAAGCGGAACACCTCGTAGGCGCCGTCGCCGAAATAATAACCTCTGTCCAAAGGGGAAATGCGCACTTCTTCCTGTGGCACGAACCGGTTGCCGAACCAGTAGACGGTGGACACGATCGGGATTCCTCCTTTTTTGGCCGCCGGGTTTGCTATAATAAGAGCAGCTTGTTCTTGGCCATATCGATTATATCATGGATGGTGGTTCGGCAATGCCTGCGGTCTTTCGCAACAGTTGGGGTCCGATTTTGCAGCCGGAGATGGAGCAGCCTTACTATCGGCAATTGCGCGCGCAATTGGCGGAGGAATACCGCAGTCGGACAATCTACCCCGATATGTACCACATCTTCGAAGCGCTTCATCTGACTTCGTACGAAGACGCCAAAGTCGTCATTCTCGGACAAGACCCGTATCACGGGCCGGGGCAGGCGCACGGGCTCAGCTTCTCCGTCCGTCCCGGCGTTCCGGTGCCGCCGTCGCTCCAGAACATCTACAAGGAGTTGCGCGACGACCTCGGCTGCCCGATTCCGTCCCACGGCTATTTGGCGCATTGGGCGAAGCAGGGCGTGCTGCTGCTCAACGCGGTGCTCACCGTTCGGGCGGGCGTGCCCAATTCGCACCGGAGCCTCGGCTGGGAGAAGTTCACGGCCGCGGTGATCGCGGCGCTGAACGAGCGGGAGCGGCCGCTCGTGTTCATGCTGTGGGGACGCAACGCGCAGGAAAAAGCCGGCTTGATCGACCCGTCGCGCCATCTCGTCATCCGGTCGGCGCACCCGAGCCCGCTGTCGGCGCACAACGGCTTCTTCGGCAGCCGGCCGTTCTCGCGGGCGAACGCCTTTTTGCGGTCGATCGGGGAGAGGGAGATCGACTGGCGCGTGCCGGAGCTCGGCGCCGACGAGGAGGCGGCCGCCGCCCGCGAAGCGGACGGGCGGTGAACCGGAGCGAAGCGAACAAAGGTCCGATCCCGCCGATGGGGGCGGGGCCGGACCTTTGCCGTTTTTTCACACGAAAAACTTTCGTCAAGGCTCGACCGGAGAGCCGACGGAGCCTTCCGCCGCGCCGGCACTCGCGCCGGCACTCGCGCTGGCGCTCGCGCCGGGGGAAGACAAGCCCGCCGACGTCTCAAGCCGGCCGAGCACCGGTTCATAGGCGGACGGTACGTACGCGACAGCCTGAACCTGGGCGATGTGCTGCGGATACATCTTGTCCGGATCGGGCTCGATCTCGCGGTAATCGATGACGGCTTCGCCGTTATGGAAGGAGACGTTCGAAATTTCGACGCCGTAGCCCGGATGCGGCACGGTGGCGTTCACGGTCACCTTCAGCACGCCGTCCGCGAACGTCTCCGACGTGAGCTTCACGTCGCTCAGGGCGGAGGCCGGCGAATCGGCGGGCGGAATCGGCGTCGTGTTCTCGACGAATTCGATCGCCTTGTCGACAAACACGGCCGCCTCGCTGCGCGTGATCGCGTCCTGCGGGCGGAAGTCGCCCTTGGCGTCGAGGGAAGCGATGCCGGAGATCAGCAGCTTCTGGATGCTGTTCGAATAAGCCGGGGTGATCTGGTCCTGATCGTTCACCTGCACGAATTGCTCGGTGAAGGCGAAGTCGCCCTTGGCGGCGATGCCGTTCATGAGCCAGTAGGCGAACTGCTCGCGGGTCACCGGCTTGGACGGGTCGATGTCCTTGGGGACATCCAGTCCGTTCAGTTCGGCGATGATAAACGCTTCCGCATAGGGAGCGTCGTCCTTGACCTTGGTATAGTAGTCGCTCGCTTCCGGCTTCTTGATGAACCGGATGTTGTCGATGTTCAGTCCAAGCCCTTTGACGATGAGCGTGACGGCTGTCGCCCCGTTGACCTGGGCCTGCGGCTTGAACAGATTGTTGCCGATGCCTTGCACGATGCCGCGGTTTTTCAGATCGAGAATTTGCGCCTGACCGGGATCGTTCTCGATGTCGCTGAACGCAAAAGCGGAGCCGCCGGCCAGCAAGCAGGCGAGCGCGGCAATCGGAAGGGCGGCGAACGTTTTTGTTGTTTTTGTTCTTTGCCTCATCATGCATTCCTCCTCAAGCTTAGTGGCTGCAGCCAACCCTACAGACGCGCCGCTGTTGGAAAAGGTTGCACCTGACCCTCCTCAGAAGCCCCAGAAACGGAAAAAAGCCCCGCCGTTGCCGACAGGGCTGTCATCGTCGATATGGTGATCTGGACAGGGATCGAACCTGTGACCCCTACCCTGTCAAGGTAGTGCTCTCCCAGCTGAGCTACCAGATCAAGTCGCTAGGGAATGATCCCGACTTGATCTATTATAGCGGCTTGGCCGAGAGAAGTAAAGGTGTTTTTCGCTTCGTTACGGTTACTCGGCTTGCTTGGACTTCGCTTCCGGATCCCAGACGCGGTTGATCTTTTTCTCGATGCGCTCTTTCTCTTTGGCGAGCAGCTTGTCGACGATCTGCGATTCGGAAATGCCTTTCTCCTTGCCGATCTGAACGACCGACTTGCCCTTCTTCAGCTCTTCGACCAGTTGCTTCGGGGTCATGCCGAGCACTTGGGCGGCATCCTGCAAATAGCGGCCTCCGCGATGATGGCCGTACCAGCGGCCTTGCCCGTCGACCATCCGGCGGGTGCGCTCCTCCAAGCCTTCCTTCCAGCGCTTCGCCTGATCCTCGGTCAGCTTGCCGGATTTGACCGCTTCGTCCAGCTTGGCGCGCTGCTGCGCGACGAGGAGGTCGATGACCTTCTGCTTGTCCACGCCGCGCTCCTGCGCGATCTCGGCGAGCGACTTGCCGTTGCCGAGCTCGCGGCGAAGCGTACTTTCGTCGGTCTTGAGCAGAGAGAGCAGGTCGTCTGCCGGGTGGAACATCCAGGCGTCGCGCGCTTCTCCGTGCGAATGGAAGTGCGGATGCTGCTGGGCGTCGGCCGCAGCCGCTGCGGCCGTCGCGACAAAACCCGGAACCGCCAGGACGATGCCGATGACGGCGGCCAGCAAGCCGAGCAGTTGGTGCCATCTTCTGTACATGTGAATCTCACTCCTTCCAACCTCCATTGTCGGTTAGCGGAACGCGAACTAAACGCGAACGGTAGATAAAAAAAGCAAGCTTTCCTTTTAAGATTACCGGCAATCGTTCTATTTTCAGACCGTCGGCTCGTCGTACGATCGCCACCTATGGATGAGGGCCGCTTCAGGTCCGACGATTCTCCGAACGGGAGGTTAACGGGAATGTCGGTTTTCACCGCCAAATGGAATCTTCTGAAAAAAGACCCTGCCGCAGACGGAAACGACACTTTCAACGTCCAAACCATGCTCAACGACAACTGGGACAAGCTGGATGAGGCGCTGGGGATGAAAGCGGTCGACGCGGACGTGCGGGCCGCCACCGTGGGGAATATTTGCCTTTCGGGTTTGCCGGCGAAGAGAGGATGAAGGCAAGCCGCCGTGCGGCCGCAACAAGAAAAAGAAGCCCGGCAACGCCAGGCTCCTTGGATTTCGATATGGTGATCTGGACAGGGATCGAACCTGTGACCCCTACCCTGTCAAGGTAGTGCTCTCCCAGCTGAGCTACCAGATCACGTTGCCGCCTCGTTTCGCGAGGACAATTCATATATTACCAAACGGCCGGCGGCGAAGTCAACCGTTTTTTTGCGAGTTTTTTTGCACAAGGGACGCCAAAAATTTTTTTGCCGCCGTCGGCTGCGGACGGGGATGATTGCGTCGAGGCGGGCGTAAATATGAAGCAACAGCATCGACTCGGGAGGAGCGCGAATGGAGGAAAGTCCGGCAATTTTCGTCTTGTGGCTGATCGGCCTGTTCGGCCTGATCGGGATCGCGATGTACGCAACCGCCATCCTCATCCGCAACGACACGATGAATTACGATCGGGATTTGCTGTGGCGGTGGATCAAACGGCCGGAAACCGGCGGCAAGGAGGGCGGCGACAAGGGCCGGACGGCGCGCGGATAAAGCCGAATAGGGCGCGGGGGCCAGGGCATACTGGTAAAAGAATCCGGTCTGCCAAGGAGCTGGTCTCGTGAAATTCCGCACCTGTGTTCAACTGTTCCTTCGCCCCAAGCCGCTCGCCGCCGCCTTGGCCGCGCTCGCCCTGCCGGCTCTGCTCGGCGCCTGCGCCGCGGCCGGCCGGCCGGATGATCCGGCTTCCCGCAGCGTATCGGCCGCCGTCTACGGTCAAGGCGCATCCGGCTCGTTCGGAAGCGCGGGGATTTCGGGCGTAACCGGCAACGTTTACGGCGCCGAGCCGCCCTTCTCCCGCAACTGGTAGTCCGCTCGAAAAGGCAAAAGAAGCCTTCGCTCCGAAGATGGGCGAAGGCTTCCCGGCTTCTATTCGTCTTCCCACTTGCGAGAATAAGCTTTGCCGGTCACCCAGATGGTAAGCCCCACGACGATGATCAAGATGATGCCGGCGACGATGTAGGTGGCGATCAAGCGCAATCCTCTTCCTTTCGCGAACGCTGTTCTCATCATATCAGAAAAGCCGGCGCTTGACCATCCCGCTCCGTCGCTCCGTCATGCACCGGCGAAGGCCGCAGCGCATACGCTATCGAAAGGCCATTCGATGACGGAGGGGATGACCGGCATGGGCAAGGCGAAAGCGGCCAAAAAAACGGCTTCGGCAGAATCGCACAGACCCCAGATGAAGATCGTAACGTCCGACGTTTGCGCGGTGTGCCGCACGCCGTGCTCGCGCGGCCTTGCGTACCTGGCGCGCATGAGCGTTCCCGGCGCGGTCGGCGGCGGCGTTCCGTGCGTGCTGACGCTCCCGAAGGGGACGGCCGCCGGCCGCTGACGGCGGAATTTTTCCTCCTGTCCGCAACTTTTCCTTCAAAGGCGGGTATAACCAAGTACAGTCCTTTAGGAAAACGTCGGAGCATCGGAGGTATGGCGAATGAAGTTCCGCAAGCTGATCCTGCTGACTGCGGCGCTCACTCTGGCGGGCGGCTCGGCCATCTATGCGGATTCGGTCACCCAGAAGGTCAAGATCATGTTGAACAAGCAGCAATTGGATGACGATGGCGCGTTGATGGACGGGAAAGCTTATGTCGGCGTCCGGTTTCTCGGCGATGTCGTGCAAGGCATGGTCTCCTGGGACGATAGCGAGAAGAAAGTGACGATCTACAAGCCGAACGTTCACATGTTTCTGCTCTCGGGCAGCAAGCCGTTCGGGTCGGTGCCGAAGCAGAAGAGCACGAGCTTCCAGGTATTCGCCCAGATCGACAATTTGCAGACGAGCATTTCCGGCTTCAAGGTGACGATCGCCGATCCGTACGGAGACGAGACCTGGATCGACGGGCGCACGAGCCAGGACAGCGATTTTCCGACGGATAAGGACAACTTCTGGTTCACTTCCGCCGAGACGACCTACGAGTTCAAATACAGCGGGAAATATACGATCCGCTTCTGGATGAAGCCTGCGGACAATTCGCCGATGCAGGTCGTGTCCGAGAAGACGATCATTGCCAAATAAATCGACGCGGGCAGGCGCTTCGGACCGGTGCGGGAAGAAGCGCCTTCGTTTGACCGGATAGGCCTCCGAATGTTAGGATACGAAGGAAGGCAAATTCAACCGATTGAACGGAGGTTCTCCATGAGCGATCATGTTCATGACGAAAACTGCGACCATGAGCACGACGAAGAGGCGGTATTCGTCGTAACGGATGAGGACGGCAACGAACACGAGATGGTGCTCGTCTATACGTTCGAGACCGGCGACCGGGCGTACGCGGTGCTGCTCGACCGCAACGATCCCGAAGACGACGGCGTCATCCTCCGCATCGAGGAAGACGGCGAGGACGAAGTGCTCGTCAACATCGAAGACGACGAAGAATGGGAGCACGTCATGAAGGTATATGAAGAATTGGTTGCGCAGGAAGCGGACTGATTCGTTCCCTGGGGCCAAGCGGGGCTGCCCGCCGTCCGGATTCGGACGGGCGGACAGCCCCTTGTTGTTTCGCGGGCTTTGCGCCCGGTCTGTTATTTGCGCGGGTTGTAGTGGAGGGTGCGGCCGTTGAACAGCTTCACCTCGGCGAGCAGACGCTTGCCGATCCACTTGCAGTATTCGTTCGCTTTGGACTTGTCGCCGTGCGTGGCTCCGTCGGGGAGCACGACGTGAATGAAGGGCGCGCCGCCTTCGCTCTCCGGGCGGGTGCCGGTGCCGAACAGGATAAAGCGGTAAGCCGGCGATTTGCCTTTCAGGTAGAACCAGCGGTCCTCCTCGCCGGGCTTGCTCTCGATGGTGTAGGGGAACGCGGCTTCGGCGTAGTTCCAGGCGAGCTGCCGGCCGGTCAGCCCGGTCTGTTCGCAATAGTGCCGCAGCTGCTCCTTGACGTCTTCCAGCGTGATCCGATCGGCGGCCGAACCTGGGACAAGCGAAATGTAAGCGCTTTGACTCATCGAAAAGCCACCTCCAAGGCAAATGATAGCATTTCCGCCCGGCGCTGGCAACGCGGTTTCGGGCTGCCGGCGCTCGAGCCTTTGCCGTGGGGTGATTTTAGAAGATGGCGGTTTCCTCGACGATCACCTTGATCTGGCGAACGCTGCGGTCCTCCGGTCCTTTGACCGGCAGGCCGACCTCGAGATGCTCGAGAATGTAGTCGATATTTTCCTGCGAGATGACTTCTCCCGGCAGCAAGATCGGGATGCCCGGCGGATACACGTAGATGAACTCGGCGATGATGCGGCCGGCCGACTCCGCGAGCGGCACAATCTCCGTCTCGCCGTAGAAGGCGTCGCGCGGCGACAACGACAGGTGGGGAATTTCCGGCACGATGACCACCATTTCCCGCACTTCCCGCGTGTGCAAAAATTCGTCCGCCATGCGGGCGAGCGCTTCGACGAGGACGCCCACGGATGCGTCGTCGTCGCCCGGCGTGACCAGGCACAGGATGTTGTACATGTCGCTGAGCTCGACTTCCAGCCGGTAGTGCTCGCGCAGCCAGTTCTCCGCGTCGTAGCCGGTGATGCCGAGATGCCGGACGTGGATCGTCAGCTTCGTCGGATCGTAGTCGTACGTCGCCTCGTCGCCCAGCAGCTCCTCTCCGAAGCAATACAGGCCATCGATCCGGTTGATCGCTTCCCGCGCCCGTTGCGCCAGCTCCACCGTCCTCTCGGCCAGTTCCCGGCCGTGAAGGGCGAGCTGCCGGCGCGCCGCGTCGAGCGACGCGAGCAGCGGGTACGACGTCGATGTCGTCGTCAGCATGCTGAAGATCGTCTGCACGCGCGAAATGTTGACCCGGCCGGCCCGGACGTTGAGCACCGAGCTCTGCGTCATGGAGCCGCCCAGCTTGTGCACGCTCGTCGCGGCCATGTCGGCGCCGGCCTGCATGGCCGACAGCGGCAGCTTGTCGGAGAAGTGGATGAGCGCGCCGTGCGCTTCGTCGACGAGCACCGGAATGTCGTACTCGTGCACGAGGTCGACGATCTCCTTCAGATTGGCGCAGACGCCGTAATAGGTCGGGTTGATGACGAGCACCGCGGCCGCGTCGGGATGGCGCTCCAGCGCCCGGCGCACCGAGCGGGTCGTGACGCCGTGGTCGATGCCGAGGTTGCGGTCCCGCACCGGCGACAGGAACACGGGGCGAGCCCCGGAGAAGATGATCGCGGTCAGAATTGATTTATGGACGTTGCGCGGAACGATAATTTTGTCGCCTTGTCCGCACACCGACAAGATCATCGCCATGATGGCGCCGCTTGTGCCCTGCACCGAAAAAAACGTCGCATCGGCTCCGAAGGCGTCGGCCGCCAGCCGCTGCGCCTCCAGGATGACGCCGGCCGGCTGATGCAGATCGTCCAGCGGCGCAATGTTGATCAGATCGATGTCGAGCACGTTGCGCCCGACGAACTCGCGGAATTCCGGGTCCATGCCGGCGCCTCTCTTATGGCCCGGTATGTGGAACTGAACCGGATTGCGCTCCGCGTGCCGCCGCAGAGCGTCGAACAGGGGGGTGCGGGAATGATCCAAGGATGAGCGCCTGCCTTTCGTAGCCGTTGCCGTTATCGGTGATCTCAAACAAGCATGAGTATAGCAAAAATGGGGGGGATTGCAACCGCTCCGGCCGTCGGCCAAAGGAGCTGCGGCGGGCGCGGACGGAAGGCGCCGGGATTGTCACGAATCTGTCACCAAGCGATTTGGAACGGCCGTTTCGACTGTGCTACGATAGGGGTTGAACCGGATCATTTTCGGCATCGAAGGGAGTGTCGTCCGTGCGAAGCAAGCTGGCGGTCGTCGCGCTTATGCTCGTCACCACTTTCATCGGCTTCGGCATCATTATCCCCGTCCTGCCCCAGGCGGTGACGGATCTTGATCCGGAGCGGGCCAACCTGCACACCGGGGCGATGCTGACGTTATACTCGTTCGTCTCGTTCGTCGTCTCGCCGCTCTGGGGAAGCTTGTCCGGCCGGGTCGGCCGGCGTCCCGTCATCATGACGGGCCTCATCGGCTTCTGCCTGAGCTTTCTGCTGTTCGCGTGGGGGATCGACAGCCTGCCGCTCATGTACGCGTCCCGCCTGCTCGGCGGACTTTTTTCCGGCGCGGTCACCTCCTGCATCGTGGCGTACGTGGCCGACATCACGACGCAGGAGGAGCGCACCAAGGGCATGGCCGTCGTCGGCATGAGCATCGGCCTCGGCTTCACGTTCGGCCCGTTCGTCGGCGGCGTGCTGAGCCGGATTTCGCTGGCCGCGCCGTTTTACGCTGCCGCCGGCCTCGCTCTCGTCACGTTCGCGGCCGCCGCGGCGACGCTGAAGGAGTCGCTGACGCCCGAGCTCCGCGCGAAGATCGCCTCGCGGCCGCGCGTGTCCCGCTGGACCGCCTTCCAAGGCCCGCTCAAAAACTTGTACCTGCTCGCCTTCTTCGTGACGTTCTCGCTCGCCATCCTCGAATCGACGATGCAGCTGTTCGGCATGCGCCGGTTCGACGTCACCCCGCAGCAGATCGGGTACATGTTCTTCTTCTGCGGCCTTGCGGGCGCGCTCGTCCAAGGCGGCGTCGTGCGCCGCCGGGTGAAGAAGGGGCAGGAGACGCCGTACATCGCCGCCGGCCTCGTCATTTCGGCGCTCGGCTTCTTCCTGCTGCTCACCGCTCGCAGTTGGGGGGCCGCGACCGTCGATCTGTGCGTGTTCGGCATCGGCAACTCGCTCATTCGCCCGTGCGTCACGTCGCTCATCACGCAGAAGACGACGGTCGAGCAGGGCGTCGCCTCCGGCCTCAGCTCGTCGATGGACAGCCTTGGCCGGATCGTCGGGCCGATTCTCGGTACGACGCTGCTTAGCTGGCAACAGTCGCTGCCGTTCGTCGTCTCCGGCGCGCTGTCGCTGGCGGCGCTCGGGCTGCTCGCGCGCTTCCGCAGCGCGGACCGAACGCTGTCGCGGGCGCGAGGCTGACGGCAGCGGCAGCCGCCCGGACGGGCGGGAAGCGTCTCCTTGAAGGAGGGGGCGCTTCCCGCCTGTTTGTTTTTCCCGGAAGCAAGGAGGTGAAGACGCCCATCGTCCTTCCGCCGCCCGCCGGCCTTCGCCTTTTCCCGCATGAGCGGCGGCGGTCTGAGCCGCTCCCGGACCCGAGTCCAGGTTCAAGTTCGGTCTGCGGCCGTTTTTCCCGACTCCGGTTCCCCGGTATGATTAGCAATGAAAATAAAAAAGAAAACAGGGATCGGAAGGGGAAACGACAAAGGTGAAATGGTTCATTCAAGGAGCTTTTCGCAACAAAGCGGCGATCGGGATACTCGTCGTGATGGTGCTCGGCCTCGGCATTTTCAGCTACTTCAAGCTGCCCATGGAGTTTCTGCCGGAGGCGGACAACCCCCAGGTGACGGTCAGCGTCATCGGCCAAGGGTACGACGCCGCCACGATGGAGAAGCTGGTCACGAACCCGCTCGAGCAGGCGGTGGCCGGGGTCAAGGGCAAGACGAACACGTTCTCGACGTCCGGGGACGGGTTCTCCCAGATCAACCTCAACTTCGATTCGAAGACGAACATGAAGGAAGCCAAGGCGGAAGTGGAGCGCGCCGTGAACGCGGTGCAACTGCCGGAGCGCGTATCGCCTCCCTACGTCGTGCAATTCGACACCTCGATGATTCCGATCTCGTTCGTCTCGCTGACGTTCGCAGACGGCACGAGCGAAGCGCGCAAGGAACAGTTCGAGCAGCAGGCCGAGGACGCCTTCCGCGCGATCGACGGAGCGGGACAAGTGCAGCTCGCCGGCAAGTCGCTGCCCGGCGTCGGCATCTTCCCCGACCCTGCCAGGCTGGCGGCCAAGGGCGTTTCGCTGCAGGCGCTGTACGGCGTGCTGCAGGGCCGCAGCGCCTCTTCTTCCGTCGGCCAGGCGACGGTCGACGGGGCGGTCGTCAACCTGAACGTCACCGCGGACTTGCAGGACATCGAGACGCTGAAGAAGCTGCCGGTCGCAAACGGCGTCGCGCTGGGCGACGTCGCCGACGTGAGGCTGCTTGACGACAAGGAGAGCGTGAGCCGGATCGACGGCAAGGACGCGCTCATGATCGTCGTCTCCAAGGCGGCGAACGCGAACGCGGTCAGCGTGGGCAAGGACGTGAAGGAGACGATCGAGCGGCTCAATTCGGACAACCCGGACGCCGAGCTCAAGCTGATGATGAGCACGTCGGACCAGGTCGTCGATTCCGTCAACAGCATGATGCGGGAAGTGCTGATGGGCGCTCTGTTCGCGACGATCGTCATCCTGCTGTTCATGCGCAACGTCCGGGCGACGCTCGTCACGATCGTGTCGATCCCGCTGTCGCTCGCGCTCACCCTGTACCTGCTCGATCTGTCCGGCATCTCGCTGAACATTCTGACGCTCGGCGGCGTCGCCGTCGCGGTAGGGCGGCTCGTCGACGACAGTATCGTCGTCATCGAAAATATTTTCCGCCGGCTCCAGAAGGAGTCGTTCTCCGTCGCGGTCGTCGTCGACGCTACCAAGGAAGTGTCGCGGGCGATCACCGCTTCGACGTTGACGACGGTGGCCGTCTTCCTGCCGATGGGGCTGCTGCGCGGCTCGCTGCAGTCGTTCCTGCTGCCGTTCGCGCTGACGGTGACGTACTCGCTGCTGTCGTCGCTCATCGTCGCGCTGGCCGTCATCCCGCTCATGAGCGCCGGCGTGCTGCGCGGCTCGTCGATCCGGGAGCATCGGCCGTCCAAGCGCTTCACCGCGTTCCTGCACTGGAACTTGCGGCACAAGTGGGTGCCGATTCTGATCGCGTCCGTGCTGCTGGTCGGCTCGATCGGCGTCTACTTCAACCTGCCGAAAGGCGCGATCGATTCGTCCGACGCCACGAGCCTGAACGTGACGCTCGAGTACAAGCCGGATACGCCGACGGACGAAGTGCTCGCCAGCGGCAAGAAGCTCGAATCGTTCCTGCTCCGGCAGGACGGCCAGGAATGGGTCAGCATGAGCATGGGCAACAGCGCCGACGCCGCCAAGTACGGCAGCGTCCAGTCGCCGACGCTCGTCACGTACACGATCCAGATGAAGGAAGGCGCCGACGCCGACAAGATCATCGACGCCGTCAAGGCCGAGCGCCCGAACTATCCGGGCGCGGAGCTGAACGCCAGCGCCGGCTCGCTGTTCGGCGGCGGAGGCGGCACGCAGGTGTACGTCGACGTATCGGGGGACGATCCCGACCTGTTGACGAAGACGGCCGACGAAGTCGTCGCCAGGATCAAGCCGATCGAGGACGTGCTCAAGGTCGAAACGAACCAGGAAGAGAAAAAGACGGTGTACACGCTGCAGGTGAACCCGGACCAGGCGAAAGCCGGCGACATCGCGCAGCAGCTGCAAGGGATGCTCAATCCGGTGCCGATCGGCACGATCCTCTCCGGCGGCCGGCAGTTGAACGTCACGGTGCAGCCGGTGCTGTCGCCGAAATCGGCGAGCGATCTGAACGGCCTGACCGTCATGACCGACGCGGGTCCGAAGCCGGTGTCCGCCGTCGCCAAGTGGGTCAAGGAAGAGAAGCCGACGACGTTCTTCCATAAGGACGGCAAAAGCTACGTTCGCGTGACCGCGACCGTAGACCCGAGCCGGCTGTCGGTCGCCGGCGGCAAAATTAACGAAGCGATGAAGGACGTCAAACCGCCGGAAGGCGTGAAGCTGTTCGTGGGCGGCGCTTCGGCCGACCAATCCGCCGACTTCGCCAGCCTGTTCGTCATGATGCTCGTGTCGGTCGGCATCGTCTACCTGATCATGGTCGTCACGTTCAAGACGCTGCGGGCGCCGATCGCCATTCTCGCCTCGATTCTGTTCGTGCCGATCGGAGCGGTGCTCGGCCTGATCGTCACCGGCATCACGCCGGACTTCACCGCCATCTTCGGCGTCGTCATGCTCATCGGCATCGTCGTCACGAACGCGATCGTGCTGATCGACCGCGTGAAGCAGAACGAGGAGCGGATGACGATCCGCGAGGCGCTGCTCGAAGCGGCGGGCACGCGGATGCGCCCGATTCTGATGACCGCGATCGCCACCGTCTGCGCCATGTTGCCGCTCGTGTTCGGCACGACGGAGAGCGGCAGCATCGTCTCGCAGAGCCTCGCCGTCGTCGTCATCGGCGGCCTCGTCGTGGCCACGCTGCTTACGCTCGTCATCGTGCCGTGCCTCTACGAGCTGTTGTTCTTCCGCAAGTCCCGCCGCCAGCGTGCGGCGGCCGACCGGTCGGCCGCGGCCTGATGCGCCGCCTCCGGCTCCGGCAGCCGCAGCAAAAAGAAAAAGCCATCGATCCGGCTTACGGCCGGAGCGATGGCTTTTTCGCGCGCACGCGCGCCGCCCGCGACAAGGAGATGCGCGAACACTTGTCCGCGCCGGGCCGTCGCTTGGGGCGGCGCGCGCTTCCCGCCCGGGGGCGCACGTTACGCCTGCGCCATCCGGTACAGCGGCATCAGCGCCGCGAACGTCGCTTCCGCTTCGCGGAGGAACGCCGCGCCGTCGGCGAGCAGCGGATCGTCCCGCCCGATGCGGATGCCGCACGTCAGCTCGGCGGCCTTGACGCCGCCCAAGCGCGAGAACAGCTCCGCCAGCTCTTCGTCCGTCAGCTTGCCGTGCGCAAGGCCGGTCGGCGCCATATGGTCCTTCGACCAGACGAAGCGCGGCGGAATCGCGGCGCGGATGGACCCGAGCTCCCGCAACGCCCGCTCGGCGAAGGCCGCCTTGTTCGGACATTCGTAGATGACCGCGAACTGAACGAACGCATGCGTCGACCACAGCCCGACCTGGAAGTGGGGGAACGATTTATATCCTCTGGCGCTCGGCGACCAGGCCACCCATGTATCGTCCGGCGGGTTGACGGACCGGCGGGCGTGCTTGGCCACATGCGCATAAGCGTCTTCGCCGGTGAGCGCGGCCACGGCCGGGGCGAGCGCCTCGCCCAGCGCGTGCAGCTTCGGACGGACGTGCCGGACGATCGCTTCCATTCGTCCTTCCAGGCCGGGGACCGCCATGGCTTCGAAATCGGCGGCGGCGAATCCGGGAAATTCCGTTTGTTGTACGGCTTGCATGCAAAACCCACCTCGATCGGGAAATTCGGCTGGCTTTTCCTCATCATAATGGAAAATAGTCAAGAAACCAAGTTGCCAGAACATAAGATGAAGTATAAGATAGAGGTAAGAACAAATATTCAGAACATTCGGTCAACACTCGAGCCATGCGTTTTCTGCGGGAGGAGGAGATGGCCGTGAATCGAAGCCGCGAAGTGGAGTATCGCAATCTGGAGCTTCGCTTCAGCCGCCTTCAGCTTCACCAGTTCATTCGCGAGCTGATTTCGGAAGGTTATTCGCTGTATTGGAACGAGAGCGAGCAGCAGTTCCTCATCTCCGTCCGCACCGGCCGCCGGCTGCTGAAGCTGAAGTTCCAGCGGGTCCGCAACCGTTACCGGATGGTCGGGGATTACGTGGTCCGGGACGAGAGGCTGGCGCAGTGGATGGAGCGGCTGATCAACGATTCGCGCGGCCATGCGGTGGTGAGAAGGGTTCGGGACCGTCAGGTGCTCATCGAGAACATCATGTTTGGCGAAATCATTCGTCTCGTGGAGGTGTCGGGCATGGAACATCGGATCATTTTCCAGAAGCGTCCCCATATTACGGTGGAAGATATGGTGCAAGCGTTCAAGTCGAAGCGGGCCGAACACCGGGCGGGCGTCCTCCGTCTTGAAATCGATTACGAACTGGCCGTTCTCCATGAGGCCCTTCAGGAAGGGCGGACGGAAGACGCCGAAGCGAGCAAGCGGCGCCTCGAAGACATGCGCAAGGAAATGCTGCTGTTGGAACTGTAGCGGGGGGAATTTCGACGCAAGTCGCAACGGGCGTCCTGGAGAGGGCGCTCTTTTTTTGGTTAAGCGGGTGCGGAAGGCACGGCGGATTGAATGCGTTGCCGAACCGGCTATAATGGAGAAGGAAAAACATCAGGCAACATTCGGGAAGGAGCCGGTGACGTGAAACTGGGGAAAAACGAAACGCTGCTCATGATCGGGGATTCGATTACGGATTGCGGCCGCAACCGGCCGAGAGGGGAAGGCATCGGGGACCCGTTCGGAAAAGGGTACGTCTCGCTCGTCGACGGACTGCTGAAGACGGTCTATCCGGAGCTGGCGATCCGGGTGATCAACATGGGAATCAGCGGCAACACCGTTCGCGACCTGGCGGAGCGGTGGCAGACGGACGTGCTGGACCTGAAGCCGGACTGGGTGTCGGTCATGATCGGGACGAACGACGTCTGGCGCCAGTACGACCAGCCGTACATACCGGAATCGCACGTATACCCGGAAGAGTACGAAGCGACGCTCGACGGGCTTGTCCAGAAGACGAAGCCGCACGTCAAAGGGATCGTGCTGATGACGCCGTTCTACCTGGAGCCGAACCGCGCCGACCCGATGCGGGCGACGATGGACGGCTACGGCCGGATCGTCCGGCGGACGGCGGAGCGACACGGCGCCGTGTTCGTCGACACGCAGGCGGCGTTCGACCAGGTGCTCGCGCACATCTATCCCGCCACGCTGGCGTGGGACCGGGTGCATCCGAGCATGGCCGGCCACGCGACGCTGGCGCGCGCGTTCCTGAACGCGATCGGCTTCGAGTGGTAGAAGCGCGGCTCGCCTGCTCTTAAGGCCGGCGGCCCGCCGGCCGTGCGCGCATGGGTTGGGCAAGATCAGGCAGGCTCCACGCATCTAAACGGATTTTAAGCCCGAGAAACACCGTGGAATCAGGAATTTGGGGAATGTGTCGAAAAGTCAAAAAATCCAAATTTCGCTGGTAATGGAGAAGGGGAACGGTCGGGAAATGAAGAAACCTCCTAATGGCGCCAACCATAGGAGGTGAGGCCACTGTGAACAGACAGTGG